>ERZ841116.37-NODE-37-length-105914-cov-28.103090_pt1 | contig 105914 bp, 119 predicted proteins | sample MGYA00519875_ERZ841116 | MGnify/ENA primary metagenome ERZ841116 (study PRJEB31850, sample SAMEA3708889) | human gut metagenome | biome: human gut; feature: human-associated habitat; material: faeces | place: China | collected 2014 ... | reverse complement strand
TCGTCATCGATACCTCCTGTTGATTCTAACCCACCAATCCGCCGGCAGCTCGGGCACCGCGCCCTCGCGTTCGGCGAACGCGAGGCACGCAAGCACCGTGCGCAATCCCAACGGGAACTCCCGCCGTCCCTGACGCATCAGGAACGTCCAGTCCTCCGTGCACTCCTCGCAATCCGAATGGTCCATGATCCCGCGACGGGCCAGTGCGGCCCGCTCCTCGATGTCATCCGTCATCATCCACTCCTTCTTCCGTCTTGCTTCGCCTCGGCCCTTGCGTCCGCCGCGTCGAGGGGAGGGCAGTCGCATTCGATCCATGCCGTGAGCATGTCGCGGATGGTGGTGCCGCGTCGCACGGCCTCGGCCTTGAACCGTTTCTTGAGCATGGGGTCGAGCTCCACCGTGATCTTGGGCAGCTTGACCGGTTTCTTGTAGTCGGTGAGGGTCGATGCCAGCATGTTCCTCGTGGTCATCGGCTTGTTGATCTCCATGATGTTGTTCCTTTCCGTGTCCCCGTGTCCACGGGTTTGCGTGGACACGGGTTTCCGGGTTTCCGGTTCTGCGGGTGTCAGGCGTTGAATGCGTCGCTGAGTTCCTTGGCGATAAGCCCGTAGCCCGAGGCGGACGGGAACCGGCCCTCGTCCGGCGCGAGACGCATGGCCTCCTTGTACGGGATGGTCTCCCTGCAATGGGCCAGTCCGTTCTCGGCCAGGAACTCCTCGGCGTGCCTGAGGCTGCGCGTGCCGTAGCGGGTCTGGGTCAGCAGCACCGAGGAGGGCTTGTTGATCTGCCGGATGGTCTCCAGCATGCGTTCCAGGTCGATGGGGCCGGTGGTGGTGACGAGCAGCACGAGGTCGGCCGCGTCCACCGCCGCCTCCACCAGATCGGTCTGCAAGGGAGGCGTGTCGATCAGCACCCATTCCTCCTCGGCGGGCGCGGCGACGGTGAACCGGTTGACGACCTCCACCCCGAAGGGCAGTGGGCGGCCGGCCGATAGGGCCTTGTGCGCCCACAGGGTCGCCGCGCCGGACGGGTCGGCGTCGCGCACCGTCACGGTATGGCCCAGTCGGGCGAGTGCTTCGGCGGTGCCGATGGCGCTGGTGGTCTTGCCGACCCCGCCCTTGAGGTTGACGAAGGCCACCGTTTTCGTGTTCGTGGTCATTGGGATTGTTCCTTTCATTCGGGTTTCCGGCTTCCCGTGTCCACGGGTGCACGGTTCCACGGTTTGCCGCGTATACGGGTTTCCGGAATGGTTCGTCCTTATGGGGCCGGACCGGTTATCTGTATCGGATTGTCTTCAGAAGAGGGTGTCCTGCAAGGGCGGGGTGTGTGTGGCGGCGGCCGGGGCCTTCGCCTTGCCGGTCGAGCGTGTGGTGGCGCGCCATCGTTGCTGGCGTGCGTTGCGCTGCTCGGTCTTGCGGCGTTTGCATTCGCGTTCGCGTGCCGCCGCCACGATCTCGGGGTTCTCGCGGATGTACCGGGCGAGCCGCCGTTCGGCGGTCGGGTCGTCGGGGTCGAACCGGAATCCGGCCTCCTGCGCGGTCTTCAGCACCTGGCGTCGGGCGCGCAGGGGCAGTCCGCCGTAGATGCCGTACTGGTCCCGGACCATGATGCCGAACGCGAGGCATTCGGCCCTGACCGGGCAGGCCTCGCAGATCCGCACCGCCGCGCGGCGCAGCTCGTATTGGGTTCGCTGGTTGGGAAGGTCGTCGGGCCCCCACATGCGGTCCGACCACGAGTCGGGGAAATCCGCGCATTCGCCTTTCAGGAACATGCCGGCACCTCCTTCGGCCCACGGCCGCCGATGAAGCCGAAACGGACGGACGCCGGCCCGGTCTCGGACGGCTTCCGCTGCCCGAAGCCGTCGTCCTTCTCCCTGGATTCCGCGTCCAGGAAGGCGCGGCCCGCCCGCAATGCCTCCAGCACGGCATTGCGTTCGCCTTCGGCATCGTTCGCGGGAACGCGCTTCAACATCCGACGCAGGGTGCGCGGTGCCTCGAACCCGTCATTGCCCGCATCGAAGTCGTAGGGGGCGAGCAGTCGCCTCGTCCGGCGGTCCAGGTTGTCGGGGATGCCGTAGTTCGGCATCTTCGGCGTGGATTCCGCGCTCGACGGCTGCGCCGTTTCGCCCTTGTCGGCGATGACGCCGTGTCCGGCGAGCAGGCGACGCCCGTGGGGGTCGTCGGCCATCTGGAGGCATACCTGGTCCCAGTGCCGTGCGAGGGAACGCGGGCCGGTGAGCGTGCGACGCCAGAAACCGTCATACGGTTTGCCGGAAGCGTCGCCCTTGTCGGTCTTGGAAGGCGGCAGCGACACCCATTCGGCCACGGCCAGCACCAGTGGCATGCCGTGGCGGGCGATCAGCCGTCGGGCGGCGTCGAGTTCGCGTTTGCCGGGCCGGGCCAACGGGTCGGGCACCGGCATCGACGGCATGGCGCGCAGCCCGTCCGCCATCGTGCGGCACACCATTTCCGCGTCGGAACCGGCCTCGGCGGATTCGCTGCTTGGGGGTTCGGCTCCGGCGGCGTCGGCCCATGAACCGTCCTCGCGGATTCCGTCCTCGTCCGGGGTGGTCTCTCCGCTTGCGGGGAGATGCCCCGTAGGGGCAGAGGGGTTATTACGTACTAGGGACGTACTGTAGCTCACCAGGTGAGCTGGGGGTGGGGTCACAGCTGTGAACCGTGGTTCACCCGTGAGCTGGGGTTTCCCGGCATCTCCCTCGCCATAACCACGGTTCACAGGTGAGCCGTGGTTATCACCGGATTCCGTGTCGGAACCAGGGTACACGTGTGGGCCGGGGTTTTCCGTTGAGGGTCGTCCTCCTCGGGTCGCGTCGATGTCGTTCGAGTCGAAGAAGTCGGGGTCGAGCTCCAGACGGTTCTTCAGGCAAAGGTCCCATACGACGGGCCGGTGCCACTCGCTGAAATGCCCGGCCTGGCGCTGGTCGCCACGACGGATCAGCCCGTTCGCTTCCAGCCATGACAGGTGGCGTTTGACCGTGCTCACGCTGCACTTGCACCACGCGGCCAGCTTTCTGTGCGTCGGATGCGCGTTGCGTCCCTCGTCGTCGGCCACGTTCGCCAGACACATCAGCACGCGCGCGGCACCATTGTGCTTGGCATCCACCGGCGCGAACCTGAGCGCCCAATCGACCGCGTTCACGCTCATGACGCACCTCCTGACCTGATCGAGTCCAACCGGGCGCGCAGCACCGGGATGCTGGGCACGGGAACATCGAGCATCATCGACAGATAGAAATCCTGACTGCCATCTCGGGGAGCGGAGGCCAACAGGCCAAGACCGGCCCCGCGAGACGGGAAACGCGGGCGAACGTCGGCGGACGGCTGCTTCTCATGCCGTTTCATGGCGTTCCTCCTTCTCCTGGCCGCATGACGCGGCTGACGCCCAGCGCTCCTCCATCTCGTCACGACGAGTGGCCGCGCGGCACAGGGCGAACGTCAGCAGACAGGACGCGGCGAGAATGATGACGATGGCGATCACGAGTACGAGGTGCATCATCGGCCCGCCCCCATTGATCGCGCGAGGGAGGCCAGCAGACGGACCACAAGAAGCACGATGCCGACTGCCAGACGCAGGAACGGCAGCAGCAGGCCGAAACAGGCCACCGCGAGCACCACGAACAGCAGGATCACCAATTCCACCATTCATCACCCCCGCTCACCGAGGGATGCCTGAGCATCGAGAACACCGCGTCATCGCCGCTGAGGGCCTCCACGTCGCGCATCAACGCGTCGATCTCGTCGGACACCATGCCCGCACCGGCCTCGTAGCCGCGGTTGAACACGCAATCCGACGGACCGCCATGGATCAGACGACGGTTCACCGTCCGAGCCGGCGACGAAGCGTTCCGCACGTCACGAAGCGCGTCATGCCGGCCGATCAGATAGGCGACCGCCATGATCTCCCTCACGGTCATCGACGCATCCACGGACAGGGACAACAGGGACATGTAGTCCCGGAAATTCGAGCGCTCCTCGTTATCGAGGGAACGCGCGCCAACGGTCACGGTCATTGCCTCACCTCCGCGTGAAGGGACCAGAAAGCGAAATCCCAGGCATCGCGCGAGTTCCGGTCGCACCAACGGCCGGCAAGGACCATCACGCAGGCCAAAGGCACCAGAAGCACGGCCGGCACGAGGAGATTCCTCGCGGCAAGCAGAATCGCCAGAAAAACCACGCACGACAACGCGGCCAGCATCGAAGCGGCAAGACCCGCCAGCTCGTAGCGCCGGGCAGAACGTCGCCAATACAAAGATTCGGAAAATGTAGACGCCATGTCCCGCGAACCATTCGCGGGGGCGTTACCATCAAAATCAGAAGTCGGCACAGCGACTTCGGTTACACTAGACATTTGTGCAGCCTCCATAATCTAAAAGGCAATGCGAACGATTCGAAGTTTGGCGACTAGGGAATCGTTCAACATTGGATGTGTTGCATACGCCCGGTTTCGATGTTCCAGATCGAGACCGGGCATTTCCTTATCGGACAAACACCCCCTCACCCTCGCTCAATTGAGATGGATACATAACGTCAAAAGGAATCCCATACTCAGTGTGCAGAATCATCGCACGCCTCATGCTGAGGTCTCTTTTGTAGTTGACGATGCGTGAAACGGTCGAGACGGAAACGTTAAGAGTGGCGGCGACCTGCTCTTGGCCGATACCGCGTTCTTTGAACCAATCATTCATCGGCGTACACACCTCCAGCCTCCATTTTTGTAATACTTTTTTTACGACCTGCAAAAAGTGTACGACAAACTTGCACTAAACGCAAATCGAGAGGTAATATATTTTGCAACAGGTAGACATATTGTTGTAAAGGTTAAAAATGACCAGTATTGAAACAATGCCGGGCGTCAGCCCCAAGGCGCGAGCCGCATACAAGTTAAAAGTCGTTTCTTTCAACGTTCAGCAGCTTCTGGCCGCACAAGCGAGAGAAGGCAAAAATCAAACTGAGATGGCAAGCTATCTCGGGATAAAGCCTTCCGGTATGTCCCTCAAGATCTCTCGCGCAAACTGGCGATTTGAAGAGGTTCTTTTGGCTGCGGAATATCTTGACACTACGGTGGACGAACTGTCTAACGATGCGATTATGCGCATGATGCTCGGAAACAAGAAAGCCGATCAGATGCTCATGGATATAAATACAGAAAAAGCCACCGGCGACACGCCGGTGGCTTCAGGTGAGCTCCTGCGGCTGGGCTTGAACCAGCGACCGTCCGATTAACAGTCGGATGCTCTGCCAACTGAGCTACGCAGGAATGTCTGCTGTGTTTGAGATTTCTCTCGCGCACAAGTCACATATCTTACATGCCTGCCACGAAAAAGCAAATTACATGCGTGTAGGGCATGTCGCGCTGAATTCCGCAGAATCGGACTCATCGAATACTATCTCATACAGCCAAAAACCGAACACGGATATACACTAGCGACTAACGGTAGAGGAGCTGGTGTCTGCTTGGCAAATACTGGAATCGGTGAAACGGAACAACCGTCTGAGTATGCGAACCCAGTGGGAACAATCACAAGAGTTCTGATGTTCCGCTGTCACTGCATGGCAGCGGTTGTGACATGGATCGGCCGCGGCTGAAGGTCGAACAACATGACGATGCGGCGATACTGTCACGCGAAATTTCATTGTGGATAACTTCGGAAGCTAGAACCACATAGGTCGTTTTGGCTGGACATCCTGTTTCGGACCCCTCAAGGTGGGTATCACCGGCAAAGAAGCCGGAATCACATCACACTCACACTATGGGGAGGAATCTCATGAATGCACCACTGTTGTTTGATTGGCGTCGCGACGAAGCCCGACGTGCCAGCCGGCGGCGTCAGCAGGCGCGTCAGCGGGCTCAGGAACGGCAACGGCGTATGGATGCCATAATCGCGTTGGCCGCCGTTATCGGCCTGCTGCTTGCCTTGGGAGTAGGGCTGGCATCCACGCCTCAGCATGTTGCGCATGCGGATACTGCGGTGACCGGAGATGCGGCATACACGGTGGAGGATTTCACCGATATGTCTGATTTGGCGTGGCGCAATGGCAATCAGTGCGAATCCCGATTCGACTGGCCGGTCGACGATCCACAGGTCGAACAACAGTTCGAGCGGCCGATCAACCCGTGGGCACCAGGTCATCGTGGAGTGGATCTTGTTGCGGAGCAAGGTACCGTAATTCTGTCACCACAGGCAGGGACCGTGAGTTTTGCTGGCAAAGTAGCTGGCAAAGATGTGGTGAGTGTACGGCATCGTGGAGGTGTCACGTCGACATTCGAACCGGCCGTTACCGAGCTCTCAGTGGGGGATACGATCTCCCGCAGACAGCCCGTAGGCATCGTTGAAGGCAGCTCGGACCATTGCGAAGACCGTTGCCTGCATTGGGGCCTCAAGCGAGGAACGGCCGATTATCTTGATCCACAGCAATATGCGGGGAGTCGAAAAATCGTACTGAAACCGTCATGATTTAACGGTGATTGTCGGCCGGAACAGGGCCGTACGGAAGAGACATCGCAGGCGGCTAGCGGCGTGACGAGTATGAATCACAGACCGGCATCGGCCAAGGAAATATATCCGGGGTCGATCAGCGCGGACTTGAGATTGCTGGCGCTGACAGCCAGCAACGGTTCGCTGATGGTCGGGATCTTCTTCACGCCGCCTACCTCGGAGTTCCTGGTTGAAGGCATGGAATTCAGCGCTTCGTCCTTGTTGAGCTTGGCGCAGGCCTGAGCGATATCCGTGGCGATGGTCTGTCTGTCTTCCATGCCGGTCATCCATTGCTTGCCATTGACGATGGATGGGATGTTCGAGACATACGCGCCGTATCCGGTTACTAGAGGCCACTGCGAGTCACGGTCCTTGTCGGAAGCGGAGGTGTCCTCGTCCGCATCGTCATCGGAACTGGATGAGTCGTTTGCGTTGTCGTTTTCAGGGGATTTGATCGGGTCCGGCACGGCGTCGCGGCTGAGATCCTTCTTGCCGGTGATATTGCCGACAATGCCCGAGATGGTGATCTGCGGATTGATATCGGCGGCAGAGCCGGTGTATCCCAGATCGTCCAATTCCTTGACGACCTCGGAGGCGATGTAGTCGTTCATCGTGATGATGCCGTCAATACGGGTGAGTGTGGACTGTCCGTCGGTTTTTGCCAGACGCTTGTCAAGCACTTTCGCAGTGGAGCCTTCCTTAGCGGCATCGTAGGCCACGGCTTGCCAATCGTTTTCCGTGGATTTGCCGTCCAAGGTGCCTGAAGGGCTTTCCACAACGCCCTTCTGATAGTAGGAGCCCAGTACCTGCCAGATACCACGGAACGCCTCTTGGGCGAACGTGGAATCGTTGGCGTTGCCTTTTTCGTCCATGGCGGTGTATGGCAGCAGCACCTCAATGTATTTGGGGTTGTCTTTACTGGCCTTATCCAACTTGAGTTTGGACACCATCTTTTCCGCCTGTAGCTTGCCGATGGTCTGGGCGTCCGAGAACTTGACGAAGGCGTCCGGCTTATATCCCTCGATACTGTTGCCGAGCAATACCACATGCATGCCGGATTCCTTGGCCAGCTTGAGCGATGAGACCAGCCGGTCCACGGCCTGCGCCTGCTCGTCCGATGCAGTGCTGTCGCTCTCAGTGTTGGACGAGTCGTCTTTGGACGAGTCGTCTTTGGACGAGTCGTCTTCGGAAGATTCACCGTCAGAAGTAGCTCCCTCATCCGTGACATCGTTGGTGCTCAGGTTCTGGCTCACGTAATCGCCGTATTGGCGAGTGGAAGCGTCGGCCTCGACTACTGGAGCCACGAGCAATGTCATGTTGTCGGGCGCGATGGCAATGCCGGAATCGTCCGTGGTGTTATTCGAAAGATGATCGACCACAAAGTCTTGGATGGCGCGGCTTTGCTTATCCAACGAGTCGGACGTCGTATGATTGATATCGCCTTTCTTGAAACCGGCGTCGGCCAGAGCCTTGGCTAGGTCAGGCACCAGCTTCGCCCATTTGTTCAGTGGCGTCTGCTGGTTCAGCGTAATGCCGTCCGAAGGTGTGAACACGGCCACGCCGCCGGCAGAATTGGACGTCACCGTGGTTTGACCATCTACAACGGTCTTATTGTCTGAGGTGCACGCGGTCAGTGACAGCACCATCGCGCAGGATGCGATAATGGCGGCGAGCAGGGTGGTTGAGCGGCGTGCGAACACCATAAGCGGCGAAACCTCCTCAAGCGGGCGTGAAAACAAGCTGAATCACGATTCTAGTAGGCCGTATACGAAAAAGTCCCGGACCAGTGGACAAATCGCCACATATCCGGGAACAATTAGAGGTATTACGTGCGTGCATCGAACAACTGTCATGATTATCGTGCTGAGGAACATTCCAGATGAAGCACGACAATCATGACAGTTTGCGACATGACATGACCCATGTAGGTCCGCACGATGTGTTCGATGATTTACTCGGCCAGAGCCTTGGCCAGGTTCTCGTCCAGCGCATTCATGAAGCCGTCGGTGTCGAGCCACGGTTCGTCCGGGCCGATGAGCATGGCCAGATCCTTGGTCATCTGACCGCCTTCAACGGTGTCGACGATGACCTTCTCCAGCGTCTTGGCGAAGTGACGGACTTCGGGCGTGCCGTCCAGATCGGCGCGGTGCTTAAGGCCGCCGGTCCACGCGAAGATGGATGCGATTGGGTTGGTGGAGGTCTTCTCGCCCTTCTGCCAGCGGCGGTAGTGACGGGTCACGGTGCCGTGCGCCGCTTCGGCCTCGACGGTCTGGCCGTCCGGGGTCATGAGCACGGAGGTCATGAGGCCCAGCGAACCGAAGCCCTGGGCCACGGAGTCGGACTGCACATCGCCATCGTAGTTCTTGCAGGCCCAGATGTAACCGCCGTGCCACTTCAGGGAGCTGGCCACCATGTCGTCGATCAGGCGGTGCTCGTAAGTCAGGCCGGCCTCGGCGTACCTGTCCTTGTATTCGGTCTCGAACACCTCGGCAAAGATGTCCTTGAACTGGCCGTCGTAGGCCTTCAAAATCGTGTTCTTGGTGGACAAGTACACCGGGTAATGACGCATCAGGCCGTAGTTGAAGCAGGCGCGAGCGAAACCGCGGATCGAATCGTTGACGTTGTACTGCACCTGGGCCACGCCGCCGTCTTTGCCGTAGTTGTAGACCACGTGCTGAATCGGCTCGGAGCCATCGTCCGGAGTGAAGGTGACGGTCAGCTGGCCGGCTCCCGGAACCTTGAAATCGGTGGCCTTGTACTGGTCGCCGAATGCGTGACGGGCTACGACGATCGGCTTGGTCCAGCCGGGCACCAGACGAGGCACGTTGCTCATCACAATCGGCTCGCGGAAGATCGTGCCGCCCAGGATGTTGCGGATGGTGCCGTTGGGGGACTTCCACATCTTCTTGAGACCGAATTCCTTGACTCGGGCCTCATCGGGGGTGATGGTGGCGCACTTGACACCGACATGGTGCTTCTGGATGGCGTGGGCGGCGTCGATGGTCACCTGGTCATCGGTCTCGTCGCGGTGCTCGATGCCCAGATCGTAGTAGTCGAGGTTCACGTCGAGGTACGGCAGGATCAGACGATCCTTGATGTCCTTCCAGATCACGCGGGTCATCTCGTCGCCGTCGAGTTCGACGACAGTGCCTTCGACCTTGATTTTGGCCATGCTTCCTCCTGATAGATGGTGTGAAGATGATTTAGTCATAGCGCATGTTTGTAACGACTTGAAGCAATCGTCCGGTCCGTGGGAAACGGCCTTGTTGGCGTCCCACCCGGGCAATAGGCTGGAAACCATGTCTCAGGAAATTGAAATCGGTTTGGGCAAAAAAGGCCGTCTCGGCTACGCACTCGACGATGTGGCAATCGTCCCCTCCCGTCGCACCCGCGACCCCGAGGACGTCTCCACCTCTTGGCAGATCGACGCCTATGAGTTCGATGTGCCGGTGATCGGCGCCCCCATGGATTCGGTGACCAGCCCGGCCACCGCCATCGCCATGGGCAAGATGGGTGCGCTCGGCGTGCTCGATCTGGAAGGTCTGTGGACCCGTTACGAGGATCCGACCCCGCTGTTGGACGAAATCGCCGGACTGCCGGCCGATCAGGCCACCGAGCGTATCCAGCAGATCTATGCCGAGCCGGTCAAGCCGGAGCTCATCACGCAACGTCTGCACGAGATTCGCGCCGCCGGTGTCACCGTGGCCGGCGCGCTCTCCCCGCAGCGCACCCAGCAGTTCTACTCCACCGTGGTGGACGCGGGCGTGGACCTGTTCGTGATCCGCGGCACTGTGGTCTCCGCCGAGCACGTCTCCTCCGGCCAGGAACCGCTGAACCTCAAGAAGTTCATCTACGACCTTGACGTGCCTGTCATCGTCGGCGGCGCATCCAACTACACCGCTGCCCTGCACCTGATGCGCACCGGCGCGGCCGGCGTGCTCGTCGGCTTCGGCGGCGGCGCGGTCTCCGCCACCCGCCAGACCATCGGCGTGCAGGCCCCGATGGCCACCGCCATCGCCGACGTGGCCGAGGCCCGCCGCGACTACATGGACGAATCCGGCGGCCGCTACGTGCAGGTCATCGCCGACGGCGGCATGGGCGACTCCGGCAGCTTCGTCAAGGCCCTGGCCCTCGGCGCCGACGCGGTCATGCTCGGCGCGCCGCTGGCCCGCGCCACCGAGGCCCCCGGCAAGGGCACCCACTGGGGTTCTGAAGCCCGCCACCAGACGCTGCCGCGTGGCTACCGCACCACGGTCGGCACGGTCGGCCCGCTCGAACAGGTGCTGTTCGGACCGAGCCACCAGGCGGACGGCAAGACCAACTTCATCGGCGCCCTCAAGCGCGCGATGGCCTCCACCGGCTACGTCGACGTGAAGAACTTCCAGCGTTGCGGCATGGTGGTCAACCCGTATTCCGCACGATAATCCCGATTGCCCCCTGAAAATGGGGGTTTGCCCTCCATGCAGGAGGCTTAACTTGCCCGAAGGCGCGCTCAAGTAGTTTGACTTGGCGCGCCTTTCGTGATGTTGTAGTACAGACGCTCGCCGATGATGGTGAGTTGCAAGGGGGCTTGAAGGGGGTCATCATGGAGTATTCGGGATTTTTCCACGGCACATATCAGTACGGGCCGTTGCCGAGTTATGACGGATTCATCGTTGTGGAGCTGTCGGATCGCCCGGTGCGGTATCACATCCAACCCACATTCATAGGCGGGCTGAATGCGAAGGAATGTCATTCCATGGCCATGGCTGCATGCCGCATCGCCTGCACATCGGCGGACGCGATACGTGGCAAACTCAGCGTCGCACATCTCAACAGAGCCATGACAAAACCATGCCTGGACCGGCTGCAAACCATGCAATACCTGCTCGGCATCCACATGGTCACTCATCCGGAGCTCAAAGCGAAATTCTGCTATCTGCCCACTGTCCCCACATTGATCGACGGCATGATCACCGGCAAGGACACGCTGGAAATGGCGGTATTCATGACCATCGGCCAGGAAAATCTGCGAGTCAACCTCAAACTGAAGTACATCGGTTCTCGATGGATGTGCATCTATGCCGATTTGGGCTGACCAGACGGCCCCGCCCGCACACCGATTCCTACGCTGGTAGCGGAAGACGGTTCTGCCGTGTCATAGGCTGGTTCGCCTATAGTAGTGACCATGCGTGAACATGTAGAAGAACCCAGATATGTCACCACCGATGACGACACCGTCTACTCGCTGCTGTCCAAACGAGCAGCTCGCACGCCGGATGACATCATCGCGGAATGGCAGGATGACAACACCCACCAATGGCGCAGCGCCACAGCTACTGAAATGCTGTCCCGCGTACGCGAGGTGGCCAAGGGCCTGTTGGGACTTGGCGTCAAAGCCGGCACCATGGTGCTGATTTACTCGCCTACCTGCTATGAGTGGGGTGTGGCTGATTTCGCTTGCGCGGCAATCGGCGCTGTGGTTGTGCCCGTCTATGAGACCGATTCCGCCCGTCAGACCGCGGGCATCGTCGAGGAAGTCGATCCCGCCATCGCCTTTGCCGGCGACTTCCAGCGCGCACAGACGCTTGAGCAGATCCGTGTCAATCATCCGGGCATGAAATACGTGTTCAATTTCAAGGCCGATGGCCTTGACGCTGTCGTTGACTTCGGGCATGGCGTATCCGATGAGACGTTGGATGCGGCTATCGCTCGTATCAAAGCCGATGATCTGCTCACCGTGGTCTACACCTCCGGTTCCACCGGCAAGCCCAAGGGCGCGATGCTCTCCAACCGCAATTACACGCACATCGTGCTTAACGGCTACGAGATTCTGCGTGGCATGCTGTACGACGACAACCGTCTGCTGCTGTTCCTGCCGCTGGCGCACTGCTTCGCCCGCTACATCCAGTACGTGTGCATCGGTGGCTGCGGCGTGGTCGGATACATTCCCGACGCCAAGCGACTGCTCGCCGATATCCGCAGCTTCAAGCCCACCTACCTGCTGGGCGTGCCACGTGTGTTCGAGAAGGTGTATAACGCGGCCTCGCAGAAGGCTGGTGCCGGCATCCAGGGGCATATCTTCGCCCAGTCGGTCAAGCACTTCGTCAAGTGGAGCAAGGATGAGCAGGCCGGTCGCGGCCATTCGTTCATCGAGCGCATGCGCCATTCGTTCTACATGGCCACGGTGGGCAAATCCATTCGTTCCGCTCTCGGACCGAACCTCAAATGGCTGGCCTGCGGTGGTGCGCCGCTCAACGTGGATTTGGCCCACTTTTTCAACGGCATGAATGACATCACCTTCATCCAGGGTTATGGCATGACCGAAACCGCCGCTCCGATGCTCGTCAATTGGGAGGACGACAACGAGATCGGTTCGGTCGGCAAGCCTGGGCCTGGCATGGGCGTGCGTCTTGGCGAAGACGATGAAATTGAGCTGACCGGCCCGAACGTGTTCCTTGGCTACTACAAGCAGCCCGAACTCACCGCACAGACGATGACTGCCGACGGCTGGATCAAAACCGGCGATCTGGGTCGTATCGACGACCGCGGCTTCACCTTCATTACCGGACGCAAGAAGGACATCATCATCACCGCCGGCGGCAAGAACATCAGCCCCGCCCCGATGGAGGATGTCATCGACACCTGCCCGATCGTGGCTCATGCAGTAGTAGTCGGCGACGGCAAGCCGTTCGTGTCCGCACTTATCGAGCTCGACCCCGAAATGCTGCATTCCTGGCTGGAAGGTCAGGGCCTCAATGCCGACATGACACTCGCCGAGGCCAGCGACAACGACGCGGTGCGCGCCTTTATCCAGCAGTACATCGACCAGGCCAACGCCAATGTCTCCCGCGCTGAGTCCGTGCGCAAATTCGCGGTGCTGGATGAGGAATTCAGTCAGGAGCACGGCACACTCACCCCGAGCATGAAAGTGGTGCGTCCCAAGGTATTGCAGCGCTACGCCACCGTCATCGAGGAGGATCTGTACGCGCCCAAGCCATCCAACAAGCCGCTGCCCGCCACTGCCAAGATCATCGACAGCACGCTGGAGACCGTCAAGAAATCCTCCGAATCGGTCAAGCAGGCGTCCGAACAGGTCAAACAGGCCTCGGAACAGATGAAAACCAGCGTGTCTGATTCGATTGCTAGCGTGTCGGAGAAGATCAAGAAGTCGAAGGCCGAACCCGAAGAGGGCGAGACCGGCGATTCCGCTGACAATGCCGCTGACACCGGCAGCAAGCCGGACCAGCCGGCTGACGAGAAGAATGAGGAGTAACGAGAAGTGGCCATCCGTGAGATCAGGGTCGTGCCCGACCCAGTCCTGCGCACCCCCTGCGATGAGATCAAGGAAATCACCCCGGCCGTGCGCCGCCTGGTTGACGACCTGTTGGAAACCGTGGACGATCCGGGCCGAGCGGGCCTGTCCGCCAACCAGATCGGCGTGAGCCTGAGGGCCTTCTCCTACAACATCGACGGCAAGGTCGGCTACGTTCTGAACCCCGTACTCGAGGAGAAGTCCGGCGAGCAGTATGGCGATGAAGGTTGTCTGTCCGTGCCCGGCTTGTGGTACAAGACCCGTCGTGCCGACTACGCTCGCGTGCGTGGCATCGACTTGGACGGCAACGAGGTCGTGCTCGAGGGCTCCGGGCTGATGGGCCGTATGCTTCAGCACGAATGCGACCACCTCGATGGCCACGTGTATTTGGATCGCCTGGAAAAGGAAGAACGCCGCGAAGCCCTGCGCTACATGCGCAATCGTCAGGCGAAGTAGTCCATACTCGGCTCCCACTGGCTGGAGCCGTCGAACGTAGTGAGACTGAGGGTGGTTCTGCCGGTACCGCCCGTGACTCCCCTCAGTCGCCTACGGCGACAGCTCCCCTCAGAGAGGGGAGCCTGTTTTTTTTTAGTACCGGCTCCGTGCTATTCTCGAAACTCGTGTGCCACCCGGCAACGGACGCAGTCGCTGGTGTCCAGAGCCACCCAATATTGTCAACCGGCACACAACAAATTCGCGTCATGCTCGCGACGGCTTGTGTCGGTCGGCTGCACAACTCGTGAAACCGGGGGAGCAGCTGCACGCAGGTGCGCATGGCCAGGCAAGAACCGACAATGAAAGGTAGTAATACCATGGCTCAGATCACTATGAGCGATATGCTGAAGGCTGGCCTGCACTTCGGCCACCAGACCCGTCGTTGGAACCCGAAGATGAAGCAGTTCATCCTCACCCAGCGCAACGGCATCCACATCATCAACCTGTTCAAGTCGCTCGACATGATCGACAAGGCGTACGACTTCATCAAGACCACCGTGGCCCACAACGGCACCGTGCTCTTCGTCGGCACCAAGAAGCAGGCTCAGGAAGCTATCGCCAACCAGGCCACCCGCGTGAACATGCCCTACGTCTCCGAGCGTTGGCTCGGCGGCATGCTGACCAACTTCCAGACCGTCTCCAAGCGCGTCAACCGCCTCAAGGAACTTGAGGAAATGGACTTCACCGACGTGCACGGTTCCGGCCTGACCAAGAAGGAGCTCCTCCTGCTCGAGCGCGAGAAGGACAAGCTCAACAAGCAGCTGGGCGGTATCCGCAACATGAACCGCACCCCGTCCGCGATGTTCGTCGTCGACATCACCAAGGAAGCCCTGGCTGTTGAGGAAGCTCACAAGCTGGGTATCCCGGTTGTCGCCATCGTCGACACCAACGCCGACCCGGACACCGTTGAGTACCCGATCCCGGCCAACGATGACGCCATCCGCGGCATCGAACTGCTGACCAGCCTGATGGCTGACGCCGTCGCCGAAGGTCTGCTGGAGCGCTCCGGCGCCAACAAGGCCGAGGGCGAAGCCGCCGAGCAGCCGATGGCCGCTTGGGAGAAGGAACTCCTGACCAACGAGGCTCCTGCCGAGGCTTCCGCTGAAGCCGCCGCTCCGGCTGCCGCCGAGGGCGAAACCGCCGAGGCCCCCAAGGCCGAGTGATGCTCTACGATGGGAAGTGCCTGAATGAGCGCTTCCCATCGTTCATGGGTAAGCAAAATTTCTCAAGGAGAATAATCAATGGCAGCAATTACCGCCGCACTGATCAAGCAGGTTCGTGAAGACACCGGCGCCGGCATGCTCGACGTCAAGAAGGCTCTGACCGAAGCCGAAGGCGACGTCGCCCGCGCCAAGGAAATCATCCGCGCCAAGGGTATCGCCGCAGCCGGCAAGCGTGAAGGCCGCAAGGCTCAGGAAGGCACCATCGCCTCCAAGGTCGTCGAGACCGCCAATGGCGAGACCGGCTACGCCGTCGAGCTGAACTCCGAGACCGACTTCGTGGCCAAGACCCCGAAGTTCGTCGAGTTCACCGAGGAAGTTCTCGGCTACGCCGTGGACGCCGACGCCAACTCCGCTGACGAGCTGCTTGAGGCCAAGGCTGGCGACACCACCGTCAAGCTGGCTGTCGAAGAGGCCGCCGCCCTGTTCGGTGAGCACGTCAAGGTCGGCCAGTTCGCCAAGATCTCCGGCGAGCACGTCGAAGTCTACGCTCACAAGAAGTCCGCCGAGATGCCGCCGAGCATCGTCGCCATGATCGCCACCGACAAGGCCGGCGCCGCCGTGGCTCACGAAGCTGCTCTGCAGATCTCCGCCATGGGCGCCAAGTGGCTGACCCGCGAGGACGTTCCGGCCGATGTGGTCGAGTCCGAGCGTCGCGTGGCCACCGAGAAGTCCCTGGCCGAGGGCAAGCCGGAGAAGATCGTTCCGAAGATCGTCGAAGGCCGTCTCAACGCTTTCTTCAAGGAAGTCGTGCTGCTTGAGCAGCCGTTCGTCAAGGACCCGTCCAAGACCGTCGGCGACCTGTTCAAGGAAGTCGGTGGCAACGCCACCGCATTCGCTCGTGTCGAGGTCGGCAAGGGCGAAGAGGAGTGAGCCTAAGGCTTACTCCACGCGCTTAGCGTAATTTCAACGAAACGCCATCCGGTTATTCAATAATCGGATGGCGTTTCGCTATTCCAAGGGTGTCGTTGCTAGGGGGTGTCGTCGTAAACCGATACGCTTGTCTACGGATAATTTCGCACTTTCGGTTTTGAGAAAGGCACAATATGACTGATAGCGACAATCCGCGCAGAGTTCTGCTCAAGCTGTCCGGCGAAGCATTCGGTGGTGGCAAGGTCGGCATCGATACCCAGGTGATTCGTCGCATTGCCGAGGAGATCGTTCCGGCCGTACAACAGGGTGTGCAGGTGGCCATCGTGGTCGGCGGCGGCAACTTCTTCCGCGGTGCCGAACTGCAGCAGGCCGGTATCGATCGTTCCCGTGGCGACTACATGGGTATGCTCGGCACGGTGATGAACTGCCTCGCTCTACAGGACTTTCTGGAGCAGGAGGGGCAGGCCACCCGCGTGCAGACCGCCATCACCATGGGACAGGTCGCCGAGCCGTATATTCCGCTCAAGGCCATCCGTCACCTTGAAAAGGGTCGCGTGGTGATTTTCGGCGCCGGTGCCGGCATGCCGTACTTCTCCACCGACACGGTTTCCATCCAGCGTTCCCTCGAAATCCACTGCGACGAGGTACTTATGGGTAAGAACGGCGTCGACGGCGTCTACACCGCCGACCCGCGCAAGGACGAGAACGCCAAGCGTTTTGAAACCCTGAGCTACAATCGCGCCCTCGTGGACAATCTGGCCGTCATGGACGCCTCCGCACTGTCCATGGCCCGCGACAACAAGAAGCGCATCCGCGTCTTCGGCCTCGAAGAGCCGGGCAACGTGACCCGCGCCCTCGTCGGCGATGAAATCGGCACGCTGGTCTCCACCGCCGAATCGCGCGTGGCCGAGTAAGCCGCAAACGCCCACAATCGAATCAAGCGTTCATAGACGAACAACACTGACGAACACCAACACACAAGGAGTGAATATGTCTCTTATCGACCAGGCCAAGGAACAGATGGCCAAGACCGTGGAAAACACCAAGGAAAACTTCTCCGGCATCCGCACCGGTCGCGCAAACCCGGCCCTGCTCAACGGCATCACCGTGGACTACTATGGTGCCCCCACCCCGATTAAGGCCGTCGCCTCCATCGGCGTTCCCGAACCGCGCACCCTGTCCGTCACCCCGTTTGACGCTTCCCAGGCCGGTGCCGTCGAAAAGGCCCTGCGCAACTCCGATCTCGGCATCAGCCCGAACCGTGATGGCAACGTCATCCGTCTGACCATGCCGGAACTCACCGAGGATCGTCGTAAGGAATACGTCAAGCTCGCCAAGGGCAAGGCCGAGGATGGCAAGGTCGCCGTGCGCAACATTCGCCGTAAGACCAAGGAAACCATCGACAAGGCCGTCAAGGACGGCGAGATGGGTGAGGACGAAGGCGATCGCCTGCTGAAGGATCTTGACAAGGTCACCAAGTCCGTTACCGACGAGATCGATACTCTGCTGGAGACCAAGCAGAAGGAGATCATGGAGGTCTGATTCAGACCAGGTCCGGAGAATTATGGAACGCAACGAACAACCCCATGAAGAGGCCGAGGAGACGCTCGACCAGATCAACAAGAAGACCGGCCGCAACATGCCGCAGGCCATCGCCACAGGCGCGGCACTGGTCATCCTTATTGTCGCGTGCCTGCTGCTCAGCGTCGACCTCTTCGTGCTGCTGGTAGTCGTGTTCATGATTCTGGCGCTGTGGGAGCTCAGGGTGGACTTCGCCACCGTGGGCCTGCACCTCCCGGTGTTTATGCTGTGGCTGTGCTCGTCCTTCACCCTCATTGCCACCTACTATTCCCCGTACCATCTCATCACGATGTCGCTGAGTATCATCGTGTCGATTATTCTGGTCGCCATCGCGGCCAGCGCAAAAATCAGCGTCGGCAACCGCCTATCTCTGGCGGTTGCCGGCAAACTGTCCAACACGGATGCCAGCGCGCGCCTCGAATCCTCGTTTAATCATGAGGGCGGGGAACAGCATCATTCCCGGCTCAGCCATGTGGCTGTGTCCGTGCTTACCGTGTTGTATATTCCGTTGTTGGCCAGCTGCGTCATCATCTCACTGACTTTTAATGGGCATCCGATTGCACACGCCATCATGCTGGTGTTCCTACCCGCCCTATCCGATACGGGCGGTTTGTTTGCCGGTGCCTGGCTCGGCAAACACAAGCTCAGCCCGCGCATCTCGCCGAAGAAGTCCGTTGAGGGCCTTGTCGGCTCGATGCTCTTCGCCATGGCTGGCGCATTTGCCGTATTCGCATGCACGTATGATGCCTCGAAATGGGCCACTCGTTGGTGGGTGCCGATCGTGGCGGGTATTCTCATCGGTGCCGTGGGCACGTTCGGTGATTTGTGTGCTTCCATGCTCAAGCGCGATATCGGTATCAAAGACATGGGCCATCTGCTCAAGGGGCACGGCGGTGTGATGGATCGTGTGGATTCCATTTTGATGAGTGCACCGTTCACCTGCGCCTTGCTGTGGATCACCGGACTGTGATTCGCATGTCTCGTGCATGAACAATGTGGCATCGTGTGTATATCGCACGGTGCCACATGCCATATATGGGGAAATCATCGTTCAATATGCGTTCGCTATGGGCTAAGACATGGGCCATCTGATTCATATGCGGCACGCCGTATGGTGGATTCTGATATTACTATTGCATGTTTGACTATTTTCTGATATTGAGAGCGAAGCGAACCCATCATGACCACACAGCATCCTGACACTCCGGAAACCGGCATTACTCCCGGCGGCACATCAGGTGCCTTCCGTGACGTGCTATCCAAGGACCATGCCCGCCGTGGTAAGCCGCCGCTGCACTTTGTGGATATGACGCCCGAGCAGCGCATCGAGAAAGCGGCCGAACTCGGATTGCCGAAGTTCCGAGTCAAGCAGCTCGCCAACCATTACTTTGGCCATTTCGATGTGAATGCCGCCGAATTCACTGATTTTCCGGCAGCCAAGCGCAGCGAGGCCGCCGCCGCGTTCTTCCCGCAGCTCATCACCGAGGTGACCCGCCAAGTGGCGGACGAAGGCACCACCATCAAGACCTTGTGGAAGCTGTTCGACGGCTCCCTCATCGAATCGGTGCTTATGCGATACCCGACCCGCACCACGCTGTGCATCTCCTCGCAGGTCGGCTGCGGCATGGACTGCCCGTTCTGCGCCACCGGCAAGCTTGGCCTGACCCGTAACATGTCCACCGGTGAAATAATCGAACAGGTGCGTGTGGCCGCCAAGATGATGCGCGACGGCGAAGTGGCCGGGGGAGAGGGCCGCCTGAGCAACATCGTGTTCATGGGCATGGGCGAGCCGATGGGCAACTACAACTCCGTGCTGTCCGCCGTACGACAGATTTCCGCCATGCCTCCCGAAGGCTTCGGCATTTCCGCGCGCAACATCACCGTATCCACGGTGGGCGTGGTCCCCGGCATCAAGAAGCTCACTGCCGAAGGCATTCCCGTGCGTCTGGCCGTTTCCCTGCATGCCCCCAGCGACGAACTGCGTGACGAGCTGGTGCCGATGAACAAGCGTTTCAATACCAAGCAGGTGTTGGATGCCGCGCACGATTATTGGCTGGCCTCCAAGCGCCGCGTCAGTATCGAATACGCGTTGATGCGCGGCATCAACGACCAGGCCGAGCATGCGCAGTTGCTGGCCAAGAGGCTTAACCATTACGGCGACAACTGGGCCCACGTCAACCCGATTCCGCTCAACCCCATCGAGGGCTCGAAGTGGACCGCCTCCAAGCCGGAAGACGAACAGCGGTTCCTGGAGATCCTGCACCGCGCGGGCATCACCGCCACACTGCGTGACACCCGCGGTCAGGATATTGACGGCGCCTGCGGCCAGCTCGCTGCCAAGGAGCGGTAGCTACTTCAGCGCATCCTTGATTGCGCCCACGAAGTAGTCCAGATCGTCGGGCTTGCGGGACGTGATGAGCTTGAAGCCGTTGGCGTCGTCCACGTGCAGCTGCTCGTCGACGTAATGGCCGCCCGCGTTCTCGATATCAGCGGCGATATAGCGGCAGGGCGCGGCGGTCTTGCCAGCCACCAGACCCGCGTTGACCAGCAGCCACGCGCCATGGCAGATCGCGGCGATCGGCTTACCTTCGTGCGCGAACTCCTGCGCCAGCGTGATCGCATCCTCATTGACGCGGATACGATCCACATTGCAGGTGCCGCCGGGCACCACCAGCAGGTCGTAGTCGGCAGCCTGCACGTCGGACAGGCGCGCGTCCGGGGTCAGCGTTTCGCCTTCGTAGCGGTCGTGCTGCACCGTCTCACACGGGTCCAAGGTAGTGGCGGCAAGCGTCACCTTGGCACCGGCGGCCTTGAGATCGCGCAGCGGGCGCGTCAGCTCGGTCTCCTCGATACCCCAGTTGTTGACGATGATCAGTACTCTGCTGTTTTCGACAGCCATGTCAATCTCCTTGATTCGGCGGACAACTTCCACGAGCCATTCTCTCATGCCGAGCGGCTGCCATACCGGTGCTCAATATGATGATTCTCATATTCCAGAAACGGGTGCGGCGCATGTAACGGGCGGTAGGTAGTCTGAAGGACTGTAATGCAAAGCCGAACAGGGGAGTGAAGCATGTCGTTGGCGGTACGAGTCATCCCGTGCCTGGACGTTGACGCCGGTCGCGTGGTGAAGGGTGTGCATTTCGAAAACCTCAAGGATGCGGGCGACCCGGTGGAGCTGGCGGCCGAATACTATCGTCAGGGCGCCGACGAGATCACCTTCCTGGATGTGACCGCATCCAGCTCCCACCGCAACACGATGATTGACGTGGTCTCCCGCACCGCCGAACAGGTGTTCATTCCGATGACCGTGGGCGGCGGCGTACGCACGCCCGAGGACGTCGACTCGCTGCTGCGCTGCGGTGCAGACAAGGTCGGTGTCAACACGGCGGCCATCAATGACCCGTCGCTTATCAGCCGCGTGGCCGACCGTTTCGGCAACCAGGTGCTGGTGCTCTCCGTGGACGCCCGCCGTGAAAAGGGCGAGCAACACACGCAATCCGGCTTCGAGGTCACCACAATGGGCGGCCGCAAATCCACCGGCATTGATGCCATCTGGTGGGTCAAGCGCGCCGAGCAGCTTGGCGCCGGCGAGATTCTGCTTAACTCGATGGACGCCGACGGTACCAAGGAAGGCTTTGATCTCGAGATGATTCGCGCCGTGCGCAAGGAAGTCAAGATTCCGATCATCGCCTCCGGCGGTGCCGGCAAGGTCGAGGACTTCCCGCCCGCCATCGAAGCAGGTGCCGACGCGGTGCTGGCCGCATCCGTATTCCATTACGGCATCCTGACCATCGCCGATGTCAAGGCGGAACTCAAGAAGCACGGCTACACCGTTCGCTAAACGAATACACCTTGCTCCCGCTGGGCGAACAATCCAGTGAATTGTTCGTGGCAATGCGCTATGCGCACGTCGCACATAATCCGGGAGCTGTCAGCGAAGCTGACTGAGGGTGGTCCACATAAGGAAGATAGGTATGACAGACACTACATACGACAATTCCACTGAACTCGATCCCCGTATTGCCGCACGCCTGAAGCGTGACGCCAAGGGCCTGGTCGCTGCCGTCATCCAGCAGTACGACACACACGAGGTGCTGATGGTCGGCTACATGAACGACGAGGCATTACGCCGCACGCTGACCACCGGCCGCGTGACCTTCTGGTCCCGGTCCCGTCAGGAATACTGGCGCAAGGGTGATACCTCCGGCCATGTGCAATACGTCAAGGGCGTGTCCCTGGATTGCGACGGAGACGCACTGCTCGTCGAAGTAGACCAAGTCGGTGCCGCCTGCCACACCGGCAAGCGCAGCTGCTTCCTCGAAGGCGGCCCCCTGTCCGTGGTCGAAGGCCATCGCCCGGCCGAGCAGTAGAACGGGCTTCCCTGACTGGGGGAAGCCGAACGACCGCGTACTACGAAACAAGACATCGAGTTGTAAGTAAAGGAGCGAATATGAGCGAATGCAGCGTCAAACACCTGAAGTGGGGCGCCACCTGGCCCAGTCGCGGCCAGTTCCACGAACTGGCCGACGCCGGCTACCGTGTGATTCCGATCGTGCGCCGTCTGCTCGCCGACTCGCTCACCCCGGTCGGCTTCTACGAGCGTCTCGCCGGCGGCCGATCCGGCACCTTCATCCTCGAATCGGCGGAATACGGCGGCACGTGGAGCCGTTACAGCTTCATCGGCGTCAACTCGATGGCCCAGCTGCGCTCCAACAACGGTCAGGCCGACTGGCTGGGCAAGGTCCCGGTTGGTGTGCCAGTCACCGGTGACGTGGTCGAAGTCGCTCACGCCACGTTGAAGACTCTGAAGGCCCCGCATGTGGAAGGCCTGCCGAACCTGACCAGCGGTCTGATCGGCACGGTCGGCTGGGATGCCATCCGCCACTGGGAACCGACCCTGCGCGCCGGAGCTCCGGACGAGACCGGCCAGCCTGAGACCGTGCTTGCCCTGGCCACCGATATCGCCGTGGTCGACCACGTATCCGGTTCGGTGTGGCTCATCGCCAACGCGGTGAACGTGGATGATAAATCCACTCGCGCCGACGCCGCCTACAACGAGGCCGTCGCTCGACTCGACCAGATGCAGCGCGATGCCGCCACCCCGGCTCCGGACGAGTCCCGCGTCAACATCCTGGACGAAACGGTCGCCCAACCCGAGCTGCGCTTCCGCACCGAGAAGAGCCACTACGAGCAGGCCGTCGAACGCGCCAAGCAGCACATCGTCGACGGCGACGTGTTCCAGGTGGTCATCTCCCAGCGCCTCGACATCGATTCGCCTGCTGACCCGTTCGACGTGTACCGTGTGTTGCGCACGCTGAACCCGAGCCCGTACATGTATTTCATGGCGTTGACCGACGCTCAGGGCCGCGACTTCAACGTGATCGGCTCCAGCCCGGAAACCCTCATCAAGGTGGACAACGGCCACGCGATGACCTTCCCGATTGCCGGATCCCGCCCTCGCGGCGCCACCCCTGAGGAAGACGAGAAATTCGCCAAGGAGCTGCTTGCCGATCCGAAGGAACGCAGCGAGCACATCATGCTCGTCGACCTGTCCCGCAACGACCTGAGTAAGGTGTGCGTGCCGCAGTCCGTGGAAGTCGTGCAGCTCATGGACATCAAGCGTTTCAGCCACATCATGCACATCTGCTCGACGGTCACCGGCAAGGTCGACCCCTCGCTGACCGCATTCGATGTGTTCAAGTCCGCGTTCCCGGCCGGCACGCTGTCTGGCGCTCCTAAGCCGCGCGCAGTCGAAATCATCGACGAGTTGGAACCGGCCGACCGCGGCATCTACGGCGGCACCGTCGGCTACTTCGATTTCTCCGGCAACATGGACATGGCCATCGCCATCCGCACCGCGTTCCTGCGTGACCATGAGGCGAGCGTGCAGGCCGGTGCCGGCATTGTGCTCGACTCCGTGCCCGCCACCGAATGGCAGGAGACTCGCAACAAGGCCGAGGCCAGCGTCGAATCCATCCAGATCGCCGCCCAGTTGCGCGAACTGTAACGTTCAACGCATAGCGATGCCTCCGCTGACAGAAGTTGTCAGTGGGGGCATCGCTGTCTGTATGTCAGTGGGTTTCGCCCATGATGTCGGTGGCGTCGGTTCCGGTGCTCACAGCGGCCTCGATGGCGGCTTCGATGCCGCGCGCCATGGTCGCGATCTCCATGGTCGGCGTGCCGTTCGGTTTGTGACCGGACGCTTCAATCGCACCCACCGCCATCGGCATAATGACCGGACGCACGAACCCGGCCACGCCACCAAAACTCACGTTGAACGCGGCGGACACGAGACGCATCACACCATACAGGGCGATCACCATACCGGGCGTCGCATTCTTCACCTTGCCGATCAGTTGCGCGGCTGCGTATGGACACATGAGCGTCGGCTGAGCCCGGTCGGCATGGTGTTCGCTATGATGGACAGTCGGACTTTGGTAAGAGACAGTATTCGTAACAGGCAAGTAGGTTATTCATGGCTATTGAGGTGCAGGGACTTGAAATTCAGATCGGCGCGCGCACGCTGCTTCACCCCACCAACTTCCATGTGGCCAAGGGAGACAAGATCGGTCTGGTGGGCCGCAACGGCGCCGGCAAGACCACGCTGACCCGCGTGATCACCGGCGACATGCTGCCCACCGCCGGCAAGGTGCGCGTCTCCGGCAAGCTCGGCTACCTGCCGCAGGACACGCATGCCTCCGATCCCACACAGACCGCGCTCGACCGCATGATGAGCGCGCGCGACATCGCCACCATCATCAACCGCATCCGCAAGGCCGAAAAGGATATGACCGACCCGGATCCGGACGTGATGAGCAAGGCCATGACCCGGTACGACAAGGCCATGCAGGACTTCGACAAGGCCGGCGGCTACGCGGCCCAGTCCGAGGCGATTTCCATGGCCGCCTCGCTCGGCCTGCCGCAGGAGGTCATGGAGCAGCAGCTCGGCACGCTCTCCGGTGGCCAGCGCCGCCGCATCGAGCTGGCGCGCATCCTGTTCTCCAATGCCGACACCCTGATCCTCGACGAGCCGACCAACCACTTGGATGCCGATTCCATCGAATGGCTGCGCGGCTACTTGAAGAAGTACGAGGGCGGCTTCCTGGTCATCTCCCACTCCACCGAACTGCTGGACGAAGTGGTGAACAAGGTCTGGCATCTGGACGCGCAGCTCGGCCAGATCGACATGTATTCGCTTGGCTGGAAGGCCTACCTGCACCAGCGCGTGGTGGACGAGGAGCGCCGCCGCCGCGAACGCGAAGTGGCCGAGAAGAAGGCCGACCGTCTCATGAAGCAAGGCATTCGACTGCACGCCAAGGCCACCAAGGCCGTGGCGGCGCAGAACATGATGCGCCGTGCCGAAAAGCTGCTGGAAAACACCTCCGAGGCGCAGAAGGCCGAGAAGGTGGCGGACATCCGTTTCCCCGAGCCCGCGCCCTGCGGCCGCACGCCGATCATGGCCAAGGATATTTCCAAGGCCTACGGTTCCAACATCGTGTTCGCCGGCGTGAACCTGGCCATCGACAAGGGCTCGCGTGTGGTGATCCTCGGCTACAACGGTGCCGGCAAGACCACCACGCTGCGCCTGCTGGCCCACATCGAGGAGCCGGACACCGGTTCCGTGGAATACGGTCACGGCTGCAAGATCGGCTACTTCGCTCAGGAGCACGACACCTTGGATCTGAACGCCACCGTGTTGGAGAACCTGCAGCATGTGGCGCCCGAGCTCGATAACACGCAGGCCCGTTCGATTCTCGGCTCGTTCCTGTTCTCCGGTGACGACGCGATGAAACCGGCTCACGTGCTTTCCGGCGGTGAGAAGACCCGTCTGGCTCTGGCCACGCTGGTCACCTCGCGAGCCAACGTGCTGCTGCTCGACGAGCCCACCAACAACCTCGACCCCGCTTCCCGTGAGGAGATTCTGAAGGCCATTGCCAAGTATGAGGGCGCCATCGTGCTCGTCACCCACGATGAGGGCGCCGTCGAGGCGCTCAACCCCGAGCGCGTGCTCCTCATGCCCGACGGCGACGAAGACCTCTGGAATGATTCGTATCTCGAACTCGTAGCTGAAGAATAGTAGTAAACTCGTAGCCGAAGAATAGTAGTAGGAGAGGTCTGCCATGCCAACCACAACAGGTAAGAAAATCGCCATCGTCACCGGCAGCGCGCTGGGCTTGGGCTACGAGCTCGCCAGCCAGCTCATCGCCAACGGCTGGCTGGTGGCCGGTGTCGACTTCAATGCCGAACGTCAGGCCGAACTGACCGCGCAGTGGCCCGATGACTCCTACCGCGCCTACGTCGGCGACATCACCGACGAAGCGTTCGTGAAGGAATCCGTGGCGGATATCGCCACGCTCGGCCACATCGATTTGCTCATCAACAACGCCGGCCAGCCTTCGTTCAAGGTGCCCACCGCCTACGAGGCCGCCGACGTCGACAAATGTCTCAAGGGACTCAAAGGCATGATTCTGTGGACGGTGGAAACCCTCAAGGCCTGCGGCGAGCAGAACGTGAAAATCGCCCAGATTATGAGCACCGCCGCCACACGCGGCAACGCGAACGAAAGCGTGTACTGCGCCACCAAGTGGGGTGAGAAAGGCTACACCAAGAGCCTGCAGGCCGCATACAAGGGCACCAGTGTCAAGGTGGTCGCCGTCTATCCGGGCGGCATTGATACCGCTTTCTACCGTGACAGTCGCGACTACGTCTCCGAGGCCAAGCAGCACACCTTCATGCAGCCCGGCCCGCTGGCCGAAGTCATCCTCTTCAACCTGATCAACGAGGCCAACCTCACCGTCACCGACATCGAGATCAACCGCAACAGCTGAGCCTGCTAGTCTGAGATTTCAGCGCCTTGGTACATACTTGGTGCCAAGGCATTTCGCGTGTGGAGAGCGAATGCACATCAGTGACGATGAGTTTGAACGGGCCATTGAACAGGTGTTGGATGATTTGTCTGAACGGTTTGCGCGGGTGCTGGAGAATGTCGGCATCGTCGTTGCGGACGAACCCAATGAGCGCGAACTGGCTACAATGAGCAATCCGTGCGGTGAGCTGCTCGGACTGTATGAGGGCATACCCGTCACGAAGCGAACTACGGGCTACAGCGGCGTGATGCCGGACGTCATCACCCTGTTCAAGGGGCCGCATGAACGCGTATGCTCAACGCAGGCCGAGCTGCGCCAACGGATCCGCAAAACCGTGTTGCACGAGATCGGCCATTTTTTCGGCTTCGATGACGAGTATCTGCACTCGCACGGCTACTGAAGCGATGCTAGTTTCACTAGTGGGGAGCCGTCACTGCCGTATGTTGCCAGGTCTACTGCAAGTGGTGCAACGCGCGGATGATGGCGCAACGGTCCTCGACGGTTCCCTCGTTGGCGCACATGGTGGCGTACCAACGCGGATTGCGCAAGGTCTCGACGCCGGTGGCCTCATCCGTGGCGACGAGCGTGTGCAGATCGTTGGCGTACTGGAAATGCAGGTGGCTGAGCAGCCCGCCCTCGGCGAACGCCTTGCGCGAAGGCAGCGGATTGATGGCAAGTAGCCAGCGGAACGGGCTGTCTTCGGCGGCCGGATCGGTGGTGTGGAACACGAAGGTGGGGGAGCCTTCGAGACCGTGCTCGATGACATGGTCGATGGTGTATTCGTAGGTGTCGAGGCTGGTGTCGTCCTCGGCGAACCATTCGATGGCGAGCGCGGCATCGTCCGTGGAGCCGGATTCGGCGGCCGGCTCGTTCACACGCCAGTAGCCGATATGGATGATGTTCTCCGGGCTGGTGGTGGAGCAAGCCATCGACCAGAACGTCCTGATGCCGCGCGCGGCCATCGGGGCCATCTTCGGGTTGGCGAGCACCGCCTGCTCGGCGGCTTCCCAGGTCTGCTGGATGGCGGCGTCATCCGAATCAATGTAATGCTCGAAGCTTTCCCATTCACCGAGCCAGTCGGTGATGTCGAAGGCCGTGGAATCCGTGGTGTTGCTGGCGGTCATTGCGCGTTCCTTTCATGGGTGGATGCGGTGGCGAAATTGGTAGAGGCATTAGGGTTGGGGCTGCTGGCATCTGGGTTACTGGCATGCGAGCCGTTGTTCCCGGAATCGTCGGCGCCAAGATTGACAATGCGGTCGCACCAGCCGGCGGCGAGCTCCTCATCGTGGGTGACCACGAGAATCGCCTTGCCTTGGCTCGCCAGTTGCCGCAGCAGTTCGCCGACCTGCTCCATGTGGTAGCGGTCGAGTCCGCTGGTGGGCTCGTCAAGGATGATGAGGTCCTTGCCGCACATCAATGCCGAGCCGATGGCAACCCGCTGCTTCTGCCCGCCGGACAGGCTCATCGGATGCCGTTCGACGAACGCTGCAAGGTCAAGATCGGCCATGACCTGATTGGCTTGAGCGGTGATGCCGGCATCCGTCTCGTCGAGTCCGATGAGCAGTTCCTCGCGCACGCTGTCGGAGAACAGTTGGTAGTTGACATCTTGCATGACCAGGAATCCGGCGCGGGTCAGGTCGCGCGGTTTCGCGGGCACGCCGTTGAGCTCGATGCGGCCCGAAACAGGCTTGATGAGTCCGGTCAACGTGCGCACGAGCGTGGTCTTGCCGCAGCCGTTGTTGCCCATGAGCCCGGTGATTTCGCCGGCACGGAACCGCAGGTCCGGGATGGCGCGGGTGAAGCCGTCCTTGCCTTTGTATCCGATGGTGAGGTTATGGGTGCCGAGCAATGCCGAAGTGCACTCATCCGCGGCCGGGCTTGAAGCCAGCGTCGCAATCCGGTGCCGATACGGTTGCAGGTCCAACGCCCGCAATCCCATGGCGGCCACGCAGCCGGGGGAGAGGGACAGGAATTCATCGGCCTCGTAATCCTGCACGATATGCCCGCCGTCGAATACCACGTACCGGTCGGCCACGCCGTTGAGCCATGCGAGTCGGTGTTCGGCGATTACGATGGTGAGCCCTTCGTCCTTCATCTGCTCGATCATGGCGCGCATGTCCGCGATGGCGTTCGCGTCGAGATTGCTGGTCGGCTCATCCAATACCACGAGCCTGGGCCCCAGCATGGTGGCCGCCGCCACGGCGATGCGCTGCTTTTGGCCGCCTGACAGGTGGAAGATGCTGCGATGCAGCAGATGCCCAATGCCAAAGCGCTCAGCCACGGCCGTGATACGACGATTGATGTCCTCGGCCGGCAGCCCTATGTTTTCGGCCGGGAAGGCGAGCTCGTCGGTGACGTTCGCGTTGAAATACTGGGTTTTCGGGTTTTGGAACACGCTGCCGACCAGCGGGGTGAGCCGGTCGATCGGCACGGTCTCCACATCCAGCCCGCACGTGGTCTGGTTGCCGGCGAACGCACCATGGAAGAATGAGGGGATGAGCCCGTTGGCAACGCGCGTATAGCTGGTTTTGCCGCAGCCGCTCGCCCCGCACAGCACGATGCACTCGCCTGCGGGCACGGTCAACGTGATGTCGCGCAATGCCGGCTCTGCGGCATGGTCATAGGTAAAGGAGATGCCACGGGAGGCGATGGTTCCCGCAGACGTGTCGAGTGGGCCACCCTTGCCGGTCCCAATAATGGCAGTTGCATTCGGCTGCGATTGGTTGCCACCCATCAGATCACCCCCGCGATATCGAGCGCGAGCGGCAAAGTGACCACAATCATGACCAGCCAGTCGACCACGGTCATACGGATCAGCGTGCGCGAGGTGTGCTCGCCCTCACGCCCGAGCCCCTTGGTCAGTGCCGCCACCGACAGGTCCTGTGCCACATTGGTGGCGTTCATCAGCAGCGGAATCAGAATGTATTCCAACGATTGGGCCGGGTGACGAACCAGCCCCCAGCCGCCGGAGGCGATGCCGCGCAACGCCATCGCATTGCGAATCTGCCGGTAATCCTCGGCGATGGTCGGGAAGAAGCGGATGACCACCACACAGGGAATCACCACGGCCTCAGGCACGCGCATACGCCGCATCGCGCAGATGAACGCGCTCGCGGACGTGGTGGTGAACGTATACGCGCCGGTGATGAAACAGGGCAGCATCATCGTGACGCCCACGGCCAGCGCGGAGACCACATGCAGCCACGGCAGTCCCAGGGCATCGGGGTCGAGCATTCCCAGCGCGGTGAGTACTGCATAGGTCACGCCGAAGTTCAACGCGGTTCGCCATCGGGCGGCCGCCAGCAGGGGCAGCAGGAACAGCACGACCATGACGATTTGCGTGGCGAGCCCTACGTGGAAGAACAGCATGAGGTTCGCCACCAGCAGAAGGTAGAGTTTCGCGCGCGGATCGAGCGTCCGGCGGGCAGGATTCATCAGGCGATACCGGCCTTGATGAAGTGCTTCTTCATCATGCGCTGGCCGAACCAGCCGCCGAGAACCGCGCACACCAGAATCGCGATCATCGAGATGAAGAACGTGCCGGTGTTGATGTTGACGAATACGCCGTCGATGTAGGCTGCGTCCTTGCCGCGCGCCTGCAGGCTCGCCACGTAGGCGTCCTTCATGAACCACAGGGGCAGGATCGGGCCGGTCAGGCCGTAGGAGAACACCACGTAGCTGACGAGCAGTAGCGCCTTGCTCTTATACTTGCCGGCGCGCGCGATGAGGTCGGCCGCCACCGGGAACACGATGCTGGCGATGAACGAAAGCACGAAATGCCCGGAGATGAACAGGAACAGTCCGATGATCACGCCCATGACGGTGATGCCGCCGAATTTGCCGAGGCGTGCGGCCAGCAGCATGTACACGCAGCCGGAGATGAGGGCCGTGATGGCGGGCAGGAAGATGGAGCCGAAGCCGCCGGTGAACAGGGTGCTCACCAGTGTGGCGATGCACACCATCACGAAGTACAGGGCCGCAAACACGCCGATGGTGATGAGGTCGGAGACCTCCAGTTTGCCGGATTTGGCGGGCTTGTTGAGCTGGTCAGAGGTTTCGGCGGGCGTGTTCGGTGCGGTCACGATGTTTTCCGTTTCGTATGCATTGACAATATTCCTCTCGCCAATCTAACGATGATTTCCCGCAAAGGCAATAGTCTGTCTGTGATTTTTAGCATGGCTTGGCGCCCCTCCCTGTGGGGGGCGAAGGACGTGGCGCGGGCGGGGTGTGGTTCGCGGCTATCGGCTAGTATGGTGCGGTCACGACAGAGGGAGGCATGCTGTGGCCGATGTGATGCGGGAGCTGGAACGGCTGCGACCGGTGTATGAGACGGGCGTCCTGCGGTTGCTGTTGCGCCAGAACGCGATGCTGTACGTGTCGCTGCTGCGTTCCACGTTCGACCCGCTCACCGGCGAGCTGCCGCGCGAGACCGTGGAGGAGCGGTTCGCGCAAAGTCTGAACGCTCTGGCCGACGCCGGCGAGTATGCGCCGCGCGAGGACCAGACCTTCGCCGAGGCCGCCCATCAGATCCTCGCCGACCTGACCCGTGAAGGCGAAGGCGACTACGCCTGGCTCGCCAACTCGCATGATGCGGCCTCACACCGATTCCTCTACCGTTTGACGGCCCGCGCCCACCGCGCCATCGAGGCGCTGAGCAGGCTCGAAGACGAATCACGCGCCCTGTCCGGCGCGCAGGCCAACAGCATCATCATGGAAATCGAGCACGCGCGCATGCAGCTGACCGCCGACCCCGGCGAGCGCATCAAACTCCTCAACCGTGAAATCAAGGAACGCAAGCACGAGATCAAACGCATCCAACAGGGCAAGCAGCATGCCACGCTGAGCGAAGCCCAGGTGGAGGACGTGATCGCCGTGATCCACAACACGCTGCGCGGCGTGCCCATCGACCTGCGCGAACTCGTGCTCGACGAGCGGGACAACGGCGACGCCTTGCGTCGGCGCATGCAGGCCGGCGACATCAGCGTGGACGAGAACCTGACCCGCTACCACGATGAATACCGCCGCTCGTTCCGCGAATCAGACAGCGGCCGCCGCTTCGAGGACGCCTTCCAGGTGATCATCACCGACGAGGGTCGCCAGCAAATCGACGAAGCCCTGCGCGCCATCGCCAAAACCCCGTATCTGGCCGGCGAATCCGGCGTGCTGCTCGGCCAGATCCGCGACGAACTGGCCCGCATCTACGACGGCATCGAAGCCGTGCGCCGCCAGATGCGCGTCTCCGACGAGGCGATCAGCCGGCTCGTGCGCCAGCAAACCGACACTCGCTACCGTACGATGCTCACCCGCTTGAACCGACTGTACGCGCGCCTCAACGCGGATGCGAAAACCCATATGGGAGACGCCTCGCGCCCGTACGACACGGCCACCTCGGACGCGCTGTTCGCGCCATTGCCGATGCGCCCGGCCAAATCCATGACCCGCGCCACCGCACCCGGCCTGAGCGACCTCGCCGCCGAAGCCCCGCAGTCGACTCCGGTGGCCGATCTGCGGGACATGGTCAACAGCGGCGGCCCCCGACTCCTGCGCATGGTCAGCCTCATCCGGCGCAACCCGGTGACCGTTGACAGGTCCGATGACAGGCCCGGCGCAACCCTCGTGGACATCGCCGCCAGCTTCAACCGGCTGCCCGAAAGCGAACGCCGCGAAAGCGAGATCGTCGGCTTCCTGGGCGGGCTGGGAGCCGTAAGCGGCAACGCCATCGCCGACGAGCCGTCCACTGACGGCGTCGGCGTCGGGGTCGACAGCGACATCGCCACCGAGCCGGCCCCGGCGCAGCGCGGCGATACCGCGACCTGGCATTGCGTATCGATCGACGGCGAGCCCCGGAACTGGATCACTAGACCGGTGCTGGCCGACATGGACGAGCTGAGCATCATTGTGGAGGAAGGATGACCGTGGCCGAGGAACACGAGGAACACGAGGAGCATATGGACAACGCCAACCCGTACGCCCTGTTCGAAGGCGACACCGGCGACATGCCGGCCGAGGCACGCATGGCCGCCATCGCCCTCAAACGTGACCGCTATATCAGCGGGCCCACCTACGACACCGTGCTCGACAACCGCGACGCCGTCGTACGCTCCCTGAACAACGACCTGCTCGACTTGGTGATCAACGAACGCTACCGCATCATGTACGCCACGCCCGTGGCCGGCGACGACGTGACCCTGCGCTCGCTCAAAACCCGTGTCAGCCTCAAACGCGAGGAGGCCGCGCTGCTCGCCTTCCTGCGCATCCGCGTCCTCGAATACGAGAACGTGCACGCCGACCCCGCCGACTGGCTCGTCAGCTTTGAGGAGATCCGCGCCGCGCTCGCCACCGGCGCCGGCTATCTGGCCGCCCGCAACGATGAGGAAGGCGTGGCAAAGCAGATCGGCGCCATCGTCTCCGCGATGATCACCTACGGGTATTTGGTGCGCCTGGACGACGAAGCCATGTACCAGATCACGCCGCTCGTGCCCGTGGTGCTCGACCGCGAACTGGCCGACACCTGGCTCGACGTCGCGGAACACGGCGACGGCGACACGGAAGATGACGATGACGACGAGAAGGGAGCCGAATGATGCAGGCGACAGACGTGCAGATGATCGCGGACCGGTGGATGCTGGAATCCCGCCGACTCATCAACTGGGGCTCCTATGAGGGCTACCACGAATTCCGCCCCTCCACGGACCACAAGCTGCCGGTGACCCTGCTCGCCGGCGCCAGCGAATCCGGCAAATCCACGCTGGTCGACGCGCAGATCTCCCTGCTGTACCCAACCGGCACGCCGTTCAACAAGGCCTCGAACTCCGGCCGCTCCGAACGCAGCGACTACACCTACCTGCGCGGCATGGTCGGCGTGGGCAGCACCGAAACCGGCGACGAGCCGCTCTACCTGCGCGGCCGCGACGAGAACGGCGCACCGCAACCCGTGTGGGGCGCCATCGTGGACACCTATCGCAACCAGACCACCGGCCAGGTGCTCTCCTGCGCCAAATTCCTCTACCTGATGCCCGGCGACGGCCGCGGCGACGTGCGCCGACAGTACGTGGTCTGGGGCAAGCCCGTGGACCCCAGGCGCATGGACCAATACCGTGACGCCCCGTTCACGCCGGCCCAGCTCAAAGCCACCTACCCCGACTGCCTCACATTCCCCAGCGCCGAAGCGTTCCACACACACATCTGGAGCGCAATGGGCCTGAGCGAGGCCGCCTGCCGACTGCTGCACAAGATCCAGTCCGCCGACGCGCCCTCCCGGCTCGACGACATCTTCAAACAAGGCGTGCTCGGCGTGCCCGAAGCCCTGGACCTGGCCCGCACCACGGTCGAGGACTACGAACGTTACGACGAGAACTTCCACGCCATGGACGAGAAGACCCGCCGCATGGACACGCTGCGCGGCATCCAACAGGCCTACGGCGAATACGCCGCCGCACGCGGCAAGGCCCGCGCCTTCGAACCGGTCAAGCCGGCCGTCGACGGCACGGTGCCGGCCGTGCTGCGCGACTGGGCATTGGCCCGCATGCGCGGCGAAGTCGCCGTCCAACTGCCCGCCGACCGCGCCGAACAACAGAACAGCGAGGCGGAAGCCAAGCTGCTGCGCCGCCGAACCGAAGACCTGCACACCCGTCTCGACATGATCCGAGGCCAGATGCAGGGTCTGGACGGCGGCAACCTGACCCGACTCGAACTCGAACTCGACCAGGCCCGCCGCACCCTCGAAGACGTGCAAGCCAACCGAACACGAATCGAACAAACGTTCGCATCCATCGGCGAGACGCTGCCCGGCGACGAACAGGCCTGGAACGAACGCCGCATCAACGCCGTGAACTTCAAACGCGAATACAACAAACGAGACGGCGAATGCGAGGAAGCCCTCACCGCCGCCATCAACGCGCGGGCCGGCGCACGCGGCGACCTCGAACGACTGCAACGCGACTTCGACCGGCAACGCTCCCAGCGCACCCGCATCTCCCAGCAGATGGACGAAACCCGCGCCATGCTCTGTCGCGCCACCGGACTCACCCCCGCCGAACTGCCGTACGTGGCCGAACTCATGGACGTGAACGAACACGAGGAAGACTGGCGTCTCGCCATGAACGTCGCCTACGCGCCCATCGCCCAGACCATCCTCGTCGACAAGCGCCACGAACAGGGCTTCGCCGCCAAAGTCAGCACCATCGACCCGCGCACCATGCCCCGACGCACCTGGCAGTTCGTGGACACCGCACGCCACTACGACGACACCGGCGCGCACGCGAACATACTCACCGGAGAACAGGACGGCGACTGGCTGTCCGGCAAACTGCGCTACCGCGACGACTCGCCCTTCGCCGACTGGCTGCGCTCGCAGACCCAGGACGAACGATTCGACGCCCTATGCGTCACCGCCATCGACGACACCGACCGCACCAACCGTCAGGTGCAGGCCGACGGTCAGATCAAATCCGGCGCACGCGGCCAGCACGGCACCAAAGACCGCGCCCAGGTCATCGGATTCGTCAACGAAACCTACCTCAACGCGCTCGCAGCGCAGGTCGACGCCGCCCGCAACGCGCTCAGCCAAGCCGACACCGACTACACGGCCGCCAAAACACAGTCCGATAACCTCCACCGCGAACTCGAACTGGCCAACCAGCTCGCCTACACGTCCTGGGAGCGCATCGACATCGCCGGCGCGCAACGGACCATCACGGACACGCAGGACGCCATCGCATCCATCAAAAACGATCCCAAGCTCGCCGAACTCGCCAAACAGCGCGACGAACTGAACGCCGAACTCGACCGTGTGGAACGCCAGCGCATCGAATCCGACCAGGCCGCGGCCCGCGCCGGCAGCGCCGTCGAAGCGGCGCTCATCTGGCTGCGCGACCATGCCGACACCGGCACGACGGACGCCGCCGGTGCCACCGCCGACAATGACGATGACGCCGCGTCCGGCCCGCTGCCGGACGAAGTCACGGCGGCGCTCGCCGAATCCTACGACAACCGATTCGCCGGACTGGCGGACGCCGCCATGCGCGCGCACATGATCATCGGCGCGGGCGCGGCAGGAACGCAGGCACCGGGGGAGAGCTTCCCCGAACGCACCATCGCCGGCATCGGCAAGGACATGGCCTCCCGCATCAACCTGCTGAACGGCCAGGCCGATGCCGCACGCACCGGCGTCGAATCGAAGATGAGCACCTACATCGCGCTCTACGCGGCCGACGATGATTCGCTGACCGCCAGCGTGGAGGACTACCGGTACTATCTCGACGAACTCGCCAGCCTCACCCAGCTGGCCGCGGTTGCCGCCACCGACGCCGAATACCGGCGCTGCCTCGAACAGCTGCTCAGGAGCTTCCTGACCATCAAACGCGCCATCGACACGGATGCCAGCGACATCCACGACCAGCTTGACCGCATCAACGCCATGCTCAAAGGCCAGCAGTTCGGTCCCAAGCACGGCAGCCTGTCCCTGCACGCGGACGTGCGCCGTCCCGAGCGCACCTTCTGGGCGCAGCTCATCCGCGTCATCGGCACCCTGAACGATTGGAAATCCGCCGACGTCAACGATTCCGACGCCTCGCGCAAGGCTTTCGCGGCCTGCGCGCCGATGGTCGGGCTGCTGCGCGCCGAACTCGCGCAGGTCAAGGACGCGAATGGCGTGAAAAGCTACGGCGCCCGCAACCTCGACCCGCGCTGCCGCTCGTCCTTCTACGCCATCGTGCATCATGCCGACGGCCCGGATGAACGCATCACCTCCACCGGCGGCCGTTCGGGCGGCGCCTTGCAGGAGCTCACCTCATTCGTATACGGCGCGGCGCTCATCTACCTGCTCGGCGGCGGCCTGACCAGCGAGCCCTCGTACACCACGCTGTTCCTCGACGAGGCGCTCATCAAGGCCGACGGCCGTTACACGCAGCGCGCCCTCACGGTGCTGCCGCGCCTCGGATTCCAGGTCATCGTCTCCGCTCCGGAAAGCAAGACCGGCGAAATCCTCGAGGTCTCCACCAAGGCCTACGTGACCTACAAGGACCCCGACACCGGCCTCACCTCCCTGCGCGAGGCCGTGCTGCATCAGAATGACATGGACGATGAATCATCGTCGGATATATTGAAGGATGACGGGGTTGCCGAATGAGCAGTCCTGGCGTCGCCGGTATTAAGACGATTCGGTTCGACTCGACGATGTTCGAAAGCAGGTGATGGGAACTGTGGCCGGCATGAAAGACATCGCTGCGATCACCACATGCGTGAAGAAACATATGCGTTCACATATGTACGACATCGAACCGGCATGGCCATTTCCCGTGCCGGTGGGATTGCCGGACCAAGCATTTTTGGAAACCAATGCGATTGCGGTGCATGACAACAACAATGAGATACGGCAATGGGCAAGCAAGAATGGTTGCGAAATCATAACCAAGCATCGCACCATAGGCACCTCTGTCGAGCTGATCTCCAAAGTCGTCGTTCCTGACGAATCAATAGCCATGCGTGTGGTTGGTCGTACGCTGGCGGCGGAATGTCGCGAAGCGCGCCGCCGCATAGCATGTCTGGTTGCTGCTTGTGACGTTGCTCCGGAAACAATCGAATCGGCCGCTCGCATGACAGGCCATGAACAGCCTGACGACTTCGATCTGCTTGTCAGCGCAGTTCGATATTTCAGGCATCATGACGTGACCGGTATGACGCCGCGACAGATTCCACTGACAGGATTCAGCGGCAAATGGCTGAATGAGTCAAAAACCAATCGTCGTAAGGCCATTTGCCGACTGCTCGGTGTCGAAACGTTGGGTCTGTCAAAACGGCCGACCGAACTGCGGTTCCGTTATCTCGATCCGGTCCGCGACGATGCTGAGCTCGAACGCATCATATGGTGTCCGTGGGAAGGCGAAGCGTTATCCGGCATTAAATATGCTGTCATCGTTGAGAACAAAGACACGTATCAGACTATGCCGCCGATTGCGCAGGGCATCTGCATATGGGGTTCTGGTCGCGCTGTAAGCGATGCTGTACCTGCGGTTCCTGCACTGCGTGACATGCGTATCGTGTATTGGGGTGATATGGATGCGGATGGACTGGAAATACTTTCGACATTACGTGAATCAGGTATCGAATGCGACTCCATCCTGATGGATTGCGATGCATACGATCGGTACCACAGATTTGGTACCGATCGTACTGAACGCAGCGCGAAGATTGCTATGCGGGAGCCTAAGCCGACGCCCGGCCTTCAATCGGCGGAGCGACGTCTTTATGAACGACTGTGTGCTGACAAAACCATCGCTTATCGGCGCATCGAACAGGAACGCATTCCCATGCGTGATGCAGTTGACGAATTACGCAAGCTTGGCATCCCCGTGGAGTCCATTGAAAATCAGGATTTGCCGATTTAGGCTGAGTGATTGGGGATGTTGCCAAGAGCTAGAACGGCTTAGCTTTTTCTCGTCTCACATTATGCCTTCCGATTAATAATGCAACGGCATTGCATAGCTGCAAGGTCCGGCACTGCTATCCGATACTATCGAACTGTTGTTTTGCGTTGCGCGAGAAGGGACAAACATGGCAACCGCTTGGGGTGACGAGAGTGTGCGGAAAACCGGAGTTCCCTCGCCTATGTACTTGATGGGCGCATGCGTATGTGATGATACGGAAACCGAAACAAGGCAAAGATTGGCGTTGCTTAAGCCCAAAGGAGCAAGGAAATTGCACTGGCGAGACATGCGGCCATCATTGCGTGGCAAAGTCGTTGATGCCATGGCTGCAATGGACATTGATCATGTCATTGTGGCTGCGGTACCAATGAGCCAGTGGAATACCGCCGAACGCGCTCGCCGTAAATGTTTGGAACGTCTTCTGCCTCTGCTGGAAACAGAATACAACGTGGACACGCTTGTGCTTGAACGGCGCGAGATTTCACAGGACAGGAACGATATCCGTTTCATCGATGGATTGAGAAGCCGCAGATTTATCGGGCCAATTCGTGTCGAACTCTGTGCAGGGGAGACTGATGCAAGGCTATGGCTCCCTGATCAGCTGCTAGGAGCGTACGGTGATGCCCAGGCCGGTACTGGAAGATACGATGAATTCCTCGGCCATGTTCGAACAGTGTTCATCGACAGTGATTGATGTCCTAAAACCGTGTATACTTCATGGTAAGCCAACCCCGCTGGGGAAATGGAAGTGAGAGCCGGACGCCCCGAGTATCTTGGGGGCCGGCTCTTGCGTTTCGGTCCACTGATGGTCCGGAATTTTGCATACTCTGGTTCAGTTTTCCGGCCTGACACGCCATCGAACAAGCGTTCGAATTTGGTCGTGTGTTCGGGTATCCTTGGGACAGATTTGGCGCGCGCATGACCGTGCGCGCGGGAACGGTGAGATGGAAGGTGGGGTGTGGCTGTGGCGGCAATGCAGACTGGCGCAAGGCGCGCAACAAGCGCAACGGGCGCGAAAACCGGCAAGGGCAAGAACGGTGAGGTCATCGTCGAAAAGGTGATGACCAGCGACTCCTTCCTGAGCCGGGAGATCAAAAAGGCGCCGCTGATTGAACACGATGGTTCGCTGGTAGCTGATATCTCGCACATCCCGAACGATCTCAAGATCACGATTCAGGGTGCGCGCGAACACAACCTCAAGAACGTCGACCTGGCGATTCCGCGCAATCGCATGGTCGTGTTCACAGGCCTGTCCGGTTCGGGCAAATCCTCGCTCGCGTTTGACACCCTGTTCGCCGAAGGCCAGCGACGCTACGTCGAATCCCTATCCGCCTACGCCCGCCAGTTCCTGGGTCAGATGGACAAGCCCGACGTTGACTTCATCGAGGGCCTGAGCCCGGCCGTCTCCATCGACCAGAAGACCACCAACCGCAACCCGCGTTCTACCGTCGGCACCATCACCGAAATCTACGATTACCTGCGACTGCTCTTCGCCCGCACCGGCATCCCTCACTGCCCTGAATGCGGCGAGCCCGTCGCCTCCCAGACCCCGCAGCAGATCGTCGACACACTGCTCGGCTACCCGGAGCGCACGCGATTCCAGATTCTCGCGCCCGTGGTCAAGGGCCGCAAGGGCGAGTTCGTGGATATGATCGAGCTGCTGCGCTCCGACGGCTACGCCCGCGCGCTCATCGACGGCGAGATGACGCAGCTGTCCGACGACATCAAACTCACCAAGCAGAAGAAGCACACCATCGAGGTCGTGGTCGACCGACTCGTGGTCAAGGACGGCATCCGCCAACGCCTGACCGACTCGGTGGAAACCGCCCTCAAGCTCGCCAACGGCAGCATCGTCATCGACTTCGTGGACGAGGAGGAAGGCAGCCCGGCCCGCCGCCAGCCGTTCTCCGAACACCGCAGCTGCCCGAACGGGCACACGCTCGAACTCGACGAGGTCGAGCCGCGCACCTTCTCCTTCAACGCCCCCTACGGTGCCTGCCCCGCCTGCACCGGTCTCGGCTTCAAACTGGAAATCGACCCGGACCTCATCATCTCCGACCCGGACAAGTCACTGGCCGACGGCGTCATCGAACCGTGGAGCGGCACCAAGATGACCTCCCAGTACTACGGCCACATCCTCGAAGGTCTGGCCAAGGAAATGGGCTTCTCCATGAAGACCCCATGGAAGGGCCTGCCGGACGACGTCAAGCACGACATCCTCTACGGCCACGACTTCAAGGTCAACGTCTCCTACCGCAATCGCTGGGGACGCCTGCGCGAATACTCCACCGGCTTCGAAGGCGTGATCCGCACGCTCATGCGACGCCACGACGAAACCGATTCGCAGTCCATGCGCGAATACTACGAGTCGTACATGCGCGAAGTGCCCTGCCAGGTCTGCCACGGACGCCGTCTGAAGCCCGAAGTGCTCGCTGTCACTGTGGACGGAAAATCCATCTTCGACGTGTGCGACATGCCCGTCGTACGCGAACTCGCCTGGATCAACGGCCTGAAACTCGAAGGCTCGGCACAGCTGATCGCCGGCGAAGTGCTCAAGGAGATCAAGGCCCGACTCGGCTTCCTGAACGACGTCGGCCTCGACTACCTGACCCTCTCGCGCGCGGCCGCCACCCTGTCCGGCGGAGAAGCGCAGCGCATCCGACTCGCCACGCAGATCGGCTCCGGTCTGGTCGGCGTCATGTACGTGCTCGACGAGCCGTCCATCGGCCTGCACCAGCGTGACAACGAACGCCTCATCGAAACCCTGCACCACCTGCGCGATCTCGGCAACACGCTGATTGTCGTCGAACACGACGAGGACACGATACGCCGCGCCGACTGGGTGGTCGACATCGGCCCCGGCGCCGGCGAACACGGCGGCGAAGTCATCTACTCCGGCCCCGCCAAGCACCTCATAGAAGCCAAGCGCTCCATCACCGGCGACTACATCGCCCACCGGCGAGAGGTCGCCGTGCCCGCCAAGCGCCGCAAGATCCACAAGACCCAGGTGCTCAAAGTCGTGGGTGCCCGCGAGAACAACCTCAAGAACATCGACGTGAGCTTCCCGCTCGGCGTGCTCACCGTGGTCACCGGCGTCTCCGGCTCCGGCAAATCCTCGCTGGTCAACACGATCCTCTACCCGGTGCTCGCCGACAAGCTCAACGGTGCACGCATCGTACCCGGCCGCCACACGCGCGTGGAAGGCGTGGACCAGGTGCGCAAGGTGATCCACGTCGACCAGAACCCGATCGGCCGCACGCCGCGATCCAACCCCGCCACCTACACCGGTGTGTGGGACAAGATCCGCACCCTGTTCGCCAAGACTCCCGAAGCCCAGGTGCGCGGCTACGGCCCCGGCCGCTTCAGTTTCAACGTCAAAGGCGGCCGATGTGAGGCCTGCCACGGTGACGGCACGCTGAAGATCGAAATGAACTTCCTGCCCGACGTCTACGTGGACTGCGAGGTCTGCCACGGCAAACGATACAACCGCGAGACCCTCGAAGTCACGTACAACGGCAAGACCGTGGCCGACATCCTCAACATGCCCATCGAGGAGGCCGCCGACTTCTTCAAGGCGTACACCGGCATCTCCCGATACCTGAAGACCCTCGTGGACGTCGGCCTCGGCTACATCCGACTCGGCCAGCCCGCACCCACCCTGTCCGGCGGTGAATCGCAGCGCGTCAAGCTTGCCACCGAGCTGCAGCGCCGATCCGACGGCAAAACCGTGTACATCCTCGACGAGCCGACCACCGGCCTGCACTTCGAAGACGTGAACAAGCTGCTCAAGGTGCTGCAGTCCCTGGTGGACAAGGGCAATACGGTCATCGTCATCGAACATAATCTGGATGTGATCAAGGAGGCCGACTGGCTGATCGATCTCGGTCCGGAGGGCGGCGACGGAGGCGGCACCATCGTCACGCAGGGCACGCCCGAACAGGTTGCCGAATGCGAAGCCTCATGGACCGGCAAGTTCCTGAAACCCATGCTTTAGCCTTCCATTGCAGCTGACCTCGGGTGGGTTGGGGTGTTTGTTGCTGGACATGCTCCGGGCCGCTCAGGTCAAGTCTTTACGGTCCAGCAACACACACCCCAACCCACCCAATCCCTGATGATTGGTTTTGCTTAATAGCGAGGAGGATTATGACGAACGATATTGAGCGGCATAGTCCGGATGAGTGGCGGAAGACTGCGGCGGCGTTAATGTCGGAAAGCATAGCTGTGGGTGCCGGGGAAACGACGGCGAAGGTGAATGCGAATGGGGCACCTTTGCTGGGGGATTCTCGCGACCTGTTCCGACCCAAGACCTCGGATATTCCCGCCAAACCCGGTGTGTACAAATGGCGCGACGGGGAAGGGCGCGTCATTTATGTGGGCAAGGCAAAGAACCTGCGCAACAGGCTCACCAATTATTTCCAGCCGCTGTATCTGCTGCATCCGCGCACGCAGACCATGGTGCTGACCGCACGCAGCCTGGAGTGGACGGTCGTCGCCACCGAACTGGAATCACTGACGTTGGAATACACGTGGATCAAGGAATTCGACCCACGGTTCAACGTGCAGTTCCGCGACGACAAGACCTATCCGTATCTCGCGGTCAGCACGGGGGAGCGAATTCCGCGCGTGTGGGTCACGCGGTCGCGCAAACGGCGGGATACCCGGTATTTCGGCCCCTATGCCAAAGTGTGGGAATTGCGGCACAGTCTTGACCGGTTGCTGCGCACGTTCCCGGTACGCACCTGCACCACCAACGTGTTCCATAAGGCGCAACTGACCGGACGGCCATGCCTGTTCGCTTCCATCGGCAAATGCTCCGCACCCTGCGTGAACCGCATTGAAGCGGACGAACACCGGAGGCTGTGCGAACAGCTGGTCGGCGTGATGACCGGACGACTCGGACGGCCATACATCGCCCAGTTGACCCGCGACATGAAAGAGGCCAGCGCCGAACTCGAATTCGAGAAAGCCGCCCGACTGCGCGACCAGATCCAAATGCTGGAAACCGTGGTGCAACAGAACGCCGTCGTCTTCGACCAGGATGTGGACGCGGACGTGTTCGGCTTCGCCAGCGACGAGCTCGAAGCCTCCGTGCACGCTTTTTATGTGCGCGCCGGCTCGATTCGCGGCGAACGCAACTGGAGCGTCGAACGAGTTGAGGACATCGATGACGCCGACTTGATGGCCGACCTTCTGGTGCAGGTGTATTCGGACGCCGTCGGGGACAATCACCCCCAGTCGGCCGCGACCATCTCCACTAATCGCGAGGCCATCGGCTCCACGCAAACCATCACGGCCACGGACGCTGTGGCACGCGCCCAGGCCACCCGAGAACGCAACACCCGTCAGGAGACCACCGGGCGCGCGGACCTGCTGGCACCCATCGCACCGGTACCGCGCGAAATCATCGTGCCCGTCGAACCGGCCCGCCGTGAGGAACTCGAAGGCTGGCTGACCAATCTGCGCGGGGGAGCGGTGACCATCCGTGTGGCCTCGCGAGGCGACAAGAAGCAGCTTATGGACCGCGCCAACGAGAACGCCAGCCAAGCACTGCAACGCAGCAAGATGAGCCGCATCTCCGACATGGGCGCACGCACCCAGGCCATGAACGATGTGGCCAAGGCATTGGGACTCGCGGAAGCCCCGCTGCGCATCGAATGCTACGACATTTCGAACACTGTGGGCGGTGCCTTCCAGGTGGCCTCCATGGTGGTGTTCGAAGACGCGATCGCCAAGAAATCCGAATACCGACGCTTCGCCATCCGAGGCAAGGACGGCAAAGGCGCGGTGGATGATCTGTCCGCGCTTTACGAGACGCTCACCCGCCGCTTCAAGCACGGCAACATCGCCGGCGACTCCGGCGAAAGCATCGACGCGGAACAGCGTGTGGCCTCGGCCGCCGGCAAGATGACCACTGCCGTGGCGGCGGAGACAATCGCTGCGAACGGTAACGACAATGGTGAGGGCGGTTCCGACATCAGTGGCAAGGGGCACGCGGTGCCGGTCGGAGTGCAGAACGATGCGCGGGAGTCCCCGCCCGACATCGTCCAGCAGAACACAAACCGGCATCACTTTGCCTACAAGCCGAACCTGGTGGTGGTCGATGGCGGCAAGCCGCAGGTCATGGCCGCCGCCAAGGCGCTTGAGGACTGTGGCGTGAACGACGTGGCCGTCTGCGGACTGGCCAAACGCTTGGAAGAGGTGTGGGTGCCGGACGACGACTATCCGATCATCCTCAAACGCCAGTCCGAAGGCATGTATCTGCTGCAGCGTGTACGCGACGAATCCCACCGCTTCGCCATCACCTACCACCGCCAGCAGCGGCGCAAAGGCGCCCTGCGCAGCGCGCTCGACGAGATTCCCGGCATCGGCGAAAGCTACCAGAAGCGGCTGCTCAACCACTTCGGCTCGGTCAAAGCCATGCGCGAAGCCAGTGTCGAGGACTTCGAGAAGGTCAAAGGCATCGGCCACGCCAAAGCCGAAGCGCTGTACAACGCGCTGCACGAGCAGTGAGCCGGCCCGGTCCAGCAGCCCAGAGTAAATTTTCGGTTGCGGGGCCTGTGGTTGACATATTCGAAGCAAAGTGTCGGCTAGCATGGGAACAGACATCAAGGAGGGGATATGGCCAATCATCGTTGCGCTGTACTCGGCAAACCCGTCGCACACTCATTGTCACCCGTGCTTCACAACGCGGCCTACCGTTCGCTGAAACTCGACGATTGGCTGTACGACAAGCACGAGGTGGGGGAAGACGACCTCGACGCTTTCCTCAAAGGCCTTGACTCGACGTGGGCTGGCCTGAGCCTGACCATGCCGTTGAAGAAGACCATCCAACCGTACGGTGTTCCGGAAAATTTGTGGGCCAAGGAACTGAAGGTGGCGAATACCGCGGTATTCGACTGGAGCGTGGCTGCCGATGATCCCGCTTGGCCGAACGGCAAGCCGGGCATCAAGCTATACAACACCGATGTCATCGGCATCCAACTCGCCTTCGACCATGCCAATCGCGAACTCGGCGAACACCACACCGCGTCGAGAAGCGGCACCGCGCTGATCATCGGCAATGGCAACACCGCCACTTCGGCGTTGGCCGCATGCTGCATGATGCCCGAAATCGGCCATATCGTCGTCGCCGCCCGCCACCCCGGAAAAAACACCGGGCTTAAACCAGTGGCCGAAAAGTTCGTCAACGTGCATAACCCGTACAACGAAATCGAATTAGGCGACGATCAGGCCCTGCTCGAGGCAGCCCGCAACGCCACCTATGTCATCAACACGATTCCCGGACACGCGGCCGACAACGTCGCGGATGCCCTCGCCGATGCCGGAACCGAGCCATTCTCCGGACTGCTGTTGGACGTGATCTACGATCCACGCCCCACCAAGCTCATGGAAGCCTGGCGCGCTCATGGCGGTCACGCCATCGGCGGCGAAGAAATGCTGCTGTACCAAGCTCTCGTACAGGTATTGCTGATGACCGGTATCTGGGATGACGACCCGCCCAGCGATGCCGACCAGCGTCTGCAGGACACCACCACCGAAGACGACCAGCTGGAGATCGCGATGCGCAAAGCTCTTGAGGAGGCGCTGTAATGAATCAACAGACAACGAACCGCGATACCGGCGAGGCGGCCGCCACGAATGCGCCGGCGAATTCCGCGACATCCACATCGACTCCGGACAACCAGCCGACCCCGCTTGATGCCTTCGAAGTGCTGCTCATCACCGGTATGTCCGGCGCAGGCCGCTCTCATGCCGCTGACTGCGTGGAAGACATGGGATGGTATGTGGTCGACAACCTGCCTCCCAAACTGCTTATCCCGCTTGTCGACATGATGACCACCTCCGGTTCCGGATCGGAGTCAGGCGTCCACAAGCTTGCCGCCGTCATCGACGTGCGCTCCAGCTATTTCGACGAGCTGGCCGCCGTGCTCGGCCATCTGGATGATCTCGGCGTCAAAACCCGTATTCTGTTCCTCGACGCCAGCAACGAAGTGCTCATCAAGCGCTATGAATCCGTGCGCCGCCCGCACCCGCTGCAGCACGGCAACCGACTGATCGACGGCATCCTTGAGGAACGTCACCTGCTGGAAGACCTCAAGGAACGAGCCGACTGGGTCATCGACACCAGCTCCCTGAGCATCCACCAGCTGTCCACCAAACTCTACGAGGCGATGCTCGGCTCCGGCCCCACCACCGTGGCAGTACACATCTTCAGCTTCGGCTTCAAATACGGTATGCCCATCGACGCCGATTTCGTGGCCGACGTGCGTTTTCTGCCCAACCCGTTCTGGGTGCCCAACCTGCGCGAGCTTACCGGGCACGACAAGCCGGTCGCCGACTACGTGCTTTCCAGCAAGGGAGCCAAGGAATTTCTCGACGCTTATGAGAAAGCTATCGAGATTGCGTTGGAAGGATACGCCCAGGAAGACAAGCACTACGTAACCATCGCCGTCGGCTGCACCGGTGGTCAGCACCGGTCGGTGGCGATGAGCGAAGAGCTGGCTCGCCGCTTACGCGCACATGGGCTCAACGTAACCGTTTCCGCGAGAGAACAGCACAAGCGTCACTCATCGTAAGCAGGCGTCGAGCGGTCATCGGGCAAGTGTTCGGTGACCACACTGCGAGAAAGCAGGGCCCATAATACGTATCAAACGGGTTCGCTTGTCCACCAGATTAGGTATCACAGAAAGCCGATGGCTTCCGACCGTGTGACAGCAGATGACGGCACGAAGCGCCTGAAGCATTGAGAAGAACGGGACTGTAGGAGGTAGATCTTGGCTCTTCTGGACGATGTCAAAAGCGAGTTGGCAGCCTTTGAAGGCGATTCGCCAGCCGCGATCAAGGCCCAAGCTGCGGCCATGATCCGTTTTGGCGGCGGTCTTCGACCGGTACAGAATACATACGTTATCCAAGCCGTATTCACCTCGCTTGACGTTGCAGAATGGCTGAAGAACACGTTGAGGAACACGTTCGGGCACGAAGCCGAGGTCAATCACCTCACACGTCAGACCCCGAACGGCCCTGTCGAGACCTACGTGGTGCTCGTCACCCGCAACGTAGTGGCCTTGGCTTTGCAGACCGGACTGGTCGACCGCCGCAAGCAGCAGGTCCGTGGACTGCCGTCTGAAGTGGTCAACGGATCCATCGCCCAAATCAAAGCGGCATGGCGCGGCGCCTTCATGGCCCGTGGCTTCCTGTCCGATCCCGGTAAGGCCAGCTTCCTGGAAATCGCTTGCCCCACGGAAGAGGCCGCCATGGCCCTGTGTGGCGTGGCCCGTCGTCTAGGCATCCAGGCCAAGCATCGCACGCTGCGTAGCTCCGAGCGCGTGACACTCAAGGATCCCGACGCCATCGAACGCATGCTCAAGCTCATGGGCGCCACCCGTTCGGCTCGCGAATGGACCGGCAAGCGTTCCGATGGCGAGGCCCGCGGCAAGGCCAACCGTCTGGCCAACTTCGATGACGCCAATATGCGCCGTTCCGCCAAGGCCGCCGCCGAAGCCAGCGAAAAAGTGCAGCATGCTTTCGAAGTACTCGGCGATAACATTCCGGACAACCTCCGTCAGGCCGGCCAGCTGCGCATCGATCACGTGGACAAGAGCCTCGAGGAGCTCGGCAAGATCGCCGAACCGCAAATCACCAAGGATGCGATTGCCGGCCGAATTCGCCGACTGCTTCAACTTGCCGAGAAGACGGAGAAGGCTCGCGCAGCCGAAGGCAAGTAACCCGACAATCCGATTTGCCATGCCTATTCGGCAAAACGCGACAACGATGTGACAAAACACCGCATTCAGTCAGTAGACGAATGCGGTGTTTTGTTCCGGAATGCCTGTAATATGCAAAGTGGCAAAATTGGCCACTTTGACGTGCGATTCGTCAAGGAAAGGATATTCATGAAGACACTCAAGGACCTTGGAGATCTCAAGGGCAAGCGCGTTCTGGTTCGCGCTGATTTCAATGTTCCGCTGGACGGCACCACCATCACCGATGACGGTCGAATCAAGGCTGCTCTGCCGACCATCAAGACCCTGCGCGAAGAAGGCGCCAAGGTCATCCTCATGGCCCACCTTGGCCGCCCGAAGGGCAAGGTCGTTCCTGAGCTGAGCCTGGCCCCGGTTGCCGCCCGCCTCGGCGAGCTGCTCGGCGCCAACGTGCCGCTGGCCAAGGACACCTACGGCGAGGACGCTCAGGCCAAGGTCGCCGCCATGAACGATGGCGACGTTGTGCTGCTTGAGAACGTTCGTTTCAACCCGGAGGAGACCTCTAAGGACGCCGACGAACGCGCCGCTTACGCCAAGAAGATCGCCGCCCTCGGCGAGGCCTTCGTTTCCGATGGCTTCGGCGTGGTCCACCGCGCTCAGGGCTCCAACTACGACGTTGCCGCCGATCTGCCGGCCGCCGCAGGCCTGCTGGTCGAGAAGGAAGTCAAGGCCTTGTCCAAGGCCACCGAGAACCCGGAGCGTCCGTTCACCGTGGTGCTTGGCGGTTCCAAGGTCTCCGACAAGCTCGGCGTCATCGAGAACCTGCTCGACAAGGCCAACCGTCTGGTCATCGGCGGTGGCATGGTGTTCACCTTCCTCAAGGCCAAGGGCTACGAGGTCGGCACCTCCCTGCTTGAAGAGGACCAGCTTGAGAAGGTCAAGGGCTACATCGAGACCGCCGAGAAGAACGGCGTTGAGCTCGTGCTGCCGACCGACGTCGTCGTGAACGCCGGCTTCCCGGCCGGTGACACCCCGGTTGCTCCGGAAGTCGTTGCCGCCGACGCCATCCCGGCCGACAAGATGGGTCTGGACATCGGCCCGGAGTCCCAGAAGCTCTTCCACGACAAGATCGTCGACTCCAAGACCGTCGTGTGGAACGGCCCGATGGGCGTGTTCGAGGTTCCTGAGTTCGCCGCCGGCACCAAGGCCGTGGCCCAGGGTCTGGTCGACGCCACCGCAGCCGGTGCGTTCACCATCGTCGGTGGCGGCGACTCCGCCTCCGCCGTGCGCAACCTCGGCTTCCCGGAGGACGGCTTCTCCCACATCTCCACCGGTGGTGGCGCTTCCCTCGAGTTCCTCGAAGGCAAGGAGCTCCCTGGCCTGAAGGTGCTTGAGTAATCCATTTTCTAGCTCCCCTCCTTGAGGGGAGCTACGTTTTTTTTTAGAAGGGAAACATATGGCGTCCAAACGCATTCCGTTGGTGGCCGGCAACTGGAAGATGAATTTCGACCATCTTGAAGCCACTTACTTCGTGCAGAAGCTGGTATGGCTGTTGCGTGACGCTCACTTCGACTTTAAACGCTGCGAAGTCGCGCTTTTCCCCTCGTTCACGTCATTGCGCAGCGTGCAGGTGCTGGTCGAAGCCGACAAGCTCCATGTCGCCTACGGCGCACAATCCGTTTCCGTGACCACCCAAGGTGCCTTCACCGGCGATGTGTCCGCGGACATGATCGCCCATCTTGGCTGCTCATACGTCATCGTCGGCCACTCCGAACGCCGCAAATACCATCCTGAAGATGACGCCAATATCGTCGATCAGGTACGTGCCGTGCTCGCCGCCGGCATGCAGCCGATTTTGTGCGTCGGCGAAAGCTTCGAGGAACGACGTCAAGGCATTGAACTCGATTTCGCCGTGGGCCAGGTACGAGACGTCACCCGCGATCTCAACGAAGAACAAGCCGCCAAACTCATCGTGGCCTACGAACCTGTCTGGGCCATTGGCACCGGCATGGTGGCCACTCCGCAATCCGCCCAGGATGCCGCAAACGCCATCCGCAACGATTTGAAGACCACTTTTGGCACGAAGGTATCCGATAGCGTACGTATCCTGTACGGCGGATCGGTCACCTCGAAAAATGCGGCGGAACTCATTTCCCAGCCCGACGTTGACGGCTTCCTGATCGGAGGGGCGGCCCTGGACGTTGAGGAACTCGCCAAAATCGCTCGACTGGCACTGAAATCCACGAAATCACGGAACTAATACCACGGTTTTCCCGTGTGTGCGCTATGCTGGTCAACAGTCCAATCAATCCGGAGGTACCCTGTGACCGCTCTTAAGATCACGCTGCAAGTCATCGTCGTGCTGCTCAGCTTCGTGCTGACCCTGCTCATCCTTATGCACAAGGGCAAGGGCGGCGGTTTGTCCGACATGTTCGGCGGCGGTCTGACCCAGAACGCCGGTACTTCCGGTGTCGCCGAAAAGAACCTGAACCGTTGGACCGTTATCATCGCTCTGGTGTGGGTGGCCTTGATCATCGGCCTCGACATGATGACCAAGTTCAACCTCGGCTGATCGGCTTGCACGCCATATAGACTTGTCGCTCGCGACCCATGACCGTTACCGTCGGTCATGGGTCGTATGCGTTCTATCGAGTATTACGAAAGGACATCACCATGGTCACTATGAACCGCAACAAAGTCGTTATCGTCGGCACCGGCCGGGTCGGTGCCACCGCCGCCTTCGGCATCGTCACGCACGGCCTGTGCAATGAGCTTGTGCTCATCGACTGTTCCGCCGCCAAGGCCCTGGGGGAGGCCCGCGACCTCGATGATGGCAGCGAATTCCAGGACCGCCACGTCAAGGTGCGCGCCGGCGACTACGCCGACTGCAAGGATGCGGACATCGTCGTCATCACCGTGGGCCGCAAGCCGCCGGCCAACTCCAACCGCATGGCCGAACTCGGCTTCACCGTGGGTCTTGTGGGCGAAGTGGTCGACAACGTCATGGCCTCCGGTTTTGACGGCGTGATCGTCATGGTCTCCAACCCGGTCGACGTGATGGCTTGGTATGCCTGGAAACGTTCCGGTCTGCCTCGCACCCAGGTGCTCGGTACCGGCACCGCGCTCGACACCTCGCGTCTCAAGACCATCATCGGCGAAGAGACCGGCCTTGACCCGCGCAACGTGGGCGGCTTCGTGATGGGCGAGCACGGCGACTCCCAGTTCACCGCATGGTCCACCGTCTCGCTCGGCGGCAAGCCATTCGCCCGCTTCCTGGCCGACAACCAAGACCGTTTCGCCTCCGTGTCCACCACCGAAATCGAAGAGAAGACCCGCACCCGTGGCAATGAGATCGTCGCGGCCAAGGGCGGCACCAACTTCGGCATCGCCTCCACCGTGGCCGGCATCGTACAGACCATCCTGTGGGACGAACGCCGCATCGTGCCCGTCTCCACCCTGCTGGACGGCGAATACGGCGAACATGACGTGTTCCTCGGCGTCCCCACTGAACTGCGCGCCAATGGTGCCAACGAGATCGTCGAACTCGATCTGAGCGAGGACGAGCGGGCCAAACTGCACCATTCCGCCGAACTCGTGCGTGAACACTGTGAGGGGCTGCTGTGATTCTCGACGCCATCACGCCGAAACAACCCCGACTGCTGGTCGCCGACCTCGACGGCACGTTGCTGCACGACGCCGAGGTATTCGAGGACCGGTTCATTACCCAGCGCAGCATCGACACCATCAACCGCGCGCACGATGCCGGAATGCAATTCGCCATCGCCACCGCGCGGCCGGTGAGTACCGGTCTCCAGTTCGCCGAAAAACTGCCGGTGGACGCCGTAATCTATCTGAACGGCGCCCTCATCGATTTCGACCCGGCCCACTCCGACTTCGACCTGCTCACCTCAGGTGCCACGCCGGCCGATGAGAACCATTTGATCAAGATTGGCTTCTCCTCACGGCGTGCCTGCGAAGTCTGTCTGTTCCTGCTCGATCGCATGCCCGGCCTGAAGCTCGGCATCGTGATGAACGACGTGCGCTACACCAACTTCGATGTGCGCGTGTATTGGAAAACTCAGGCCTTCCAATACACGAACTTCCACGACGTGCCCGAAGGCGTGGCGGACAAAATCACCATCTTCCCCGAACCTGAACAGTGGAACGAGCTGCGTGCGCTGATTCCGCCGGACTTCGACATCTCCATCAGCGAAGGCGTGATGTGGATGCTCATGAACCCGCAGGCCAACAAGGAGCACGCGCTGCACCTGCTGTGCGAGCGACTGGACGTGCCGCTTGAACAGACAGCCGCCTTCGGCGACGACCTCATCGATATCAACATGATGAGCGAATCCGGCCGGGGCGTGGCCGTGGCCAACGCGAACCCCAAGGTGTTGTCCGTCGCCGACGAGATCTGCCCGTCCAACAACGAGGACGGCGTCGCCCAATGGATTGAAGCGCAGTTGGGTTGAACCGGTCGAGACTCGAGAACACGCCAAAATTGAACTTGTGTTGAACCGGGGGTATGCTTTGAACCGTTGTTCAAAAGATAAATTGAACTCCCGGTTGGAGGCATAAGGATATGAGCGTATCGGTGTTTGCGGAACGTCTGCGCAATGCGATGAACAGCAGGGGATTGAAGCAGGTCGATTTGGTGCACGCCGCCGAACATCGTGGCGTAAAGATGGGCAAGAGCCACATCAGCCAATATGTGGCCGGCAAGACCATGCCCCGCGAGGACGTGCTCGAATTCCTGGCCAGCGAACTGGACGTCGACACGAATTGGCTGCGCGGCGAGGAATCCACCACGCAATTGAACTCGGACGCATCCAACAGCGTCACGGACGGCGAACACGCCGCCACACCGCTTGCCATGGGTGCCGCCAAGCCCCAGACGGACAGCGAGATTCCCGTGGGCCGCCGCCGCACCTTCGGCAAATCGCACAAGCTCGACAACGTGCTCTACGACGTGCGCGGCCCGGTCGCCGACGAGGCGATGCGCATGGAGGCCAACGGCACCCACATCCTGAAATTGAACATCGGCAACCCGGCACCCTTCGGCTTCCGCACGCCGGACGAAGTCGTCTACGACATGGCCCACCAGCTCACCGACACCGAAGGCTACTCGCCGTCCAAGGGCCTGTTCTCCGCGCGCAAGGCCATCATGCAGTACGCGCAGCTGAAGAACATCCCGAACGTCACCATCGACGACATCTACACCGGCAACGGCGTCAGCGAGCTCATCAACCTGTCCATGTCCGCGCTGCTCGACACCGGCGACGAAGTGCTCGTGCCCTCCCCGGACTACCCGCTGTGGACCGCCTGCGTGAACCTGGCCGGCGGCACCGCCGTGCACTACCTGTGCGACGAACAGTCCGAATGGTATCCGGACATCGACGACATCCGCTCCAAGATCACCAGCAACACCAAGGCGATTGTCATCATCAACCCGAACAACCCCACCGGCGCACTTTACCCAAAGGAAGTGCTCCAGCAGATCGTCGACATCGCGCGCGAACACCAGCTCATCATCTTCTCCGACGAAATCTACGATCGCCTCGTCATGGACGGCCTGCAGCACATCTCCATCGCCTCGATGGCCCCGGACCTGTTCTGCGTGACCTTCTCCGGCCTGTCGAAATCGCACATGATCGCCGGCTACCGCATCGGCTGGATGATCCTGTCCGGCAACAAGCGCATTGCCAAGGACTACATCGAGGGCCTCAACATGCTCGCCAACATGCGCATGTGTTCGAACGTGCCCGCCCAGTCCGTGGTGCAGACCGCGCTTGGCGGCCACCAGAGCGTCAACGACTACATCGTGCCGGGCGGCCGCGTGCACGACCAGCGCGACCTCGTCTACGACATGCTCAACCAGATTCCCGGCATCACCGCCGTCAAGCCGAAGGCCGCGTTCTACATCTTCCCGAAGATCGACGTCAAACGCTTCAACATCCACTCGGACGAGCAGTTCGCGCTCGACCTGCTGCATGACAAGCACATCCTCATCAGCCACGGCGGCGCGTTCAACTGGCATCGCCCCGACCACTTCCGCGTGGTGTACCTGCCGCGCATGGGCATGCTGCGCGAAACCATGGGGGAGATCTCCGACTTCTTCAGCTACTACTGGCAGAGCTGATCCTTGGCGCAAACGAACACGCTCGATTGTTTCGTGATATGAAGGAGATCTTATGCCGGTGGTGTCGCGTCGTGCGCAGGAAGCGCTGTATCCCAGCGATCGCGCGAACCGCGGCATGGTGGTCCGCGCTATGCCAAGGTGAAGGCGATGACGAAGGCCGTGGCGGACAGTGCGGTTGCCAGGAGCAGATAGCACACGGCGGCTGAATTTCGAGAGCCATCGGCATTGGCAGCGTTACCGCCGTTATTTGCGTTGCGTGCAGCCAACGTGATGGCCGTAATCGCCGAAAGCAGGGAGAACAATGGCAGCACGCACAACACGACGGTCAGCAGTCCCAAAGCTTCATGGCCGATGCAATAAGCGACAAGACCTGCATTGTCAGTTGCCGATAGCGCTGGGCAGAAATCGGTGTGTCTACCAGTGTTGTAGCTGTAGGTAAAGAACGTGATACCTGACCAGAACAGGGCAACGGGAACAGAGCAATTGCGTATGGCGGATGCGTTGATGCTGATGGTGTGGAACAGGTCGTGCAAGGAGGTAGCCCGTATACCACTGCGTTCTGGCGTGATTCGATTACTGTTGTTTTGCGAGTCGATGGTAAGAGAGGCGCATTGCACCAGCGCATATGCCGCAAGTCCAAGTCCGCAAGCGATGGTTGCGCCGCCGCTGAAGTTGACCTCGTCGGATACTGAATATTCGGTGACGAATACCGGCATCACGCCAATCTGCCATACGAACAACAGTCGCGCGATTCGTATCCAACCGTTGCTCAGATATGAGGTGACTATGGCGTGCACCAGCCACGTCACCGCATACATCGCCCACAACGTTACAATCTTGGTATTCGCACTCAACACCAATATGATCGCAACAGCCACTGCCGCAATAAGAACACTAAACACCGAACAGAGCCGATGGCGCGAAAAGCCCTGTACTCCCGCAACAGTCAGACAGAGAATCGCGACAACACTCAGCGCAGTCACCGTCATAAACCACAGTGGTGAGGTGACGCAGGCTCCATAATCGTCAGTTGCTTGGCCCGAGAGATAGTAGGTCATTCTGCCAATCGCCGGACAATTCGGATGCAACATCATGCCGCCCCAAATGCGCTCATATAATGGCGCGAACGATACACCGGCACCACTGAGCGTCGCAACAACCGCCATCACCATGGCCGGAATCAGCCCAAGCTCGCGATTCCGGCCGGTTTCCGCTATCTGTCTATCACTGGTGTCCATGACTCACCCCACCTTATGCCGTTATCGCCGTCGTCGATGATGCTAGTATAACTATGGCAGATGGGCGGAGACCAGCGGCATACAGGAATTCTGTATGCCGCTTTATAGGAGGGATACTGCGGCAGCCGCCATCACCGACCGACCGCCAGACTCCGGCACAGACCGGGAAGAACTACCGTCGCGGAGCATCGGCGATACCAATGGCAACACCGAGGATAGCCGGGACCACCCAGCCGAGCTGGTATTGCTGCAAAGGCAGCATAGCCAGCGCCGCGTCCAGCCAGCCGATGGAACCGCCGAAGACGGCGACCAAACTGGAGATGCAGGTGGCGAAGGATGCGATGCCCACCAGCAGCACGGTCCAGAAGTAGACGCGCGGGAATCGCGCGCCGAGCGACTTGTGGGTCAGCGTCAGCAGTACCAGCACGATGGCGATCGGATACAGTGCGGACAACACCGGCACGGAAACCTTGATGATCGCGCTTAGCCCGGCATTGGACACGATGAAACTGAACACGGTGAAGATGACCTGCCAGGTGCGGTAGCTCAACGTTCGGCCGGCGACGGTCCGGAACCGAGTATGGAAGTAGGTGGCGCAGGTGCCGATCAGTCCGGTGCATACGTTGAGGCAGGCGATGACGAACACGATGCCAAGGAACGCGGTACCGAACGTGCCGAACAGGGATGAGGTGAGGTTGGTGAGCACGGTCGCGCCCGTGTCTTTGGTGGGGTCGATGGTGGCGATGGCGCCGGACACCACGCCCACGTAGCTTAGCGCGCCGTAAATCACGATCAGCAGTACGCCGGTGCCGAGCCCGGCATACGCGGTCTCCTTCTGCACTTGCGATTCGTCATCGACTTGTTGGGCGCGGATATTCGCAGAGATCACGATGCCGAAGTAGAGCGCGGCGAGCAGGTCCATGGTCTGGTAGCCGTCGAGGAAGCCGCGTGCGATCTGGTTTGTGGAGTAGTCGCCCATCGGGTTGGCCGGGGTGCCGATGCCGTGGATCAGGCAGGCGATGAACAGGACAGCAATGAGCACCAGCAGCAACGGTCCCATGAATCGGCCGAGCACTTTGGAGAGTTTCTCGGGATGCTGGGCAAACAGGAACGCCAGCGTGAAGAACACGAGCGAGTAGATGAGTTGGGCCAGCCAGCCATAGGAGGACGGTACGAAAGGAGCCACCATCATTTCGAATGAGGTGGTCGCCGTACGCGGAATCGCAAAGCACGGGCCGATGGTGAGCATGATCGCCACGCCGAGGAACAAGGCGAATTTGGGGGAGACCCGGCTGGCGAGTTTGTCGAAACCGCCGGCGAAGGTGACCGCCAGCACGCCGAGAATCGGCAGGCCGACTGCGGAGACGATGAAACCGATGGCCGCCGGTATGGTCGCGGAACCGGCCTGCGCGCCGACGAACGGCGGAAAAATCAGATTGCCCGCTCCGAAGAACATCGAAAAGAAGGTGAAGGTCATCACCAACCGCTGGCGTGCGACAAGTTTGTTCATTACGATTCGGCCTTTCTCTCATATGCTCGTACCACTGTAGCAACAAACGAAAGAAGCCCCGACCGTTGGGGTCGGGGCTTCTGTGAGCTAATCAACTAGTGCGCTAAACACGCATCAGTCGTCAAATCTCAGGCGTTCACGCGGTCGATGCCGGACTGGACGTCAGACAGCACGGAATCCCAGGACTTGATGAAGGCAGCGACACCGTCGGCCTCCAGCTTGTCGGTGACGTCCTTGAGGTTGATGCCGAGCTCAGCCAGCTTGTTGATGATGGCGTGGGACTCTTCGTAGGTGCCCTCGATGGACGGAGCGCCGTTGCCGTGGTCGGCCAGAGCGTTCAGGGTCTTCTCCGGCATGGTGTTGACGATGTGCTTGGCAACGAGCTCGTCAACGTACTTGCAGTCGGAGTAGGCGGCGTTCTTGGTGCCGGTGGAAGCCCACAGCGGACGCTGAACCTTGGCGCCCTTGGCAGCCAGGTCGGCCCAACGCGGATCCTCGGCGAACTTCTTCTCGAAGAGTTCGTAAGCCAGGCGAGCGTTGGCCACAGCGGCCTTGCCCTCCAGAGCCTTGGCCTCGTCGGAGCCGTTGGCTTCCAGCAGCTTGTCGACAGCGGTGTCCACGCGGGACACGAAGAAGGAAGCGACGGAGCCGATGTGCTTCAGGTCGTGGCCGTTGGCGGCAGCCTGAGCGATGCCCTCGATGTAAGCGTCGATGACCTGCTCGTAGCGCTCGAGCGAGAAGATCAGGGTGACGTTCACGGAGATACCCTTGGCCAGGGTGGCGGTGATGGCCGGCAGGCCTTCGAGGGTTGCCGGAATCTTGATCATGGCGTTCGGGCGGTTGACCTTCTCCCAGAGTTCCACAGCCTGCTTGGCGGTGTTCTCGGTGTCGTGGGCCAGACGCGGGTCGACCTCGATGGAGACGCGGCCGTCGACGAAGTCGGTAGCCTCAGCGATCTCGCGGAAGATGTCGGTGGCGTTGCGCACGTCGGTGGTGGTGAGCTCGCGGACAGCGGTCTCAACGTCAACCTTGCCGAGCTCCTTGAGCTGAGCGTCGTACGGGCCGACCTGGCTCAGGGCCTTCTGGAAGATGGACGGGTTGGTGGTCACACCGACGACGTTCTTGTTGGCGATGAGGTCCTGCAGGGAGCCGGACTCGATGCGGGAGCGGGACAGGTCGTCCAGCCAGATGGAAACGCCGTTGTCAGACGTACGCTGAGTTGCTTCAGTCATTTATTTTTCTCCTTATATTCCGTATTGGAACAAATCTTTAAGTAGACCCCCTCTAACGAGAGGGCCGATCAGGTGGAGTCTTGAGTACAAGCCTCCCTCGTCAGAGGGAGGCTAGGGGACTCACTTGGCGGCTTCGACTTCGGCGATGGAGGCCTTGGCGGCTTCCACCACGTGCTCGGCGGTGATGCCGAGGTCGATCATGTTCTGAGCGCCGTCGCCCTGCAGGCCGAACTGCTCGATGGAGACGGGCTTGCCGTAGGAGCCGAGGTACTTGTACCACGGCATGGCAACGCCGGCCTCGACGGAGACACGAGCCTTGACAGCGGCCGGAAGCACGGCCTCCTTGTACTCGGCGTCCTGCTCCTCGAACCATTCCATGGACGGCACGGACACGACGCGAGCCTTGACGCCCTCGCCGGCCAGGGTCTTGGCGGCAGCCACAGCCCACTGGACCTCGGAACCGGAAGCCATGAGGATGACGTCCGGAGTGCCCTCGGTGTCGACCAGAACGTAAGCGCCCTTCTTGACACCGTCCTTGGCCTTGGCGGCGGTCTCGGCAAGAACCGGGACACCCTGACGGGTCAGAACCATGGCACCAGGCAGGGTGTTCTTCTTCTCGAAGAAGTAACGGTAAGCCTCGGCGGTCTCGAAGGCGTCGGCCGGGCGAATGACCTCAAGCTGAGGAATCGCGCGGAAGGAAGCAAGGTGCTCAACCGGCTGGTGGGTCGGGCCATCCTCGCCGACGGCGACGGAGTCGTGGGACCAGATGTACAGGTTCGGAATCTCCATGAGGGCGGCCAGACGAACGGCGGAACGCTCGTAGTCGGAGAACATGAAGAAGGTGCCGCCGAACGGACGGGTGTGGGAGCCCAGCAGGATGCCGTTGGTGATGCAGCCCATGGTGAACTCGCGCACGCCGAAGTGCAGCTGGCGACCGAACTCGTTGCAGTTCGGCCACTGCTTGGTGGCGCACTCGGCCGGGGCGAAGGTGGCAGCGCCCTTGAGATCGGTCTTGTTGGAGCCACCGAGGTCGGCGGAGCCGCCCCAGAGTTCCGGCATGACAGCGGCGATGGCGTTGAGCACGGAGCCGGAGGCGCCACGAGTGGCGACACCCTTGCCGACTTCGAAGGTGGCCTCAAGGTCGTCAAGAGCCTTGTCGAAGCCTTCCGGCAGTTCACCGGCCTTCAGACGGTCGTACAGGGCAGCCTTGTCCGGGTTGGCCTTGCGCCAAGCGTCGAACTTCTCGTCCCATTCCTTGTGGGCTTCGAGACCGCGCTCGGCAACCTTGCGAGCGTGAGCCAGAGCCTCTTCGTCAACGTGGAAGTTCTCTTCCGGATCGTAGCCGAGGGCTTCCTTGAGGCCGGCAACAGCCTCGGTACCCAGCTTGGAACCGTGGGAGGACGGGTCGTTGGTCTTGCCCGGGGTCGGCCAAGCGATCAGGGAGTGAACCTTGATGAGCTTCGGCTGGTCCGGAGCGGCCTTCTCGGCCTTGGCGATGACGTCAGCCAAGCCCTCGATGTCCTCCTTGTAGGAGCCGTCGGGCTGGATGAAGCTGAACTCGTCGGTGTACCAGCCGTAGGCCTGGAAGCGCTTGAGCACGTCCTCGGCCAGCACCAGGTTGGTGTCGCCTTCGATCTGGATGCGGTTGGCGTCGAAGATCACGGTCAGGTTGCCGAGCTTCTGGTTGGCGGCCAGGGAAGCGGCCTCGCCGGAGATGCCCTCCTCGATGTCGCCTTCACCGCAGATGGCCCAGATCTTGTGGTAGAACGGGGAATCTTCCTTCGGGGTCTCCGGGTCAAGCAGACCGCGCTGGAAACGCTCGCCGTAGGCAAAGCCGATGGCGGAGGCGAAGCCCTGGCCCAGAGGGCCGGTGGTCATTTCGATGCCCGGGGTCAGGCCGTACTCCGGGTGGCCCGGGGTGCGGGTGGCAGCGCCGCCACGGAAGTTCTTAAGGTCGTCCAGGGTCACGCCGTAGCCGGAGAAGTACAGCTGGACGTACTGGGTGAGGGAGGCGTGGCCACCGGAAAGGATGAAGCGATCTCGGCCTTCCCAGTTGGGATCATTCGGATCGTGCTTGATGAAGTGCTGGTACAGCGTGTAGGCGACGGGCGCCAGGGAGATGGGGGAGCCGGGGTGGCCGGAGCCTGCCTTCTCAACCGCGTCAGCCGAAAGGACCTTCGCCATCTTGATGGCGCGCTCGTCGAGCTCGGTCTCCTTGAATTCGGTCATGGATTACTTTCCTTCCAATTGGTCGGGCCGCGTATCCGGCTTGTGCCGGGCGCTTGACGCCCTCACATTGCGATTACCATGCTAGCGTCGGTTTGCGACGTTGTGGTGCAATTTTGGCGTGTTTTGGTAGTTTGTGTTCTGTTAGCGTTCACAGTGAACATTGCTACGCTGCAAACGAACGCATTAGCACTCAAGCCTAAGGAGTGCTAATACAATGTTCTAAGGTGAAGTGCGCCACCTGCACGTGGCGGAGCCAAGAAAGAGGCAATATTTCTGGGTTCCCGCGTGTCGCGGCGTGGCGAACCGACCGTCGGGGTACGCCCTGAGTGAACCGTGACTGATATGAATATGTATGCATATATGAGGAGGCGCGCATGACGCAATCAAGACGCATGCTGGTGCTGCGCGCCGTGGTGGAGGATTACATCCGTTCTCAGGAGCCTGTGGGCTCCACTTCGCTGACGCGCGACCATGATCTCGGCGTCAGTTCGGCCACCATCCGTAACGATATGGCCGCTCTGGAGGACGAAGGCTATCTGATTCAGCCGCACACTTCGGCCGGTCGCGTGCCCACCGAAAAGGGCTATCGATACTTTGTGGACCGACTTGCTACCGTGGTGCCGCTCAGCGAGGCGCAACGCCGCGGCATCAACAGCTTCCTGTCCGGATCGGTGAGTCTCAAGGACGCGCTGCAACGTTCGGCACGACTGCTGTCCGAAATCACCGGTCAAGTGGCCGTAGTCGCCTCGCCATCGCTGGCCAAGGCCACATTGCGGCACGTGGAGATGGTGCCCGTTGCCATGACCACGTTGCTCGCGGTGGTGATTACCGACACCGGCCGCGTGGCCCAGCACGGCCTGACCATCGCATCCATGCCCGCCGTGGACGAGATCAACCGGCTCTCCAACACCGTCAACGAACAATGTGTCGGACTGTCCCTATCGAAATCCGCGGAGACCGTGCGATCCATCGCCGCCAGCGCCGGCTACGAGTCGGTGCGCGGCGTGGCCGACGCGCTGGCCGACGCCTTCGAATCGATGGCATTGGACGAACGCGCGGACGAACTGTACATGTCCGGCACCTCGCACCTGGCCCACTCCCGGTCCCTGGCCGATCTGGCCCCGCTCTTCGACGCGCTGGAAGAACAGGTCGTGCTGATGAAGCTCATGAGCAACCTGAGCGAGGAGACGAATGCATCCGGCGTGGGCGTGGCCATCGGCTCCGAAATGCACACTCCCGGCCTACTGCATGCCTCCGTGGTCAGCAGTGGCTATGGGCGCAGCGGTGCGGCGGGCGAACCGGCGGGGAACGATCCCGTAGGCGAACCCGAAACCGAATCCGAGACGGAGAGCCAGACGAACGACACGGAACCCATCGCCTTCGTCGGCTCCATAGGGCCGACCCACATGGACTATGCGGCCACTATGGCCGCCGTCAGGGCCGTAGCCAGATATTTGACCGCCTTCCTCTCCGAGGGCCGGACCCAAGACTGACCGCCGTCTGTGGCACAATGACCCGCAGACCAAACGAACACAAAGGATCAATCAAGTGGCAGATTATTACGAGACGCTGGGTGTGGAACGCGGCGCCAGTGACGACGAGATCAAGAAGGCATACCGCAAGCTCAGCCGTAAGTACCACCCCGACATCGCGGGCCCTGAATTCGAGGACAAGTTCAAGGAAGTGAACAACGCCTACGATGTGCTGTCCAATCCGGACAAGCGCCGTATGTATGATTCGGGCGTCGACCCGAACAACCCGAACGCCGGTGCCGGCGGCTTCTCCGGGGCGGGCTTCGGCGATATGAGCGACGTGTTCTCCACGTTCTTCGGTTCCGCGTTCGGCGGTGGCTCACAGGGCCCGGTGCCGCGTACCCAGCCCGGCCGCGATGCCTTGGCCTCGGCGTCCATCGATTTGAAGACGGCGGTGTTCGGCGGCACCGCGCATGTCAAGATCAATACGTTCTCCCTGTGCCAGGAGTGCGGTGGCTCCGGTGCCCAGGGCGGCGCACAGCCGGTCACCTGCCCCGACTGCCACGGACAGGGATTCATGCAGAAGGTCGTGCGCACCATGCTCGGCCAGATGATGACCTCCGCCCCCTGTGAACGTTGCGAGGGCCACGGTACCATCATCCAGAACCCGTGCCCCAGCTGCATGGGCCACGGCCGTGTGCGCACCACGCGTACCGTGGGCGTTACCGTGCCCGCCGGCATCAACGACAACGCGCGTCTGCGGTTGGCCAACCAGGGCGAAGTGGGTGAGGGCGGCGGCGCTGCCGGCGACCTGTACATCGACATCCGCATCAAGGCGGATAAGCAGTTCACCCGCGATGGCGACGACCTGCACTGCTGGATTCAGGTGCCGATGAGCTGGGCCGTGCTTGGCCACGATCTGTCCATTGATACGTTCGATGGTGAGAAGACCGTGTCCATCCCGGCCGGCTGCCAGACTGAGGACACGGTGACGCTTAAGGGACTGGGCGTCACGAACATCCGCAACAAGGACGAGCGCGGCAACCTCATCGCCCACGTCAATGTGCTTATCCCCACCAAGCTCAACGAAACCGAGCGTGGCCTCATCGAACAGTTCGCCGCCTCGCATGATTCAGGCGCCACGCACGTCTCCCAAGCCTCCCGCCCACAGGCCGGTCAAAAGAAAGGTTTCTTCAGCAAGTTGAAGGACGCACTGAGCTGAGAGCGGGTTGGAAAATAGCCGCTTTGCCTTACGGGAGTAGGGCTGAGCGGCTTTTTCGTTTTAACCGGTTTTAACGGTTTTTAACCTGTTTTTACGAAAAATGTGGGCAAAATGTGGGCAAAAAATCGGCCCCGCGAAGCCCTCTGCCACAACGCGAAATCGGCCCCGTCCGGCCGCAGTCAAGCTCATGGAGCTGCCTGCGATGCCGGACGGGGCCGAATCTTAAAACAGGGCGTAAATTATTCCATCAGGACTTCGTGGACGGTAAAATTTTTACCGTCACACTGAAATAGTCGGGATGATTTTGAATATTCGTGCAGAATCTAAAGATTCAAGCGCGATTGTTACACCCTCTCTTTGATGTGTGGGCGTACGAGATCGCTGACCTGTTGTGCTCGCGCCCACCATGGGGCTTTGCCGGAGCCATGGACGAGCTTGACGCCGGCCATCCCCAGGAGCCTGGCCTGGTCGGGATGGGTGAGCGGCACGTTGCCGCTCTCCGGCGACCAGTAGTAGATCAGACCGGTATCGTCGTTGCGGATCATGCATGATGCCATTGGGGTATCCTCCTCACGGGTTGGGGTTGACTGTGTTCCCGCGAATCTGAGATAGCAGTCCCACGGGTAGTTGTAATAGGGTGAGATGTTGGTTTCGCCGCCGGTCTGGTCGCCGGCATTGCCGGCGATGGTGCCGTACTCGCTGATCGAGGCTTGGGCGAGCATGCCGCCGCCCAGGTAGACGGCGACGTGGTTGGCGTCATTGAGGAGGATGTCACCCGCGTGCGGGTTGCCGTCGACGGGCAACCGCTGCCAGCCGCGTGCGGTCAGCTGGCCCGACAGATTACCTGTGTAGGTCGCCGACCCGGTATCAAAGCCCGCCTCCCGCAGGCAGTGGATGACCAGAGACGAGCAGTCGCAGTTGCCTCCGGCCGAGTTGAAATTCCACCGGTCGTACTGGCTGTAGCCCATGTTGGCGGTCACACACCAGTAGGTCATGCGGTTGATGAGAGTGGTCAGGCTGGCCATGCTCACTCCGCGTCGGGCAGCGACGCGTCCGCATGGGCTTTGAGGGCCTGTTCGAAAGCGTCGATATCATCATGTGTCAGGCCCGTGGTCTCGGGCGGGAGGCTGGTGCCCTGCGTGGCGGCGATGGTGCCGTTTTTGATGGCGGTGGTGAGCTGCTGGCCCTGCACCGCCGCCTCGGTCACGTTATTATTGCGCCACCACGAGTAGATGCTGGCGATGACGGCGATGACGCCGGTGATCGCCGTGCTCACCTGGTCCGACGTGAACGGCAGCTGGCTGATGCCCGCGATGGACAGGCCGGTCTGGACGACGCTGAACAGCTGGACGAGCAGCAGCACGATGGATTTCGTGCGCTCCACGGTCAGACCTGGAATCGTGGTGGTGTTGGCGGCCTTGTGGTCGGCCACTCCGACGGTGTTTGCCATTGGTGGTCCTTTCTATTGGTGGTTGTTTCCTCCGCGCCGAAGGTCGTTGACCTCGTGGCGTAGTTCGATGAGGTTCTGCTCGGTAGTGGTGATGCGACGATTGACGGTCGCGAACTCGCCGTTCATGTCGTCACGCAGACCGTCGACCGCGCCGCGCAATGATTCGATGGCGTCCAATGTGCGCAGGGCCTTGTCGTCGAGGTCGTCGCGCAACGGCATCTCATGGTTGTTCGTTATCTCGCCGCGCGTCGCCCGATCCCTCTCGTCCCCTCTGTGGTTGATCCAGATGGCGGTGACGATCTGGGCGGCGAGCACCAGGGCGCTCACCACGATGTACGCCCATGCGGGCAATCCCTCGGGCAGGTTCATGCACGGCTCCTACGGTATGGAAAACCCACACGCAGATCCGCATGGAACGGCCATGCTGCGTGTGGGTTTTGGAGGTATGAAATGTTGCTGAATGAGTATTGGGACGAGTCGTATTGGCCGTCATGTGGCAGGCTGCGCGAATGCACGCGCGTCGGATATGCGAGTGCATGGCGACGTCACATACGACCCGAATTGGGTGACATGGACCTGGCTGACCTGACAGGGCCGCGTATCCAATCGTGGCTGGACTCGATCACGTCGGCCGGAGCGGCGCGTAAGGCGTGGGCCGTATTGCGGCAGATGCTGCGTTCGGCGGTGCGGCTCGGATTACTGGATGCGGACGTGACCGGCAGGGTCACGCCACCGAAACCGAGCGGTTATGAACCGGAGGTTTTGGATATCCGCCAGATACGCCAGTTGCTGCAGGGTTTCCACGGGCATGAGCTCGAGGCATGGCTGATCTGCAGCGTATGCCTCGGATTGCGCACCGAAGAAGCCCTCGGATTGGAATGGCAGGATCTGAACCTCAACACCGGCAAGGTCAGGGTCCAGCGCGGCCTGCAATGGGTGGACGGGCACGAGGTAATCGTAGATCCAAAAACCGAGTTGAGCCGTCGCACCATCGTGCTGCCGCGATTCGCGGTACTTCGACTCCGTGAAATCAGGCCACGAGACGGTGGCCGACTCATCGGCTCGTTGAATCCCGGCCAGGTCGCTCGTCGCTACGCCACATGGTGCAGATCGCAGAACCTGCCGTATGTGCCGAGACGGAACCTGCGCCATAGCTGGGCGTCCACCGCGTTAGGCGCCGGCGTAGATGTGGCGGTGGTCAGTCGAGCACTCGGCCACTCCAGCATCGCTACAACAGCCCGCTACTACCTGCGCCCAGACAGTGAAGTACTCCGCGAAGCGCAACGCACATGGGAGCACGCCCTCATACGTTGATAGGGATTCGCTAACCCCTATACGGTCCGGCAAAAAAAACGCGACGTTCACCGGCAGCGTCGCTGACATCCTGTCCGATGCGGAATACCGTGCCCTGGTCGGCCGGAGCTACACTGGTGGCGATGTGGTTGTTTTCACGCCCGTCACCACCGGCGTGGATACGGCGCTGGTCGCATGCTACGACGTGCCCCATAAGGTCGTCCGCGCCATCCAGGTCGGCACCCAGCAGAACATCACGATGGATGTCCGGTTTGCGGTGATCCCCGCCGTCTAACGCGCGCCGAGAATCCTCGTGATGGTCAGGCACTGCGTGTCTGACGTGTTGCCTTCCATCACGTGGATTCGGTGTCCGATGATCTGCACGCTCGTGTCGGCGATCCGGACGAGAGTGGCCTTGCCTGACGCGAGCCCGTTCACGAAATTCATGCCGACGAATGAGAGGACAATCGATCCTGCTTCGGCGGCAGTGTGGAACAGCCTCGGGTAATGGTCATCATCATTACCCTCGATGATCAGCTCGCGGAAATCCGTGATCGATTCGGCGAGCGGGAGGGTGCCGGTTTTGCCGCTGGCGCCCTCCCATAGGACGGTGGGGGTTAGCGAATCCCACATGTCCTTCATTGGTTTCAGCACGTTGAAGAGCGGGACGAGGGTGCCGACGGTGATGCCGTTGAGCGAGACCCGGTAGAGGGGCATGTCGTGGGTTGCGACGCCGTCGAGGATCGAGCCCGTATTGTGGGCTGGATCGGCTGGCGTGCCGGTGGTTGGCGTGCCTTTGATGACGACGAGCTGGCAGGTTTCCACTCCGCTGGTGGTGTTCTTCGAGTAGCGGAGCACGGCGATGTCGTTGCGTTTCTGGCCTTGGGTGCCGGATTGCACGGTGGCGGTGGTGGTGCCGGTCAGGTGCACATGGCGGCCGTTCAATACGGCGTCGCCTGATTGGACGGCGATGGTGTTCGCGTTGCTCATGGTGGCCTTGAGCTGATTACCGGTCGTGAGCGCGTAGTCGCCGGGGCCTACGAGTCCGGCGTTGAATGCGCCTACGTCGTCGCTGCCGATGTGTGGTGTGCCGGCGAAGCCGGTGATGAGTTCGACTGTCATGATCGTTTCCTTATCCGATGCGTTGCCAGAGGAATCCACGGCCCATGATGTTGGGGAGTTTCTTCCAGCCGGTGTTGTAGGTGGGTGGCGTGCTGTCGCTGTTGGTTTCGAGGACCGTGCCGATGGGCCAGGCTTTGTCGAAGATCTGTTCGGTTGAGGCTTGTGGGCCTGCGGGCCCTTGCGGGCCTCGCAGGTTGGTTTTCTTGACGTATGCCATCACAGGCGGCCTTTATTCGAAGATGTAGAGGTCACCGTTGGATTGGATGTACATGTCTCCGGCCTTGCCGGTGGCGCCGGCTGCCGGTGCGCTGGTACCGTAGGTGATGGTGTTGCCGTCCGCGCCCTTCGCGCCGGTGGCACCCTTCTCGCCTTGCGGCCCTGCCGGGCCGGTGGCGCCGGTGGGGCCTGCAGGTCCGGCAGGGCCGGTTTCACCCTTCGCGCCAGCCGCTCCGGTGGCGCCTTTCACGCCCTGTGGACCCTGTGGGCCGGTGTCGCCTTTCGCGCCGGTGGCACCCTTCTCGCCTTGTGCGCCGGTTTCACCCTTCGGACCCTGTGGTCCCTGCGGACCCGTCATGCCGGTGGCGCCGGACAGATCGGTGATGTACGTGTATCCCTTGGCTCCCTTGACGTAGAGCTTCGCATTGTCCGCGTCGTTCACGTTGCCGGTGTCGATCATGACGAACTGGCCGTTGAGCACTCCGTCGGTGGCGTAGCCGGCGTTCATTTCGGCCACGGACTTGTAGGTTTTCGCGATGGCGAACGCGTCACCCTTCGCGCCCTGCGGACCCTGAGGTCCCTGAGGGCCCTGCGGACCGGTGGCACCCTTCGGACCCTGAGGTCCCTGCGGGCCAGTGAGGTTGAGTTTCTTCACATATGCCATGATGATGCTCCTTACTGCTGGTTGGTTATGGCATTGACTGACTGGGTTTTGAGGGATGCGGGGTTTACTGGTCCTGCACCTGGTAGAAATCACCGTTCGCCTGGTTGATGTACACGTCGCCGGCGAGCGCGTCGGCCGGTGGTTCTCCGGGGTCTCCGTCGCCTACGGTGATGCGGTTGCCGCGTTGGCCGGTTTCGCCTTTGGCTCCTGGAGTGCCGTTGGCACCCTTCTCGCCTTGCTCACCGGGTTCACCCTTCGGGCCTTGGATGCCTTGCGGGCCTGCCGGGCCTTGGATGCCTTGCGCGCCGGAGAGGTCGGTGACGAACGCGTATTGGGTGTCGTTCTTGACGAACATTTTCGCGTTGTCCGCATCGTTCACGTTGGTGGTGCTGATGACGACGAACGAGCCGATCGGAATGTCCGCGTTCCTGTAGTCGGCATTCATTTCGGCGACGCTGGCGTAGGTTTTGGCGATGGTGAACGCGTCGCCCTTCGGGCCTTGCGGGCCTGCGGGACCCTGCGCACCGGGTTCACCCTTGTCGCCTTTGGCTCCCTTGAAGCCGAGCGTGCCGCCGCCATCCGCGGTCAATGCGGCGGAAGGGGTGACGGTGGTGCCGTCCACCTTCGCCACGGTGTAGAAGGCGCCGTTGGCGTCCACGATCAGATCGCCGGCAGAGACCGTGCTCGGGGTGAGTTTCGAGGAATCGAACGCGGTGTTTGAGCCGATGTTGATGTTGGCCACGTGGAACGTGCCCGCACTGGTGCCGCCTCCTGCGGGAATGATGTCGCCGGCCTTCAAGGCGTCGATGAGGCTTTTCTTGTTGTATTCGACGTCCACGGCGTCAACGAGATAGAAGTTGCCGTCGTTCTTCTGCTTGATCTTGTCGATGAGCTGGATGGACATGATGATTCTCCTCCTCTCAGGCCGCGTTCACGGTGGTGTTGCCGAGGCCCGCGTTGGTTGACTGCCACACGTCATACGAGACGGTGGCTCCGGACGCGTTCGTGTGGTCGAACGTCTTCACGAGATTGAAACCGCCTTCGAAGCCGCCGACCTTGAACGTCGGCGTGCCGAACGAATGTGGGATCGCATACCAGATGTACTGGCCTGCGGCCGCGTTCACGGTGAACGTCTTCGCCTTCGAATCACCCAGCTCCGAGCCGGCCAATGCGAGCAGGAACGTGCTGTCGACGCTATCTGCCGGGTTTCCGCCCACACCCCAGTAGCGCTTGTAGTGGAAGAGGACGCTGGTGGTTTTCGATGCCTTGGAGCCTCGCGCGTCGGTGACGGCGAGCGTGTAGGTCTTGTTGGCCTTGAGTGCCTGTTTGGTGAGTGGTTGGCTGGTGGGGAATTGGCCGTCCTCGCCCTTCACGATTTCCTGACCGTCCAATGTGAGCGTGGCCGGGGTCTTGTTGAGCTTCCATGCGAGGTTCACGGTGTCCACGGTCTCACCGATCTCATGGTCGCTGCCGCCGGTGAAACTCATGACGCTCATCGGCGTGTACAGGCTCAGGGTGCCGTCCGCCGTGATGTCGAAATCGCCTGACGGTTTGACCACGCCCGCCTTCTTGCTGGTGGCCACGTCGGCTCCCGCTCCAGCGGGGCCGCGCAGCGAACCCATTTTCTTCCATGCGTTAGCCATGATTGTTCTCCTTATCATTGGTTTCCTCGGAGCCGTCCGGTTCCGACGTGTATTCCCACAGATCGCCGTTGTCGGCGTTCAGATAGCCGTCCCCCTCACGGGCCGTGAGCTGGCTGGTGGGGTCGCCGTGGCCGAGCGTGATGCCTTTGCCGTGCAATGAGTCGACCCATTCGGCCTCGGTGCCCTGGTAGCCGAGTCTGACGGCGGTCTCATAGGCGCTTTCGCCTTTCTGTCCTTCCATGACGATCGCGTCGTCGATGATGGTGACCAGGTCGTCGCAGTTGCAGCTGTTCAGCGTGCGGATCATGATTGGCTCCTTCCTGTGGTTATGCTGACGGTGGATTCGATGAGCGCGCTGCCTGCCGCCAGACGGGTCGTATCCCCGTTCGGCGCGGCCAATAGCAGATCCCATGCGGCACTGCCTTCGGGCAGGTCTCGGGTCGTGTCGGCGGGCACCGTGATCGTGATGCAGCCGTGTTCGTCCAATCGCACGTATGGCGTCAGGTCGAACACGATGAGCCTGTCGCGGCGTATCTGCATGATCGGAGTCCATCCGGTCAGGTCCATCGGCCTTGCGACCGTGGCCCCCTGCCGGTCGGTGACCCTGCGCAGCCATCGCAACCGGTATGTGTTGGTGACGCCGGCCACGAGGATGAGGTTCGCTTCGAGCAGGCAGCTACGCCCCAATGTGTTGCGTGTCATTACTTGATCCTTTCCCACATATGCGCGCCCAATGAGGGGCGCCGCTCCCAGGTGCCGCCGAAGTCGTCAGCGGGATTGTTGCCGGTGGTGTTCATGACCACGTAGCCGACCGGAAACAGGATTCCGTTGCCGGTCGATGTGGCGTGCGCGGTGATGACGCCATCCTCATTGACGGTGATGGTGCTGCCGTCAGGTCTGACTCCACCCAACGTGGCAATGGTGGCGGCCGGAAGCGCGTAGTTCTCCAATCCGTCGAGTTTCCGCTTGTCCGCCGCGCTCATGAGTCCGGATCCTTCGGCCGTGGCCTCCGTTGCCGTGATGTGCACGGTCTGGCCGTTCCTGCTCGCGGACAATGGCGTGGCCGTGGTTATCGAGGCCACGTTCATGGCTGCTGCGGCGATGGCGTCGGCGGCGTCCTGCTGTGCCTTGCCGATTTCGGCCGAATAGTTCGAGGCGAGCGTGTAGGCGTCCTTGGCTGTTTTCTCCACGTCGTCCACGCGCGAAGGGGTGACGACCGCGCTGAACGTGTTGTTGCGCATGGTGATGGTGACCCCGTCCGCGTAGTACGCGCCGGAGCCGCCCGAACCGGTGGAGCCGTTGGATTCCGCGGAGCCGCTGAGGCTCGTCGTATCGCCTGACGCGGTGCCGCACTCGTAGTCCACGGACAGGATGCCGCCGGATGATTTCACGATCTTCTTGGCCACGGGCACGGTGAGCGTGATGCCGAGCCGGTTGTCACGGCCGGTGACCGTGTCGCCAACGTCCATGCTCAACGTGTTGTCTGTTATGGTGACCTCGACGCCGCCCTGTGATTGCAGTTCGATGAGCTTCTTCCTGGTCTCGGTGTTCAGCTCGTCGGGTCTCGCGTTGGAATAGTCGTAGACGGCCTGACGTTCCGCCAATCCGGTCAATGATTGGGTTTGGCTCACGTTGCCGTTGACATCCGCGTACCAGTGGACGACCGCGCGGTCTTTGAGTTCCCCGGTGCCCAATCCGATGAGATGGTTCACCGGCTGGCTATCGAGCGAGGCCTTGAATTCGACCAGATCACTGTCGATGCTGTCGCCGTAGTGTTCGGCGGGCAGCGCATACGCGTTCACACGCCCGTCTGCCCAGATGAGACGGAGTTTCGCATTGTTGGCGGCGAGCATCTTCCGGATGCCCGTGTACGCGTCCGTATACCGGTCGAACGAATACGGGTTGATGGTGACAGCGTGCCGTGCTGACGCAGTGAACAGCGCATCCAATCCGATGCGTTTGAACAACATGTTGAGCACATCGCCGGCAGCGCCGGAAACGGTGAGGTAATCCTGCCCCCGATCGGGTTGGAGGATGCGGCGTGAGAGCAGGCCATGCCAGGTGGGGCCCTCCACGCTGCCGTCCGTGTTGCGCACGGTCACCAACCCGCCGTATTCGGTGCCGTCGATTATGATCAGCGCGCCGGCCTCCGGCTGCGGCAGGCAGGTGAGTTTGAACGAATTCTCATCGCTGCCGTAGGCGAGATCGAGCATGTAGTCGTCCACCGCGCGCAACGGCTTGTGCTTCGCGTCGGTGACTATGAGGCTGACCACGGTGGTTCGCTCCTCTCCTCGACGGGCGTGAGCTCGAACGTGTAGCCTCCCGGCCAGCTCACTTCGGCGCGGCCCGCCGGCAACGGCTGGAAGATGTAGCTGCCGGAATCAAGGCCGGCACCGCGTTCCGCGTTCGCGAACCAGTTGATCCGGTCGCCGGCCGCGTTGACGAACGCCACCGAACGCTCGCCCTCCACCGCATCCACCTCGACGCGAGCGCCGCCGGGGATGTCACCGGTGATCCGGTACTGGTTGCCGCCGATCGTGACGGTCGGATTCGAGCAGGGCCCGTATATGGTCATGCGGAACGGCATCGGGTCCAACCCGTCCACGGCTATCACCGGTGGGGCGGATGGCGGCCCGTAATCGTAGTCCATGTCATACGGGTGATCGAGATACTGGTAGGCGTCGGGGTCGCTGGGCGCATAGGTGACGGTCGGCAGGCTGCGTCGCCACATGCCCAATTGGGTCACGGTCAATTGGGTTTCGATGATGCGCGGCGTGATGGATTGCGGTTCGCTTTTGGTGATGAGCGCCCTGCACTCCCACACGTCGTCCACGCGCAGCAGGCCCGATATCGTGGAGTCCCTGGAGTGCGCGAGCACGTCATGGTCGGTGAGCATGCGCAGCCGGTCCAATTGGGTTTCGCCGTCCACGGCCTTCACCGTAAGCGTGAGTTCACGGGCCTGCCATGCCACCCCGGTAAGGGTGCGCGCGCCGAGCGTGTACGTCCACGCGCGTCCTCTCAACGATGGCATCGTCTCCCCGTAGATGGGGCCTTCGAACGAGATCGAGCCGCCGGTGGAACACACGTACTCAAGCCTTTGCATAGCGTCGCACCGCCCTTCCGAATTCCCGCCCGTCGATGTTGATGCCCAACTGTTGCAGAATGAACGGCATATCCTCGTGGAACGCCTTCACCTCGGCCAGCAGCTCGTCCAACTGGGATTGCATGCCCTGCTGGTTCGACTGCGTGCCGTTGACCATCTGGCAGGCGTTGGCCGGCAGGCTCATCACGGGGGTGGGCATGCCGAACGTGTAGCCGTCCAACGTGAGCCCATCGGCGAGTTCGCCGAGGCTCCGGTTGACGACTTCCTGGCTGCGGTCGATGCCTTCGGCCATGCCCCGGCCGATCATCACGCCGACCTCGTCACGGAACACGCGTGACGGCGAATGGATGCCGAGCTTGTCCTTGACCCAGTTGAGCGCGTCCTTGGCGGCGTTGACGGCCGCGTTGACGAGGGTGCCGGCCGCCGAGGCGACGCCGCTGGCGATACCCTTGATGATGTTCATGCCGACGCTGCCCCAGTTCACCGACGTGAAAGCGTCCCAGATGCTTTTCACGATGGCCGGGATCTTACCGATCAGCTGCGGTATGGCGCTGGCCAGGCCGTTGGCCAGGGTGACGAGGATCTGCACGCCCGTCTGCAGGATCTGCGGCAGGTTCGCGGCTATCGAACTGGCGAGGTTGCCGATGATGGTGGGTGCCTGCGCGATGAGCTGCGGCAGCGCGTTCATGAGGCCCTGCACGAGGCCGAGGAGGAGCTGCATGCCGCTGTTGAGCAGCTGTCCGACGTTGGATGCCAATCCGGAGACGAGCGCCATGATCATGTTGAGCGCGGCCGGCAGCAGCGTAGGCAGTTGCGAGGCCAGCCCGTTGACCAACGTGGTGACGATGAGCACGGCGGTGGTCATCAGCTGGGGTGCGTTCGTGCTGATCGCGTTCATCAGCGCGGTGAGGATGGCCGCGCCCTGCGCGAGCATGGCCGGCAGGCTGGCGGTGATCTGCATGTTCAGCTGCTGCAGCAGTGTCGGCAGTTGCGCGGACAGCTGGCCTATCATCGCGAACAACTGCCCCTGCATGCTCTGGTCCAGCATGCCGAGACCCGCGACCAACGCGGCAATGATGCCGGCTATGCCCATGTACTTCATGAAATTGCCGGGGCTGAAGAACGAGCCGAACAGGGAGCCGATCTTGCCCAATCCGGCCTGCAGTTTCGGACCCACGATGTCGCCGATGCCACCGAACACGTCACCCAATCCGGATACGACCGGACTCATGGCGGATTTCGCCTTGCCGGCCACCGATGACAGTCCGGATACGAGCTTGCTGTCCGAGATCTTGGAGAATATGCCGCCGAAGCCGTTGCCGACTTTGGAGCCCAGCACCTTGATGTTCGAATCGAATGCGCTGGTGAGCTTTCCGAATCCGACACCCAGCCTGTCCGCCACTCCGGCGACCGACTGGCCCACATCGGAGCCCGCGATCTTCGCGCCGAGCAGTCTGAACGGGCCCGTGAGCTTGTCCGCGCCCTGCCGGATGCGGTTGACGGCCGACGCGAACGGGTCGCCGTCCACGGCGAGAGCGTCGCGGATATCCTTGTTGAAATACGATTTGAACTGCTGCAGGCCCGTCAGGCTCGACTGGAGCTGGCCGGGCATCTGCTTGAGCTTTCCGGTGAGCTGGCCGATCCCGCCGTCACCGAGTTTGCCGAGCGTGTCGAACACGTTGGTGATCTTGTCCACGTTGCCGCCGACCCCGGCGAACAATGCGAACGCTCCGGCCAATTGGCCGAGACTGCCGACGATGTCCTGAACGGTGATGCTGCCGTCCTGCAACCCCTGGCTGAATTGCTCGATGAGCTTGACGGCCCTGTCCACATACGGGGTGAGCTTGCCGTTCAACTGCTCCACGAACGGTGTGAGCTGGCTTGAGAGCGCGTCCACGGCCGGAATGGCCGCGTTGAACGTCTTGCGCAACGATTCGAGCGCCAGCTTGCCGGGGCCTTCGCCCAATCGGCTGAGAGCGGCCTTCACGTTCGCCAAAGCGCCGCTGAACGTGTCGCCGGCAGCCAATGCGGCTCCACCCAACCCTTCCTGCATGGCGTCGGCGAAGGTCTGGAAGTCGATTTTGCCTTTCGAGACCATGTCGGACACGTCTTCGGAGGTGGTGTTGAGGTGTTTGGCGAGCATTTGGAGGACGGGCACGCCGGAGCTCATCAGTTGGAGCATGTCGTCGCCTTGGAGTTTGCCTCGTGCGGCGACGGATCCGAAGATGGTGCCGATGTCGGTGAGTGATCGGCCCGAGATTTGCGCGGTGTCGGCCACGGTCTTGAGGACCTTGGTCATCTGCTCGCCGGATGCGATGCCGGCCGCCGATAGGCTGGCGGCCACGGTGGCGGCATCACCCAATCCGAACGCGGTGCCCTTCACACTGGCGAGCGCGTTGTTCATGATCTCGCTGACGCTGTTGGCGTCGTGGCCGAGGCCTTTGAGCTTGGCTTGCGCGTTTTCGATGTTCAGGGCGCGGGTGAAGCCGCCTTTTGCGGCGAGCGCGGTGACGCCTCCGGTGATGGTGCCGATGGCGCCGAGTCCGAGTTTGCCGATTTTGCCGAATGCCTTGCCGAGGGTGCCGGTGAGGCTGCCTCCGCTTTTCCTGGCTGCGGTGTCCACACTGCCGGTGATGTCGCCTTCGAGGGTTTTGCCGAAGTCCTTGCCGGAGGGTGCCACCTGCACGTATACGGTGCCGATGTCCTGTGCCATCGGGGTCCTCCATCCTGATAGTGGTGTTGGCTCCCCGATGGCGGTCGGGGCTAGTCGGTGATGTGGAAGCGTTGCTTGAGGAGTTCGCGGCGTTCGAGTCGTTCCTTACGCGCTTGGCTGGTTTCCAATCGCGTCGGCGCGAACGGGTCCGCGTGCCTGTCCGTCCAGGGTCGCCAGCCTTCGCGTTGCAGCCTGCCTTCGAGTTCGAACATGTCCCACATGGCGATTTCGGCCCCGGTGGGCGTGTACGTCCAGCCGGCGAGCGCCGCGAAACAATGGCTGGTATGGTTCCTGAGGATCTGTCTCGTGAGCCGCCATGCCTGGCCGATGCCGTAGTTGGCTTTGGGTTTCCTGTCCGCGGGCGCGTTGAGCCATTCGGCGAGCGTGACGGGCTTCCATGTGGTGTGGTATGTGGCGAGCCAGTCGGCGTCTAACGCTTCCCTGTGATTGGCGTGGAGGGCACTGAGGTAAACGCTTTTGGGTCGAGGCCGGATTGTTCGGCCCAGGTGCGCACGGTGGCGGTGAGCCATGCCATGGCGTGGCCGGTCTTGCGCAACGCGTTCCAATAGTCCGGACGCAACTGTTGGAAGTAGGCGAGGAACGCGCTCATGGCGAGCGCGGTCTGTTCGTCGGAGAGCACCGGCTGGCTTTTGATCAGCAGGATCACGTTGACGAGGTCGATGGGCAGGTCGGCACTGTTGAGGTTGGGCAGGTCGAGTTTGACGCCGAGAACGTCGAGGTGCACGTCCTCCAGCTGGTCGTCGTCGTTGATGATGGGTTCGACCTTCGCGTATTGGTTGGTCATGGCGGTCTCCTTGATACGGTTTTTCTTTTTTGCTGGTTTGGCGGTCGGATATGAGGTTCCCCGCATCGGGACCGCCATCCTGGATGCGGGGAAGAATCAAAAGCCCCGCGGGTGAAGAGCGGAGTCCCGCGGGGGAGGAAGCTGGTCAGGCTTCGGCCGCGGCTTCCGCCGTGGCGTTATGGGCTGCGGTGGATGCGGACGGTTCCACGACCATTCCCCACGCATGCCACTGGTAGCCGTCGCTGCCCTTGAACGTCTTGAGCGTCATGTTGTACTGGAGCAGGTCGGTGGATTTGAGGGTGATGTCGTCACGGTCGGAGACCTTGATCTTCTCCGCGTAGATGACGATGGGACGTTCCTTCTGGTCGATGCCGGCGATGACCATCGACATGGTCTTGGAGGTAGACGCATCCTTGACGTGGATGCCTCCATCCTTGTCCACGGTGGAGTTTGTGTAGAGTTCCACGACGCTCTTCTTGCCTTCGAGCGCGGAGAACCGGAACGTCCAGTAGCCCGGATCGGTCTCCGAATACACCACGTCGCCGTTGTGGCCCTTGATCTCGGTCTCGTCGCCCGGCTCCGGGTGGATGGTGGTGCCGTCCTCGCTGTTGTAGCCGATGGGCAGCTTGTTCGCCGACGGCGTCCAATCGGCGCCCGCCGGTTTCGTGTATGTCTCGCCTTCGCCGAACAGGAACACTGCGTAGTCCTTGACGGCGCGCACGAGTTCGGCGTTGTTGCCTGAGCTGATGTAACTGTTGTCAGCCATGATGATCGCCTTTCAAAACGAATCGTTGGAATTATGGACTGCCTCAAACGGTGTTCGTCTGAAGCAGGAGAATCAGATACGAGTAGATGCAGCCGTTCTCGTCGGTCATGCGAACCGGCCCGGAATCATGCTCGATGCTGATGATCGGAATCGGAGGCCACAAGCCGGTCAGATACAGTTCGATGCTGCTGGCAAGCTCGTGCGAGGCGTCGAGGTCACCGGTGCCGTCGTCCCTACGCACCCAGATGGAACAACGGACGCGCACGTACTGGCTGATGGGTGTTGCCTTCTGCTGCGGTTCCGCCACGATCACGCATTCGGATTCCGAATTGTTCCTGCTGCGCAGCGTGCCGAACACGACATCCGGGAAGCGTTCGCGCAGCAGGTTCAGCAGGATTCGTTCCAAACGGGGTGTTCTGGTGGGAGGTTGGAACACGCTCATGCGACCACCTTGCCGATCATCTGCGTGAGCACGCCATGAGCGCCCTCCACCGCGGCCGGACAGGTGGCCACCACGTTCGAACGGTCGGTGTCCTCGTTGCGGTACACCTTGATGGACGGATGCACTTCGGCCATGCCCTCCATCTGCTCCTGCACACTGTCCATGACCGGTTTCACGGCCTCGTGCAGCACCTCGGAGCTGAACGCATTGCGGTTGAGCACAACCTTGACCTTTTTCGCCATTTTTCACCCCTCCCTGACGAACGCGTTGACCACGTCGCCGATATGAAGCCCGTGCCTCCACCATTCGAGCGGCGGCCCGTCCACCATCAACGGTTTGCCGCGCACCACGAGGCAATCCGTGTCCAGGATTCCCGTGGGCTCCCCGCGGAAATACAGGGTGAAACGGCGGGCCACGCCCTGCGAGTCCGCGCCCGGGGACTGCGAGGCCTCCACCGGCTCCACGAAACCCATGAGCGTGGCCACATGCCGCATCTCTCCCTGCACCGGGTTCCCGTCGGCATCCATTTCGGCCGCGCCACGATACACGTCAACACGTTCCATCAGACCACCTCCCCGGATGCCATGTCGATGCTGAAGGCGCGCTGGCCACCCAAGCCGAGCACGGTGAGGTAGTCGTTGTTCCATCGCAGGTAGCCGTCCGGCGAAGCCCACGAGTAGGAGTTGGAGAAGGGGCCGGTGGTCTCGGTGTTCTGCGTGACGCCCGTGGGCACGCCGGACACCTGCTGCTCCATCGCGGTGCGCACCATCTGGCAGCACACAATCTCGAGGCCGCGCCGATGCGCCGTCCACCACGATTCCTCATGGGTCTCGGGGTAGACGGACACGTGGTTGCGGATGCTCTCGCTCGCATCGAGCAGCAGCTCGTCCGCCTGCGCCTGTTCGTCGGGGGTGAGCGTGTGCCAGCGTTTCTCCAGATCCTCGTACGTGGCGAACGGATTCGGCTGTTCGTCGGCCATGATGGAGCTCCTTTAGCCGATGACGCCGGCGGTCCTGAGCGAGCCGATGAGCGTGTTCAGCTGCCGTTTCGTCTCGTTCAGTTCGGCCACCACGGTGTCGAACTCGGCCTTGGTTGGCGCGGCGCCGGCCGAGACGGTTGCGTCGGCGGCGGCCACGTCGGCGACGGCCGTGCCCTTCTTCACGCCTCCGAAAGCGGTGAACGGCGTGCCGTCCGGGTTCCACAGGCGCGCGGGCACGTCCATGGCACCGGTCTTGTGTTTCTTCCTGCCTGCCGGCTGGATGATGAAGTCCTGGGTGAACGCGCTCATCAGGCACCTTCTTCCGTGGAGGTCTTGAGCACGGCGAACGCCTTAGGTTCGATGACCGCGTAGGAGAACATGGCCTCGGTGCGGTAGGCGATCTGGTTGTGGGCTTTGAGGTCGACGCCGGTCTGGTCGGGGTCGCCGTAGGGGATGATCTCGGACGTGATGTCGCGCACCATGCCCCATTTGATGAGGCTGAAATCGCCCATGATGGCGAGCACGTGGGTGGGTGTCTTGGCCTTGGCCCCGTTGACGGTGGCGCTGGTGGCGGCCTTGATGCCGTCGAGGGTGCCGACCTGCAGGTTGAGCGGGATCTCCGGGTAGTAGCGCATGCCGGTGGCGGGTACGCGGATCTTGCGCAGGCGGGAGGCCCACGTGCGGCTGATGGCGATGCCGTTGATGTCGTAGGTCTCGTTGAGCTGGTCGGCCAGGTTGTCGACGTTGGTGATGTCGTCGTCTCCGGCGGTGACCTGCATGGCGCGGGCCGTGAGCGCGTCGAATCCGGTGAGGGGTTCGCCGGTCTTGGGGTTGATGGCGTGGTAGACGACGTAGTCGAGGGCGCGGCCGATGGCCTCGGCCTGGTCGGCCTGGATGGACTGGATGATCTGGAAGCGGTTGTCCTCGTCGGCCCATTTGAGCTCGCTGGTGACTCGTGTGGTGGTCTGCACCTTGAACGTCTTGCCGCTCACGTAGTTCAGGTCTTGCTCGTAGGAGCTCTTGGTCTGGCCTTCGGCGGTCACGTCGGCCTCGGCGGCGCCGTTGAAGATCATGTATTCCTTGTCGGTGAAGATCTGCGGGCTGCTCGGGGACAGGGCCGCGATGGTCGATGTCTCCTTGACCTTGTTGACGACGGCCGTGGCGACGGTCTTGGGCAGGTGGAGTTTGCTGGTGTCCATTGCCATGATGTTGTTCCTTTCTGGGGGATGATTGCGTTTAGAGGTTGGAGAACAGGTCGTCGGCCCATGCGCGTTCGTCGGCTCCTGCGGCCTTGCCGTCGGGGGTCTTGCCCTGGTTGGGCATGCCCTTGGGCTTGGGGTGCGCGTACTGGTCGATGGCCTTCGCGTTCGCGGTCATGGCCTCGAGCGTGTCGCCGTGCAGCAGCGAGGCTGGCACTCCGGTCTCCTTGGAGACCTGCGCCTTCCACTCGTTTCGTTGTTTCTCCGCCTCGTAGGCGGCGTTGGCGGCTTCGAGTTCCTTGATGCGTTTGGCGGCCTTCTCGGCTTCGGACAGCTGCGAGTCCTTGAACTGTTGCAGTTCCTCGGCGGCCTTGCTGTTGTCCTTGGCGCGCTGCTCCCATTTGCGCGAGTGGGCGCGCTGCTCCTCGAACTTCGCCTTCCAGTCGATGTCCTCGCCGGTGTCGGCCGGGTCTCCCGTTGCGGGGTCGCCGGAGCCGCCTTCGCCCGCGCCGGAATCGATGAGACGAAGGTTGTTGCGGAATCGGTGCCAGTGCGGCATGTCGTGCATGATGGTTCTCCTTTGTGGTTGATGGGCCCGTTCCGGGCATAAAAAACCACCCGTGCGGGTGGTGTGGAGTGGCGGGTGCAGGATTCGAACCTGCGTGGCGTGATGCAGCCGATTTACAGTCGGCCCCGATCGGCCTCTCTGGCAACCCGCCGTATGGTAGAATCGAGGTAACGGGGATCCCACGTAACCGGCTCTTGAGACCGGCACATAATCCGGGGGGTTATCCCCGTTCTTCTATTTCAATACGATTTGGTGGAATCCTTCCGAGTCGAACACCCACAGCTCTTTGATGTGGGATTCATGACGGGCGTTGTACAGCGACAGTTGGTTGACGAACTTGTCGGGCAGTTTCGTGCTTCCGAAGTCCAGTACAAACACGTCCTTGACAACGCCCTGTTCGACGCCGCCGACGACGGCGTCGTTGATGCGTTGGGCCACGTTCCTGTATTTCAGGCTTGCCGGTGATTTCAGTTCGGCGTCGCATTCGTGGCTCAGCCAGTGGAAGTCGTTGCTGGGCTTGCCATCATGGCTTTTCGGTATCCACTCGTATTCCTCGCCCAGCTTCTGGAACTTCTCGAGGAACACGATCTCGTGCCGTTCGAGGATTTCCCTGCTCGGGTCGACGCCGACGGCGAGCTGGCGCCGGTACCAGGATTCCGCAGTGCCTTTTGGCTCTCCCTTCATTGACAGGAGTCTGACGGACTGCTCCCACGGCATGGTCGGCGTCGGGTAGACGCCGTCCGTGAACGCCATGGGATTGTCCCGGCGCATGCGCTTGAGCTTCTCCCGGTAGTCGCCACCTCCCTTGCTGGCTTCCTGCCACATGGCGGTGAGCCGTTCGGGGTTGTATCCGGCGAGTGTCTGGCGGCCCCAGCTGGGGACGATCTGGCAGTCGCAGTCCCGGTGGTATTGCATCTCCAAGCCTGCCGAGTCCTCGCTCAGGTAGGTGAAGCCCCGTGATGCGAGCATGGTGCAGAACGCGCATGTCCTTGCTCCACGCGGCACTCTCGCCCATCGTGGTTTCGACGGGTCGATGCGCATGTTGCGTTGGGTGGTCAGGCGTGCGGCGGCGTTGACCATGTCGGCGACGAACTGCATCGCGTCATCCGGGTTGCCCAGATCGGGCCACAGGTCGTCGATCGTGAGTCCCGCGCGCGACTGCCCGTTCTTGACCTGCGTGTAGGTCAGGCCGTTGTAGTCGGTGTTGTTGAAGCCGCCCTGCACCTGCCAGAGGGCGCGGTCGGGGTCGATGAGCCGCGTGTGGTCGAAGTCGTCGAGCCGGACGCCCGCGTATTCGCTCCACAGGCCGCGCACGGTGTCGTAGTATTCGTTCGCCAGCTGGGAGGCGTCTCGGGAGAAGTCGCGGATCGCGTCCTTGACGTTCAAAGGGTCGCGGTCGACCATGTTCTCGATGACGTCGGCCGCGCTCTCCCTGAGGTTGTCAAGGTCGGTCTGGTAGTCCCTGTACGCCCTGTCCAACAGCGGCTGCAGTTCCGGCGGGGCCTTCGGATTCGCTGCCATCAGCCGCCTCCGTGTCCTGCGGGTTCATCCGCTGCTGTCTGAGCTGCTCGATGTTCCTCTGCGCCTTCATCCGCTGCTGGTAGGCGCGGAACGATTGGAGCTCGCCGGCCGTGAGTCCGAGCTTGGCCAGTCCCACGTCGGAATCCGCCCAGTCGCCGTTCACGCCGGCGACCTTCGTGTAGTAGTCGGCGCGCGCCGCGTCGCTTACTTCGCGGGTCGGCGCCCACAGGGGGCGGATGCCGGTCAGGTCTGGCGGCTGCGGGCTGTTGTCGCGCAATTGCACGGCCATGCCCATGGCGTTGAGGAGCTGGCGGGAGAACATGCGGTTCTGCCGGTTCGCGGTGCGCGTCAGCTGGTTCTCGGCGGCGGCGAGCGCTTCGGCGCTGGTGGGGTTGGCCAGTCGTATGCCGAGTTGTTCGGGTGGGATGTCGGTTTCGGCCGAGGCGAGCATGGCTATGGTTTCGAGCATGTCGCCGTGGGGTTGCATCGATGCCTGGGAGACCTGTTTGAGTTCGGGGATGTCGCCGTTGATGTCGCGGCTGATCGCGTTGATGCTGCTGACGAGCGCGCTCCACGTGTCCTGTTGGAAGGATTCGCGGCTCAGGCCGAGGAACCACTTTTTTGGGACCGAGTAGAATTCGGCGGACGCTTCCATGCGGACCATAGTGCGCATGGCCATGTCGGTCAGGTTCATGAGGGCGCGGTTGATGCGTGAGCGGCCGAAGGGGCGGTCCATCTGCTTGTCGTAGACGATGGGCACCACGGCCACGCGGTCGAGCCGGTTGTATTGGGGTTCCGCTTCCCACCCGTATCCGGTTTTCATGCAGGCGTAGTTGCGGCCGGGCAGCCATGCGTTGAATGCGGTGATGTTGCCCCATTTGTCGCTGTCGGTGATGGTCAGCGCGGCTTTGATGCGTCGGCGTTCGTTGTCCCATAGTGCGGCGGACCAGTCGGCCGAGCGCGGGGTGATGAGGATGTGCTCGTTGTCGTCCGGGTCGTAGTCGATGGTCAGGAAGCTGCAGGAGTGCTTGTAGCAGCTGATGACGGCCTCGCTCATGTCGGTTTCGAGCTCGTTCATGCGCATGATCTCGTCGATGCCGTGGTTGTCGGCCCCGGCGGCGGTCTCGAATCCCTCGAACACGCTCTTGTCGGCGAGCGCGCGCACGCTTTTCTGTGGCCAGCCGACCACGACGCCGGCTTTCTGGGCGACGATGTTCGGGATGCTGATGCCGAGGTTGTTGAATCGTTGTTTGGCGTCGTAGAACGCGGAGCGTAGCAGGTTGCGTGGGTATTTGTTGCGCCAGAGTTCCAGTAGGCGGGTGATGTCCGTCATGTCGTTGTCGGGTACGTTGGCGATGTGTGTCACGGACGAGGAGCCTGTGGACAGGTAGGGGTTGCCGAAGCTGATGGATTGTTCGCTCATCCGATCATGACCTCCTGTACTCGGTCCGGGTCTCGTTTGGTTATGGTGGTGCCGTAGAGGGCGAGCGTGCATGCCACGAGCGGGCTTATGTCGATGTCGCTGCCCATCGGGTTCCATCCGACGGCGCCGGATTTGCCGATGCTGCGTGTGGTGGCGTTGGCCACGGCCGTGGCGAGCGCCGGTGCTTTGTCGTCCGGCAGGTGGGTGAGTTTGCCGTCTCTGAGCATGTCGAGGAATTTGCCGCAGGCGCGGCCCATGTCGCTGTAGTTGGTGACGATGACTTTCACGTGCCGGGCTTTGAGGTCGGCCAGCAGGCTCATGGCGGGTGATTGCGAGTCGATGACCACGCTTGCTGTGCGCGGCCAGTGGTCGGCGATGTAGTCGACCGCCCATTGGGTGCCTTTGGATTGGGTGGACTCGAAGCGGCGCAGTTCGATGTGCGCGGTGCCGTCCCTGTGGTTGACGGCTCCGCCGATGGCCAGCGAGCTGCGGTCGGGTTTCATGTCGAGCGCGTATCCGATCAGTCCTTTGATGTTGGGTGTGCCGGTGGCGGCTTTCGTCCATTGTTCGGGGTTGATGGCCCGATTGGTGGCGGTTTCATCCCAGATGCCCAGTGCCTCGCGGCGGAAGCTGTCCTTGCCGAGCTGGCGTTGCATGCGCAGCATGCTGGTTTCGCTGGTGCGGCGCGGGAAGCTCGGGTTGGCTTTCCTCCATTGGGCGCGGTCGTCGCTGTCGGCGTCGCGGTCGGCGGAGAATTCCACGTAGAGCATGTCGTCCTCGCCGGCGAGCGCCTGGCGGCGGCGTTCCGTGAACGCTTCGCCGGGGTCGGCGGGGCGCGGTGGGGTGCCGATGTAGAGGACGAGCGCGTTGGGGCTGGTGTTGGTGGCGGGCACCATGTCGCTGATGGCCTGTTCGGTCAGGATCTGTGCTTCGTCGAACACGATGATGTCTACGGCGTCGTTGCCTCGGGCGAAGCCCTGGGCTCGTGCGCCGAACAGTATCTTGCTGCCGTTGGCGAAGGTGATTTCCTGCATGCCGTTGCCGCCGCGCACGCCGTCGGTGCGGCCGGAGTGGTCGAGGTATCCGATGAGCGCGGGGTTGCGTACCAGGGTGCGCACGTGGTCGAACGTGTTGCTGTTGGTACGGTTGTGGTGCGCGGTCCAGATGACGGTCAGGTTCGGGATGAGCGTGCACAGGATGACCACGAGGCTGGAGACGGTGAAGGTCTTGCCGGTCTGGCGGCAGATGCTCAACACCACGCCGCCGACGGAGGCGGCGAACGTGCCGTCTGCTCTTCGGCCGAGGATGAGCGTCAGCAGTCCCTGCTGCCAGCGGTCGTAGCGGATGCCGCATGCTTTGGCGCGCTTGTTGACCTTGAGGAACATGCTGGTGACGATGCCGGAGGGCATGACGATGTGTCGTGCGACCTCAGATAGCTTCGGGTCGGAATTCTCCGTCATCGTCGTCGTCCTCCGGATCTTCTTGCGTCGTCATGCCTTGTGCGGGGTTGCCTTCGAGCCGTTCGATTTCGCGGGTCAGGGCGAGCAGCTGCTTGCTGATGCCGGTCAGGCTGCCCGGCGGGGTGCCGGCGCTGAACATGGCTTCCTTGAGCCGGGCCTGCGTGCGTTTGAGCACGCTCACGTAGTCCTCGGGCCCGTCGTTCATCATCGCCTCGAAATCGGCGGCGGTGAGGGCGTCCATCGCCTCTGGCTCATGTTCCGCGTCACCGGCCGGGGCGGGAGGGGTGGTGACGCGGCTCATGCGCTTGGCCTTGCGGTAGGCGCGCTGCTTGCATTTGGCCGAACAGTATTTCGCTTTCTTTCCACGGCCGGACGGGGTGAACGGCTGGCCGCATTCCTCGCAGATCACCGCGCTCACCTCCAAAAACGTAACGGGATAACGTAACGGCCGTCCAAGGCGTTACGTTTTGACATGCCGGGGAGATATCGGCCCTGCGCCCGAGGGGGCTTCGACCGGGGCGGACGGGTCTCCTCCCCACGTCACCAGTCGCCGCTTGTCACCAATGGCATCGAGGTGGCCTTCAGGTCGGCCGTGTGCCCCTGTTCGAATGTTTGTTTGATGTGTTCGCGCGCCCACGCGACGCTGTGGTTGGAGCGGACGCGGTTGCACCAGCGGTGCGCGAGCCGGCAGTTGGAGAACAGGTAGGGCGAGCCGCCCTTGCTGACCGGGATGATCTCGTCCACCTCGGGCGAGCCCGGCAATCCCGGCGGCAATGATTTGTCCACGGGCCGGCCGCACAGGTGGCACGTGTCGTAGGCCGCCAGCACGCGGGCCACGACCTGCTGGCGTCGCCAGCCATTGGCATGACGGGTGTTGCCCCGGCGGCCGCTCATAACCCGGCCTTGTCGCACGACCGCTGCCAGGCGTCCACGAACGCCTGCACGGCCCGGCGCATGACCGGTTCGAGGGGGTCGACCACGAGATGGCCGGACGGGGTGACGCTCACGGGCACGGGCAGGGCGTCGATGTCGCCGAGGGTGTTCCCCTTGCACGTGATCCGCAGGCTGATGGTCGGCATGCCCGGCATTGTCATGGCGTCATCGCCTCACAATCAAATGAAAAGAGTGGCGGGGCGAACATCACCGGCGCTTTGGACGTGCCGGCGGAGTACTCTCGCCCCATGCAATGCGGTCAGATACGCGAAAACCCAGCCACGTGAGCTGGGTTTTTCGACACTTCTGCCACTGCAATCATCGGTTACAGTGACAATTTTGTCAAGCCGCTCCGCCGATCACGAGTCGGTACACGTCGCAATAGGCGAGGCCCTGAGGGCTGGAGGGCAGCTTGCCTCGGTTGACCCACACGTTGAGCGTACCCCTACGCACCGGTATCCCTGCATCCGTGAACGCCTTGGCTATCTCAGCCGCCGACCCTCGCCTGGAATCATCCCAACACAACGTCTTGAGCCTACGCAGTTTGACCGTCTGCGCTCGCTGTTCCCGTCCGCACACGGGACAGGTAACCCACTGGTCTGCCGCGCCTGCGGTGAGCATCGTGGCGCACAGCTCGCACGTGCCGATCTCGCGTCGCTGCTCTGGCGGATCCAACGTGAGGTCGATTTTCCGGGCGATGCCGTTGATGGTCGCCATGTAGAAGCCGGCATCCGCGAACGTGGCGAGCCTGGGATGGCCCGCACAGTCGATAAGCGTGGCCTCGAGGTCCTCCATGCGTGGATCCTTGTGCCAATCCAAGGCATCGATGACATCCAAGCAACGCCACAGTTCGCGCGCCGTCGCATCGAGCATGTCCAGCAGGTCGAGCACGTCAAGCCTGATAGGAGTCGGGGGAGTGGCCGTCTGGATCCTGACGGGCGCGTGCCCGCCCGGATGCAGGGTCGCGTCCAGCGAGTCGTGCAACGGCGTGACGTCGCGCGCGAGTCGCAGGAGCGTGCCGGCGAAGCGCAGCTCGCACGCCGTGCACAGCGCGTACCCGTTTTCGATTATGGTGTTGCAGTTCTGGCAGTTCACGAAACCCCTCCACATCGGCTAAACTGGTTGTTTGCTGACATGCCCTCCGCCTCGTGTGGAGGGTTTCGTTTTTATCTGGTATTTCAGTTCATTCCTCGAACAGCGGCGGTTCGATGAACTCGACCTTGCATGGCGGTTTCGGCCGACCGTCGCCCTCGCGGATGATCGCGCGCACCTCCTCCAACGGCAGACCCAATTGACGGGCCGTATCCGTCGCGCCGTAGCCGCGCCCGTGCCATGCGAGCACCTTGTCGCGTATCGCCTGACTCGTCACTTCGCAACACCTCCCGTATGCGGATCAATCAAGTCGCATGACATGGCATCGACGCGCTCGCCGGTTCGAGCCTCGATGCATAGGCGGCGAACGTCGCCCGTGGTCTCCACCTGCTGCACGATGCGCTGGCTGGGGCCGGTGTCCATCGCGGCGTACGCGGCCAGGCCGATGGCGGATACGATGGCGAGTGCCAGTATCGCGATGATGATGGTGAACAGGAGTCCGATGGTGGATTCCACCGACCAGCTTTCGCGCCTCATCGGGTGCCTCCGGCGAGCGCGCTATAAAAACCGGTGGTGATTAATGTAGTTCTGTGGTGGACTAATGTAGTTTTTTTCATGGTCGTATTTCCTTGAGTACGTTGATGGAGCGGAAGAGTTCGGTGTTGAGTGTGGGGTTTCCGTTGGCGTCCGGTTTGATGACGGTGGCGAGATTGTCGGCGTCGGTGAGTGTCCACCAGCCGTTCTGCATGAAGCAGGAGAGATAGCCGTCCAGTGTTTGGCCTCTCCTCGTGAGTCCGATGAACCGGTGCAGGTCAAGCTCTCCCGGCGTGGAATGCCGCCAGTCGATGCTTTCGCTCACGTTCATTCCTCCGGCTCCTGTGATTCGTTGTAGAAGTCTTTGGGAGTGATGGTCACGCTGATCTGGCATCCGGCGGCGAGCGCCGCGTCGATGATGTCGGTGAGGGTTGTGTTCTCGTTCATTGTTGTTCCTTCGTTTTCATGGCGTTGACAGCTGCGAGCGCCTTTTTGGCCGCGTGCAGCCATGCCTGTTTGGAGACTTCGCTGACGGCGTCCCAGTTGGTGGGGCCGGGTGTGTCCTCGAAGAACCCTCGAGCGCAGGTCTCGATCTCCTCGTCCGTGGGCTCGTCCGAGTTGAGTTCGTTTTCGATGCTGATGGCCAGGTTGAGCGCCTTGTCCCAGCCGGCCTGGTAGCCGACGACGAACGCTTCGGCGGCTGACTCGTTGCCCAGTCCCGCGTCGGCGAGCGCCGTCAATGCCTGTTGGGTGAGGTCACTCATCGTCGTCCTCCACGATGGTGGGTTCTCCGCTGGTCTCGTACATGGTTTTGGCCACTGCCTTGAGGTTGCGGCGGTCCTTATCCGCTTGCTGGAAACGGTGCAGGATGCTCACGCCCTCCAGCACGCAGGCGCTCGCGAGCGCCTGTTCGAGTTGGTCTTGCGTCCAGATTCGTGCCGTGCAGCTCATAGTGGGCTCCTTCGTGGTGTGCAATGTTCGCGGGCTGGTTGGTCGTCCTCCATCCATTGGTCTTGCTCGTCAAGCCAGTGTTTGACACAGCGGGTGTGATGGTCGGGCACGGGTTTGCGGCAGATGATGCAGCGTGGCTTCATGACCGGTCCTCCTTTGCCGCGAGCGCCGGTGGCGTCATGAGTGTGAGGTAGTGCCGGTATTCGTTGATGTCCCGGTCCAAACAGTCGTGGACGCGGTGCGTGGGTTTCTCCCTGTGTGTGTAGGGGTCTCGGCCGAGTGACTTGGCGGTGAGCCTCAGCGTGGTCAGGTCGAGTGCCCGGTAGGAGAGTAGGTCGTCGATGCGTTCCACGGGTTCGCAGAATCTGAGGATCATGGGCAGGTCGAAGTGTTGGATGTTCGTTCCCGCCGGGTGCAGCGTGTACATGCCGTTCATGTCCTTGACGAATCTCACGGTTTCCAGTGCGATTGCCTCGGGTGAGCAGTGGGTGGGGTCGCTGGTCTCGCATTGGGCGAGCAGCCCGTTGTTCAGATGCAGGTCGAGGGCGGGCAGTTGCGCGGAGAGCATGGTCTCCCGGCTGATGTGGACGACCGCTTCGAGGCGTGCGTGCTCTCGCATCGCGTCCATGCTGGTGCAGCGCAGGCCGATCTCCAGTATCGAACACTTGTTCGTATCCAATCCGGTGGTCTCCACGTCCATCCACAGCAGGGCATCGGGTTTCTCGGGGCTCATAGTTCCTCCCCGTGGTCGGCGAGCGCATCCTGTATGGCCTCGCGGATGATCCGGTGTTCCGCGAGGGTGAAGCCTTGCGGGATGATGATGGTTCTGGTGCCTACGGGTGTGTCGGGCGGGATGAGCATGGTCACGCTGGTGCCGTCCTCGCGGGTGAAGTCCACGTTGTCGATTTCGCCGGTCACGCAGACCGTGTTGCTGGTCATGGTTGTTCCTTTCGGTTGATGGTGGGATGTTGGGGCATTCCCTTGGGTGGCGGGCAGTGCGTCCATTGGCCGTCGGCGTCGAGCAGTATCCAGCCGCGCCGGACGCTGTACACGGGCACTGTGCTTGGCTCGGGGTCGTAGCTTTTGAGCAGGTAGCCCAATGCTCGGGCCTGTTCGGGGTGCCGGTGGATCCACCCATGGCATCCGGTCGAGTTGTCCATGCCGCACACGGTGACGATGTTCGACGCCGCGTGCCGTTCGGCATCGCCGTACGTCTGCGAGCGGCGCTTGCGATGATGATGGCTCACTCCGGGCCATTCGCCGAGCCGCAGGTACCGGTCGCACACGATGCACCGATGGCGCTCGCGGCCTTCCACGAGCCTGAGGGTCTGGCTGCTGGGCTTGTCGCTCATGATGCTTGGCTTCTTTCGTTGATTTCGTTTACGAGCCGTTGGGCGACGGTCTCCGGGTCCTCGCCGGTTTTGACGTGGGCCCAGAACGTCTGTTCGACGCTGTCCGTCCATGCCCCTGCCGGCACGAGGCTGATGGCGTGCTGGCTGAGCCATTGGCGTGTGATGCCGCCCCATTCGGTGCGGATGGGTTCGCTTGCCAGCCATTTGACGTATTGCCGGTTTTCGAGCCATTTGCGCATCGATGGCGTGAACCGGTTGCCGTCCTGGCGCACGGCTTGGGCGTAGCGGATGACGGCCCCGAGCAGTTGGCTGGCCTCGACGTGCGGCACGGTCGGGTCGTCGCCGGTGATGGCCTGCCACAGGCGTGAGGCCTGCTCGCGGTTTCCGGTATGGCTCGGATACTGCTCCCAGGCGAAGGCGAACGGGTCGGCTTGGACGCGGGCTTCGGCCTCGGCGAGGCTCGACGCCGGCGTGGCTCGGCCGGATTCGGTGCCGGCATGGCCGGGAACGGCCGGACTTGGTTCGGCGTTCGGTGCGGAGGGGGCTACAGGGGAGGTAAGGCTAGGTATGGTTAGGTTAGGACCGGTTGCTTCGTTTGCTTCGAAGCAATTGCTTCGTTTTGCTTCGGACGTTTGCTTCGGTTTTGCTTCATGGTTTGCTTCGTCTTTTGCTTCATGGTTTGCTTCGGTTTTGCTTCGCGGTTTGCTTGAAGCAATTGCTTCGTTTTGCTTCGTCGAGCCTCGCCCGAAGCGACGCCGCCGGCATGCCCGGCCTTGGCTCTTTTCTCCTTGAGTTCGCTGCCGGAGGTGCCGCCGAATTTCATCAGGGTGTCGGCCTCGACCACCATCCACCGGCCGGCGGCGAGCGCCGGTTCGAGCATTCCCGCGGCCTCCAGTTCCGTCACCTGTCGTGCGTTGCCTTTCAGCGAGCGCACCACGGTGAGGTCGAATGCGCCGTCGAATGCGGGGAATCGCAGCTGGTACGCGGTGTGCACGCACAGGCGAACCCATAGGCCCAGCGGCGGCGTTTGATACCGTGCCGGGCATGGTCTGCGGGCTGAAGTTGAGTCCGTCGTCTATCTGGGTCCATGTCATGGCTCACTCCGCCTCGTCGTCTTCGGGCAGATATTCGCCTTTGAGTGCTTTGTTTTCCTCGTCCGAGACGGGGTATCCGAGGTCGGCGAGCTCCTGGTAGTAGGTTTGGGCGAGGTCGATGTCGCGCTCGTCGGCCCATGTGCCGGGTTTGATGAGGGTTTCGAGTTGTGCGCAGAGGGTGAGCAGGAGTTCCCTGTTCGCGGCTCTCTCCACGTGCTGGCGGCGGCGGAGTTCCGCGAGGTTCTGTTCGCGCCACATTTCCCTGTCTCTTTTGTCGTCGCATGGCAGTGGCGTGGTGGTGAGCAGGTTGTATGCGTCGAGCACGTGGTCGAGGTTGTTCCATCCGGCCCCTGCGATCAGGCCGTCGCATAGGTTGGTCCCGGTCAGGGCGAGCAGGCTCAGACGGGTGTTGGCCTTGCGCAGTTGGCCGCCGTTGAATCCGGCGGCATGCGTTTTGACCCACTCGGCGCGCAGGCCGCGTGCCAGGGCGTCGAAGTCCTGGCGTTTGACCAAGAGCGCCCGGTCTTCCGCGTTCCTTCGCTCCCGCTGCTCGCTGTCGGCGTCGCGTTTGGCGATCTCCTCGGGAGACATCTGCGAGAAGCACAATACGTTGCGCTCGGAGAATCGGATCACCGGCTCGCCGTACGGGTTCTTCTCGCGCCACCGCCCATACCATTGCTTGAACTCGTCGGGCTCGCCGCTCCACGTGCTGTAATACCGGTAGCCCGCCGGAGTCGTCCATATAGACGGCCCGGGATCCACGACCAGGCCCAAACCGTCAAGCACTTGACGCATACGCTTCTGCCAGTCCTCGACGCGCATACGGCTTCGCAGCTGGCCGCGCTTCCAATCCCAGTTCTTGGTGCCCGCCATCGAGGCCAACTCAGCCATCATGTCGGGCCGGTCCTCGAACTCCGCCAACTCATCCAACTGGGCCAGAGACAACTGCGCGAACGCCTTCGACCCGGAACGCACATCAGCCGGAATCCGAGCGATCCGCAACCGGCCACGCACGAACGACTCGCTACGACCCGTCTTCGACGCCAACTCACCCACGTTCACGCCCAGGTCAAGCAGACCCTGATACCCGTCAGCCTCCTCCAACGGCGTCAAATCGGAACGCTGGCAATTCTCCACCAGCATCAGCTCGCGTTCGGTCTTCGCATCCAACTCACGCACCACACACGGCACAGACTCCAAACCAGCCAACTTGCACGCCGCCAAACGACGATGACCGATCACCACACGAAACAGGCGCTCGCCGTGCTCCTCGTGGTCGGGTGTGACCACGAGCGCCTGCTGCAGGCCCTGTTCCTTGATGCTGTCGGCGAGTTCGGTGACATCGCCCACGTCCCTGCGGGGATTGTTCGGGTTCGGGATGAGGTTCTTTACGTTGATGTCGATGATGCTGATAGCCAACTGATCGGGTCACTGCTCCTTGATAGACGTGCTGAGATTCTGATGTGCGGGCAGGTGCGGCAGACGCTTCCTGCGACGGCGTTGGCGCTCATGCTCCAATTGCTGGCGTCCGTGCTTGCGTTTTGCCACGGTTCACCCCTCCTTGATCTCACCGGTATCCGGATCCACATCCCCACCCGAAGTGGGCAAATCACGCCACGGATCCAGCAGACTGCGCTCGATATCCGCCTTCACCACGCGCTCGCGGGCCTCGACGGGATAGTTGATGAGGTCGTTGACCGCGTTGGCGGCGTCGAAGATGTGCTGCGAGAGGTCGCAGGCGTCGTACAGGGCGTCGGTGATGGGGTCGATGTTCTTGTATTTTTCGATGTATTCGTCCTTGGTGGCCAGGTCGAGCATCTTGCTGGCCGCGATGCGGAACGCGGCCGCGGCGTCCTTCATGCGTGATGCCTTGGCTGTCAGGGCGAGCAGCATGAGCGGTGTTATTTCGTCGGGAATCAAGGCGTCCTGCACGCCATCGGTCTTTTTCTTTCGTGACATTGAATCTCCTTAGAATTCAGGGTCGGAATCGTTTGACGGGAAATCGGTGGAAGCGCCGAAGCCCGAGCCCGGCGTTGCGGGCATCGTTTGGGCCCACGGGTCGCCTTGCTGCACGCCCGGCTCCACAGGCGACGCGGGAGCCTGCGATTGCGCCGGTGCGGGAGACTGCGGCTGTCTGTTCTGCCAGCCGTTCTGCGCGGGTCCTCGGTTGGGGTCGCCGTACGTGCTGCCGCCCGCGTAGCCGCCTCCGGCCTGCACGCGCGTGACCTGCGCCGTCGCACGGGTCAACGCGGGCCCGATCTCCTCCAACAGCATCTCGGTCACCGTGCGCTGAGAGCCGTCCTGCGCCTGATACGAGCGTTGCTGGAGACGCCCGCTGGCGATGACCCTCATGCCCTTGGCCAGGGTGGCCACGATGTTCGACGCGAACTTCTGCCTTTGGCTGTCCCATGCGGAGCAGTTCATGAACAGCGTGTCCCCGTCCTCCCACTGGTTCGATTGGCGGTTGAACTGGCGGGTGCTCGATGCGATGGTCAGGTTCGCGACCGTGCTGCCGTTGCCCAGGGTGCGCAGCTCGGGGTCGCGCGCCAGGTTGCCGATGATCGTGAGCATGGTCTCGCCGGCCATCACGCCTCACCGTCCAACGCGCGCAGCAACTCCACCGCCGCGCCTCGCACCTCGTCCGCCAAATCGAACAGCTCCCAGTCGGCGTCGTCCATCACGCCGTCCGCGAGCATGGAAGCGGCGCCGTACGCCTCATGCGCGAGTTCACGTCGCGCATCGGCCAGCTCGGCCTCCACATCGGACGTCTTGGATTGTGCGGGCGGTGCCGGCGGCTGGGCGAAGGCGCGCACCAATATCACGTCGTTGGCCTTCAGCGCTTCGGCGAGCATCGCCTCCAACACTGGCAATGAGGGCTTGTTCGGCCCCGCGTCCAACGCCAGCAGCAGGCTCTCCGCCACATCCGCCGCATTGGATCGCTCCGGTTTTTCCTTGGTCTCACTCAATTCGGTTTTCCTCCTCTGTAATCGGCTTTGGACGCGCATTCCACCAGCGCGCTCACTTTCCTGTTTTGACGGTCCACGTCCACCTGCTCCGCGTAGGGCAGCAGGTAGATGTACGGGTTGGCCGTCTGGCTGTTGCGGTCGCATATCCTGTCCCAGAACTCCTCGATCAGGTCGGCCGGAGGCCATGACATGCCCTCATCGGTGATGGGGCACCACATCTCTATGCGGCCACTGTCTGCTGCTGGAGCCCGTTCTGTTCTCCCCAGGCGATCACCTCCCTGACCGGGTAGGCGACGCGGCGGGTATCGCGTTTGCGGTGCTCGCGTTTGCCGCCGAGCTTGACGAATTTCGGGCCTTCGCCCCGGTATCTCCATACGCCGAGCGTGCCCACGGTGGGCGAACCCCCGAAATAGGCGCTCACCTTGTCTGCCTTCCAGTAGGCGACGCCGTCCTGGACGATGTCGGGCGGAATCATGGCGCTCATGGTGGTATCCTTTCTCCTGTAGCTGTTTTGCTTCGCCCACGTTGCCGCGTGGGCTTTTTCTTTCCCCCGAAGGGCGTGGACCGTGCCGAATCGAACGGCTTCCCGCTGTTTGCCGCGCGTACATGACACCGCGATCTCCAGCGGGGGCGAACCTGCCGGCCCCGTGCGCCGCACCCGCTGGGGATGGGGTGCGACGCGAATGGTGTTAGCGACTGTCCTTGTCGATTGCCGGGGAAGGAAAGAATAGGAACCCCGGCAAGCCTTTATTCGACTCCCGCCTCGCTCAAAACGAGGCACAGGAGCCGCAATGGCACGAAACCGAATCCCATAAGGGAGGTGATGCCATTGCCGATGGGATGCGCGCAACCGGCGTGAGACATCACCCAGCCGATGCAGCAGGCGAACACCACGGCCCAAAGAATCAACCGGACCGTGAAGCCACGAGACAGTTCGTCGGGCTCGGGCCTCCTGTAGCCGCTCGCGTGCTGTCCGTAATCCTCGGCGTTCATCGTCCGGCCTCCGCATCGAGGATTCGACGGGCCAGGGCCACGAGCTCGCTGTGCGGGCCGCGCCACACCGCGTCCGTGATGCCCATGTCACCCAGACGCAATTCATCGATGCCATGGCTGAGAGCCTGATAGGAAAGGGGACGGTTCCCGTCCTCAGGGTTTGCGATGGTGAGTTTCTCGCTCATTGGTTTTTCCTTTTTTCGTGTTGGATCACCTCCCCCTAAGCTGGATATTGCGTACTACCAGCAATGAGAGGAGGTGAAAAAATGGACAACAGGACCAAGAACTATGTCGAGGTTGACGGCAATGTCCTTCCGGGGTCTCTTCGCGGTGTCATCGAACTGTTCGATGAAATCGTGGAGACGATAAAGGGATTGAAGCCCGGTGAGCGGAAAGTGGTGTACTTCGAGCTCGTTGAGAATAAATCGCTTGATCTGCCGGGAGGCACGATAGCCATCGCTCTGCACTCGGAATCATCCGTATCCGTCGTGGTCAATGATGATGGCTCCGATGAATACAAGAACTTCCAGAAACGCGTTTCTCAGAAGTAGGTTCGCGGACGTTCCGGGCAAACGAGGGTGTTCCATAATGTGCTTCGGCGTAACGGGACACCCTTCTGATTTCCCGGCGATTGTGGAGCTCCACAATCAGCAGGATGAACGAAACCACGAGATTGGTTGATGCGGCTGCGACACTGATGAACACAGTCATCACTTCACCTCGCTTTCGGCGAGCGCCGGAATGGTTGCGGTGCGGATGGGACGATGGGACGCATGATGCGGTAGATTCATCATGAATGCTCCTATGAGAAAGAAGTCGATGATGGTCACATGGTTGTGGAATCTGATACAGGGGGATTTCGCGCAGAACCCGACAGCCTGGATGGACTTGGCGATCACGGTTCTGGGAATCGTGCTCTCCCCGGTGGCGTGGTTCACGTCCAAATGTCTGGAGGGCAAAGCCGCGAAACGTGAGGCCAAGGATGCGCAGGAGAAGTTCGATGCCCAGCTTGAGGTGCTCAAAGGCCAATTGAAGGCCGCGAATGATTCGGTGGATGCGCTTCGCGCGCAGGTCAAGACGGCTGAGGATTCAGCCGATGCGTTGCGTGGACAGCTTGCCGCGCAGCGTACGCAGGCCCGGTTGGCCGAGGAGACCGCCAGTGTCCCGAAGTGGGACATATACCAAGTGCAGAACCTCAAGTATGCCGTCGCGAACGAGAACGCCTTTGATGCCCATGACGTTCGGGTGGTGCTTTCGAGCGGCAAGGAATACGAGCTGGGGAACATATCCAAGGGATCGTCCATCGGGTTCATGTTCATGGAGAAGGCGATTATGTGCGAGGACGGGTATGCCGACATCAGAATCACCTGGTCCCTTCCGGGTGAATCCGGGGAGCGTCATTCGGTGACGAAGCCGTCTCCTCAGTATCTGCACTGAACAAGGCGGCAAGCACATTATCGTCAATTCGCACGATTTTCCGATAGGAAATGATTTGCGGGCCGATTCCCGGGTATGTCTCGATACGCACCGGGTCGTCCGACATGTTCGCCAGAGTGTTTTCCGGTTCGTTGACGAGCGCGGCAAAACGGTGAATCTGATCGTTGTTCATTGAACGTAGTTCCACGACGGAGATGTCATTGCCCATCACTTCACCTCTCCTTCGGCGAGCGCTGGAACGTCTTTGGTGAATTGTGGCGGCAGGAGTTCCGACGGGGATTCTCCGATGGCTTCGGCGAGCGCAAGGATGTCATCAAGGTCGAAGCCTCGGTACCCCTTGAGCTTGCTGTTGAGACTGGAGTAGGGCATGCCAGACTTCTCCGACACGAATCGCTTCGTCATGCCTTTTTCGCGAATTTTTTTCATCGACACGATTGCCGACCCATGCATTAACATTGCTCATGTGAGCAACGCTATAGCCAAGTTCGATTACTGTCAATGCCGGCGTGTCACAAATGTGCAATCATGTTGCAAATTATGAATTGCAGTTGCCTTATATGAGATGTAAAGTACTCACATGAGCAAGATTCAAGATGAACGAAGCCATCGCTTTTCCCAGTTAATTGGGTTAGAGCTAAAGGCAAGCTTTGCGCGCCATGAGACATCCCAGGCCGATGTCGCTGAAAAATTAGGACATTCGAAGTCAGGGTACTCCCGTTGGCTGAACGCCAAGCCGTCAATGCCGATGGAAGCGCTCATCAACACCTGCGAACTGCTCGGCGTAGACCCGCGCGAAGTCTTCAACGCAGCCTACCGGCGACTTATCGAGGAAATGGGAGAATGCAAGACTGCGCTCGCTGGCGAGCGCCTTGTTGATGATGAGCAGGCGCGAATAGACGAAACACTCAAGAAACTCCATCGAGGAGACATGGACATCGTTGCCCTAGAAGATGAGCATAAATTCGATGGTGATGGGGACGAACCCGCGTAAATGGGTGATTGATCTCTTTGATTCTGTTTATAGTGGGGATTCATGAGGACAAGAACTGTGATATCGGCCATTGACCTGTTTTGCGGCACGGGAGGATTGTCGCTCGGTCTGAAACAGGGCGGCGTGCGTGTCGTTGCGGGGATAGACAACGCGGCTTCCTGCGCCTACCCATATGAGGAGAACATCAAGGCCAAATTCGTGCGGGAAAGCGTTCGTGAGGTCACGGGCGATGAATTGAAGCGACTGTGGGGCCGTTCCAGTGTCCGTCTGCTTGCCGGATGTGCGCCATGTCAGCCATTCTCGTCGCAACGGCGTGGAGTGGACACGTCGCAGGAACAGTCATGGCCGTTGCTTCTGGAGTTCGGGCGTCTTGTCAGGGAAACGACCCCAGACTACGTCACCATGGAAAACGTGCCCAGACTCCAGAAATCCGAGGTCTTCGAGGAATTCGTGTCGATCCTTCGGGAAACGGGATATCAGGTCGCCCATTCCGTGCTATTCGGCCCCGACTACGGTCTGCCTCAACGGCGCAGAAGGCTTGTGCTGCTCGCCGGACGGGGAACAGACGTCCCTATCCCATCCCCGACAGTCGACAAGGACTCATACAGAACCGTCTCCGATGCGATTCAGGATCTCCCGCCATTGTCCGCCGGAGAGCATGATCCGGACGACCGGCTGCATTTCGCCCGTAATCTCACTCCATTGAACCTCCGGCGGATACAAGCCTCCAAGCCGGGAGGCACATGGAAGGACTGGCCGGAAGAGCTTCTGCTGGAATGCCAGAAAAAAACGACCGGGTCCACGTTCAAATCGTTTTATGGACGTATGGAATGGGACAAACCCTCACCGACCATCACTACGCAGTCCTACAATCCCGGCACCGGGCGATTCACCCACCCCGAGCAGGACAGGACGCTGACTCTCCGCGAGGCGTCACGCCTGCAGGGATTCCCGGACTCGTTCATGTTCACGAAGCCGGGAGAGCCCATCACGTTCACCAACGTCGGGCGGCTTATCGGCAACGCGGTGCCTCCCGTGTTCGGCAAGGCAATCGCACGCCAGATCGTCGCAGTGGAAAAGGAAAAGAGGAATCAGGATAATGAATGATAAATACACGCTGACCGTCGACATCGCCACGGTGGATTCCCTGGGCAGGAACCTGTATTCGAACGCGGCAGCAGTGCTGTCGGAGTTCGTCGCCAACGCATGGGATGCAGACGCCACCCGCGTTGAGATCCAGTTCGATCCGAATAATTCCATCTCGATCTTGGACAACGGGTGCGGCATGACCGACGGGGAACTCAACTCACGGTTCCTGACAGTGGGATACCGGAAAAGAGTCGTGGAAGGCATGGCTTCGCCCAGATTCAAGCGTCCCTACATGGGACGGAAGGGCATTGGCAAACTGTCCGCGTTCTCCCTCGCGGACAAGATGGTCGTTTCCTCGAGAAAACAGGATGGCCCGTCTCACGGGTTCACCATCGACGCGAAGGAAATGGAGAAGAGTATCCGCAACACCGATCCCGCAGGAAGGGAGTACCACCCGGAACCGCTGGCCGACGCCGCCGCGGAATTCGGCGACCGTGCCAACGGGACGAAAATTGTTCTTTCCGATCTGAGGGTGAAACGGGTATCCATTACCGAACGGGCCCTGCGCCGGAGGCTGGCGAGGCGTTTCGACGTCCTCGGCCTTGCGAACCTGCCCGAGGATCAGGGAAGATTCGTCATAGAAATCAACGGTGAGCCGGTCACGTACGAGGATCGCGGCGATCTCCAGAAACTGCAGTACATATGGTATCTGGGGGATTACGAACTGCCGGACGGAGTGCAGGTGTCCGCCGAAGCCGAAAACCGCATCAAAGACACAAGTATCCCGGGGCATGATGACTGGCGTATCTCCGGATGGATAGGAAGCGTTGCCAAGCCCGCCGACAGGGTGTTCGAAGCCGACGACGAGAGCATGAAGAACATCATAGTTCTCGCGAGAAAGAGGCCGATCCAAGAGGGACTATTGGATCACCTCGATTTTGACAAGCATTTCGCAAGCTATGTCACCGGTCAGATCCAAGCCGACTTCCTGGACCAGGATGATCAGGAGGACATTGCCACGTCGGACAGGCAGAGACTAGTCGAGGACGATGAGCGGGTCCGCGCGTTCAATGCGAAGATGAAGGACATATTCAACGCGGCATCGGACAAGTGGTCGGAATTGAGGAGCGATACAACCACCAAAGCCCTTTATGAGAGCGTTCCTGAGGTCAGGGAATGGATTACCTCGCTTCCGTCGGACCGCAGGAGACCCGCACAGAAGATGATTTCGCGGATATCCAGCATTGACGGCCTGAATGACGACGACCGCAATTCCCTGTATCAGTCGTCAATCGCCGCCTTCTACAAACTGCAGCAGAACGATGAGATAGACAAGCTCAAAGACGTTGACACGATGAGTGAGGCGCAGCTATTCACCATACTGTCCTCGTATGCCAGATTTGAGGAACTGGAGTATGGCCAAATAATCAGGACGAGGCTTTCCGTCATCGGCAAGCTGGAAGATCTGTTGGACCACAATGAACTCGAAAACAGGACTAGGGATTTCATCGCGGAAAACCCATGGCTTTTGGATCCGTCATGGGAGCGTGCGACGGAAGACCTCGTCAAGGAACAGTCCTTCAAAAGGATAGCGAAGGAACAATTCAATCTGGATTTCAGCGACGACGCCGCCGACGACCGGCTCGACATCAAATACCTGGACGGAGGCGGACGACAAGTCATCGTCGAGTTCAAACGATACGGAAGGAAGGTGAAGATAAGCGAACTGACGCTGCAAATTGAGAAATATGCTCGGGCAATGACGCGGCTGTTGCAGCAAGCTGACGCGCGGGCTGGTTCTGGCTCGCATGCGTACACGAACGATTCAGGAATTGACGCAAGAGTCAATGTGATAATCATTGTCAAGCACGTGTACAGCGACATAAAAGACGAAATAATGCCTGTAAAGGCCGCGAACGATCGCGTTCGCATCTTCAATGCGCGATTCCTGTACTTCTCAGACATGGTCGAGAAGAGCAAGGAGAGATATCAGGAATTCACGGAGAATCCCGCCCAGAATGATCTTGCCGCCAAGGCGATACACGCCTTGGACAAGATAAGCTGAGAGATCCCGTTTTTGGACATGTTCCTTGAGAGGAAGCGAGAAAGATGATGAGCGCCCGACTGCTGATAAGCTCTTCGTTGAGCTACGGGCAGATGCGTATGGCGTTGTACGGATTCGCGCCCGGTCTGACCGTGGCCAGCGCCCTCCTGCCCCGCAGGCTGGACGGGCTCTATCGCAGGGAGCGGACACGATCCTGATCGACCGGCGCATCACCTACACGCGCAAACGCTGCACGCTGGTGCACGAGCTCGTCCACTGGGCGCATGACGACGACACGTCGAAAGGGTGCGAGGGCAGTCGGATCGAACGGCGTTGCCGGCGGCGGACCGCCCTGCTGCTCATCGACCCGGCAGAGTACGCGCTGGCGGAACGCATGTACGGCGGCAACCCCACCAAATGGCCAGCGAGCTCAACGTCACCGTCCAAGTCATCGAAGACTACAGACAAATCCTCAGCGAGATAATCCACTAAGAAAGAAGAAAACCATGAAAAAGACAATCGCACTGCTGGCAGCGGCACTGTTGCTCGCCGGACTGACCGCCTGCGGGAAAACACCACATCCGACGCGCCGGCCAAAACGGACGGCACGTCAAAGACCGAGACCAAGAAGGAGGAGCCCAAGCCCCAGCCGGCCGACCTGACCGGCACGTGGAAGCAAACCAACTCCAACGACCCGAACTCGTACATGGAGGCCACCATCAGCGGCGACACCATCGAGGTCAACTGGATTGGCACCGACGCCAAGAGCCTCTACTGGAAGGGCACCTATCAGGCCCCGACCGAGGCCGGCGACTGGAAGTGGACCAGCCAGGGCGACACCGAGACCATGGCTCAATCCCTGCTCGCCTCGCAGGACGCCACCAAGGACTTCACCTACAGCGAGGCCGACGGCGTGAGCTGGGAGACCACCGCGCTCGGCACCACCATCACCGTCAAAACCACCAAACAATAAAAAATGCCCTGTCGGCGTTGCAGCGTCAACAGGGCGGTTGAAACATCGACCAGCTTGCTTATTGGAAAGGAGGACGCTTCACCCCTTATCCTACACGGGGCGAAGCATACCCGAAATGCTATTTGCGTTTACGTTTTACGGCGTCAATAAGCTGAGGACCAGCGGAAAAGACGCCAACTATGCTTCCAATGAACGTACCGACATTGTTTCCAAAGGCCGCGCAAACTATAGCGGCTCCAAAGGCCATCCAAGGCAGGAACGAAAAGGCAACGGAAGTAATGAGCATACTGAGGTTTTCGGCCTTATGGTCAGCGGCCTCCATTGCTGTTGCTGCTTTTCTGTCCGATATCTCGACGTCCAACGATTTTTCGGCCATGGCCAGTATGCGATCAGCGGCACCGGGAAGTACCCTCTCATAACCTGCGTATTCTTCGACGGAAGGCAGTGGGCCAGAGCGTGCCGCAATCGCTATCGCGTTGAGGTCGATTCCTTGTCCATCGCTCTGCGCAGGCTGTCGCCCACCATTTCCCAGGCTTTCGTCTGGAGCTGTACTGCTGTCGCCGGCGTGAACGACCTCCGCTCCACCTTGCGAGTCACTACTATTTGCGCGCCCCTCGTCATGCCCTTCAGGATTGGATTGTTGCTCATTATCCATCGACCATACCTTTCCTTTAATTCGCATACTATCCGACCAACCCTGAGATTCCAAGTGGACAGCATGGAGGTGGACTGATGGCGAACGTCACCAGATACAAAACCTCAAAGGGCGAAAACCGCTACCGGAAACCCGACAGCACGCAAACCGACAAGAGGGGTTTCCGCCGCAAGATCGACGCGGAGAACTGGGCGGCCGAGCACGTCACCATCGCCAAGGCCACCAACAGCTATGTTGACCCGGAGGACGGCAAACGACGTGTTGGAGACCTCTACGAGCAATGGCTGAAGGAGAAATGGCCGTTTTGGAAGGAAACCACACGGGTCAACGCCACGGAAGCATGGCGACTCTACTGCGAGGAGCGTTGGGCCGATCGTCGGATCGGCACCATCACCCGCGCCGAGGTCCAGGCGTGGATCAGCGACATCATCGCGAGCGCCGGCGCTCCATCCGTGAGACGCCCGTACCAGACCATGCTCGGCATCTGCCGCATGGCCGTCCGGGACAAGCTCATACTCGACAACCCCTGTGAAAACGTTGAACTCCCCAAGCTGCCGAGGCGCAAGAGCCGTCGCGTGTACCTGACCATATCCCGGCTGCTCGCATTCGCCGACGAATGCTCCAGGGGAAAGCATCTGGGAGCGGAGCGGCGGGCGCTCGTGCTGACACTGGGCTTCTGCGGATTGCGCTGGGGCGAGGCGGCAGCGTTGAAGGCCCGTGACCTGGACTTCGGTCGGGGAGTGCTGCATGTGGGCGGCAACCTCGTGTACGTCGGGGCAAGATGGGTCGAGGGCACTCCGAAGAACAGCGAGGAACGCGACGTGCCCATGCCTCTCATCGTCATGGAGGCGTTGAAACCGATGTGCGGGGAACGCGAACCGGACGAAAGGGTGTTTCGTGATCTGCGGGGCGGCCCGATTATGAAGCAGAGCGCGGCAAAGACGACCGGCTGGTGGTATCACGCGCTGGTGTGCCTGGGCTGGCCGAAGGAGGAATGGCCCACGCCGCATGACCTGCGTCACACCGCCGCCTCGCTGGCCGTGCACGCGGGCGCGAACGTCAAGGCCTTACAGAGGATGCTGGGCCACAAGAACGCGAGCATGACGTTGGATGTGTACGCGGATCTGTTCGACAGCGACCTGATGGACGTGGCCCGTCTGCTCGATGCCGCCGTGCAGGTGGAGACGGGCGTGGAAGAATGTGGGCAAAATGTGGGCAAAAACGTTTTGGAACATGCTTGAAACCCTCAGAAACGTTGGAATCACGCCATTCCTGCAAACGGTGGTTCTTCAGCAAGTTGAAGGACGCGCTGAGCTGAGAGCGGATGCGTTCTTGGCTCCCCTCAGAGAGGGAGCCAAGTCTGTTACTTCAGCAGGGAGCGGCACATGGAGCGGTATTCGTTGACGTAGCCGCCGCCGAAGAAGACGCAATGGCCGGCGATGGGGTAGAGCTGCCAGAGCGTGATGCGCTCCTGCCATCCGGCCTTCAACGGATGTACGGACTGGTAGCCCTCGGTGATTTCGCTCAGATAGCTCATGCCGAACAGGTGCAGCATAGCCAGATCCTCCTCGCGATGACCGCCATGTGCCGCCGGGTCGATGAGCACAGCCTCGGGCTGCCCGGAATCGGCGGTCCACATCACATTGCCGCTCCACAGATCACCGTGGATGCGCGCCGGCTTGTCGGACGCGGCTCGGCCCATCAGATCCGGCAACGCTTCAATCACGCGCTCGGTCAGTTCGACATCGCGCTTATCCAGCTCGCCACGCCTCACACCAAGGTTGACCATCGGGCGCAGACGTCCATCAGCGAAATAGCTGATCGGGTCGGTCCACTCGCCGGTATCCATTTTCACTGGGTCCTGCAATGGTCCGAAATAGCATGTGCCGTTATATCCGTCAGGCGCAGACCCGAAATATTCGGCACCCACATCATGCATATGGGCCAGAGCCGCACCAAAAGCTCGTGCCGCCTGAGGCGTGGGGGACGCGCTGCCCACACGTTCGATATCCAGATAATCCTTGCCCCAGCCGTATACCTGCACCACGCGCGGGCCGCCCTGCGCATGAGCCGCTCCCAACCATTCGAGTCCTCGACCCTCGCATTCGAAGAATCCTTCCGGTGCGAATGCCCTGCTTTTGCGATACGTGGCCATAATGCTCCCTTCGTCGCTTACGTACTATATCCACTTTCATTGTAGAAGCCGTGGATGTTACCGATTCTTAGTGTTGTTCTACACCCCCTTGGATAGGGTGTTCATCGTCATAACACATCAAATACTTAGAAATCACGAGGGGTCATGAATTTTTTCCAAGCGATCATTCTCGGCATCGTTCAGGCGCTGACCGAGTATCTCCCGGTATCCTCCAGCGCGCATATCCGTATTTTCGGCGATTTGATGCTGGGCTCTGATCCCGGTGCGGCGTTTACCGCCATCATCCAAATCGGCACCGAACTTGCGGTGATTCTGTATTTCCGTCACGACATCATCAATATCCTTACTCACTGGTTCAGCTGCCTGTTCGGCAAGAACGGCAAGGATTGGAAGGCCCGCATGGGCCGCGGCGACAATTACGCCACACTCGGCTGGAACATTATCGTCGGCTCGATTCCGATTATCATCCTCGGCTTCACTCTGCAGAACGTCATCGAGACCTCGTTGCGCAACCTTTGGATTACGGTAACCGTGCTGTTGGTATTCGGCATTCTGCTGTGGATGGTGGATGCCAAGGCTCGCCAGAACAAAACCATGAATGATATGACGTATCGTGATGCGTTCCTCTTCGGTTTGGGCCAGTCCATGGCGCTGATTCCTGGTGTGTCCCGCTCCGGCGGCACCATCACCGTCGGTCGCGCACTGGGCTACACGCGTGAGGCCGCTGTACGTCTGAGCTTCCTGATGGCCATCCCCGCGGTGTTCGGCTCAGGTTTGCTCGAAGCCATCAAGGCCGTGAAGAACTACAAAACCGATGCGATGTTCCCCGGCTGGGGGCCGACCCTCGTAGCCATGGTCATCAGCTTCGTACTCGGCTACATCGTGATCATCGGATTCCTGAAGTTCGTATCGAACTTCTCCTATAAGGCCTTCGCCATCTACCGCATCGGTTTGGCTGTGGTCGTCGCCTTGCTGCTGATTGTGGGCGTGCTGCCGGCCATCGATCCCTCCGTGGCGGCTGCGGCATAAGACGGGTCGATAGACGACTCCAATATAATGGTGCTCCCGCTGGCGGGAGCCGTCAGCGAAGCTGACTGGGGGTGGTCACTGGAATATGCCAGCAGAACCACCCTCAGTCTCGCTACGCGAGCCAGCTCCCGACATTTTGTGCGACGTGCACATGGTGCACTGCATGAACAGCCCACAGGGCTGTTCATCCAGCGGGAGCACACCATATATGGGCTAATTGCCCATCTGGCGCAGAAACGCTTCTGCTTCTTTGACTAGTTGTTCGGCCTGGGGCGCTCCCAAGGAAGCCTCCGCCTCGGCTTTCTGCTGCAAGTCGTAGTCGTGCTCCAAATGCTCCACGTAATCGTGAAGCTGGTCATTGCAACGAACCAGTATCGAGGCTTGCGCCTTCCACTGTTCGGCTTTCTGCTTCAGATCTGCCGTATCGAAGGTGAAGCCGATATGCTTGCCCAACGCATCCAGCAATCGCATAGTGCCGGCAGAACATTCGTCGCTGCCCAAATATTGGGGGATGGACACCCACATCGAGGAATGAGCAAAACCTTGCTGCGCGGCGGCCACATCCAAAACGGTAGGAATGCCTACCGGGCCGTTATACGACCGGTCTCCTTCGCATTGACAGTCTCCGTCGCTGACGGCGATGGGCAACGGACGGGTATGCGGGCAATCGGAGAACATCGAACCTAACGTAATGATCCGATTGACATCCAGCTCATCGGCAATGGCCAGACTCTGGCTACAGTATTCCTTCCACCGATAGTTCGGTTCGGGGGCGATCTGCGCATAGATATGCTTGCCTGCGTCCAACGTGATGTCGTAGAACGTGGTCTGCGGCCAGATAAGATTGGTGCGTCCCGAAACATGGCACAGCATAGGACGGGCAACCTGATAGTCATAGAAATCATCACATCTAATATGACGAATCTCGCGGGACTCATATCGCTTGACCAGATGGCGCACCGCGTTCGTCGCCGCCTGACAGGCATCATTCCATCCCTCGAATGCGGCGATCAATACTGCGCCGGTGTCCTTCGCTGCTTCACTCATACCTCTAGAGTAACTGGAATTCATTGCCCGAAGCGCACGCTTTAGCCATAAGCGAGAGTATGCAATTACAGGCGACACGCCGCAGCTGGACGAACTACACGCATGTGAGTATAGTAAACACTCGTGCTTCGGCAGGGAGACCTCGCCAAGGAAACACACGCGGACATAGCTTAGTTGGTAAAGCGCAACCTTGCCAAGGTTGAGACCGCGGGTT
>ERZ841116.34-NODE-34-length-108554-cov-9.220997_pt1 | contig 108554 bp, 95 predicted proteins | sample MGYA00519875_ERZ841116 | MGnify/ENA primary metagenome ERZ841116 (study PRJEB31850, sample SAMEA3708889) | human gut metagenome | biome: human gut; feature: human-associated habitat; material: faeces | place: China | collected 2014 ... | reverse complement strand
ACTCCGAGGCAAAGAGACTGGGCGCTAAAAGAGCAGACGGACAGTTTGTAAAAGCTGGTAACATTCTTTACAGACAGCGTGGAACAAAGATCCATCCAGGACTTAACGTAGGACGCGGTGGAGATGACACTCTGTTTGCACTTGTAGACGGTGTAGTAAGATTTGAAAGAAAAGGAAGAGATAAGAAACAGGTTTCTATCTATCCAGTAGCTGAGTAATCAGTTTTGGCTGGAAAGTTCCGACGGAATCTTTTCACTCGCATACATGGCAAAAGGAAGCCTCAGACGTTTTTTAAGGTCTGAGGCTTTTTCTTTCAAAGAAATCTTTTATTGTCAGATGATAAAAAATTTACGCATATAAGATGTGAATAAAGATACAGAAACAGTTGTTGATACAAATTAAGAGGAGAATAATATGTTTGCAGACAGAGCTAAGATATTGATCCGTTCCGGTAAAGGCGGAGACGGTCACTGCAGCTTCCGCAGAGAACTGTATGTACCAAACGGCGGACCGGACGGTGGAGACGGTGGACACGGCGGAGACCTGATCTTCGAAGTAGATGAAGGGCTGAATACTCTTGTTGACTACAGACATAAGAGAAAATTTGCTGCCGAAGATGGGGAACAGGGCGGAAAGCGCCGCTGTCACGGTAAGGACGGAAAAGACCTTGTTCTTCGTGTACCGGAAGGAACAGTGATTAAAGAATCTGTTTCAGGAAAAGTCATTGCTGATATGTCCGGAGAGAACAGACGTCAGGTTGTCTTAAAAGGTGGACGAGGCGGACTTGGAAATCAGCATTTTGCTACTTCCACCATGCAGGTTCCGAAGTATGCACAGCCGGGACAGCCGGCAAGAGAGCTGGAAGTGAATCTGGAATTAAAGGTAATCGCAGATGTTGGTCTGATCGGTTTCCCGAACGTTGGTAAATCTACATTGCTTTCCCGTGTTACAAATGCGGAACCGAAAATTGCGAACTATCATTTCACAACATTGAATCCGAATCTTGGTGTTGTTGACCTTGATGGAGCAAAGGGATTTGTTATGGCTGATATTCCTGGATTGATCGAGGGTGCATCCGAAGGTGTAGGGCTTGGACATGAGTTCCTTCGCCATATAGAGAGAACAAAGTTAATGATCCATGTTGTAGATGCAGCCGGAACAGAAGGAAGAGATCCGGTTGATGATATTCATAAGATCAATGCGGAACTTGAAGCTTATAATCCGGAGATTGCAGAGCGTCCACAGGTAATTGCGGCGAATAAGACAGACCTCATCTTTGATCCGGAAGATGACCCGGTTCAGCGTTTGAAAGATGAGTTTGAGCCAAAGGGAATCAAAGTATTTCCTATCTCCGGAGCTACAGGAAAAGGAATCTCTGATCTTCTTTACTATGTAAGTAACGAGCTTCAGAAAATGGATCAGAAGCCGGTAGTATTTGAGCAGGAATACTTCCCGGATGATGAACTGATCTACGAAGATCTTCCTTATACAGTAGAACAGGCAGATGGAATGTATGTAGTTGAAGGTCCAAAGATTGAGAAAATGCTTGGATATACAAATCTTGATTCTGAGAAGGGATTTGCATTCTTCCAGAAGTTCTTAAAAGATTCTGGTATTTTGGCAGATCTTGAAAAAGCAGGTATCCAGGAAGGTGATACAGTTAGAATGTATGGACTTCAGTTTGACTATTATAAATAAGGAGAATATTATGACTACAAAACAGAGAGCCTATTTAAAAGGACTTGCAATGACAATGGATCCGATTTTCCAGGTTGGAAAAGCAAGCATGAATCCGGGACTTACGGAGGCAATTGCCGAGGCACTGGAAGCACGTGAGCTGATCAAGATCAGTGTTTTAAAGAACTGCATGGATGATCCGAGAGAAATCGCAGAGACACTTGCAGAGAGAACACAGTCTCAGGTTGTTCAGGTAATCGGAAAGAAAATCGTTCTTTACAAAGAAGGAAAAGACGATAAAAAGAAAATTCAGCTTCCAAAATAATTATTATTCAGCTTCTGAGTTTATGATTCGGAAGCTGAATTTGAATATAAGAAACTCGCAAAGCGTGTTTCTTACAGTAGAAAAGGAACAGGTACAGACAATGAAGATTGGTATTATGGGCGGAACCTTTGAACCAATTCATATAGGACATCTTCTTCTTGGTGAGTTTGCTTATGAAGATTTTGGGCTTGATGAGATCTGGTTTTTACCGAATGGAAATCCTCCGCACAAAGAGACACTCGATACAGAAGAAGCAATGCACCATAGGATCGAGATGGTTCGTCTTGCAATAAAAAGTAATCCGAATTTCTCATTGAATCTTTCAGAAGCGGATACGAAGAAGCACTCTTATACGTATCAGACAATGCGGCATTTTAACGAGATCTACCCAAATGATGAATTTTATTTTATTCTTGGTGCAGATTCTCTGTTTGCTTTTGAAGAATGGAAGGATTTCAGAAAAATTTTTACAACCTGTACGATTCTTGCAGCAATGCGTGACGACAAAGATGCTTCAGCAATGAAGGGACAGATCCGATATCTCACAGAAGCATACGGAGCGCATATAGAACTGCTTCGCGCACCGTTGGTAGAGATTTCCTCCACTACAATAAGAGAAAGGGCAGCAAAGGGGCTCAGCGTGCGTTATATGGTGCCTGATGTTGTCGCGGATTATATCAAAGAAAAGAAACTATATATTTAAAGCATTATTTTATCTGCACCTGCCAAAACGGCGGTGTGAAGGGCAGAGAGGAGATAGAATACGATTATGAAGGAAGCTTTCGTTGACATTAGAAAACAACTGGAAAAAAAGCTGAAAAAAGATCGTTTTGAACATACAATCGGAGTTATGTATACAGCAGCATCTCTTGCAATGCGTTATCATGAAGATATCGATGATGCTATGATGGCAGGACTCCTGCATGATTGTGGAAAGTATGGTTCTGTGCAGGAACAGGTTGAGAGATGTCAAAAACACGGTATTATACTTACAGAATCGGAACTTGAGATGCCGGCATTGGTTCATGCGAAACTGGGAGCATATTTCGCAGAGAAAGAGTATGGTGTGACCGATAAAGGCGTTTTAAGCGCAATTACATGGCATACAACAGGACGACCGGAGATGACAATGCTTGAAAAGATTATTTATATTGCTGATTATATCGAACCGAACAGAAAGATAATTCCTGGTCTTCAAAAGATCCGTGAAACTGTGTTTGTCGATATTGACCGCGCAATCTGTCTTTGTGCAGAGAATACGGTTAATTATCTGCGTAAGAATGGTAAGCCGGTAGATCCGATGAGCATTGAAACTTATCAATATTATAGCGACAAAGGAGAATAAAAGATGAATCAGTCAAAAGAAATGGCAAAGCTGGCATATACAGCCCTCAGTGATAAAAAAGGAGAAGATATCCAGATCATCGATATCTCAGGCGTGTCTGTACTTGCAGATTATTTCCTGATCGTAAATGGAAACAGTGACAGTCAGGTGAATGCCCTTGTGGACAATGTGGAGGAAGAATTGCATAAAGCAGGATATTCTCTGGTACAGAGAGAAGGAAATGCATCCGGAAGATGGGTGTTACTTGATTTTGGTGATATTATTGTACACGTCTTTGATCGTGAGAACAGACAGTTCTACAATTTGGAGAGAATCTGGAAAGATGGACATCATGTGTCTGTTGAAGATCTTGAAGCATAAATAATGAGAGTTATAAAAAACTGGCAGAAGAGTAGTGGAGTACTACACTCTGCCAGTTTTTTATACTTTGAGTTCTAATTAAAAATCCTATATCCAGTAATGAGATTTAATACATACGGATAACACCGATTACCTTACCCAGGATAGTGACATCTGTAAGAATGATCGGATCATATGCATCATTTTCCGGCTGCAGGCGGATAATACCTTCTTCACGATAGAAAGTCTTGACTGTAGCGCCATCTTCAATCAGCGCAACTACCTGTTCCCCATTTTCAGCAGATGGAGTCTGCTCAACAATAACATAATCCCCACTCAGAATTCCTGCATTGATCATACTTTCACCTTGTACTTGAAGCATAAATGTCTGCTTGTTTGGCATATATTCTACAGGAATAGGAAAATAATCTTCAATATTCTGTTCTGCAAGAAGCGGTTCGCCGGCAGCGACACGGCCTATGATCGGAATATTCACCATCTCTCTTCTTGTCAGGTTGAAATTATCATCCAGAATCTCAATTGCACGAGGCTTGGTAGGGTCTCTTCTTATGTAACCATTCTTTTCCAGCGTCTCCAGATGCGAATGAACGGAAGAGGTAGACTTTAAATTCACAGCCTCACAGATCTCACGAACTGCCGGTGGAAAGCCTCTTGTTAAAATCTGGTCTTTTATATATTCTAAAATCTCTTTTTGCTTAGGAGTAATATTCCCTTCTGACATATTGTTCCCTCCGAATCTACTATAATCATAAGAACATAATAACACAGCATTTTTTAGAAAGCAAACATTTGTTGCGAAAATATGTTCGGTTTTATGAAGTAAAATGCTTGACAAACATTTGTTCGAACGATATAATAAAAAATGCAAAAGAACAGATGTTCGATACATAGCAATAACAGAAGATAAGTATACAGTAAGCGAAAAGAGAGGAAAAGGATTATGAAAAAGTATTCAGGAAATCACTCAGTAAATTCAAAGAAGAAATATGGTGTTATGCGTCATTCTGGTTTGGTGATATGCAGTATTCTTTTTATTCTCTGCAGCTGTATGTACTTTGGAATGTTCCGAGTTTCGGCAAAGGAAATAGATCAACAGAGAACCTCAGATGCTATTGAGATCTGTTACACAAGCAGATTAATTGAACCAGGTGACAGCCTTTGGAGCATTGCAGAAGAAACAATTACAGACAGATACGGCTCCGTAAGCGAATATGTAGAAGCACTTAAGGTGATGAATCATCTTGATTCAGATACGATTCATGCAGGTCAATACCTGATGATCGCTTACGAAAAATTATAAATGGTATCAATATACACCCTATGTATTGATATATACACTCCCTGAATCCGAAGAAGATTGCTATCTGCTTTCCAGAAATAGCGCTTTAAATAGCAGCAGATAGTCTCTTCGGATTTTATTAACAGAAATCAATCTATACGACAAATACCGATTTTTCCAAAAGATATAGACGAAAAACAGTACTTATGTTAAAATATATAAGAAATATGGGATTTTCAGTACATTTGAATCTATAAAGGAGCTTTTAATATGGCAGAAACTTCTAACAGAAAAACATATCATGAACAGACATATATAGATAATACATTACGTCTCAGAGAAATTCTGAAGACATTACCTCCATTTGCAAAGGATTATTTTCGTGCGGTGGAACCAACGACATCTGCGCGGACAAGGATTTCTTATGCTTATGATATTCGTGTTTTCTTTCATTTCCTTATGGAGAATAATCCGGTTTATAAAAATTATACGATCGAACAATTTGAGGTACATGATCTGGAACGCCTGGAGCCTGTAGATATTGAGGAATACCAGGAATATCTGAAGGTCTATAAGAATGACGAAGAAAAATGTATCACGAACACAGAAAAGGGACTTGCAAGAAAGATGTCTGCGCTTCGCAGCTTTTATGGATATTATTTTAAGCGTCAAATTATCAGAAAGAACCCTACGTTGCTTGTGGAGATGCCAAAGATGCACGAGAAAGCGATCATACGGCTTGATACGGATGAGATCGCAATGCTACTGGATTATGTTGATCATGGAGGGGATAATCTTACAGGTCAGCGGAAAGCCTATTTTGAAAAGACAAAAAATCGAGATCTGGCAATTCTGACGCTTCTGCTTGGAACAGGAATCCGTGTATCAGAATGTGTTGGACTGGATCTTCAGGATATTGATTTTAAGAATAACGGAATTACTGTAACACGAAAAGGTGGGAATCAGATGGTTGTGTATTTCGGTGAAGAGGTTGAGAATGCATTAAAGACGTATCTTTACACGACCAGGAAGCAAACTATACCACTCTCCGGTCACGAAAACGCACTGTTCCTGTCTACCCAGCGAAAACGTATGGGCGTTCAGGCAGTTGAAAATATGGTAAAGAAGTACGCCAGGGAGGTCACTCCGAATAAGAAGATAACTCCACATAAACTGCGCAGCACTTACGGAACAGCACTTTATAAAGAAACCGGAGACATTTATCTTGTCGCAGATGTTCTGGGGCATAAAGATGTCAATACAACAAAGAAACATTATGCAGCAATCGATGAAGACCGACGCCGTCAGGCGGCAGGTGCTGTAAAGCTTCGTGAAGTATAGGAAGTAAAAAGAATAAGAATAGATAAAAAGGATACAGAAAGAATGCACTACTGCTCTTCTGTATCCTTTGCACTATACATTTTAATAAATAAGATTAAACAATATTTCTGGCTTCTTTTTCAATACTTTCTTTTAAAAGAATATACTGTTCAATTGCTTTCGCTGTACCTTGTACTCCGAGTTCAGAACTGTTTAAGCAAAGCTCATAGCTGGCTGCCTCGCCCCACTTCTTGTTTGTATAATAATTGTAATAACTTGCTCTCTTTTTATCCGTCTTATTGATCAGATCTTTTGCTTTCGCATCCGTAAGATCAAGTCTTGTTGCTACACGACGAATACGATCTTCCATATCTGCACGAATGAAGATGCTGACAACATTTGGATAAGATTCAAGTGCATAATCTGCACAACGGCCTACCAGGACACATGGTCCCTCATCTGCAATCTTTTTAATTGCATCAAACTGTGCAAGAAAAACTTTGTGATTGATAGGCATCTCCGTGTATGTGTTGCCGGCATATCCCATAGAATATGTATCCATCACAAGAGAATATAGAAAACTGTTCGTTGGCTTTTCGTCATGAGTCTCAAATAATTCCTCACAGATACCACTTTCTTTTGCTGCACGTGCAAGCATTTCCCTGTCGTATAATTTAATTCCAAATGCCTCGGCAACGAAATGTCCGATCTCTTTTCCACCACTTCCGTACTGACGTCCGATTGTTATAATAGTATTTGTCTTCATAATAAGCCACACTCCTTTTCAAGTCTATGCGAAATCTTATGTATATTATAACCAAAAAGATGAAAAAAGACAATGTCAATTCAATATTTCCAATACTATTTCCTATACTTAGTTTTGTTTTCTTAATTTATTTAATAAATCTTTAAAATAGTCTGGCAAAGGTGCGTCGAATTCTATGTATTCTCCTGTAGATGGATGAGTGATACCAAGGATTTTTGCATGCAAAGTCTGTCCCTGGAGTTTATAAGGACATTTTGCAGGACCATAAATCTCATCGCCTAGAATTGGATGTCCGATACTGGACATATGAACGCGGATCTGATGTGTCCGACCGGTTTCAAGCTGGCACTCAATGTAGGTAAAATTACCAAATCTTTCCAATACACGGTAATGAGTGACTGCATGTCGCCCATTTGGTGCTTTTGTACTCATCTTCTTACGATCTGTAGGGTGCCGACCAATCGGAGCGTTTACAGTGCCTGTATCCTCCTTCAGATTGCCATGTACGATAGCGTGATACTTTCTTGTGATAGAATGTTCTTTTAATTGTTCTGCAAGAATCTGATGGGCTTTATCATTTTTGCAGATCAGAAGGGAACCGGTTGTATTCATGTCAATCCGATGGACGATTCCCGGACGGATTACACCATTGATTCCCGACAGGTTTTCTCCACAGTGATATAGAACCGCATTGACCAGCGTATGGCTGTAATGTCCCGGTGCAGGATGTACAACCATTCCTTTTGGTTTGTTAACGACGAGAATGTCATCATCTTCATAGAGAATATCCAGAGGAATATTTTCAGGTTGAATATCAAGTGGTTCCGGGTCAGGGATCTGAAGAAGGATAGTATCCCCTGTTGTTAACTTGTAATTCGCTTTAACCGGTAATTGATTTACAAGAATTTTTTTTTCTTTAATTAATTTCTGGATATAAGAACGGGAAAGGCTCTCTATTCTCCCGTCAAGGAATTTATCGATCCTTTCCCCTGTAATATCCGCATTAAAATGAAGTTCTTCCATAAGCTTTCAGAATCCTTCCTGTTGTGCGTTTTTATCTGTTCTTAAAATTTAAAAATTCAAAATCCTTGTCGTCCTTATAATAAAATAAGATGAGAACAACAAATAAAATACATGCAATTACAACATAGCAGTCTGCAACATTAAAGATTGGAAAATCAATCAGTCGGAAATAGAAAAAGTCAACAACATAATCAAGTTTCACACGATCGATCATATTTCCCACAGCTCCGGATGCAAGCAGTACAGCACAGATACGCAGTGGTCTGTAATGTGGTGTAAATGGCATCTTCTGGTACAGATACAAAATAACAGCAAGTATAATAATACCTCCGACCACAAACACAATCTGTCGATTCTGCATAATGCCAAATGCTGCTCCGCGGTTCTCAAGATAGCGAAGTTCAAAAACTCCGGAAATCAAAGAGAAAGACTCGAGACGGCGCAAAATAGTAGATGCAAGATATTTGGTCCACTGGTCAAGTGCTAATGTGAGCAGAAACCCAATGGCAGCGAAAAGATAACTCTTTGTCTTTGTTTTTGTATTATTCATGAGTCGATAAGCTCCTCTTTTCTAAGCTTTTTAGATTATACATATTTCTGAATAGTTACACTGATCCGATTCTTTTTAGTGATTTTCCCCGCCTCCTCAAAACGGAACTTACCTAATCCGCGTACAGAGATAAGATCTCCTTCTTTTACCTGATATCCATTGCTTGTAATCAATTTGCCGTTTACAAAGACCTTTGCGCCTTCAATGAGTCCGGACAGTTTGCTTCTGGAAGAAGAAAATGCAAGTGGAAGTAGACTGTCTAAGCGAACAGATGAAACAGTTCCTTTTATCTGCTGGAAATCAGGTGTGTAGTTTATCCTATCTAAGTTGATGACAGAACTATCTATAACAGTGTGGCGAACCCGGGTTAAGTCTTCTGTTACAACAGATACAAGGTCCTTATTGATAAAAAGAAGTGCTGAATCTTCTGTCACAAGAATATCTCCGGTTTTTGAACGGTCAATCCCAAGATTTAATATGGAACCAAGAAAATCTCTGTGAGTCAGGTCTTCGGAAAATCTTTTATTTTTTGGTTCTATTTTCACAGCACAAAACGGATAATCAATCTCTTTCGGAGTAATATCAGATACCCCATAACGCAAAGAAAGAGCCTCAGGGATAAATGCAGCCATCTGACGCTCCGCCATATCATACCCGCCAAAGAGGACATATCTTGAATAAAGCTTGTCCTTTGGCAAGGTATGCAGGATATTCTGATCATTCAGGTTAAGAAAATCCGAATATGTAACAATTTCACGTTCAAAAGCAATTCTGGAAAGTTCAATAAATCTGTGTTCCAAAAGCTTTGTTTCTTTTTTCTGATTTTCTTTTATCATAATAATTCTAAAATCCAGTTCCTATAGTTGAAGTTAAATTCTAGTATCTTCCACGAACACTTGGTGTTTCCATAGATCCACTGAGAAGATCCTGGAGATCACCGGAAATATCAACATTTGTAGGTGTAACAAGGAAGATATAGCTGGAAATCTTCTGAAGGTTTCCGCTGATCGCAAATGCTGCTCCGGAAATAAAATCAATAATTCTCTGTGCAATCTCAAGATCCATACCTTCCAAGTTAAGAATTACAGTACGACCTGCAAGTAATGTCTCTGTGATCTCACGGGAATCATCTACAGAAGTTGGTTTTACAACGCATACTTCCATGTTTCCGCCGTGTTTTGCAGCAGGACGCATTGGTGTAACCTTGCTGGAAGCAGAAGGCTGAAACTTCTTATCTTCATCAGCATCAAAGTCATTGAAAGATTCCTCTTTATTATTCTTCTTACCGAAGAAAGAACGACGCGGTTTTTCCTCAAAATCACCGTCATCTGCAAAATCATCATCATCATAAAATTCATCGTCATCATAATCGTCATCATTTAACTTCATGATGTCAAGAAATTTATCAAATACACCCATTTTTACACTCCTATCTTGTCCCCTTTTTCAGGTGGCGCTCTTTTTTATTCATACAGTCCAACGAAAAAATGATACTATTCAATTACTGTTCCAAAAATACTGTAAACAGTAACTCATTCTTCAGGTTAATAGATTAAGTCAGATATTATAGTTCCTTGCACCAAAGATACCAGTTCCAACTCGAACCATAGTTGCTCCCTCTTCTATGGCAACCTCGTAATCATTGGTCATTCCCATTGAAAGTATGTTCACATAAACATTATCAATGTTTTTCTCATTAATGTCAACAGATAATTTATGTAAATTTGCGAAAATTTGACGATTTTCTTCCGGGTTATCGACAAAAGGTGCAATTGTCATCAGTCCGCAGACCTTGATATGTTCGAAATTTGCAATCTTTTCAATAAACGGGAGAACTTCTTCTGTTTTAAGTCCAAACTTACTTTCTTCCTGAGCAACATTTACTTCAATTAAAATATTAGCTGTAAGATTATGTTTTGCAGCTTCCTTTTCAATTGTCTCTGCAAGCTTGACAGAATCGACAGAGTGGATCAGATCTACTTTATCAATAATATATTTTACCTTATTGGTCTGCAGATGTCCGATCATGTGCCAGTGGATATCATCAGGAAGTGCATCGTATTTGGCTGTGATTTCCTGCACTTTATTCTCACCAAACACACGGACACCGAGATCGTAAGCTTCCTGAAGCATTTCTATCGGTTTTGTCTTACTTACGGCGATCAATGTAACTTCTTCCCGCTTGCGTCCAGCACGGTCACAGGCTGCCTGAATCTTTGCTTCTACTTCTTTTAACTGTGTTTCTAGCATAAGTTATCTCTCCTTTTTTAAATTTAATTATCCTCTTTTTGATTTTGTATCCAATTTTCAAAGGGCTACAAAATCAAATCACTGAAATACAACATCATCAGAGGAAACACCGGCTCCGTTTTGTACGATATGATCGTAATTTGAAAGTCCGTAAGAATCTCCTTCCTGAACAATGTAATATTCGTCGCTTTCACATAAAATGGATACTTTTTTAAAAATAGCGTATCCTTTATTGATATTGTAGACTCCCTTTAATGGCTTTTTTGTTTCAATCGTATAAGTATCAGAAGAATCCGGTTTTACAATCACTGTTCCGGATTTCAGCTGATCTCGACTTAAATAAACTTCTCCATCATCGGAGGTGTCATAGATATCAACAGCCTGAAATGAGGCAGTTCCTTTTGAATCCAAAACCATAACACCTTCTAAAGAGCTGTTACCTCCGTTTGTAATGTAATCATGAGGAATTACAAAGAACTGCTCTTCTACTACGGAAGATTTTGGAATCTTCAGGCCACACTCATCTTCTAAGATAAGTTCTATGTTCAGAAAACGCTCTGATGCATAACGAATCATAGAGTTGTCAAAGGTCAGAACACCATAGAAATTCCCATCTCGTTCAAGAACAGAGAAAGCGGACCACATCTTTTCACTGTCTTTATCTATGCGAACCTGCACATTCTGTAAATTAGATTTCTGAAATTCTTTTGCGGTGTCTTCTTTTAAAGGTATCACTACGTACCAGTTTTCACTGGTAATCAAGCGGTAAGCCGGTGAACCGGAAGATATCTTCATCTGATCGGTAAGCTCAGTTACTTTATAATTTGTTTTATTAAAATTATCTGCTGTAAAATTGTCAACAGTTAAGGACTCTAAACCATCAATCGTATAGGAAACAATTCCGTCCTGTCCGGCAGAAGCGGTTGTGACAGTTTGTCCGTTGCTCTCAATTACAGATGCAAGCTGCGCAGTTTTAGTTGTGCGGTATGCATTTTGCAATGTATTTTGCAGCTCATTCTTTAAGGTATAGATAGTTGAAAAGTTGGAATTGTCATAGTTTTCATTGAATGTCTGAAGTTGTGTCACAAGTCCTGATTGAACATCAGGACTAAGATCTGCAGTTGAAGATGATTCCGTAGATGAATCATCAAAATTCAAAGCATTCTTTGAAATTGCATAAACAGGTGCGCCATATTTGACTTTGCTGTTCCCATTCTGATAATAATTAATGTAGCCGCCCGATTCTGCATTTACAGTTGTTTCCTGGCGGATGATCAATCCGGTATAGGTATTATCCTTCACAATACTGCCCTCCCGCACTTCATAAATAGAAGGCTTATCTTCTAAAAGATATGCGGTAATAGTAACAATAAGATAAATAAATACAACTGCAAACAGAAACATTCCAATATTAAATTCTTTTTTTGCCTTATATCTTTTTATATTTACAGACTTGTTTTTTTTCTTTGCCAAGATAAAAATATTACCTCCTGTCATTTCTGCTTTAACTTTGTTAGTATATCATTTTTCTGTGTATATTTCCAGCCTTTCAGGGGAAGAATACATATTAATAAATCAAAATAGCGTTACTGAAAACAGGAAACGGTAAAGGAGAATATTACATGAAATAAGATAGAAAAAAACCATGCGGACAGATTAAAAATGAAAGCTTCTAATTTGTTGCTCTGTGCCACATGGCTTTTTCGTATCGGTTATTCTTTATTCTGTTTTAGTTGTTTCTCCAGCCTCAAGAAGCCGGTTCATCTCCTGGTAAAGAAAACTCTTATCTTCAGCCCCCATAATAATGGAAATATAAGGATTCTTTTCCAGATCTTCGCTATAAAGGATCACGCAGCACCCTGCTTCATCTGTGGTACCGGTCTTACCGCCAAATACACGAATCCCTTCAGGGGCATTGATCTTCCCTGAGGAATAATAGTTGGTTGGGACTACATCAAATGTTCTTGTTGTACCATCTGCTCCGGTAAGATTCATTGTATAAGAATCCATGGAAATAATGTCCATAAATCTCTGATCCTGAATGCAGGCATTAAAGATCAGATACAGGTCATATGCTGTTGTATAGTGGTTTTCATTATGAAGTCCGTGAGGATTCACGAAATGACTGCCAGTGGCACCAAGAGCTTTCGCTTCTGAGTTCATAAGCTCAGCAAAAGCTTCTACACTTCCGGAAATATGTTCAGCGATAGCAACACCACAATCATTACCTGAACGAAGTAAAAGCCCACATAATAAATCATAAAGTGTCACTGTATCACCAGGCTGCAGGTTGCAGACTACTTCATCAGATGCAAAGCCTGAAACACTGTCAGAAACAGTTACAATGTCATCCATATTACCGTACTTAAAAGCAAGGTATGCAGTCATAAGCTTTGTTGTACTTGCAGGATATAATTTATCATAAAGTTTATATCCATATTCAACTGTTTTATCATTCAGATTGAATAATCCTGCAGCATGAAGAGAATCCTCATCATCAAATCCAGTGAGAGCCACATCATCAGCAGAGACGCATAAATCATCAGCAAACAAACTTCCCTGGTATAAATTGGAGTTATAAGTGGCGGTCTCATATGTCCGGACAGGATCACCACTATATTCTTTGTAGTACCAGACTCCGCCGATAGCTCCGGACAGTACAACAATAAGACATATGACAGGAATAAGTATGCGGCTGACAGAATGCCGTTGCTTTCTTCGTCTTCTCTTCTTTTTATATGGTTTACTCATATTATCGATACATCTCCCGCCAGTCAAGGTCGCCTCTGTCAAGAGCAAGGATCAATGCTTCAGCAGTTGCGATATTTGTTGCGATCGGAATGTTATAAATATCACAAAGCTTAACAATGTCATTAACATCCGGTTCATGTGAGTGAGGTGTCAGTGGATCACGGAAGAAAATCAAAAGATCCATCTGATTGTGTTCAATCTGTGAGCCGAGCTGCTGTTTTCCTCCGAGATGTCCAGCAAGATATTTGTGAATGCTTAAGTTTGTTACATTCTCGACCAGTATACCGGTGGTTTCTGTTGCATATAAATTATGCTTACTGAGTATCCCACGGTATGCAATGCAGAAATTCTGCATCAATTTTTTCTTCGCATCATGCGCTACTAATCCGATATTCATAGTGGTATCCTCTCTTTACTGATATTTATTAGGCTGTAAGCCTACATTTAATACAAAACCGATTCCCATGAAAAAACATACTACGGAAGTCAGTCCATAACTGACAAATGGGAGGGACAAGCCTGTATTTGGAAAAATCATTGTAGCTACACTGACGTTAATAAAGCTCTGGATTCCAATCAGTGAAGCAACGCCTCCGCAAATGATCCGCCCTCCTGTATCTTTGGCCTTCAAACCAATTAAGATACACTCTATCACAATTAATAATAACAAAATTATGACTCCACAACAACCCACAAATCCTAATTCTTCACCAATTATTGCAAAAATAAAGTCTGTTTGCGGCTCAGATACGAAATTTCCGTTCTTAACGGATGTTGTTGCGTCATTATCATACCCTTTTCCGGTCAGCTGTCCGGACCCAATTGCCATAACAGAGTTTAACTGCTGGTAAGATTCGTCATCGGCATACTTTTCAGGTTCCAGCCACGCAAGGATACGTTCCTGCTGATAGTCTTTTAAGAACGGCTGGTTTGGCTGTATTGCAACAACAAGCAGTATGATGATCGTCGGTATTGTGATTACAAGAACGGTTCCAATGAGTTTGTAGCTTAATCCTCCAAGGTAAAGAAGGACAGCAAACAATGCGGCAATACAAATTGTTGTAGACAAGTTTGGCTGCTTGTAAATCAATGCAAGTGATGGAAGGATTAAAGCAATTGCCTGAATAATCGTTTTGGGTTCTTTAATCTTTTGCTCTCGTTCCATTAAGAATTTTGCAAAGAACAGAATCATAAGGATTTTTGTAAGGTCGGAAGGCTGGAATTGTGTAAATCCAAGGTTCAGCCATCTTCTCGCGCCATTTACTTTTGTTCCAAAAACCAAAACAGCCAGGAGCATAACAATATTCAGAGCATAAAGTGGCCAATATAGGTTTAAAATCCATTTATAATCAATGAAAGAGATAATAAACATAACAATCAGACCAAGACAAACGCCCATAATCTGACGATTCATTAAATCAGGTCTTGCACTTCGGACCATAAGGATTCCGACCAGTGAAATCAGAGTGACCAGAAAAACCAGACTGATTTTATAATCTCTAATATTATAACGCTGTTTCAAATTAGTAAAAAATGATTTCAATGTTTTTCTCCTGTATATTTTATATGTATATCCGTGCGTGTTATTTTGACATCAAATTGTTCCGGGGAGATTTCTATGTATTTAGAAATCGTCTGATATAAATCCGATGTCAAAAATTCTATCATATCGGGTGTACATTGAATTCTGTCAGTAATTAGCAAATTTCGCAACCTGTCTTTTGCAATTGTAACAGAAGGTACACTCATAATGTGACCTCCTAGTTCTTATGAAAAAGACTGGAGAGTTTACTGCGAAGTCCGGGTTTATGATTAAAATCGGAAATCGGGACTTCTTCTCCTAACAGACGTCTACAGATATTCTGGTAACATTTTCCGGCTAAGGAATCTTCGCCGACTACCGGTTCTCCCTGATTGGTTGCAACAACAACAGACTCATCATCCGGGATGACTCCAAGCAGATCAATCGCAAGAATCTCCGTGACATCCTCTACAGACATCATATCACCTCTGCGAACCATGTCAACGCGCAGACGATTGATCAGAAGTTCATTTTTCCGGATGCCGGAAGCTTCAAGCAGTCCGATAATTCTGTCAGCATCACGAATTGAGGAAACTTCAGGTGTTGTAACAACAATGGAACGCTGTGCGCCTGCAATTGCATTTTTAAAGCCCTGTTCAATTCCTGCCGGACAATCTAAAAGAATGAAGTCATAATCATCTTTTAGTTCGTCAATCAGTTTTTTCATCTGTTCCGGTGATACGCTTGTCTTATCTTTTGTCTGGGCAGATGGGAGCAGGTACAGATTTTCAAATCGCGTATCTTTGATCACTGCCTGTTTCAGACGACATTTGCTTTCAATGACGTCAACAAGATTGTAGACAATGCGATTTTCAAGTCCAAGAACAACATCCAGATTTCGAAGTCCGAGATCTGTATCAATTACAAGAACTTTTTTTCCTGCTGAAGACAGACCAATTCCAATATTCGCTGTTGTTGTTGTTTTTCCAACACCGCCCTTTCCCGATGTAATGACGATTACTTCACCCATGTTGAATATTCCTCCTATTTCCCATGCTTATGTCTTTCCAAAGATTTATTCTATCAGTGGATCAAGGTAAATTCTTTTTCCGTCAACAACTGCAATTTGCGGTCCGTTGATGGAAAGGCTGTCCTGATAGATCAGTTGACGTTTTGCTTCAATATCTCCGATTACAAGTCGCTGCGGCTGCATGGAGAGAGCAATGATAAAAGCATTCCTGTCACCGGCAGCTCCCGCATGAACAGATCCATAGAGAGTACCGAGAATGATAATATTTCCTTTTGCAACTACTTTAGCTCCGAATTCAACATCTCCTAAGATCACAATGCTGGATTCGGATTCAAGAAGCTGTCTTCGTTTTAATGTTCCGCGATAGAATTGTCCATCTGATTTTTCACGTTCAGATAAACACTGCGTTACAGCTCTTTTGTAGATCAGTTCCTTGCGTTCATCATGATCAATGATACAGATAATCTCAAGGTTTGTCGTCTGCGTAATAACCTGTATTAACTGCTCCTCTTCGCTGATGGAAAGTGTCCTTCCGCTAAATGAAACTGCCATCTTTGCATTCTTGAAAAAATCAGCAGATTGTCGGAATTTCTCTTCTACAGCTTTCAAAAGATCCGGGAATGGGAGGTTGGCATTAAGCCGCAGCTCTATACCGGAATGACTGCTTTTTATTGTTACCAGTTCACTCATGATCCTATCCCCTTTCGTTATCTTAATTAATCACCGGCTCCTGCAGTTCCTAAAGAAGAAGCATATCCTTGAAGCAGTTCATCGGCGGATTCTGGATTGAAGTACACTTTTGTGATATCTCTTCCAATTTCAGCTGCATAGGTAGACGCATATCCATTTGCAATGCGGACAGCAATTGAAATTTCAGGTGAATCTGCCGGCGCATAACCGACAAACAGAACATTATCTGCATGTATCTTACTATACTGGGCAGTTCCGGTTTTTCCTCCCATGGAAATATCCATTCCGGCGAAGGTGGAGCTGCTTTTCACCATGCTTTCCATTCCATTGTGTACCAGATCCCATGTACTTGAGCTGATCTCATCCATCTGATTTACAACTTCCGGAGTATAATCTTTGATCAGTTTTCCATTCGAATCGGTTGTTTTATCAATGAGAGAAAGACTGTAAACAGTTCCTCTGTTTGCAACAGCTGTCACATAACGGTTGATCTGGCTGACAGTATAGTTGTTGGTACCCTGTCCAATGGCAGATCGAACAGAGTCAGAATCAGAAATCTGAGGTTGTGATTCAGGAATTTCGATTCCTGATGTCTGGTCAAATCCAAACATTTTTGCATATTTTGCCAGTTTTTCAAGACCGGTATCACTGTCATAGTTACCATTCGAGTCTTGTCCAAGACGATAACCAACTTCATAGAAGAAGTCATTACAGGAATGCTGCAGTGCACCTACTACATTCAGACTTCCATGAGCACTTGGATAAATCCAGCATTTTGGACTTGGTGTGATCTTATCAAATACACCTGAACAACTGATATAGGAGTTTCCATTAATTACCCCTTCTGTCAGACCGGCTACAGAAGAAAGCATTTTATAAGTAGAACCTGGTGCTGTCTTCTCCTGGGTCGCTCTGTTGTAGAAGGTCCGTGACATACCCATGCTCAACTTCACATAATAAGAACGATCCATTACGTTTGAGAGACGATTATTGTCATATCCAGGATAAGAAACACATGCTAAAACTTCTCCGGTATTTGGATTTGTTACAACTGCACCGGCAGAACATGGCTCAAGTGCCAGTTCACCAGGTGTAAGCTCAAGGCTTTCCAGCTTGCTCTTGATCCAGGAAAAAGCATTTGTCTTTCCGTTGAGTAATCCGTTATAGGTCGAGTCATCCATAGGAAGAATACCCTGTTCATATACGATAGCACAAACTTGTTCACCAGTAACACTACCTGATTTTATAAGATATTTGTAGAGAAGTTTGTCGAAATTACTGTCATCTGCTAAATATTCTTTTAAATATTTTAAAATCTCCTGATAAATCTCTTCTGAACTGGAATAAGAACTGCTTCCAAGTTTGGAAGTATCGATCCAGTTTTTAGAAATCGCATAATTCAGGTAAGTATATAAATTGATTGTCTCATCTTTTGCCCATGCAATATAAGTAGCATCATTCTTATCAATCTGATCTGACATAAGGATGCCTGTATCCTTTGTCAGCAGGGTATCACAGATGTAATCCATATATGCTTTCATTTCATTGGAAAGATCTGTATATGCGCTGGCCTGTGAGTTCTGAAGTTCTGATTCGAGCTCGGAAATCGTCGCCGTCTTCTTTTCCTGAAAAATGGAATAAACCTGCTGCTCGGCAGTTTTTGCATCACTGCTTGAAAAGTGTCCGGAATCGATGACGGAATTTCCAATCAGATTATAATATGCATCACTGACCGGGATGATCAGATTCTTAGAGTCATCTACACTGGATGTATCGTATTCCAGAACATTCTGTAGTTTGGATAAAACAATTCCGGCAATCTTCTCTTCCAGAAGTTTATAAGTACTTTCCTGAAGATTTTTATCAATCGTCAGATATACATCATTTCCGGCTTCAGGATCTTTCCGGCTGACAGTATCAGTTACACGTCCGAGGTTATCTACATACACGGTTTTTTCACCTTTTGTGCCCTGAAGGACATTGTCCATGCTTTGTTCAATGCCGGCCTTTCCTACAATATCAGACAGAGAGTACTTTTTCTTTTCATCCTTGTCCAGCGCATCGTATTCATCCTGGGAAATCTGTCCGGTATATCCGATAATAGATGCAAAATACATTCCATCAGTATATTTCCGGATAGAATCTTCTGAAATGTCAACACCGGTAAGAATGTCCTTATTCTCCATAATTGCTGCTGCTGTTTCGTCACTTACATCGGATGCAAGAACTGTATCAATATACTGCTGATATGCATTTAATGCCATTGCATAACGCATGTTGATGATCTTTAAAATATAAGCAGGCTCTAATGTGCTGTCATCAAGGCCATATCCATATTTTTCATCGGTACAAAGATAATGAATGATATCTGCTGCACTTTGGTTCTGTTGCTTTTCTGTAAGCTCATCTATTGTTCTTTTTCCATAGACATCTGCAATAAAACGGAGCTTCTGGGTATCGCTTGACTGTGTAAACTGATAGGTTCCGGAGGAATCCAGGATGATACCAAAGCTTGAAACAACAGAATCTCCATTTGATTCTACGATAGAAAGAACCTGATCCAGGATTTTATTTAATGCCGCATTTTTTTCAGAACGTTTATCTGTTGTGATGGAGTTTTCAACGGTTGACAGATTAATTGTCACGGAATAAGCCAGCTGGTTATAAGCCAGCAGATTTCCATTACGGTCATAAATATTTCCGCGTGTTGCTGCAACGGATGTCGTCCGGCGGATAGAATATTCATAGTTTTCAAGATAATCAGACCCTTTTACGATCTGAAGATAGAATAATCTTCCGATCAGGATGGAAGAACTGACACAAAATATAATGATCAAAGTAACGAGTCTTGACTGCATCAGGTAAGCTCCGGCTTCTTTCAGACGGTCTAAAATATTTCTAAACAAATTTACTTGCACTCCTTTTTTCTTCTGCTTCAAGTTTGTGGTTAATAAATAAAATCAGTGGGTATAATCCCAGTGTGATCACGATTGTGTAAATCAGTTCAGGAACGATGATGCGGTTGAGATAATATAAAAAGTTAAAATCACTTCGCAACATGAACATGAGCAAATAAATGATGATACCGTAGAGAAATTCGCTGACAGAAATCAAAAATAACGGCAGCTTGATATCTTCATCAAAATAAAGCTGTTCAAATAATCCGTTTACAAAACCGATTACCAGGTAAAGTAATGCATAAAATCCCAAAATTGTACCAAACTGAATATCTGTGATAAGGCCGGCAAAGAAACCGACCAGCATTCCTTCTTTCTGCCCACGCATAAAACCAAAGGATGCTGTGACAATCAGAATCAGGTTAGGTTTAATTCCGGCAAGTTCCAGATGATTGAATAAGGTACACTGGAGCAGATATGCTGCAAGTACGATCAGTACAGTTACAGCGACTCTTTTAAATTTCATTAATTTCATGAGTATTCACTCCTATTCGCTCTGATTGGATCCAACCAAATCTGCTTTCGTTGTTGTGATAACAAGAACTTCCTGAAGATTTTTAAAATCCACAGCCGGTGTAATATATCCGGAACGAGTCAGATTGTTAGAGTCGACCGTTACTTCACTGACATATCCGATCAGGATTCCCTGCAGGTATTTATCACTAATATAAGAAGTGACGATCTGGTCTCCGACGGAAACCGTATTATCATTGTTTTCCATCTGACCAAAACGAATCTGGTTATCACTCATAAGTGACAGATCTCCACTTACGATACAACGGTCAGAAGTAGAAAGTACCATTGCACTTACATTACTTGAATCATCGATAATAGAACGGACTTTTGCCCAGGTTGGACCAACTTCTGTGACAATGCCGACAAGACCGCTTCCGGCCATTACGTTCATATCTGCGGCAATACCGTCGTTACTTCCTTTGTCAATGGTAAATGTACTGAACCAGTTTCCGGAATCTTTCCCGATTACATGTGCAGCAGTTTTTTTGTAATCTGCATAGTTCTTGTCCAACTGATATAATTCCTGCAGTCTCTGAAGCTCATAACGTTCTTGCTGCAGATTGTTATTTTCTGTAATCAGAGAGTCAACCTGTTTCTGAAGCTTTGTATTTTCTGCGCGTACCTGTTTCAGAGTTTGGAAATTGTCTTTCATATCTCCCATCCAGCCACCAATCTGATTGATTCCCTGCTGAAGAGGGATAACGGTTACATTTGCAACAACTTTAAATGGACCTCCTACTTTGTCTGAAAAGGAAGATAACAGCATCATAAAAATGCAGAAAACAGAAAGTCCTATAAGTAAATATCTGTTCATAACAGAAGTCTGATTCTTCTTTTTTTTCATATTATCTTAACCACCTATAATCTTCGTCTAACATGGAGTAACTTAATTTTCTATACAAGGTCTTATTCAGTATGATCCTCTGCAGACCTTTGACGGCACAGAGTTCAGGGTCTGTTTTCATGTGAACCGGCAGACCGATACTTTCTTCCAGATAAGTAGAAATCCCTCGCAGATTAGCAAGTCCTCCAGTAATATAAATCCCATTTTTATTAATATTTCTCCGGACATCGGGAGGTGTACGATCGAGCATGGAATGAATGGCCTGCACACATTCTCTCAAAGGCTCTTTGATCGCCGCCCGTACAAGACTGATCGGAACATCAATATGCGACGGACAGCCGCGCATCATATCTCTGCCGTATACAGTAAGAGAACTTCCGGTGGACTGGTCAAAAACTCCAAATTCTTTTCGCAGCCGTTCGGCAGTCGGACGGCCAATTATAAAATCTTTAGAATGACGGACAAGATTGGTGATTGCACTATCCAGCTGTTCGCCACCGATCTTAAGCAGACGGTTCATAACAATACCACCGTAGGAAAGAACAGAAAGTTCTGTTGTTCCTCCACCTAAATTGGCAATAAAAGCTCCTGGTTCTTCCAGAACATCGATCCCAAGTCCAAGTCCGTCTGCAAGACCGCGCTCTACAATTCTTACTGATTTTGCTTTCGCTTCAGAATGAAGCACAAGATCATAGAAAGCCTTCTTTTCTACTTCTGTGACATCTGTAGGAACAGCGATCACATATTCTGCCCCACGGATAAACGGACGCTCTTCCTTCAAAAGATCTCCGAGAAGATATTGCATGTCATCAAAACGGGCAATGACACCATTCTTCATCGGAAATATGATCTGTATATTTCCCGGAGCCTTTTCATACATCTCATAAGCATCGTCTCCGACAGAAAAAATATATTTTTTATCTTTCATGGCAATTACATTCTTGGCATGCCATATGCGGTCTTTTTTCTTATCAAAAATCTTGATATCATAAGTTCCAAGATCTAACCCATATACATTCCTGGCCATAAATACACTCCATCCCCTTATCTATTTGCAGATTCTTGAGAAAAGAATCCTTTCTCCCTTAAACTGAAATAACAATTATCTCCAATAATGATGTGATCGAGAAGTTCTATACCGATCAAAGCCCCTGCTTCACGGATGCGCCGGGTTGTCAGAAGATCCTCTTTGCTTGGTGTCGGATCTCCACTCGGATGATTATGCAAAAGAATAATGGATACGGCATTCTTCTGCAAAGCTTCCACAAACAGTTCTCGTGGAGAAACAAGTGTGGAATTTATGGTTCCTGTTGAAACATCCATCTCACTGATCAGCCTGGATCTGGTATTCAGAAGCAAAAGCTTCATTACTTCCCGTTTCTTATGCCGAAGATCTTCCATATAATAACGTGCAATACTGTCCGGAGAGGAAAAATCCAATCCCAGTGAGGCTTCTGCTTTCGCCATACGTTTTGCAAGTTCTGCCAGACAAAGAATCTGGATGGATTTTACCTTTCCGATTCCTTTGATCTTCAGCAGCTGTTCCATAGACCACTGTGGGATGCTGAGAAGTCCTTCAGAGCCAAATGGTGGATGCAGAATTTTCTGGGCAAGTCGGAGCGAATTCTCCCCTTTCGTTCCGGTACGAAGTAAAACAGCTAAAAGTTCTACATCTGTCAGATGTTCTGCACCGTACTGCTCGCATTTTTCATAAGGACGGTCTTCAAGATACATCATTTTGATTGTTTCTGTATTTCTATTTTCCATGTTAATCATATCACTGCGATGACATAATACAACGATTCATTTTAGCACAGTTTCAAAAAAGTGTATAGAGAAGATACCAAAAAACCACAAATTTCATAAATGATTAAGATTTATATTTTTGAATGATTGCCTCGGCGACCTTCATTCCGTCCATCGCTGCGGAAGTGATTCCACCGGCATATCCGACCCCTTCACCACATGGATAGATCCAGTCACAGGAAGCACAGACAAAGTTCTCATCCCTTTCAATTCTTACAGGGGAAGAAGTTCGGCTCTCCACACCGGATAATAATGCATCATTATCTGCAAAACCATGAATCTTATGATCCATTGCTGTGATTCCATCCTCAAGCGACTGTGCGATTTCTTCCGGGAAGATACCGCGTACATCCCCAAAGACAGAAGCCCCTTTCATGCAAGAATGAATCTTACCATAAGAAGTTGTGATCTGATCTTCTTTAAAGTCGCCAAAACGTTGGACAGGAACTTTTCCCTGTCCTGCCTGATAAGCTTTTTCTTCTAAGCTGCGCTGGAAAGAAATTCCGGCAAGCGGATGGTCAGAACCGAAGTCATCTGGAGTAACTGTAACAATCACAGCACTGTTTGCATTTTCTCCGGCACGGTCATGATAGCTCATTCCATTGACTGCAAGACGATGCTCTTCAGAAGAAGCATTTACAACATATCCGCCCGGGCACATACAGAAAGTATAGACTCCTCTTCCATTCTCCAAGTTCTCGGTCAGTTTATATGCTGCTGCCGGAAGATCATTTCCCCGATCTCTGCCATATTGAGAATGATCGATCAGCATCTGCGGGTGTTCGACACGGACTCCGACGGCAAACGATTTTGCGCGCATCGGAATCTGATGCCTGTAAAGCATGTCAAATGTATCACGGGCGCTGTGACCGATCGCAAAAACGGCAGCTCCGGCAGATATTTCTTCTTCTATAGAATTTTCTGTGAGGTGAACAATTTTCAGCGTTTTTGATGTTAGGTCAACATCTGTGACCTGTGTATGAAAACAGAATTCACCGCCAAGCGAAATGATCTCCTGACGCATTTTACTTACAACATCAATCAGGACATCTGTACCGATATGCGGCTTATTTGCATATAAAATGTCTTCGTCAGCTCCGAATTTTACGAAAGTTTCAAGTACAAAGCGGTTACGTCCTGTTTTATCTTTTACAAGTGTATTTAATTTGCCATCGGAAAATGTACCGGCGCCGCCTTCTCCAAACTGAACATTGGAAGAAGTATCGAGTACACCGGTCTCCCAGAAACGGTCTACATCTTTCTTACGTTCTTCCACACATGCACCACGTTCAAGAACCAAAGGACGATATCCTTCCAGCGCAAGCAGATAAGCACAGAAAAGTCCGGCAGGACCACTTCCAATGACAACCGGACGGGCATTCAAAGTCTCTGTCCCGTGAGATGGAATTCGGTAATGCTTCTCTTCTACTTTCTGGATGTTTCCTTTACAATGCTTTAAAACGGCATTTTCATTAGCGACAGTCACATCGACTGTGTAAACATAGAATAACTCAGGTTTTCTGCGAGCGTCTAACGACTGACGGTGAATCCGATAAGTAAATGAATCCCCATTCTTTAGATGAAGTGTCTTTTGTATCTTCTTTTCAAGAGCCTCTTCCGTATGCGGAATCTGTAGTTTCAGCTGATTAATTCGTATCATCTATATATCCCTTTCTTTTAGGAAAATTATTCATTTAAGCAAGCTATAACATATTGTCATAAATAGCAAAGATATTATGCGATTGCTGCTGCATGCCCGGCAACATATCCACTTGCCCATGCCCAGGTGAGATTGTAACCTCCGCAGATGGCATCTACATCAACCAGTTCTCCGGCAAAATAAAGTCCGGGAACAAGTCTGGATTCCATCGTTTCTGGATGAATCTGTGTCGTATCAACACCGCCACAGCAGATCTGTGCCTGTTCATAAGAATTTGTCTTAATTACAGGTGATTTGAATTCCTTGATCATCCATGCCAGCCTCTGAATATCTTCATCTGTGAAGTCGCCGCATAGCTTCTCTTTTTTGATCTTGGCAAATTTCAGCCATACAGCGGCCAATTTTTCATGAAACAGGCCGGTAAAGAACTGTTCTGCTGTCTTTTCCGGCTGGCGGTTGGCACGTTCTTTCAGAAGAATTTTCACTTCATCAACCGAATATTCTGGAAGAAAATCCAGCATGGCAACAACTTCCTTCTGCTCATATAATGCTTTCGATGCATAACGGCTGATCTGGAATACCGGAATTCCTGAGATTCCATAGGCAGTCAATTGAAGTTCACCGGTATCAGCAGCAGTTAATTCACCGTCAACAAACAACGAAACTTTTCCCTGTGCACGTACTCCGGCAATTGCGCGGAAATGCTTTCCGGTACAATGTAAAGCACAAAGAGCTGGGAGTACAGGAATTATCTGATGTCCAAGCTGTCTGGCTAAAGTGTATCCGGAACCGTCAGAACCGGTAGAAGGTGCGGCTTTTGATCCATTGCAGAGAATCACTTGATCTACGGTCAATGAACCCTGTGAGGTCTGTAGGAAAAATCGCTCTTTTGTTTTCTGTATTCCGGTGCAGGAAGTCTCTGTACGCACATCAATTCCAAGACGGTAAACTTCTTGTTCTAAAACATCACGGATGGCACTTGCCTGATCGGAGAATGGATACAGATATCCATTTCTGTCTTTTGGATAGATTCCAAGTTCTCGGAAAAAAGCAATGACTTTTTCCACCGGAAACTGATCCAGTACCTGCGTGATAAAGTCAGGCTGCTCCGAACGATAACAGGAAGCGTCCTGGTAAGTGTTTGTATAATTACACCGGCCATTTCCTGTCACTAATATTTTCTTTCCCAATCTATCATTTTGCTCCAGAAGGAGAACTTTCGCTCCTTTTCTGGCAGCGAAAATGGCGGCCATCATTCCTGATGCACCGCCACCTATAATTGCAATTGTGTTCATTAAAATTCATATCCTCTTACTTTCTTAGCAGATTACATCTGTCTGAATTTTAACATAACAATTGATTCAACTCAACTGAATTTTCGATAGAATTCTCTCGAAAAATTGTTTTACAGAAGTTCTCTCACACGCTCGATAGAAAGAACGCCTGCATCAATAACGCTCTGCAGTGATTTGAGAATACCAAGCTTCGCGTGATACCATGTAAGTCCACCCTGGAAATAAACAGCATACGGTGGTTTTACCGGTCCATCTGCACTCAGTTCAATCGAGGAACCCTGAACGAAAGCACCAGCTGCCATGATCACATCACTGTCATATCCCGGCATTGCCCATGGTTCCGGGCTTACATAACTGTCTACCGGAGCAGCTGCCTGAATTCCCTTACAGAATGCAATAACACCTTCTGCAGATCCAAGTGTAACCGCCTGGATGATATCATGACGGGATTCAGAACCGTTCGGAATTACCGGATATCCTAAAGCTTCGTAGATATTTGCTGCAAAAGTAGCACCCTTTAAAGCACCGCATACAACAGTTGGTGCAAGGAAGAATCCCTGATAGAAGGACTGTGTAACACCAAGTGTAGCACCGACTTCTTTACCGAGTCCTGGAGAAGTCAGACGATAAGCACAGTTTTCGATCAGATCAGCTCTTCCGGCAACATATCCGCCGATTGGGGCAAGTCCGCCACCCGGATTTTTGATCAGAGAACCGACGATCATGTCTGCACCGACATCACTTGGCTCAATACGTTCAACGAATTCACCGTAACAGTTATCTACCATACAGATGACATCCGGGCGACGCTCTTTGATAAATGCAATCAGTTCGCCGATTTTTTCTACAGAGTAGCTTGGGCGTGTCTGGTATCCTTTGGAACGCTGGATTGTTGCCAGTTTGATTGTTTTATCTTCCAGAGCTTTTTCAATCGCAGGATAATCAAAATATCCATCTTCCAGAAGTTCTACCTGTTTATAGGAGATTCCATATTCTGCAAGAGAGCCGTTAGATGGACGGATTCCGATTACTTCTTCAAGTGTATCATATGGTTTTCCAACCGGAGATAACAGTGTGTCTCCGGGACGAAGATTCGCTGCAAGCGCGAGGGCAAGTGCGTGTGTTCCGCAAGTGATCTGTGGGCGCACCAGAGCGGCTTCTGTATGAAAAACAGAGGCATAGACATCCTCTAAAGTATCTCTTCCCTGATCATTGTATCCATATCCGCTTACATAGTTAAAGCATCCTTCACTTACGCGGTTCTCCTGCATGGCATGAATTACTTTTAACTGATTGTATTCAGCGTTTCTGTCAAATTCTTCAAAACGTTCTTTTAGTTTCTCTTCTGTCTTCTGTCCGAATGCCCAGACTTCTTTGCTGATTCCTAGCTGTTCGTAAATTGTTTCTGTAGTTGGTGTATTCATTTTTCTTCTTCTTTCTTTTTAAGTTTTTTATTGTTGATTTACATGGCAAAGCTGCATTTTATCTAAATGCAGCCTGATGTCCTAATGAATGATTTCTTTTTCCTTTAAAACAGTGAGCATCTGTTGGATCAGTTGTTTATCTTCTCTTCCAATCTCACTTTTATCAAGCCAGATGACATCTCTTTCTCTTCTAAACCAGGTCAGCTGTCGCTTGGCAAAATGTCTTGTGTCTCTCTTAATAATGCGTACGGCTTCTTCCAAAGGATACTCTCCTTCAAAATAGCCAAACAGTTCTTTGTATCCAAGTCCCTGCATCGCAACACTTTCTCTTTTAAGTCCGCGCAATCTTAATGCATTGACTTCTTCAAGAAGTCCTTCCTGCATCATCAGATCGACACGTTTATCAATCCGGTCATAGAGAATCTTACGATCATCTGTCAGCACAAAATATGCGGAGTTATAAGCAGATTCTTTCTCTCGTTCCGCCTCATTGTGCTCGGAAATCTTCTGTCCGGTCTGCTGATAATATTCCAGCGCGCGGATCACACGTTTTATATTATGAAAATGAATCTGTTCCGCAGATTCCGGGTCTACTTTTTCAAGCATTTCATGAAGATATTCTGCGCCCTGGGTTTTGGCAAGTGCTTCTAATTCTTCCCGATAAGCAGTATCGGCATTATTTTCTGTGAAATCAATGTCGTAAAGTAATGCCTGAATATAGAATCCTGTTCCGCCGACAACGATCGGAATATGTCCCCGCTGATAGATTCCTTCCATTGCTTCTTTTGCCATCTGCTGAAAGAGAACAACGTTAAAATCCTCAGACGGATCAAGAACATCTACCAGATGATGCGGCACACCGTCCATCTCTTCCGGACGGATCTTGGCAGAGCCGATGTCCATCTCCTTGTAGACCTGCATAGAGTCAGCAGAAATGATCTCTCCGCCGATCGCTTTGGCAAGTCCGATGGAGGCAGCAGTCTTTCCGACAGCGGTTGGACCGGTCAGAATGACAAGTGGGCGTTTGTTTGTCTGTTCCATCTATATTTCCTCGATTCCATTTATACAATTCGTTTAAATTTCTTTTCCAGATCACGTTTTGTCATGGCAATGATCGTCGGTCGTCCATGCGGACAGTGATATGGATTGTCCAGTGTCAGGAGTTCGCCGATCAGTTTGTCTACTTCCTGTGCAGAAAGACGGTTATTTCCCTTTACAGCAGCCTTACAGGACAAGGATGCAACCTTCTCATCGATCAGCTCCGGTGTCATAGAAGTAGAAAGACCTTCGGTCAGATCATCGATCATCTCCATCAGAAGTTCTTTCTTGGCAATACTGAACAGATTGTCAGGTACTGCACGGACTGCATACTCTTCTCCACCAAAAGGTTCAATCTCGAAACCAATGCGTGAAAAGCGGTCCATATTTTCATTCAGAAGCTGTGCTTCCTGCATGGATAAGCTTAAAATGATCGGAGGACTTAAGTACTGAGAAGTAAATTCTCTGCTTTTCATTTCACGCAAGGTACGCTCATACAAGACGCGTTCATGAGCCGCATGCTGATCAATGATGTAGAGATTATCTTTAAATTCTACGAGCCAGTAGGTGTCAAAGACCTGGCCGATCAATTTATATTCTGCACGGATATCTCTTTTTAAGAAATTTTCTTCAAAGAGATCCATCTGCGTACCGTTTTCTGGTTCTGATTTTGCGTCGGTTATTTCACAATCAGATACTGCATCGGTGTTGGTGGTGGCAGTTTGCATTTCAACAGCTGGTTTGGATTTTTGAACTGCTGCCGCAGTTTCCGGTGCAACTGTCTTATCTGCTGCTTCAACGGCGTATTTGACATGTTCAGCAATTTTGTCTTTCTGTTCATCTGCACGGAAAATCTCTTTCCGGTCTGCAACTTCGGCGGAAGAAGAACGATTATGGTAAGAAAGTACGCGCTCCTTCATCTTACGGATAAAATAATCCTCATCTTGAACATCATCCTTAACCGTTTTCTTGGATTCTTTGATCAATTCCGCAGCTGTTACTTTTTCATTCTCCTTACGCGGACGAAGAAGAAACGGACTGCCGGTATCCTCTTTATTTTTGGTCGAAGCGGATGTGAATGTCTTTTTCACTCGCTCCGGTCTTTCTGCCTTGTTTTCGTTCGATTCCACCGGATCAGGAACTTCTGCTTTCTGGATCAGTTCCGGTTCCAGCAAAGTCCTGTGTACGGCTTCAAAGACGGTATTATAAACCTCCTGCTGCCGTGAGAAGCGAAGTTCCATCTTTGTCGGATGCACATTGATATCTACATTTTCTCCACTCAGATGAAAATGCAGAACTGCAAATGGAAACTTGTGCTGCATCACAAAATCACGATAAGCGTCTTCCACGGATTTGGAGATCATTGCACTTTTGACATAGCGGCCGTTTACGAAGAAATTTTCAAAGTTACGATTTCCACGTGTGATGATCGGCTTGCCGAGAAAACCTGTGATATGGATACCATTTTTCTCATAATCGATCTCAATCAGGTTAGCCGCTACGTCACGGCCATAGACATTGTAGATCACATCTTTCAGTTTTCCATTTCCGGAAGTACGCAGTTTTTCCTGTCCGTTATTTAAAAACTGAAAAGCAACTTCCGGATGAGACAGGGCAAGATGCATTAATAGATCCTGCACATGTCCGGCCTCTGTCATTGGTGTTTTCAAAAATTTTCTTCTCGCAGGAACATTGTAAAATAACTGATGGACGAGGAAAGTTGTCCCGTTTGGCGCACCGGTATCTTCCAAGGATACTTCTTTTCCACCTTCAATGACATAGCGGGTACCAAACTCTGCATCGGCTGTCTTTGTGATCAGTTCCGTCCGGGTGACGGCTGCAATACTTGAAAGCGCCTCTCCACGAAATCCCAAAGACGCGATGTGAGACAGGTCTTCCACTGTCTCAATCTTGCTTGTAGAATGGCGCAGAAAAGCACGCTGCACTTCATCCTGCGGAATGCCACAGCCATTATCTGTAATACGGATGAAGGAAATGCCCCCGTCCTTGATCTCTATTTTTACAGAAGTAGATCCTGCGTCGATCGCATTTTCAACGAGTTCTTTTACAATTGACGCTGGACGCTCAATCACTTCACCTGCGGCAATTTTATCAATTGTGATCTGGTCTAATACATGAATGTGTGGCATATTTCCGCCTTTCCTTTTACCAACGGTTCTTCAGCTTATTCTGTAACCGGTAGATTGTATTTAAAGCATCGATCGGTGTAAGATTTCCGACATCGATATTTTTCAATTCATCAAGTACGTCATCATCTTTTACAGTGTCAAACAGAGACATCTGTGCCATATCGACTTCGTCATATTTTTTTGCCTTACTTTTTTTCTTTGCAGTATGTTCCTTGGCCGCGATCTCACTGACGCGGTTTGTGATATCCTCATCGCTGAGTTCCTCTACGATTTCCTTCGCACGGGAAATGACAAGATCCGGAACGCCGGCAAGTTTTGCAACCTGGATACCATAACTCTTGTCAGCCCCGCCTTTTACGATCTTTCGTAAGAATACGATGTCATCGCCCTTTTCTTTTACAGCAATACAATAGTTGTTGACATTATCAATCTTTCCTTCGAGTTCTGTCAGTTCATGATAATGTGTGGCGAATAAAGTTTTTGCTCCCAACAGTTTGCTGTCGCTGATGTATTCTACAACAGCCCAGGCAATTGACAGACCGTCAAATGTACTTGTTCCGCGTCCGATTTCATCAAGAATGAGAAGACTTTTTGAGGTTGCATTTCTTAAAATATTGGCAACTTCGGTCATCTCAACCATGAATGTACTCTGTCCGGAAGCAAGGTCATCGGATGCTCCGACTCTGGTGAAAATACGGTCGGAAAGACAGATGTTCGCGCTCTCTGCCGGGACAAACGATCCGATCTGAGCCATCAGTGCGATCAATGCAGTCTGACGCATGTAAGTTGATTTACCTGCCATATTCGGACCTGTGATGATTGAAATTCTATGTTTCTTATCATCCAGATAAGTATCATTGGCAATAAACATATCATTTGGAATCATTCGCTCAACGACCGGATGACGGCCTTCTTTGATATCAAGGATTCCTTTTTCATTAATTTTCGGACGGACGTAGTTGTTGCGCTCTGCAACAAGTGCAAGAGAACTGAACGCATCCAGTGCGGCAACTGCTTTGGCAGTTTGCTGGATTCTCTCCACCTGTCCGGCAATCGTTTCACGGACTTCGCTGTAAAGTTCATATTCCAGTGCATACAGCTTATCTTCTGCACCAAGGATCATGTCTTCAAGTTCTTTAAGCTCCGGTGTGATATAACGCTCAGCATTCGCAAGGGTCTGTTTTCTTGTATAATAATCCGGGACAAGATCTTTATAAGAATTTGTCACTTCCAGATAATAACCAAATACTTTGTTATATTTTATTTTTAGATTTTTAATACCTGTTTTTTCTCGCTCATCATTCTCAAGTTTTGCAAGCCAGTCTTTTCCGTCCGATTTCGCCCGGCGAAGCTTATCAACTTCTTCGTTATAACCGTCGCGGATAATATTTCCCTCTTTCATGGCAAGCGGCGGATCCTCACGAATGGCTTTCGTGACGAGCTCGCAGAGATCTTCTAATGCATCCAGATCTTCATAAATCTCTTTTAAAAGCGGTGCCTGCAGATCCTGTAAAATATAGCGGATCGGTGGCAGCATCTCCAGAGAACCTTTGAATGCGGTGAGGTCTCGCGGATTTGCAGAACCGTAAGTGATCTTCGTGATCAGACGCTCCAGATCATAGACCGGAGATAAATATTCCCGGATCTCTTCACGGGCAATGGCCTGATTTTTCAGTTCTTCTACTGCATCCAGTCTGCGGTTGATCTCGGATTTATCGATCAAAGGCTGTTCTACATTTTTGCGAAGCGTACGTGCGCCCATTGCAGTACGTGTTTTGTCAAGAACCCAGAGAAGGGAACCACGCTTCTGCTTTTCACGTAAAGTTTCGCACAGCTCCAGATTTCGACGTGTAGAACTGTCAATCAGCATATATTTTCCTGTGATATATGGTGTAATATGTGTCAGGTTGGAAAGTGAATTTTTCTGTGTCTCAAATAAATAGATCAGAAGTGCTCCGGCACTGATGATTCCACAGTCATAATCAGCAAGTCCAAGCCCTGCAAAATTCTTTACTTTGAAATGCTCAAGCAGCTTATCTTTGCAGACAGCATCATCAAAATACCAGGAATCGAGAGAATAAATCGTGATTCCAAGCTTGTCTCTCATCGCATCCAGATCCATACCGCTCATATAGAACGCTTCGTTGCAGATGATCTCAGACGGACTGAATTTATAAATCTCATCCATCAGACGGCTGCTGTCCGGAAGTTCTGTGACAAAATAATCTCCGGTAGAAATATCTGCGATTGCAACTCCATAGCGGTCTGCAATATAGACGATACACATGATGTAATTATTCTTCGTTTCATCTAATGCCTGTGTATCCAGATTCGTTCCGGGTGTAACAATTCTTACAACCTCACGTTTTACGATCCCCTTCGCAGTCTTTGGGTCTTCTACCTGTTCACAGATTGCGACTTTGTATCCCTTCGCAACAAGACGGTTCAAGTAACCTTCTACGGCATGGTATGGGATTCCGCACATCGGGGCACGTTCATCCAGACCACAGCTTTTCCCGGTCAGTGTGATCTCAAGCTCTCGGGATGCAGTCAAGGCATCGTCAAAGAACATTTCGTAGAAATCGCCGAGGCGGTAGAATAAGATACAATCCTTGTACTGCTCTTTCGTCTCGCAATAAATTTTCATCATCGGTGTCAGCTTATCTATGTCAATATTTTCCATCAATTTCTCCTTAGTTTTCAAAGGTTTTCTAAAAACTCTTTAGAATGTAAGTTCGCAAATCATTCTAACAAATTTTAACATGAATTTCAAGCTGATGTTGAGAACGTAGAAATGTATCATTTTGTCGGAGTACCTATATCGCAATGTGCGAAGAGAGCGAACTGAAGAATATTCGTTTAATATTCTTGGGTTCGCTCTCTTCTTTTAATTTGAAAAAATTATTATTTCATTTTTCATAAACAACTTCTAACTGTCCGGCATCCATCTCGCACACTGTATCACACAACCATTCCATTTCCATCACATTGTGTGCAGCTAACAGGATAGTTGTTCCTTTTTCTTTCAATTCAACAAAGAGTTCGCAGACATCCTGTGCGCCTCTTTTATCCAATCCATTGAATGGTTCGTCTAAAATTAATAATTTTGGTCGCTCCATGATCGCCTGTGCAATTCCAAGGCGTTCTCTCATCCCAAGTGAATATTGACCTACTTTCTTTTTAGAAAACGGATCAAGACCAACTCTTGCGATTGCATCCCGGATCTCAGTATCTCCTATTTTTCGATTAAGTTGTGCAAGGCGTTTTAAGTTTTCATATCCACTGATATATGGAAGAAATCCCGGACTCTCGATAATCATTCCGGTATTTTCCGGAAAATCAATATCTTTTCCAATTCTTTTTCCATAGACATATACGCTCCCTCTGTCAGGTTGAAGAAAACCGCAGATGCATTTGAACATTACAGTTTTACCGGAGCCATTAAATCCCATGATTCCGTGGATTTTTCCTGCCTCAAAGGTATGACTGATTCCTTTTAATACTTTTTCTTTGCCAAAAGATTTTGTTAGATTTTTAACTTTCACAGCAGCTTTCATAATTTTCCCCTTTCTTATTCCGTCAGGATTCATCAACCTGAGAAAATGTAAAATTATATCGTTTGATACATTTTCTCGAGATGAAAAGCAAAATACATATCACTGCAAGGAATAACAGGATGCTTATTTTTATTTGTGGCAAATAATCATATCCGAAATTATGCATTGGAAATGTTGCGTGATTTAAGGGTGATAACCATCCGCAAAGAATATTTGCCCGATAGGAAAGCCCTCCACCCAGATGAAAAACTTTTTGAAAAATATCCGGAGTCAGAAGAATTCCATAAAGATTTATCAAGAGTGCGCCAACAACGCCTCCGGCTCTTCCCTTCTGTAGATTTAATACAAGCATGACGGAAGTAATAAATAACGAATAAAAAAGCATAAGAAATACAACACAGATTGCACATTTATATGGTGTTGTCATTTCCATTGTCTTTATTGACACAGGAACCGTAAGATGATTATTACTTCCATATCCAATGCTTGCAGCGGTCTGACTCCATACATTTCCAACGTAAGCCCAGGGACTTGCAATTAGAAGTTCTGTCAGGCAGAGGAAGACGGTATAAAGGCAAGTAGCCAGGATCACATATAGGATCTGACTTGCCATCCATACGCTTCGCTTTGTCCGGATCAGCCAATAGGGTGTCATCTGATTTACAAAAGGCATATCTGCAAATAATAACAGCAGTAAAAGGGATGAAAGCATCACAGACTGCGCATCACCGAAGGTCCAGATCAGTGGCTCGAACATCTGCACCGGTGTCTGGAATGTCTGTGCCTGCTCTAAAATCTGATTTGTCAACATCAGACAAAGTACAAACCCTAATGCAAATGTCATCCAGATTCTTGGACTTTTGCCCCAGTCAGAGAAATTTCTTTTTGTTAGAAGAAAGATTTGATGAATGTCCGTTTTAAATTGCGATTTTTTCATGCCACCACTCTCCTTACCACGCATTTACGCAAAGCCAGTGCCAGAAGACTGCTGATCAGAAGCAGAGCCAAAAGACAGAATCCGTTTCCATAATATGCCGGACTTGCCCACTGTTTTGGACTTAAGAAAAAATAATTACGGTAATATCGTTCTTGAAACACTGTTAGTACATAATATAAAATGAATGGGACAGCACAGCTCAGATACTTATTTTTAGTCAAAACTGCTGTCAGTGAACCGCATAAAGACCACAATGCTCCATTTAGAAAAAGTCGGATAAATCCAATTCCTGTGATACTTATTACCTCTGATATATTTTGCAAAGTATTCAGAGTCGGGATATTTCTACAGATAACTATAAAAACAACCAATGCAATTCCTGCCGCTGAAACGGAAATGGCACCACCTGTGAATGCAACTCCAAAACTTTTCATCCAAATATAATTTCTTTTTCCTATTCTGTTAATAAGAAACCATGCATAGCGGCTGTGTAATTCTTCCTGTATATCTGCGGCTGTTGCCAGAGGAACCAACAGTGGAAAGAAAAGCAAGGCTTTTTCTGAAGTGATTGCATAGTTGAAGGTGCATAACCAGGCTTTCCCTTCTGTTGATCCACCGAAAGAGATCAGATGATTTCGATAAGGAAGTGCAACAATCAAAAGAACCGCACACAACGCCAGTACAGAGATATAAAATCTTCGATTTCCAAAGTCATATTTCAATTCTGTACTGAAAAGATGTCTTCTTTTCATATTCTATCATCTCCAATAAGAACCTATTCTTCCACCGTCTGTTGCATTCAATACAATGTAGTCGGTCTGATATCCTTCTATTTTTTTTCCGGCTGTTCCAAGTTCGGCAGTTGTATCTTCACTCTCGCTTATAGTGAAAAACCATGCCGGAACCAGCCAGGCATTTTGTGGATTCTTATATGCCGGTATATAAGTATATCCTAGTTCGACAGTTGCAACATCATAACCAAATATCGTCTTGTCCTCAGCAGGCTGACTGGAAGGGTAAAGATATTTCACCTGATCGATCAGGCGGTTTTCTATTTCATCAAATGCAAGGAGTTTTACATTTTCTGTAACTATCTTTTCTTCCTGACTCATACCCTTCCATTTGAAGGAACGGATTCCATCTTCTGTCACTACAATATAAATCTGCTCTACCGGCATGGAAGGTGCATATGCAAATCCACTATCATCTGAATATCCTCCGGTTTTATCCTGATTTATTTTTAATCCGGAAACAGAAGGAACGTAAGTAAGCCGATAACCGGTTTTTCCAAGATTTGGATCAGCATTCCATAACGCTTCCTGTTGTTCTAATATAGTGGCTTCCGGATAATCAGACTGTGCATACCAGAGAATTTTGTCTGATGACAACAACTGCATATTTTCGAGGTTCAGATCTTTCAGAACTTTTTCTGCTTCATCTTCTGCTGTCTCTTCTAAGAGAGCGGTTTCTTCCATCTGGTCCTTCAGTGCTTGTAGTTTTTCCATAAAAGATTCTTTTACGCTTCCTGCAGGAACTCCATATTCGGCTGTGAGATTCTCTCTTGCCAGAGAGTTTTCAATGGTTGCCAGTTCGATCCCATTTCCTTCTGACCAGGAGAAGATACTATAATTTCCTGCTTCCGGATCGTAAGTTTCTGCATTGATCGTACCCTTTGCATCTGCACCAACCGTTGCCTGAAAATGAATCTCCATTCCATCCTGCTTTGTGGTATCCGGAAGAATATCATATCCGTAAGCTTCCAGTGATTTTCTTTTTGCTTCATACGCCGGATCTGTCTTTTTTGATGTGTATTCAATCTGTCCAATTTCCTGCAATGGTGTCTGCTCTGGCGCAAGAGGAAGAACTTCTTCCACTAACTTTTCAAGCCCTGTTAAATCATACTCCACACTGTTGTCAGCATAGAATCCTTCCCTGTTCTTAATCCTATCTAAGAGGTTCTGATAGTATTCTCTGGTAAGTTCCTGCGTCTGATACAAAATCTCTCCGCCTGCAAAATAGGAAATAAGTCCGTTTAATTGTTCAAGCTCCAGTTTTTTCTGACTGACTTCAATCACCGGAAGATTTCCTGTCGTAACAGATTCTAATTTCTGATCTGCGTGAAAAACTCCGCGGTCATTACTCCATGTTACTGTTGTGTCCCAGTGTTCCGGCAGATTCAGTGTCTGCGTCTCTCCATCTTTCAAAGGGTCTGCAATTACATCCTCGCTTAATCCTCCGGCCTTACTGACAACTGCACTCTGGTCAGGTGTCTTCTGACATCCCGCAAGTAACAGACCACAAGTAAGACTGACTGTCAGAATCGATGGTAAAATGATTTTAGTTCTCTTTTTCTTAATTGTCATGGCATCATTCCTCCATTTCCATTCCTGTTTGTGTGATACGAATTTTGTATCCTGAAAATTTGGAACAGGTTTTTTTCTTACATTCAGTTTAATCTTGTGGTGAAAGTACTGCAAGCGGATGGCCTTCAAGTACTGGATTACTGGACATGAGTATTTATAAACTATGAGAAACACGCTCTGCGAGTTTCTCAAGTTATCGCGGCAGTCGCCAAGGTCTCGTGCAAGCACGGACTTTGGCTCGTTGCTCGCATAAATCAAAAAATGTTATTGAAACAACAAACATTCCATCTTCCATTTCATAGGCCAGATCTCCATCATATCGTGTGACAATCCGTTCCACACTTTTCAAGCCATATCCATGAAGAGATTTATCCTGCTTCGAAGTCAGAAAAGTATGTCCTGATTTGGCAGGAAGCTTATCGGTTCCATTCTTAATTTCAAGAAACAACATCTGCATATGCTGCTCAATCTTTATACTGATTTTCTTACGTTCTTTATCAGTCACTTTCTCACAGGCTTCCAGGGCATTGTCTAACAGATTCCCAAAGAGTGAACAGATCTCTCTTTCTTCCATCGTCAGACTGGATAGTGGTGTTACATCCAATTGGAAATCAATCCCTTTTTGTACTGCCAGGATTCGCTTTTGCCCAAGAATCAGATCCACTACATGATTTCCTGTATAAATCTGTGGATTGATTTTTACAAAATTTCTTCTGATTTCATCTACATAATTTTCCAGTTTTTCATATTCCTGATTTTTCACATATTCACTGATCACAAGATAATGATTCTTTGTATCATGAACAAGTTCTTTGTTCTGCTCGATGGAAGCTCTTATTTCCTCATACTTTTGCTTCTCCATCTCTTCTTTCATCAGAAGAAATGTATTTTGTCCCGTTATGTTTCTGTTTTTCCATATAAGAAATGTCATGACGATGACAAGCACGATCATAGTAAGAAAACTGATGAGACTTCCTTTTAAGACATCCTGAATCACCGGAATTCCGGCTGTGGAGTACAGTAGTCCATACTTTAAAAGTTTCTGATACTCCAAAACGAGTGCTGATAACAGTACACCACATAAAACAAATACCCATTGAAAGGCTTCTATGTCTTTTTTCTTCTTCCAGCTTCTTATTTTGAAAATGATAAAAAAGGAAATAATTAATAACAGGCTTTGTATCACACAAAATACTTCATTTTCATGGTAACGGAAAAATAAAATCTGAGGGTTTTCTGCCTGATTCCCGTAAATAAATGCGAGAAGGTAGTAAATGATATATAAAAATAACATCATTGCTGCTTCATACATAGATGCGATCCCTGTAAGAAGAATCAGTTGCTTTCGATAGGCAAGGAAACTTCCCAAAACCAAAATTAAAATCGTCAACAGGTATCCATAAGCACTAAACACAGATCTTTTGACCCATACAGAAATAATTGTTGAAGTGACGATTAAAACAAAATAGAGAATCCATTTATCTTTCGTTTTCAGAGTCTTTCTGTCTATAACTGTTCCGAATAACAGATAATAGAAAAGGAAGGTTTCAAGAAAATTCAGTCCAATACATATTCCAAGTGTATCCATCGTTACGAATTCCTCCAGTAGAGATTGATTTCTCGCTTTACTTCTGCAAGTCTTGCCTTACTTACCGGTACTTCATATCCTTTTTCGAGATAGATAGTGTCACCGCTTACTCTGCAAATCTGCTTTATATTAACAGCGTATCCACGTTCCACCAGAAGAAATTGTCTACTATTTAACATTTTCAGTGCATTTTCCAAAGAAGTTCGCTCTCTCACAACGCCTTGGGTAGTAACATAATTTACATACTTAGCACCTTTGGATTTATACAGATAAAGAATATCCTTATAAAGCAATTTCACCTGTTCTGTACCGTCTTTTATAATACAGAATTCTTTCTTTTGTTTTTGCAGCTTTTCAATAAGCTGTTCAGCAACTCCGGGAAGACGAAATTCTAGATCCTGTTTCAAAATATACTGATATGCTTCGATCCGATAACTTTCTGCCGCATATTCTTCATAAGATGTGATGAAGACAATGTACATGTCAGGGCAAAGCCTTCGGACCAATTTCCCCAGTTCCACTCCATCCAGCTGTTGCATCTGAATGTCTGTAAATAAAATATCTGTTGATTCGCCCTTTTGAATTTCCTCAAAGAAACTTTCACCTGATGCATATAGTTTAATCTCTACTTCGTATTGTTCCTGTATATTTTCCTTTAGAGTCCGGAGAATTAGTTTTCTTGTCTGTTCTTCATCGTCAACGATTGCAATTTTTATCATAAGTTGAATTCACCTCGCCTCACATAATCAGTATCAGTATAACATACTTCGAACACGCATTCATATTATGGCCATAAAATATATTGGTTTGGGACATAAAAAAACGAAAGGCTCCTGCAGGAGCCTTTCAGACTACGGACTTCACAAGTTTCCGTTTTCATCTAGAAGATATATAGCAAAGACATTTCCAAGTTGCAGAGGATAACTTTCCTTGATGATGCCATCAAATGCAATACGAATATGGTCACCGGCATTCAAATCAGGGAGCTCACCACTTTCTACTCTATTCGTTGTTACAGAGAATTCTTCATCAACAGGAATACCACTATCAAAGGATTCTGAACATTTTACCTTAATTGATTTTTTCTTTACTTCAAGAACAGTTGCATCAAAATATACTTGTTCTTTTTCCTGACTTGAATTTAAATCTGCTACAGCTCCATCATAGACCATTAATTTTATCGTTTCATTTTCAGGAACATCAGCGTATACACCTACAGTACATGCCTTGTTTTGGGATATCTGATACAAGGAACTAACACCGCCCGCTGGAATTTCTGCTGTTCTTTCTTCTTCATCCGGTATTTGTAGATGAACAATAATATTGAAATTATTGCTGTTTTGAAAGGTGAGTATTCCAGTTTGGGAGAATACTTTTTTATCAGAATATGTAACTACATAGTTATTTGTCTCAGAGGTTTCTGCGCAAGTAACAGAACAATCCCATTTGTCTTGCTGAGAGGTATCTTGTTTACTATTGAAAGTGACAAATTCATCCCACAATTCATCAAAATTAACAAACTCATAATACTTTTCATCAACACCGAAATAATGTCCCGGACAGAGTGTAACGATGTCTTTTCCTTGGAAATAAAGCTTATAGTAAGTAACTGCTCCACTTGATAATGCTTGATTTTTATCAACTTCATCACCAAGCTCAACTTGATTTAGCAAATGGACGAACTCCTTCTTTTCCTGATCAGACAATGTATAGGAATAATTTCCATCTTTTCCACCTGTTGTGCCAGAAAGTTCGATTTTATCAATTTCAGACACATCTATAGTTCCAAACTCAATAGCAGAATGGGTGCTATTCTTTTGACAGCCGGACAATAGAGTTACCGTAATCAGTATGAATGATAGGATCATTTTTGAAACTGTTTTTTTACATTTTGTTTTAAACATTTTTCTGCCCTCCTGCTAGTGTACTGCCTTATTGTTCGCTATTTTATCAAGTTTGGCAAAGTATTTTTACCATTTTTCTTTGAATCAATTATAACATGAACAAGTTTGCTTTTCACTTGTTATATGATAAATAAACGAAAAAATACATGTGTATGATTTTTAGTTTCATACTCATGCATTTTTTCTTACTTAATTATTGATTCATTTCATCCAACAGCTGTTCGATTTTCGATACAAATAGATCGAATGCTACATCATTTTTTCCACTGTTGATCACGATGTCTGCCTTGGAACGTGTTGGTTCTACATACAGATAATGCATTGGTTTTACAGTTGTCAGGTATTGTTTAATGATACCGTTAAGATCTCTTCAGCGCTCTTCCACATCTCGGGATATTCTGCGGAGAATTCGTTCATCTGCGTCAGCCTCTACGTAGATTTTGATATCTAGAAGATCACGAATCCGTTCATCAGCTAAAAGAAGAATTCCTTCTACGAGAATTACAGGTTTTGGTTCGATTCGAATCACTTCATCAGAACGATTATGAAGACTATAGTCATATAGCGGACAATCAATTGCTCTTCCGGCTTTTAATTCTTTTAAATGTTCTACCAGAAGATCTGTTTCCAGAGAATCCGGATGATCATAATTCATAAGAACTCTTTCTTCGAATGGAACTCCTTCTTGTTTACATTTCTTCCGGCAGGAATATACGGCGAGATGGAATATCCTTTGATATCGATAAAAACTGTCCCAATTACAACAATCCCCATATTTAGTTACTCTCTATCCTTCCCATATAGTAAAATCCTTTGCATTCATCAAGATGAACGTCAACCAGCTGACCGATCAGGCTTTCATCCCCAGGGAAATGGACGAGCAGGTTATTGCTCATACGTCCTGTCATCAGATGATGATCATGTTCATTGACACACTCTACAAGAACGGTCTGCACGGTTCCTTCATGAATTGCACACTGTTCTGCAGAAATTGTCTGAACTTCATGTAAAAGACGATTGAAACGATCCTTTACAACATCTTCCGGAATCTGATCTTCCATCACGGCAGCAGGTGTTCCGGTACGTTTTGAATAAATAAAAGTAAAGGCACTGTCATAGCGGACTTTTCTTACAACATCAAGAGTCTCCTGGAAGTCCTCTTCTGTCTCTCCCGGGAAACCAACAATAATGTCTGTAGTAAGTGAAAGATCCGGAACTGCTTTACGAATCTTTTCAGCAAGTGCAAGATACTGTTCCTTGTCATAATGACGATTCATGAGCTTCAGAATCCGGCTGCTTCCTGACTGAACCGGAAGATGCAGATGCTTACAAATCTTTTTAGACTTGCTCATAACTTCAATCAATTCATCTGACAGATCCTTCGGATGTGAAGTCATGAAACGGATTCTTTCAAGTCCTTCAATTTTTTCAATCTCCTGAAGAAGCTGTGCAAATGTCATCGGTTCTTCAAGGTTCTTTCCATAAGAATTGACATTCTGTCCAAGCAGCATGACTTCTACAACACCATCTGCAACAAGACGTTCAATCTCACGGATGATTGCCTTCGGTTCACGGCTTCTTTCACGTCCACGCACATATGGTACGATACAGTAACTACAGAAGTTGTTGCATCCAAACATGATATTTACACCGGATTTGAATGGATATTTTCTTTCAACCGGAAGATCTTCTACAATCTTGTCTGTATCTTTCCAGATATCAATGACTGTTCTGTCAGACTGTATTGCAGATGTTAAAAGTTCTGCAAATTTGTAAATGTTGTGTGTGCCGAAAATAAGGTCAACAAAGCGGTAGCTCTTTTTTAGTTTCTCAACAACTTCCGGTTCCTGCATCATGCATCCGCAAAGTGCGATCATCTTATGTGGATTCTTTTTCTTAATGGAACCAAGTTGTCCAAGACGTCCATAAACACGAAGGTTTGCGTTTTCACGAACAGTACAGGTATTGTAGATTACAAAATCCGCTTTCTCTTCATCCGTTTCTTCTGCATACCCGACCTTCTCTAAAATACCAAGCAGTTTTTCAGAGTCCCTCGAATTCATCTGACAACCAAATGTCGTCACACACGCAGTTAATGGACGCCCCAGTTTCTCAGACATTTCAGCAACATATTCTTTTGCTTTCTCCATAAAATAATACTGGCGTGCAGGCTCTTCCAACGGAGCATTCTCCACCAGTTTTACATTTTCAATTATCTCTTTCATTCTCATTTCCTTTATACAAACTGATTGCAGGATGCATCATAAGCATAGTCAATCAGATCTAATTTATCTGTAAGTTCTTCTTTATTCACTTCCATCTCTTTACATAACTGATCCAGTGATGGATAAAAATCTCTGAGCTTTGTATTCACAACACTCAAAAGGATGACCGGATCCTGTGGTAAATTCTGTAACATGACCCTAATTTCCTTTCTTGTTCATATATTTTTCGCCATACTTTTCACCAAGATTAACAATACTTCCATCTTTTTGTTCCATGTCAATATTGTTCAGCTGGCTTCTTAAGTTCACTCGGATAAGTTCCATATATTCTTTACGAAGAATCTTCTGTTCTTTCGCTTCTTCCGGAGTGAGTCCTTCCGCTTTTGATTTTTTATATAATTCATTGATACGATCAATCTTCTTTTGTTCCATTGTCTATCTCTCCTTTTCCTGTTCCGTTCAATGTTGCGATATTCGTTACTGTTCACTCCCGCGTCAATCACTCCGCTGATTGACACGGGAGTGAACAGTAACCGATATTCTTTCCGCTGACTCTGTATTATACACGATTCTGTGCACTTCGTCCACTTTTTTAACTGGAATAATTCTCAAGAAAACCATACAGTTCTTCCGCTGACTTAAGATAGATCCCATTTTTCAAATCCTGTTGTACTTCATCCGGCAGATTGTTTACGGACAGACTGGTTGTTTCGTAAAGGGTTGTTCCATCTTGCAGATAGACCGCAACATATCCATGCAGCTCTTTCAGATAATATGCATCATCTGAAACAGACTCTCCTTTTGCTGAACTGCGTCTGGTTTGAATGGAATCATTTTTTTCATTTTTAGTCAGTTCTATAGCTTTTTCCTTTTTCAGTAGATTGTTGTAACTAACCTGATAACCTGCAATCAAACATCCGGTAATCAGAAATAAAACAGAAAAAAAGCCAATCATGTATTTTTTCATCGCAAATCGCTCCTTTTTTCATACAGTATTGGCTTTTTTATTTTTTTTATTCTTCTACTTTTACGGCTGGAAGCAGATGGAATTTCTTAGAAATTCTCAGGATACGTCCCCCCATTGGAAGATCAAGGATATCATCTTCAGAAAGTGTTCCGATCTTCAACATAACAACTGCATAAACAAGTATTGCTACAATCAGTGAAATGCATACTGGAATTACACGACCGCCGATCAGTGTATCAAACAGTCTGAATACGCCGAAAGTTACAATGCCCATCACTGCTGCTGCAGCGAATGGTTTTCCGAAGGTGCTTACAAAATCGATTTTGAAACCGCTGACTTTTCGAATCTTGAGCAGGTTCAAAATACTCATTGCAAGTGCAAATACAATATTTCCACCCACCAGCGCATAGACGTTCATCTTGAAGACAGTCATCATCAGTACAAATGCTACCAGATGGATTCCAAGAGCTGCTGCAGCATTCTTTGCAGGACTTGTCATGTAGTTTAATCCATGAAGAATGGAATTCGTTACAGAGGAAAGTCCATACAGTACAACAACGATAGCTCCTGCCATCAATAGACGCGCTGGTGTTGCACTGGAGTCATTGTACAGCAGAACCATAATTGGGGAAGCAAGTACAAAATAACCGATACAACTAGGAATAGCAATTACCATTGTAAGACGTAATGTCTGGTTAATCTTACTGTGAACCTGTTTCTTTGTACCTGCTGTAACAACAGCTGTAAGACTTGGCACAAGAGATGTTCCAAGTGCGTTCGCAATTGCCATCGGGACATTGATCAGGGTGTCGTATTTACCGGTGTAAATACCCTGAAGAGCCATATATTCTTTCTCTACATAGCCTTGTGACTCCATAACATGATTAAAGATTGTAAGGTCGATAATCTGGTTAATATTATATACAGCGGTACTGAATACAACTGGGATTGCTGTTAAAAGTAATGCTTTCAGAAGGAAAGAATAACTTTCAACATTCTGGGTGCGGTCTCTTTTAAGCTGTTTGCGTATTACATTTTTATATAAAAAAATGACAAACAAAAGAAATAGCAATCCAGATAAAGAGCCGACAACCGTTCCAAGTGTACTTCCGGCAGCACCGTAAGCAGGTCCGAGAAGCTCCTCTCCGGATTTTTCTCCTGCTTTTGTTCCGATGCCAAAGAGGACACTTGCGCCGACAATACTGATCACGGCATTAAATACCTGCTCAATGATCTGTGAGATAGCTGTTGGAAGCATTGTTCCCATTCCCTGGAAATATCCACGGATAACAGCCATAACTGCAACGATCAGAAGTCCCGGGGCAAGAACCCGCAGTGCATAAACGCTAAGTGGAGATTTCATTAAATGTGTTGAAATCAGTCCTGCTCCCAAAAAGATTGTCAGCGAGATGAATAATCCAACACCGATTGCAAAAGCAAGAGAACAGATAAATACACGGAATGCATTTCGTCTCTGACGCTTTGCAAGTCGGATCGATACCAGCTTGGATACGGCAGTCGGAAGGCTGAATGATGAAATCATCAGAGCGATTGCATAGACCTGATAGGCATATCCATAAAATCCGTTTCCTTCATCTCCTAAAATATTCGTCAGCGGAATCCTGTAGACTACGCCTATGATTTTTGTAAGTACAGCTGCTGCTGCAAGTATCGAACCCTGGACAATATAATCATCCTTTTTCGTTCGTTTTTTCGTTGTTTGTGCCTCAGTTTCAGACATAACTTCCTCCTAGTGTCCCATTCCTTAAAATCTATTTAATATATGTATTCCATCAGCGGAAAATACCGACTTTTTCCATGATTTCTTTCTGTTTCGCTTCCATGACAACACGTTCTTCATCAACCATGTGATCGTATCCAAATAAGTGAAGCATACTGTGTGCAATCAGGAAAGCATACTCTCTTTTGGGTAAATGTCCATATTCTTCAGCCTGGGATAACACTTTTTCCTTTGAGATAACGATATCACCAAGCATCAATTCTCCGGATTCCGGATTAAAAGCTTCTGCACTTTCTTCATCAATCACGGAAAAATCTCCCGGCTCTTCGTATTCGATCATAGGGAAAGAAAGTACATCCGTTGGGCGGTCAATTCCACGTTGTTCCAGATTCATTTCGTGAATCTGGGCATTCTCAGTCAAAAGAAGATTGATCTCTGCTTCATAAGGACAGTCTGCAAGTTCTAATGCAGCGTCAATAACTAATGTGGCAATCTCTTCTGTATCAAAGTCTAACTTTATATTCCCCTCTTCTTCGATAAAAAGACTCATCCTTTTTTCCTCCTGTTTTCTCTCGGTCTGGACGATTTCTTCTCATAGTCCTCATATGCTTTTACAATTTTCTGAACTAATGGATGTCTTACAACATCTTTGCTTGTCAGCGTACAGATGTTGATCCCTTCCAGATCTTTTACAACCTTTACAGCAACATCAAGTCCGGATATTGTTCCGGATGGAAGATCTTTCTGCGTAGAATCACCTGTAATGACAACTTTGGATCCAAAACCAATTCTTGTTAAGAACATTTTCATCTGGGCCGGCGTTGTATTCTGTGCTTCATCAAGGATGATGAACGCATTATCTAAAGTACGTCCGCGCATATATGCCAGAGGAGCAACCTCAATCAATCCTTTTTCAGAATTCTTAAGAAAACTGTCAGCTCCCATGATCTGATAAAGCGCGTCATATAAAGGTCTTAAATACGGATCAATCTTGCTTTGCAGGTCACCCGGAAGAAATCCAAGCTTCTCTCCGGCTTCAATTGCCGGGCGTGTCAGGATGATTCTGCTTACTTCTTCGCGCTTGAATGCTGTGATTGCCATTGCCATCGCAAGATAGGTTTTTCCTGTTCCGGCAGGTCCGAGACCGAAAGTGATCATTCCATTTCGAATTGCATCAACATATTTTTTCTGACCTAATGTTTTAGGTTTGATTGGTTTTCCCTGTAGTGTATGACAGATCAGATCTTTATCAATAGAAACAAGGGCTTCTTCCTGATCTTCAAATACGAGCGAGATTGCATAGTCTACATTCTGTTCTGTAATCGTATTTCCTCGTTTAGCAAGTTCCACAAGCTGTGTAAGTACACGCTGGGCTTTCTGTGCAGCAATTGTATCTCCTACAATCTTAGTTGCACCGTCACGTGAAATCAATGTGACATGAAAAGTTCTTTCTATTTTCTTTATATAAGTATCAAACTGGCCAAATACATTCATCTCGTATTCAGCCGGAATATCAATGATCAGTTCCGACAGACTCATCCGGTTCGTTCCTTTCTAAAGTTATTCTTTCGGTCTCTGTTTCCTCTTCAATCTGCTGATTCAGATAGAGCGTACCTGAAGCCGTTGCCTTTTCGGCAGATATATATATCTTAACATTTTTTTTATTAATTTGAATACCCTTTTCCTCTAAATCTTTACAAAAATAACGAAATCGACGGCTTAAAATTGTCTGTATCTCTTTTTTTGTATATTTTATTTTCTTGAAGCCGTATTTTTTTATTGTTTCATGCCCATAAAAAACAGGAAGTGAAAAATTTTCTCCCAGTTTTAACTGATGCTCTATACAAAGTTTTTCAGAAGTGTCAGATATTTTTGGTTTCCATGTTTCTAACCGGACAGATCCGATTTGAATAAATCCGGACTTTTTAGTTTCTTTTGTATATACTTTTTTATTATGATAACAGGAAATTATATCCAGATAAGAAATCTGTGTATCAGCGAAAATATCTGCATCGGCATGCGTATATTGATATCCGGTAATTTCACCACTGTCATCCAGGATGTCAATCCGTCCAGATACAAGTAAAGTTCCTTTCGTTACAGAATCCCCGATATGTACCTGGGGAATGCCGGTGCGTGTAATTAAATTTGTAATGATTCCATCAGTAGAAGCAATAAGATCAGCAGGTAAAGAATCTGTCTGAGTAGATGAGATGATAGGAAGCGCATCTTCATTTTCTTTTATCTGTATTTTTAACCGGCTACCATCAAGAGAAGCAGATACCCAAACGATATCATTATATTCCTTTCGAAGGGCTTTGACAATCCCCTGACAATCTACATTTTTCTTTTGCATTCCAGGATAAATCCCCTCTTCTTTCAGAAACGTTGTCAAGGTCGTGTCGGTCCATCTTTTATTTCCCTGAAAATGAATATCCCATAGAAATTGCGAGTAACAATCGATTAGAAAAATGCATAGGAAGATGCTGATAAAGAATAGTTTTCTTTTTCGGTAGCGAGAAAGAAAAAAAGGAAAGCCATACCGTTTTTTTAGTATGACTTTTGTATGTGTTTTTCTGACATAAGGACGAATCTTTCGAAAATCAGATAAACTCAAGTATAATTCATAATTTGTTCCGATACGGGTCAATCCCCAGAATCGGATGCGGTGATAACAGCAGAGATTCAGAAATCGTTCTGGGGAGTATCCTTTGATCTGAATCTTCACATAACCGGACAAGTAGCGGATCAGGCAATGAATCACCCCGGATTCCTCCCCTCGGTAAATTCTAAAGATGATAATGCTCCAGTTACTTTCATCTCATCATTTGTGTAGTATTGAATCCGGAGTCGTTTTCCCTGGATCCGGATCTGTCCTGCCCGCGTCTGCACACGGATCAGTGTATCTGTGTATTCAATAATGCCCCGATAATTTTCAATGCATAATTCATTTCGTCCTAAAATGGTTATAACAGAAGCATTCTGAATCACATCTTTTGGGAGATCCATTGCGGATACCATCTTTTCTTTGATCTGCTCTCGGTTCATTGAAGTTTTTTATATAAAAATCCTTTGTCATCAGTATATGAATATATCACGATGTCCTATACCAGTTGTTTTCTGTGACAAATCTCTATTTATGATAAGGTTCACCGTTGATGATCCGATAACTTCTGTATATCTGCTCTAACAGAATAACCCGCATCAACTGGTGTGGAAAGGTCATCTTGGAAAAGCTTAATGCATAGTTCGATCTTGCGAGCACTTCTTTGCCCAAACCAATGGATCCGCCAATGATAAATGTGATATGGCTTGTCCCCTGAATTCCAAGTTGATTGATTTTTGCAGAAAGTTCCTCGGAACTAAGAAGTTTTCCGTTAATCTCAAGAGTGATCACATAGGCATCTTCTTTTACATATTTCATAATGCGCTCAGCTTCTTTATCGCGAATTGTATTTTCCACGACATCACTTGCATGGTCAGGTGTCTTTTCATCAGCTACTTCTATAATCTCCAGTTTGCAGTATCGGCTCAATCGCTTGCTGTATTCTGCAATTGCATCTCGCAGATATTTTTCTTTTATCTTTCCTACGGTTATTAATGTAATCTTCATTTTTCTGTTCTTTCTGAATAAATTTTAATCATGCATGCCTGTTAACTGTTATTTTGATAATCTGTCAGCAATTTCGTAAACATAGAGTTCGTGAAGAGCTCTTGTTGCGCAAATGTATTCCGCCTGATTTTTAAGCGGATTTTCTTTTGCACCGCGAAGTGCGAACACCTGGTCAAATTCCAGCCCTTTTGCAAGATAAAATGTCGTTACTGTGAGGCCTTTCTTAAATGCGGAACTGTTACGATCCACATAGGATACGTTGATACCACGCAGTTTCAGGAGACGGCTTAAGTCAAAAGCTTCCTCTTCTGTTGTTGTGATCAGGGCAGCAGTTTCAAAGTCTCCCGGACATTTTAAATGACAGACAAGTTCATCAAGCAATTCCGTATCTGTGTTAAATGTCTTTTCTACGACTTCTTTTCCATGGCGGTCCAGTAACTCAAGATCAGATACTCCACTGACTTTTTCCGCATACCGGGCAATTTCCAATGTGTTCCGGTAACTCTTTTTGATCTCAATCGTTCGGATCTCACGTCCAAGTAATTTGGGAAGAAATCTCAATACATCCTGTTGCTTTGTATCCAGGGTCTGTGCACGGTCTCCAAGAATTGTCATTCTGCAGTGGAATAGCATTTCTAAAATTGTATATTGCAGATAAGAATAATCCTGCATCTCGTCGATTACTAAATGTTTGATATTCTTATGAGTAGAATTGCCACCTGACAGGCGATATTTCAGATACAGCATAGGAAATACATCTTCATATGGTAATTTTCTTTTCTCATAAGGGACGTCTGGCAGCAAATTACATCCGCAGTCTTCTAACATCCAATTATAGATGGCATAAATGTCTTTTGTTTTGTACATCTTATCGAATTTCATCTGAAGTGTTTCTTGATCATCATCTGAAATATTTCTTCCGTTTAAAGTTTCCCAGGAATCAATGAAATAATCTTTTATGGCATCCATACGATTTAAAAGAGGAGTCTCTGTAAATTTGAAATAAAACAGTTCAATCATTTCTTCTTCCGTCAATGTCATCCCGCGGAAATAGACTTCCTTAAACTCAATCAGACGGTCTTCTAAAACTGCAAGAAATCCTTCGATCTCACCAATGAAAGCTTTTGCTTGTTTCCAGTCAAAACGATCCTGTGATTCTTGATCTGGAAATCTCATTCTGCGTTCTAATTGATCATATCTGTCTTCGCAATCAGCAGAAACACCTTTCCGAAGTTCTTTATAAGCATAGAGATCAAAACTCATTTCGCGGATATTTTCTTCTCCAAGTTCCGGTAAAATGTGTGAAATATAATCAGCGAAAACACCGTTCGGTGAAAGAATCAGCACATTAGAAGACTTTAAACTGTCACGTTCATGATATAAGAGATATGCAATTCGGTGTAAAGCAATCGAAGTTTTTCCACTTCCGGCAGCTCCCTGGATTACAAGGATTCGATCTTTTGTGTTTCGGATAATTGCATTCTGTTCTTTCTGGATCGTGCGGACGATATTTTTTAATTTCACATCACTGTTTGTTCCAAGTTCTTTTTTCAGAATATCATCATCGATTTTTGTATCACTTTCAAAGGCATAGACAAGTTCTCCATTCTGAATCTTAAACTGCCATTTTGAAAGAATCTCTCCATCCAGTCTTCCGGCAGGAGCCTCATAGCTTGCCGGTCCTTTATCATAATCATAAAACAAACTGCTGACCGGAGCTCTCCAGTCGTAGATCAGCGGCTGCATACCGTTCTTTTCAGCAAAATTTCCGATTCCAATATAAAACGGTTCCGGTTCGTCATCTCCATCATACATAAAATCGACACGTCCGAAAAAAGGTGCATCTAACATTTTCTCAAATCTATGTTTTAATTGCAGCTTCTCATTATTAGCGTTGACCTGATGCAGAAGTGCCTGCTGATTATCATAATCTTCGTAACCATACTCATCCATCTCCGTATAGTTTTCCCAGTAATATTCCTGCATGTTATCAATCTCTTTCTGTCCATCAGAGAGAGACTGCCTGATTTCTTCCAGTCGTTTTTCTAACTTTATCTCAATGTCTTCAAGGAAACATCTTCCATCAAATCTGTTGTCATTGCTCTTATAATTCGTCATATGTTTTATATTTCCCCCAAAATAGATTTTTGCTTCTTAGGTTTATTGCAAACATTTGGCTTATTATTTTACCATATCTTCGAATAGGTTGTCATCTAATTTGAGCAAAATTGCTGATAAAATGGGTAACAGTAACGTAACAGTTTAGCTTTCGGGTCGAAAAGCTAATACATTCAAAATATCTATAGAGTTTTTTGTCCTTTACAATATTTATCTATTTTTCTTTCTTATAAAATAAATAATAAGAGCTACAATAACTATAATTAATGCAATATTTATGACTGTGTAAATCAAATTTATCATATTCTTACCTTCCTCGTTATTCTATTTCCTATTTTTTTTTGCAATTCTAATGCTTATACTAACAACAATATAACTACTCCAAAATATTATAAAACCATAATTCCAAAATAGGTTTTTAAAATTCCATTTTTCATCTATTAAACAAGATAAAAGAACGCCAATCAGAATTTGAATAGTTAATATTAATAAAATTCTAATAATTTCTTGCATTGCTCTTTTCATATTTAATGTCCCAACCAAAATTTCACCCACTTGAGTATAGATATCTTCATTATTTTCGCTCTCCTTCATCACATAATCTTCCAATGTAACTAACTGAATTTCCCGGTGAACCAATTAATTCTTCTTTAATTTATCAAAAATTCCTTAAGTTTCATCTTAAGAAATCTGAAGAATTCTTAAGTCTATTCTCTCCTATTCATTGTTATGGTATTATAAATAAGCCTACTAATTTATAAAATGCATAAAATATAGAGCGCTCTGCACTACTTTTCATAGTATGTTTTGGGTAGTAACTAATCAGCAGACAGTATAGTTCAATGCTTTTATCTTAAATTTTTTACAATAATAAATATTAGGAGACATTCATGGAAAAAAATATATTAATCATTGAAGACGACAAAGATATTCGAGAAGGAGTAAAAATTTTATTGGAAGGAGAAGGTTATTCCGTTGAAGAAGCTTCAAACGGTGCAGATGGACTGAAAAAACTCACTTCGCACACAAATCTAGTCATTCTCGATATCATGATGCCTGGCATCTCAGGATTGAAGACTTGTGAAGAAATCAGAAAAATTTCTTATGTTCCGATTCTTTTTTTAACTGCCAAATCAAAAGAATCCGACAAATTAATTGGATTTATGGCAGGAGCAGATGATTATCTTATAAAACCATTCTCTTATACTGAACTTTTCGCAAGAGTCAGATCGCTTCTGCGCCGTCATCAGGTTTATGATCGAGAAATATTGCAAATTCAGAAAGAAGAGTGGATTGAAATCCATCAGATATGCATCAATTCTTCAAAAAACATTGTGTTCCAACAAGGGAATGAAATTCAATTAACTGAAATAGAGTACAAAATATTGCTTTTATTAATACAGTACCCCACTAAAATATTTTCTCTTCAAAATCTCTATGAAAGTATTTGGGAAGAACCTTTTATAAGTACTTCGGCTAATACTATTATGGTGCATATAAGAAATCTTCGGACAAAAATTGAAGAAAATCCTCAAAAGCCTAAAATTATTCAAACTGTTTGGGGAAAGGGGTATCGTCTTGGCTAAATTAAAACGCAACAGTCTTACGAAAGAAATCATTTTCTTAGTTTTATCTGGTTTTGCAGCAGCTTTTATTCTCTTTTTGATCCTTTTTCAGGTAGGAACAACTTTGCTAAGTGAATATTTTGCCAGTTCAAATTTCATCTATAATTCAGAAACATCGTACATTAATGAGCTCACAGAATTTGTTCATAAGAAAAAGCTTGCTGCAACAGATACCGACCAACTTGGCGATTGGGCTCATCAAAAGGGAATTCGGCATTTTACTATTTCCCGCGAACGGGTATTAATCTATGAAAGTACCTATTCAAACTCTATCGTTCTGGGAAATACTTCTGAATCGGATACTTTACATTACAACTGGCAATATTTTCATACGGTATCTTTTTCTGATGGAGATGCAGACGTTTACATTTATGCGAATTATGAATTGAAGTATTATCTGTTATACTATATAGCTGCCGCATTTATCAGTATTTTTCTATGGATCTTACTTTTCGCTATTGGAATCGGAAAAAAGGTGAACTATATTCAACAGCTAAGTTCTGGTGTAACACAAATTGAATCGGGTGCATTAGACTGCGAAATTCCTATAAAGGGAAATGATGAATTGGCCACTCTTGCACATGGCTTAAACGAAATGCGTCTTTCCTTGATTGAAAAGCAACTAAAGGAAGCTCAAATGAAATCTGCCCAGGACCAGCTTGTACTTAGTATGGCTCATGACTTAAGAACACCTTTAACTGGTCTTATGACATTTTTAGAAATTGCCAGAAAGCAAAATTCTTTGAATGAATGCACAGACTACATTAGTAAAGCTTATGCCAAGACAACACAGATACGTGATTTATCTAACCAGCTCTTTGATTTTTTTCTAATCAACTCAGAGAATCCTATGAAATTAGAGGAGCCGGAAAATGTAGAATATGCATTAGGAGAATACCTTTCCGAACTATGTGGATTGCTGGAAATGGACGGATATCATGTTTCTATAGAAAAACTCCACTGGGAACCGGTACAGATACAAATATGCACAGATTTTGCTGGACGGATTATTGATAATCTTGTTTCTAATATTAAAAAATATGCCCATCCTGATCTGCCGGTTTTTCTGATTTCTGAATACACTAAGACATCTGCCTGTATTACCATCCAAAATACGATCGCTGTTCCTGATCAATTTGTACACGGGACAGGCATTGGTGTCAAAAATATACATGCGATGATGCATCAGATGCATGGACTTTGTCAGGTAAATATTGAATCCGATACTTACTCTATTACCTTGAAATTTCCAGTTATTTAAAAAATATCCTGACAAGCACAGATTTTTCTGCATCTTGTCAGGATATTTTTTAAATTCCGATTTTCTCAAAGAAGCTTACGATCCTATGTACAATCTTCCTTCAATTATTTATTTCTCAGATATTCATCGATACCTTTGGCACCTGCTTTACCAGCTCCCATAGCAAGGATAACTGTAGCAGCTCCTGTAACAGCATCTCCACCGGCAAATACGCCTTCTTTAGATGTCTGTCCGTTCTCTTCTTCCGCAACGATACATTTTCTGCGGTTTGTCTCCAGACCTTTTGTTGTAGAAGAAATCAGCGGGTTCGGTGATGTACCAAGAGACATGATAACTGTATCTACTTCGATGTCATACTCGGATCCCTCGATTTCAACCGGACGTCTTCTTCCGGATGCATCTGGCTCACCAAGTTCCATCTTGATCACTGTCATGCTTGTGATATTACCGTTCTCGTCAACATTGATCTTCTTCGGATTTGTAAGAAGATCGAAGATGATTCCTTCTTCTTTTGCATGGTGAACTTCTTCTGCTCTTGCAGGAAGCTCTGCTTCACTTCTTCTGTATACTACATGAACTTCTGCGCCGAGACGAAGAGCTGTTCTTGCAGCATCCATAGCTACGTTACCACCACCAACAACGGCTACTTTCTTACCGGCAGCGATCGGTGTGTCGTAATCCTCACGGAAAGCTTTCATCAGGTTACTTCTTGTCAGGTATTCATTTGCGGAGAATACTTCGTTTGCATTCTCTCCCGGAATTCCCATGAACATTGGAAGTCCGGCACCGGATCCGATGAATACTGCCTCGAATCCTTCTTCTTCCATCAGCTGATCGATTGTTGTGGATTTACCAATAACAACGTTTGTCTCGAATTTAACACCGAGCTCTTTTACTTTCTCGATCTCTTTCGCAACGACTTTCTGTTTTGGAAGACGGAACTCAGGAATACCATATACAAGTACTCCACCGAGCTCATGTAATGCTTCGAATACTGTTACATCATATCCGAGTTTTGCAAGGTCTCCGGCACATGTAAGTCCGGACGGGCCAGAACCGATAACAGCTACTTTGTGACCGTTCATAGTCTCTGCGCCTTCTGGTTTGATATCGTTCTCAAGTGCATAGTCAGCAACGAAACGCTCCAGTTTTCCGATAGAAACAGGCTCACCTTTGATTCCACGGATACATTTTCCTTCACACTGGGATTCCTGTGGGCAAACACGTCCACAGATAGCCGGAAGTGCACTGGATTTACCAATGATCTTGTAAGCTTCTTCGATATTTCCTTCTTTTACCTGCTGGACAAATGCCGGAATGTTGATGGATACAGGACAGCCCTGGATACATTTTGCATTCTTACAGTTAAGGCATCTTGTAGCCTCTTCCATTGCTTCTTCTTTGTTATAACCGAGACAAACTTCTTCAAAGTTTGTTGCACGTACTTTTGGATCCTGCTCTCTTACAGGTACTTTTTTCATCATATCAGCCATTATTCGTCACCTCCACAATGTCCGCATCCGCCGTGATGTGTATCGCCTTCCTGAAGTTTCAGCATTGCGCGTCCTTCTTCAGATTTGTACATCTGGCTTCTCTTCATTGCCTGATCAAAGTCAACAAGGTGTCCGTCGAACTCTGGTCCGTCAACGCATGCAAATTTGATCTCATCACCAACCTGAAGACGGCAGGCACCACACATACCTGTTCCGTCTACCATGATCGGGTTCATGCTGACGATTGTCGGAATCTCAAGTTTCTTTGTTAAGAGACAGACGAATTTCATCATGATCATCGGTCCGATTGCAACGCAGACATCGTATTTATTTCCGTTGTTTACAAGTTCTTCTACCATAGTTGTAACCATTCCTGCGTGTCCGTAAGAACCGTCATCTGTACATGGGTAGTAGTTGCCTGCAACAGCTTCCATCTGATCTTCAAGGATCAGCATATCTTTTGTCTTAGCACCAACGATAACATCAGCATCGATTCCGTGTGCTTTCAACCATTTTACCTGTGGGTAAACCGGAGCAGCCCCAACTCCACCGGCTACAAACAGCATCTTCTTATTCTTAAGGGACTCAAGGTCTTCATGAACAAACTCAGAAGCGCATCCGAGTGGACCCGTGAAGTCACGGAAACTGTCTCCTGCTTTAAGTTCCCCCATTTTCGTTGTAGAAGCTCCAACTTCCTGGAAGACGATTGTGATTGTTCCTGCTTCTCTGTCATAATCACAGATTGTCAGCGGAATACGTTCGCCTTTCTCGTCCATTTTAACGATGACAAACTGACCAGGCTGACAGTGGCTTGCTACACGTGGTGCATGAACATCCATCAGATAAATCTTATCAGCCAGTTTTTCAGCTTTTAATATCTTATACATGTTTCTCCTCCTTGTAAATAAATCGACGTTATTGTCTTCAAACATTGTGTAAACAATAACAACTCGCTCTTTGTTAATAATACGACACTTCAGCTATGAATTCAAGTAAAACATACGGGTAGACACACAATTTCATGCATCTACCCGTATTGTTTAAGACAAGTTTACAGCGTTATCTTATTTTATAAGAACACTGAAACCTTTATTAATTTTTGATTTTAGAAATCAACTTCTGTTCCGTAGTATGTACATGTAAGAAGTTTAGCCATAGCAGCAGGATCGATTGCACGTGGGTTGGATCCTGTACAGGCATCTCCTACAGCCAGTTCTGCAATCTTGTCAACTTTTTCTTTGAATTCTTCTTCATTGATTCCGAAGTCTTTCAGAGTCTTAGGAATGTTCAGTCTTACATTGAACTCATCAATCTTCTCAACAAGGCTGTTGATCAGAGCCTGCTCAGATGTTCCGGCAAGTCCCATTCTGCGTGCGATTTCAGCATAACGTTTTGCAGCTACAACGTCTTTTGCGTTGTATTTGATAACGTATGGAAGGTAAATTGCGTTAGCACATCCGTGCGGAATATGTCCTGTAGAGAATGCAGCACCTGTCTTATGAGCCATTGAGTGAACGATACCAAGTAATGCATTAGAGAATGCCATTCCTGCGAGGCACTGTGCGTAATGCATCTGCTCTCTTGCAACCATGTCACATTTATAAGATCCTGGCAGGTAATCAAGTACCATCTCGATTGCCTGAAGTGCAAGTGGATCTGTGAAAGGTCCGTTCAGTGTAGATACATATGCTTCAATTGCATGTGTAAGAGCATCCATACCTGTATATGCAACCTGTTTAACCGGAAGTCCTGCAACAAGATCAGGATCAACGATTGCAACATCTGGTGTGATGTTGAAGTCAGCCAGTGGATATTTCACACCTGTCTGATAGTTTGTGATAACTGAGAATGCTGTAACCTCTGTAGCTGTTCCTGAAGTTGTAGGAATTGCTGCAAATTTAGCTTTCTGTCTCAGCTCTGGGAAACTGAATGGTGTGATCAGGTCTTCAAAGGAGATCTCCGGGTACTCATAGAATGCCCACATAGCCTTCGCTGCATCGATTGGTGATCCACCACCCATAGCAACGATCCAATCCGGCTCGAAAGCACGCATTGCTTCTGCACCTTTCATAACAGTCTCAACTGACGGATCCGGCTCAACTCCTTCAAACAGCTGAACTTCCATTCCGCCTTCTTTCAGATAATTAACTGCTTTATCCAGGAATCCCTGACGTTTCATAGAACCGCCACCAACTACGAGAATGGCTTTCTTTCCTTTCAGGTTTTTCAGTTCTTCCAGACATCCTTTTCCATGATAAATGTCTCTTGGTAAGCAAAATCTACTCATAACAAATCTCTCCTTTTTTATGTAGTATTGTTATTTTTTTAACAGATATTATTATAACTCTGCATACTAAAAAAAGCAACCCTATTTTGGAAAATTTACATAACATTTTTCAAAATAAAGGTTGCTTTCTAGTTACTTTACACAGTTTGCTAATATGTAGTAATGTAATTTCGTGTTGTTACTTCAGTTGCTTTTCCATTTTTATCGTTCACGAGGATCGCTGAAAAAGTTGTCTGTGAATTTTCTGGCATATCAATCGGGTCAGTATATTTCTCAGAAGATGCGGTTGGAGTTGAACCGTCCAACGTGTAGTATGCCGTATATCCATCCGGCACCGTAATCGTGATCTGAGTGGCTGTACTATATTGTCCGGTTGATGGAGAAACTGCCGGAGCGTCTACAAGTGGAAATTCGATGGAATATTTTGCACTGGAAACAGCGCTTGGTATTCCCTTTTTATTAACTGCAATTGCACGGATCTCCGTGTCACCTTCGGACTGAAGCAGAACAGCTTCTTTGTATTCTGTACTTGACTCCGTCGGATCAGAACCATCTGTTGTATAATAAATCGTTCCTCCTGTAGCAGATGTTAATGTTACCTGCTGTACTTCGTCATAGGTGCCTTCTTTCAAACTGAATTCAGGAGCAGCAGAAACATAATCATTCATAGCAGATAACACATTTTTATCTTCACAATCCTGCAGGAGATCAGAAATCTTATTCGGCTGTTCTGTTTTCTCATAGAATTTTACCGCGGCTTTATAGAGATTTACATTCGATGGCTGTGTCTCCAGTGCGTTGAGATAGATGCTTTCAGCACTGTCCAGATCATCCTGGGCAACATAGATATTAGCAAGTCCGGTATAAGCCTCTGCCTTTGATTTATCCTTTATAATTGCTCTGTTAAAATAATTCTCTGCAGAAGTATAGTTACTATTCTGCAGTGCGGCATTCCCTTTTTTGATCATGCCTGTATAGGAATTCTGATATCCGATATAAATTCCGACACCAACCAGAAGAATGAGCAGGAAAAAAACCGTAAGTAATTTTTGGCGTTTTTTTCTGGCAGCTTCTTGTTTTTTGATCTGCTGCAGGCGTCTGCTTTCAGTAGATGTCCGGCGCAGATTCTCTGTTGACTGACGGGCATCCTGATAACGCTTTGCATCTGTTTTCTGACGTTGTCTTTGCGCTCTCTGGCGCCGTAGCTGCTCTCTTCGCTCTTCTCTTACTTTATCCAGTTCCGCCTGGCTTAAGACGCGTGTGGAATTGGGATTTGATCGTTGATCTTGCCGATTTCTGTTCTGTTGGTTTTGGCTCACATTCTGCCTGCGGACTACATCTGCCTGGATCTGACGTGTAGCTCCGGCTACTGAGCCTTTCACTTCGCGTGCGAGTACGTCTTCCAGAGGGTTATAATCTGGTACAATCTGTACTTCAGCACCGCATACGGGACAAATCAACTGATTGTCTGGTATATTTGCTCCGCAATGTGTACACCTCATTTACAAGCTCCTCCTATTTACGAACTGTTTCAACGCAATTATTCATCAGCATCGCAATTGTCATTGGACCAACACCGCCCGGTACCGGCGTAATTGCAGAAGAATGAGGTTCAACATCCGCAAAATCAACATCTCCGCAAAGGCGGTTCGCTTCATCACGATGCATTCCTACATCGATGACAACAGCTCCCTCTTTGACATATTCAGATGTGATAAAACGCTCTTTTCCAATTGCAACAATCAGGATATCTGCTCGTTTTGCTACTTCTTTAAGATCTTTTGTTCGGGAATGTGCAACGATTACAGTTCCGTTTTCACGAAGCAAAAGGGCTGCCATTGGTTTACCGACGATATTGCTTCGTCCAATGATCACACATTCTTTTCCTTCGATTGAAATATTAGATCTTTTCAAAAGCTGAATGATTCCGGCCGGAGTACAGGATAAAAATCCTTTTTCTCCGATCCAGAGTCTTCCAACACTTACAGGGTGGAATCCATCTACATCCTTATCGGGTGAAATCGTACGGATGATCTTGTCTTCATCAATATGATCCGGTACTGGAAGCTGTACAAGAATTCCATTTACGCCTTCATCTGCATTTAATTCTTCTACTAACTTAATCAGTTCTTCTTCCGAAGTCTCTTCCGGAAGTTCATATGATCTGGATTCTACCCCGATATAGGCGCATGCCTTTTTCTTGTTTCTGACATATACAGAAGAAGCCGGGTCACTTCCCACCTGAATCACAGCAAGGCAAATATCAATGCCTTTTGCCTTAAACTGTGCGACTTCTTCTTTCAACTCATCTTTAATCTGCTGAGAGATTAATTTACCATCTATCAACTGTGCCATGTGTATCTCCTTAATTAATTATCTAACTCCATGAAAACAATTGGCATTGCCGGTCACAAACTACTATGACCGGCAGCCAATCGTAAAAAACTTTAGAAAAGTCCGGTGATCTTTCCGTCATCTGTAACGTCGATTCCGTTTGCAGCAGGAACTTTTGGGAGTCCAGGCATTGTCATAACAGCTCCTGTCAGTGCGACAACAAAACCGGCTCCTGCACTTACATATACTTCACGGATATGAATATCAAAGTTCTCAGGTCTTCCAAGCTTTGTAGCGTCATCTGAAAGAGAATACTGATTCTTTGCCATACAGATCGGGAAAGAACCAAATCCCATAGATTCAATCTTGGCGAGCTGTTTCTCAGCTGCAGGTTCATATACAACATCATGTGCGCCGTAAATCTCCTGTGCGATTGTACGGATCTTGTCTTTCAGAGAAAGCTCATCATTATAAAGCGTATGGAAATCACTTTCTTTTGTCTCAAGTGTCTCAAGAACCTTCTGCGCGAGATCTACACCGCCTTCTCCGCCTTTCTCCCACACTTCTGAGAGGGCAAACTCGCATCCGCGTTCACGACAGAATTTTTCAATAAATGCATTTTCAGCATCTGTATCTGTTACAAATGAATTCAGTGTAACAATAACCGGAACACCGTATTTCTGAATATTTTCGATGTGTTTCTCAAGATTTACAATACCTTTTGCAAGGGCATCCAGGTTCTCTTCTGCAAGGTCAGCCTTTGCAACGCCACCGTTATACTTTAATGCACGTACTGTTGCAACTAAAACTACTGCGTCTGGTTTCAGACCTGCCATACGGCATTTGATATCAAAGAATTTCTCAGCACCAAGATCAGCACCAAATCCGGCTTCTGTGACAGTGATGTCACTTAATTTCAGAGCCATCTTGGTTGCACGTACACTATTGCAGCCATGTGCAATGTTTGCAAATGGACCGCCATGTACTAATGCCGGTGTATGCTCAAGTGTCTGGATCAGGTTTGGCTTGATCGCATCTTTCAGAAGTGCGGCCATAGCACCTGTTGCCTGAAGATCATCTGCTGTAACAGGTTCTCCCTTGAAATTGTAAGCAACAATGATTCTTCCAAGTCTGCGTTTAAGATCAGCAAGATCATCTGCAAGACAGAGAATCGCCATGATCTCAGATGCCACTGTAATGACAAAATGATCTTCACGGACCATACCGTCTGTTTTGCGTCCAAGTCCGACAACAATATTTCTGAGAACACGATCATTCATATCGACACAACGTTTCCATACAACCTGTCTTGGATCAATACCAAGTGTATTTCCCTGCTGGATATGATTATCGAGCATTGCTGCAAGAAGGTTGTTTGCTGAAGTGATCGCATGAAAGTCTCCTGTAAAATGCAGGTTCAGATCTTCCATAGGAACGACCTGGGCATATCCGCCACCGGCTGCTCCACCTTTGATTCCGAAACATGGTCCGAGAGATGGCTCACGAAGTGCGATCATTGCTTTTTTTCCAAGTTTTGCAAATGCCTGTCCGAGACCTACAGATGTTGTAGTCTTACCCTCTCCGGCCGGAGTAGGATTGATTGCTGTTACAAGTACAAGCTTTCCATCCTCGTTATCTTTGATTCTGTTCCAGAGTTCATCGGAAAGTTTTGCCTTATATTTTCCATAAAATTCAAGTTCATCTTCTGAAATACCGGCCTGTACCGCTACCTCTTTGATGTGTTTCATTTCTGCTTCCTGTGCAATCTGAATATCTGTTTTCATCTTTCCCTCTCCTTTGTATCACTTTTGGTGTTTTTAGATTTTACGAAGTCTGATTCTGCATATATTCTGCAAATTCTTCTTTTGTCATAAGCACTTTTCTTGGTTTTGTTCCTTCCTCCGGACCTACAACACCGGCTTCACATAGCTGATCCATAATTCTGGCAGCACGGTTGAAACCAATCTTGAACATCCTCTGAAGCATACCAATCGATGCTTTTTCCTTGTCGATGATCAGATTCCCTGCATCTGCAAAATAGACATCCCTGCTGTTCTCGCTGTCCTGCTGTCCCGGAAGCATTCCCTGACCCGGAAGATCTGCGCTGCTTGAAATCTGTTCTTCTAGTTCATTACTGTACGAGGTATTTCCGTTCTTGTCAATCAAATAATCAACAACTTTTTGAACTTCTTCGTCTGAGACGAAAGATCCCTGCACCCTGACAGGTTTTGGATATCCGGATGGATAAAAGAGCATGTCTCCCTTTCCCAGGAGCTTTTCGGCACCATTCATGTCGATAATTGTCCTTGAATCGACACCTGATGATACAGAAAAAGCAATTCGGGAAGGCATGTTTGCTTTGATCAATCCGGTAATAACATTTACAGATGGTCTCTGTGTTGCAAGAATCAAATGAAGTCCCGCTGCTCTGGCCAACTGTGCCAGACGACAGATAGCACCTTCTACTTCTCCCGGAGCAACCATCATAAGATCAGCAAGCTCGTCAATAATAATTACAATCTGAGGAAGCTTTTTCTGAATCTCCGGTCCGGTTTCTCCATGCTTGACCTTTTCGTTAAAGCCCTTTAAATCACGTACATTGTACTGTGCAAAAAGTTTGTAACGCTTTTCCATCTCAGCAACTGCCCAGTTCAAAGCACCTGCCGCCTTCTTCATATCTGTGACAACCGGAATCATCAGATGTGGTATTCCGTTATATACACTTAGTTCCACAACTTTTGGATCGACAAGGATCAGTTTAACATCATCAGGATCTGCCTTATAAATAACACTCATGATCAGAGTGTTGATGCAGACAGATTTACCGGATCCCGTTGCACCTGCAACAAGAAGATGCGGCATCTTGGCAATGTCAGTCACCACAACCTTTCCGGCAATATCTTTACCAACTGCAAATGAAATTGGCGATTTACTGTTTTTGAATTCTTTTGACTCCAACAGATCTCCCAGCATAACCGCTGTATTTTCACTGTTCGGAACTTCGATACCGACCGCGGCTTTACCAGGGATTGGAGCTTCAATTCTCAGATCTGCAACTGCAAGATTTAACTTGATATCATCTGCAAGTCCAACAATCCGGCTTACTTTTACACCCTGTTCCGGTTGAAGCTCATATCTTGTAACAGATGGACCACAGCTTGCATTTGTCACATGCACTCCGACGCCAAAATTTTGTAGTGTCTGTTCCAGTTTTAAAGCCGTGGCACGAAGGTGTTCATCCGAATCACCGCCGCCTTTCTTCCCCTTCTTTAACAGATTCAGCGGAGGTGTATGATAAACCGGCCGGGGTTTTTGCTCCTGTTCCCGTATGGTCTGTTCTACACTGGCTGTCTCTGCAGCAACTGCCTGCGCGTCTTTTTTACTGCTTCTTCTGGAATGCTCCTGTTTTATCTCCGGGCCATTTTCAACCATAGGATCCGCAGCCGGATCATGTTCAGAACGCATCTCATTTTCTTGTCGGGAAGCGGGTGTCTGTACCGGTTCAAGATGCAGCGGATCTTCAAACGGAAGCTCTTCCTGAGCATCCATTGCCGGTTCTGCTCTGTTAATGACAAAATGATCTTCAAAGGAATCCGTCAGATTTTTCGAATCCGGCTCTTTCTCCGGGACAAGTTCTGTCATTTCAGGTGATTTTGGAGTATGTCCAAAGCCACCAACAGGTGATTCTTCTTCCGAAAGAAGCGTTGTTGCGAACGTGATACCTGATGCTTTAAGGTCTGTCCGCTTTGTACGTTTCTTTTTCTCGCTTGGAGAAGATACATCTGCCTGTGAAGTTTCGGCGTTTTCTCTTTGTTTCAACGCAAGTGCCTCTTTACGGGCATCCCTCTCAAGTGTACGGATCTCAGCAGTTTCCTGATGTTTCCGTTTCACTTCCTGGTAAGCTTTCTTTCCCTGTCTTCCAAGTGGGGCTAATAAAGAACGTTCTGTTACCAGAATGATACAAATGATTGAGAAAATGATCAAAATAACATAAGTACCTGCTTCTCCGATCAGTGGACATAAAATACTGATCAGAATTCCGCCAAGTAATCCACCTGCATTTTTATCAGCGCTGGAATCTTTGTAGTAAGATAAAACAGATGTCCCGGCGGTATATGGATGAAACATCAATTCTAAAATTCCACAAAGGAGAATGACCAGAACAATTGCGGCACCTACTTTTATGTAAGCATGAGGATTTCCTTTATTGGAAATATAAAAAGCAACTGCTCCGAAAAATACAAATGGAAATAAATATGCCATTGCTCCTACAAGTCCAAATCCTACGGAAGAAATTGCTCCTCCCGCTATGCCACCCATACCAAAATTACTCAGGATAAGAAGGATACAGATGGCAAGGGAACCCAATAGAAGGATTTCTGAACGGATTTCCTGACTTTGTGCTGTATTTATATGATTTGAAGTTCTTTTTGTCTTACTGCCAGAACTTTTCTTTGTGGAGGCAGAAGCTTTTTTTGCTGTCGATGTTTTCTTAGTTGTTGCATTTTTTGCTGCTTTCGCTGTGTTGTTCGTAGAACTTTTTTTCGTATTTGTAGATTTTGCAGCCATCTGATTCCCCCTTAATTATTATACCATTGTACTGATTCAATCAAACGATAGATTGAATACATACTGTTTCAAGTATAACATCAAATAAAATTCATGTCATTACAAAATTTCTTTGATCAGATGCCATTTTTTTGTTCTATATTTACATTTCCGAAGGTTTTTCCCGTTTTTCATCAATCAATTCATAGAGTTTTTTAAATGCCTGGTGAATGCCTCCGACTTCGTCGATGATCCCTTCTCTTACAGCTTCTTCTCCTTCTAACAGTGTTCCTACATCCTTTACAAGCTGGGTGGGGTTTAGCATCAGATCAACAAGACGTTTTTCTGTGATTTTAGAGTGTGCAGCAATAAATCCGGCAATTCTGTCCTGTGTACGTTCCATATTTCTCAGACTCTGTGTCACACCGATAAAAGTACCGTTTGAACGAACCGGATGAACAACCATGGTTCCTGTCGGTACAATAAAGGAATAATCTGCCGAAACAGCAAGAGGACCGCCAATAGAATGACTTCCACCAAGGACAAGAGAAACGGTTGGTTTTCCCAAAGAAGCTATCATCTCCGCAATTGCAAGTCCGGCTTCCACATCTCCCCCCAGTGTATTTAATAAAATGAGAACCCCCTCTACTCCATCGCTTTCTTCAGCTTCAGCCAGTTGTGGAAGTAAATGTTCGTACTTTGTTGCTTTTGTATTATTTGATACTGTTTCATGCCCTTCAATTTCACCTATAATTGTCAGAAGACGAATTTTGTAATTCTTTTTATTTTCATTTAACATTAACGCACCAAATTCTTTGATTTCATCTGATTTTTGCTTTTTTTCCTCGCTCATATCAATATGCCTCCTGTTGAAAGTAAATAAATACTATTACTAGAATACACAGAATACGGGGAAAATATGTATTGTATCCAATTCTGCATATCAATCTCCACAATTTAAGCAAAAGAGCTAACTACTGTTTAAAACCTACAATTCGGATACAAAAAACAGGAGGTATGGATACAAAATCATAGGAATCCATACCTCCTGAATCATATGTAATTAATATTAATCTTCCAGTGCCTGTTCTACATCGGCAATCAGATCTTCGATATTCTCAATTCCAAGACTGAAACGAATCAAATCCGGCTGTACACCTGCTTCCAACAGTTCCTGCTCATTCATCTGTCTGTGTGTATGACTTGCAGGATGAAGTACGCAGCTTCTTGCGTCTGCTACATGAGTTACAATTGCAACCAGTTTCAGTTTGTCCATCATCTTGACTGCTGCTTCTCTTCCGCCCTTTAATCCAAAAGTAATAACACCGCATGTTCCGTCCGGCATGTATTTCTGAACGAGGTCATAATCTTTACTTCCCGGAAGTGAAGGACAGTTAACCCATGCTACTTTCTCATGTCCCTGGAGATACTGAGCCATCTTTACTGCATTCTCACAATGTCTTGGTACTCTCAAATGAAGACTCTCGAGTCCAAGGTTCAGAAGAAATGCATTCTGTGGAGACTGAATCGATCCAAGATCTCTCATCAGCTGTGATGTTGCCTTTGTTATATAAGCAGCTTTGCCAAACTTTTCTGTGTATACAATTCCGTGATAAGTCTCATCCGGTGTTGTAAGTCCGGCAAACTTGTCTCCGTAAGCAGCCCAGTCAAAGTTTCCACTATCAACGATTGCTCCACCAACACAAGCTGCATGACCGTCCATATATTTTGTTGTTGAATGAGTAACAATATCTGCTCCCCATTCAAACGGGCGGCAGTTGATCGGTGTTGCAAATGTATTATCTACGATTAATGGAACATTGTGTGCATGTGCTGCTTTGGCAAACTTCTCAAAATCAAAGATAGTCAATGCAGGATTGGCAATTGTCTCTCCAAAAACAGCCTTTGTGTTCTCCTGGAATGCTGCATTTAATTCCTCTTCTGTGCAGTCAGGGTCAACAAATGTTGCTTTTACGCCCATTTTACGAATTGTATGAGCAAACAGGTTGTAAGTACCTCCATACAACGCAGATGCACATACGATGTGATCACCTTCTTCAGCAATATTCATGATAGCATAGAAGTTTGCTGCCTGTCCGGAAGAAGTCAGCATTGCTGCTACTCCGCCTTCCATATCACAGATCTTAGCTGCTACCGCATCATTCGTCGGGTTCTGAAGTCTGGTATAAAAATATCCGGACTCTTCAAGATCAAACAGTCGTCCCATCTGATCACTGCTTGTATAACGGAATGTTGTGCTCTGAACGATCGGGAGTACACGTGGCTCACCGTTTCCCGGATTGTAACCGGACTGTACGCATTTCGTTTCCATCTTGTAATTACTCATAGTCTTATGTCCTCTCTTATAGCTGATTATTCATTAGTTATGGTATACATCATTTTGTTATTCCTACATGAGCACTATTATACCGTTTAAATCTAAAAAAATCAACATTTTCTACAGGTGAAGTAGGATATGGGAATCCCCAAGGTGTTTCTGCTCAGAAAATGCTTTTTTCAGATAAGCTGCGCAGTCAGGAAGGGAAAACTGCCGATTTTATCGTGCATTTTCCTCCGCTGACAATTCACCGCTTCACAATCATACGGCTTAAATAATCTCAAACATTCCAAATCCCTGAGAGTTTTTACTTCCCAAGCCTGCCTGATATAGAAAATCTAAATATTTCCTTTTTCCTGATATTAGATATTTCCCATACCAGCCAGTAATATAACTTCCTTGATATTTTGTCACAAATTTCTTTGGCAAGTCTTTATCCAGTTTTTGAATTTTTAAAGTTGAAATCGGATCAACTCCGTAATATGCTTCATACTTACGATAGAAATTATCATTTATTTGTCGATAAAATTCTTCCTCATCTGGATTATAATAATATGTCTTTCCCATCTCATAATCTGTCGAGTACACTGTAATTGGTGTTTTCATCTGTATGTATAGTTCTTCCACTTCAATCGTATAATCATACAACTCTATTTGAATATCTCTACATAATGTTTTCCCGAAATATATTCCATTATTCCAGAAACTTTCTCCCAATAATCGTATTAATAATGGTTCTGGACTCCGTATCTCAAATACTATGTACGATTTAAAAATTATCTGCTTATTCTGTATATAATAATCTCCTGACAATTGACTAAACTGAAACATCTTATACTGGCGTTTTTCCAGGCTATATCCTTCATTATGAAGAAAATCTGCATAGTCTGGCATCGTTCCGATTGCTCGATAGATAATAGACTGTACGATATGATTGTAATTAAGCGGTAATGAAAGCGGTTGTTCTAAACCTATATGTACTATTAATTGCATCTTTAACGTTTCCTGTCTCTAGTCTTTGAAGGATATTTTTTCTGATAAGTTCCACCAGAATTTTCTTTACCTCTATTTTCTCTTTTACCATCATGTTTTTTTTCGAAATTCTTTACACAATCTCTTCCATTATATTTCATAGAGAAATCTTCTTCCAAAATATCTGGTAATACCTCATTTATTATTGCTTCGGTTCTCTTGTTAGGAACCCTCGCACCAGAAAGCGGTCTATGATTATTCACAAACCACTTATATCCTTCAGTAAGTGGTTTCCCTTTTTGAGATTTTTCTTTTGGATAAGTGATTTCTACATCTTTTGGAACACTCTTAAGACCAGTAATCTTATAAAATTCCTCTTTTACTGTCTCACTGAATCCCACTTCTTCATATGATATACCCTCCATAGGAATTTCATTCATTAAATAACTGATTTTATCTCCGCACGCTGTGATATTTCGCTCTACTACTGTATTCACTTTACAAGAAACACTACCAAATCCCAGTGGTTTCGCACCCCCTAATTTTAATCCTAAGCCATCCGAACCACTGTTCAAGATCCACATCAACTGTTTTAATTGCTTCTTCGAGATATCTTCAAAATAAAGTTTTCCACCAAAACTCTCATTTGTTTTAACCGGACGTATGGTCTTATTAAGTTTTGTTGCCTCAATATCTTCTGGAATCGTCATCTTTTGATGATGCCAGTAATACTTCCTTCCCCGAAGAATGCCATCACTTATCTGTAATTTCTTATTTCTAACATAGTAATCATAATTCCAGAAAGTTGCACCCGTTGGTTGTCTTAGGTAAAATTCTGTATTTCCAAGTTTTGGTTCTCCTAATGCCTGTATAGTTACGCAGTCTCTCATATAATATGACGCAGCATCTTTTTCCTGTGTCACATACAAATCGGTAAAACGAATTTTAGAACCTTTGCTAGATTCATTGCTCTTTCCTACATATCCAAATAGCTCGCATGTAGGACAATAGTCCTTTTCACAAGGGGCAAATTCTCCTGCTAATTTTCCTATATTGTTATCCGATACTTCTTTTGTTAATGTAGCAGGTGCAAGATAATAAATCCCTCTGTCTAATTTTGAATAATTTACTGGGAAATAAGCATCTCCATCACCTTCTAAAAAGTTTTTCACATCCTGCTTGTATTCTTCATAGGCAGCTTTATTCTTACCCGTTAATCCCGGTTCAGCCAAATAATAATCAATTACTCGAAGAAGTTTTCTTTCGATATCATCTTTACTGAGATGTATATCTTCAACTTTAATTCCAGTCTCGCCTCCGTTTTGATTATCTTTCTTTATGGAAAATACATGATACCGCTTTTTGGTTGCTCCCATTCCCCATTTCAACAAATATCCTTCTTTGGAGTATTTGCCATTCATGCTATACACTTCAATCGGCATAAATTGATGTTTTTCATTTTTAGGTGGATTCTTATAATAAATTATTGTACCATTCGGATAATCTTCAAATCCTTTTGGCTCACTTTTTTTTGGCCTTGGTTCATCTTTTCCAAGTCTCAAAGAACGAGCCTCATATAAAGTGAAATTTCCTTCTCTGTCTTTATACAGCAATCCTGGATCGAACCTCGCCACACTTCTCTTTACCGGATACTCATCTGCATTCAAAAGTCCCATACAAGAGTTTGTCAGTGTCTCATATGCGTTTCTTACTACACCTCGTATCTCACTTCCCGGAATTACCGGTACATGATATTCTCCATTATAAGTCTTCGTCGGATCTAATTCCGTGTAAGAGAAGAAATCATAAGACTTATGGTCATTCACTTTCTTCGATATTTTAAATGCCGAATCAGAACTTGAATTAGGTATGAATAATGGAGTCTTGGTCGTGATGGTATATTCTATAACTCCGGTATGTCTGTCTTCATCCGTATATGCTTTTGCTTTTTTTGATGGGAATTTTATGAAATTATATGGATTTACAAATCCTTTCATCGCGCCTTCACCTCCTTCAATCGATAATTCGGAATCGTCATCAGATCATTTTCATCGTAAATAATATAGTTGACAACCTCGACAAGATTCCTCTTAGATGTTTCGTCTAACGTCTCTGCATTACCTGCTAATGTATAGATCTGCTCTGTATAATAATCATCATGTGAAACTGTCGAATCCTCGATACACACTTCCACATCACCTTTTCGTTTTCTGATAAATCGATACTCTTTTGTATCATCAAACAGATGCAGTTCTAGCAGATCTCTCATCAGGTTTTCTTCGTTTTCTAATTGTTCTCTCTTATAAGGCTCATATACGACTCTGTCTCTATATAGTGCATACATAATGCCCTGTTCTGGTGCATTTAACAGATTCATGATTCACACCCTCCATTCCCAGACAAATTTTCCAACAGTTCAGCTATGTACATATCTTCTTTTGATGCCTCCCCATCTATCAGGATTGGACCATCTGCCTCGAATACGCCTCTTCCAATTGCAGTTTGTCCCCCTACTGCAAGAAAACCATTCTGCAGATCCTTGAGTGCTAATAATAACATCCCCAAAATCCATTTCTCATCTGCCGGATTATCACTTTTTCGCACTTGCAGCTTAAGTATCAACTCGCCATCAACATAAGTCTTTTCTTTATAGAGTGCGCCACTTTTCGCTGCCGACTCAAATCGACTGACTCCTGTTCTTACCATCGTCAACGGTTTCGCATTTTTTATCTCAGTCTCTCCGATAATAATGTTAGAAGAGCAGGCTTTTGTTCCATCTACATATCCAAATGCGATATCAATGACATCTGTTATTGTTCCCGGTATGTCTGTTCCACCTTGTTTTAGTTCTCCCAGTATGTTCTGGATTCTATGGCGAATTGCTCCGGCAAGACTGCTGCCCGAGATAACCGGTACTCCGTGACCTGTTAAATGAATATAGTCCGGTTCTCCTTTTCTTGCGGCATATTGACGGATACTGATTCCACCTTTCATGCGAAGTGGTACTTCAATATGTATCCTCTTTGATGAACCGTTCGCCAGCTTCAGCCATTCTTCCAATCGGTTCTGCTCACTCTCCCAGGTAGATACCTCATATGCCTTCGCATATTCCAGATAATTCTCTTTTCCGTAATTCCTGCTCTTAACAGCCAGAATCTTAAGTTCTCCAAATCCTCTGGTCTTTTTGCTTCCGAGTCGTATCTCTCCTGCATTAATCCCTGCAAAAATATTGGCAAGTTCCTGGTCCATCTCAGGCTCATCGTCACCTTCGCGCACCGTTAGTTCCATATAAAAATGTGCTTTTGCTCTTGCCTCTATAATTTCAATATCGAATTTGCTCTGAGATTTTGCTGTCTTATTAATATCCAGAGCCACGCCATCCCTCACACCGGACACCGTCTCATCATCGAATACAAGATCTGAAATAAACAAAGAACTCATCTGCCCAATGTCTTCCTGATTCTTGTCTTTTCCGGAATACCCCATCAGTCCGGCTTCGTTCTTCTTGATTCCAAGGTAGGCACGCATCGCTCCTGCCAGTGAACTTCCTGTTACAAACGGCTCTCCATTTCCATCTCTGAGTACATCTGAATCTGTCCACTCATTTTCTCCAGAAGATACACTCAATGGCGAAGTAAGCTGTACCTGTACATACAGTACTTTTCTGTTCAAAATTGATTTCATTTGGTATCTCCTTTCTTTTCTACGGTTCTTACAAACTGCTTTAATTCTGTAATGTATGCCCGATATACATTTTTGTATAATGCTTCGTCACTCCAGGTATTGTAGATTGTCATTCCATAGTCTTTTTCCATCTCCTGAAGCAATTCTTTCTGAAGACTCTTTGGTTCAACCAAATTTGCTAGATTTTCACACAGCTTATTCTTCTGACCGTCTTCGATTCCTTTGATCTGTTTTAACATATCTTCATAAGTTGATTCCGTTTTATATATGATTCGAAGTTTTGCCACTGCTGCATTTAGCGTGTTTGCCTGTTTTTCATAGGTTTTGCGCTTTTCTGCCAATCTGACTCGGACCTTACTCTGCATCCGTCTTTCGAACTCTGATTGCAGCAATCTCTGGATAATATCAATATGGTCATCACACGGCTGCTCTTTTTTAGCATCATCACTTCTATTTTTTCTGATATAAACGTCCGGTGTCTCTGCAGCTTTCTCCACCCGTATCTCTCCATATCCTTCTGAGATTCTCTCACCTATAAATATTCGATTTAACAGATTCATATCAAATCCACTCTCCGACGAGATACGGCATGTACTTCCTTTTCCAAGTGCATAAAAGATAGGCTTTCTCCTTCTCCATTTCACATTGAATCCTCCGATTGTGACAAATTGTAAAAATGGATTAGTAATCTGAAGATCCTGCACACCTGCTGCATCTTCCAGATATTGTTTCAACACGTTTAATTCCGTAGTTAATACGCCATTTTCATTATAAAGAATGACATCCGAAGCTAATGTAAGCACTGCTTCATGAACAATCACTTTTTCTGTATCTTCGGATTCAACCGCATCGATCACGAAATCGATGGCTCCAAATTCGCTGGATTTTCCATATCCCATGCGAATACTTCCGAGTTTTTCTACAGCATCCAGAATCATCTCAGCCTGCGTTTTATTTGCATAGATATATCCCGTGAAACTCTGTCCTGCGCTGATACTGCACAGTTGATAGAAACTTGATCCGTCATCTCTTCCAGTTGTCCGTCCGATAGATTTATCTTTTGGTCTCTGATGATGATAGCTGATCTCTGTTACCACATCTGCTATTACACAGTCTTCACTCATATAATCTATGTTTGCCGGGGTCATCTGGCGATTCGTAACATCTGGCTCATATAACATATCCAATATCATCATGCCGCCATTCTCATCATATGGCTGATCCTTTTCTTTCTGAAGAGAGATTCTTCCCGGCGTACATCTCTGATTCTGCTTTGTAATATATGCGTTGGACACGATCATCTCATCGTCCTGTGACATTAATTCACGATAACCATCTTCTCCCAGTGCTCCAGCCAGTAATCCTAACACCTTGCTTCCTGCAATGTAATCCTGCGTATCTGCCTGATTTCCTTTTGCTGACTTACAGATCATTGCTGATTTCAATGAGATCTGATAACGCAATTTGTTATGCTCACCTAATTGCTTCTTCTCAATCTGAACATGAGATTCTGAATCTTTCTTATCCTCTTCTAAAGTAATATCTACAAGTCCAAGCCCTCTCGTTCTGGACATTCCCATATGCTTTACCAGTGATACTGCCTGTTTTAACACTTCCGTATCTTCTTTAGAAGCTCTAACATCACATTCTGCTTCAAATACGAATCCTTTATTCACTACTCGAAGCGTTCTTAAAGAGTTCTCATCTGCCACTCCGGTTTCAAGATCCACCGCCGTCTGTGTTCTGGTACTGGTATATTGGCTTAATACATTTTGCTGGCTTGCCAGCCCTTTGTCTTTACACGCTTTTAATGCATTTACTACGGTATCATAATCTGTGATATATGCATTAGATAAAGAAAATACTGAGGTTTTATCACCTTCTTTTCCAAATAATCTTTCATATGTCTCCGTTGATATAATCTCCATCTGCATCATCTCAAGTGCTGCTTCACGGATGCATCCCTTAATTCTCTTTGCCGGAATATATGGAATACCATATTCATCATAAACGACATCCATGTCAACCATGCTATTATAGGTTTCTCCGGAGCAGGTGCACAGATCACTTAATAATTTAATTGTTATCTTCATTCTCTATCTCTCCTCCTATAAATAAATCCATGATCTCCAATGCATCATACCACACCTGGTATTCATCTTGCGACTCTTCAAAAATCTTATATCCTCTGGAAGTAAGAAATGAAATCGTCTTCTGAATCTCATTCTTTCCCATCGGAATGACATTTCTAAGCTGCTTTGCCTTGCTTCTAGGCATCTTCCTAAATATCTCTGACCAATATTCCAACCATTCCACACTGTATTTCTGATTCTTTTCGTTCAACCCATCCGTATCTTTTGCCACCTTAACATAGTAAGGTCTCGCAATAAAATATCCCTGATCTGACAGATAATGCTTGTCTCGATACGTATCCAAATGTGCTGCCCTGATATTTGTGCATACCTGAAAATCGAAGAAATTTCCAATCATTAATCCATCGTTTCCACGATTCTCCTTTATTTTTGCTTTCTTTTTCGCACTGTCACAACATGCCTCGGCAACCTGATATGCATCAGAGAATGGGAAATGACTGTTGAAATAGGCAATTCCGCCGCAGGCACTATAATCCTTTTCTTCTCCGACATGCGACAGGAAATATTTCACTGCCGGAAGTGCCAGCTTCGCATTGCAAACAAATGTAATATCATCTCCGGCCACGATAATCTTGCGATACAGATTATTCTTTACATTCTTCTTTATCTTCGGAGAGAGCTGTTTCATATAAGCAGTCATATTTTCAAATGTATTGCCAAACACCTCTGCGATTTCCAACGAAAGGTGCCTCATTGTCGGGATCGCATCTTTATACTCTGTAATATTACGCATTATATTTTGAATACGTTTTCCCATACTATTTCCATCAATATGGCATACCGCCAGCGTACTGTTATCTCCTTTTTCCGTAACCATCTTATCAAAAACTTTTTCGTTTTCATTTTTCGGGAAACATGCCCTTTTTAATTTTGCTTCCGTACACAGATATTTTCCATTTTCTTTGTATGTTAACGGATATCCCGTAATGGAATCTGCTGCCATAAATGGCAATGCCCCTATTGGCTGTGTCAACGGCATATGAGCTTTAATCCGTCTCATCTCCGTATTAATCGCTTCATAATCATCTTTGTACGATGCTGTCTTTTCTACCACTGCAACTGCCAGATTCAAAGAATACGTCTTTTCCAGAACATATTTCGCCAGAAAACGATTTACCTTCTGGCAGACGTCTCCCTTTCGGAAAAGAACGTATGCGTTACCGCCTCCGACAAACATAACCTGCATCTCAATCGTTGAATCCTTTAAAAATGCTTCTGCATCATCCGACTCCCAGTCTTTCATATACCTGGATTGCTCTGATGGTTCCAGTGTTTTTATGTACTCTTGTAATCCTTCCGTTACAATTTTTTCCACAAGCTTCGATGCCCCGATGATTTCCTTCGCCGCATTGCTCTTGAATATGTAACTTTGAATCCCCCTGACGTCGTACATCGCCAGGACTTCCTTGTCGCATAACTCTGGTTTCATATCCTTCCTCCTTCGTATCGTATTGAAGATATTGTTGGTGTTATTGGTATAGTTTGTATAAATTATTTCCTAAAAGTTCAAATCTCGCTATTATATTAGATAATTGAGTTTTAGTAATCCTTTTTTCTTTCTCTGACATATGATTAAATTGATTTCTCAGTGCTTTTAATTTGTAGTAATTATCAATAAAATCGAACAACTTTTTTCTTTCACTTAATGCCATTCCTATTAATGGCTTTTTCAATTGCACAACTGTTGATTCTCCACCATCTTGCACAGTAAATTTTCCATTTTCTATATTCTTTTCAAAAGCCTTTTTCATTTTTACAGAATCTTTTGTTCTCGCATTACAAAGAGAAAAAAGCAAATAATTTGCATCTTCTACATAAAGTTGCTTTCGAACTTTTTTTACTCGATCAACTTCTGCTTTATTATATTTCCAACTTAATATTCCTTTTGCTACTAATTCTTTAGGCACATATGCCTCTATATATGTTAGTGCCTGTTGATAAAATTCTTTTTTCCGAAACCATTTCACAACGTCAATCGTATTGTAGTTTTCTGAGAGAAGTATTCCATAATCTTCTTTTACCTTTTCTACAAAAATATCAAAAAACTGTTCTCCACTTTCTTTATAACTATTGATTCTTTTTCGTAATTCTATCAAACAATCATTAAATCCTCTTGGATCACACATCTGAATTGCATCCGCAACTTTTTTCATTGTTGACATAAGATTCTCTTCTTGGCTACTAGTTCTTCTATTCTGATTTTTCCTGTTTGTATAATAATTTTCTAATGTATCTGCCCGTCCATAATTCAGGAATTCTTTCATGCCAACCACAAAATCAAAAATCTGATAATTCTGCATTTTACTTTCAATAGGTGTTCCACCTTCTTTTTCAACTCCAAATGGCATAGAATAGATATCTGCAATTTCAATTTCATAGACACTCATAAGGTTTACAATTGCATTTAATACCAATGATATATCTCGAAATCCACCTTGTGTGTTAACCCATAATTTTATCTTCTTATCCGCTGCATTGGCACATTCTCTCTCTAACTTTGCTTTCACCTCTAATATTTGTTTTGCCGCACCCACAATTCCGGCATTTATATTACTCTCATCAATATCTACAGTCTGAAATACAGTAGATACACTTGGTGGCAATATCGCTTTAATTCTATCTTGATAAAATTCATAAGCGGTCATATTAAATACTTCATCTGGATTTTCTTCCAATGCAAATGTCTTCTTTTCAGTCGTTTCTTTCGTGCATAGAGAAAGAATCATATCCGGAATTGTTCCGCTTTTAATCATCATAATTGACACAGGTTCTAGTTGACCATAATAAGGCTTCGCACCTCTTAGTTTTTCCGGCATTGAAAACTTACATTTTTTCAAAACATTTGTTCTTGGTAATGTACTCATCGCCTGTAAGATAATATTGTACGCCATACTCTTTATCCCCCTGATTTTAAATTTTTAGATAAAAAAACAGAAAGAAGCTAATAATGAAAGCACCAACTTCTTTCCGTTATGTCTTCTCTGCTCTAGTAATTGTAAGTACCTTTTCGTCAATAAATATTACTGTCACAATTTTCGTCGTTTTATAGTATATATTATACAATTCGCTTTTGTACTGCGCAATAATAAATCATCTTTTTTCAGAATTATCAAACAATTTATCATTCTAGTACTCTCTGAATTGAATAAATACAAATTTAGACACCTTTTTAATTTTATTATCCATAACTATTTCTTCTGATTTCCGTTCGCTGCATGCTGCAACTACCTTTATATCTTTCTCTTTTAATCCGGAGATCACATGATAAGAAACGCAAAATTCTCCCTGGCACAACACACAATCCGGCTGTAATTTTATAATCTTATCAACATATTCCCTTGCAATTTTTTTAATTTCTTCAGTTGAACATTCCGGATCAACATGTGGAAAAGCAACATCTACTACCTCTCCGTAACGCTCCGCTGCTTCTAATTGTTTCTGCCCCCATTTTTCAATAGGGTGGTTCGAAAAATTGACAAACATTTCATTCTCCTTCTATACTCTGACTAATACTCCTGAATCTCTTTTCTTATATTATCCTTTCTTATAACTTTTTAATTTATCATCCGCTATTTTATTCTTCATACGGTCTCTCCTTTATTTTGCATATACATTTCTTCCAACCTTGATAAATAATTTGATAGCCTTACCCAGCGTCTCTTGGTCAGCTCTTGGTTTACTTTCAGACATGTGATTGAAGTTATTTCGTTCAGTTTTTAATAACTTATACAAAAGTAACATATCCATTATTTCTTCTTCTTTGGAATCTTTTAATTCTACCTCAAACTCTCCCAAATTTTTCCCATAAACTTTTATCGGTATTTCTCTTACTCCCTTTGCATTTCTATATTTTCTATTTCTTCCTTTTTTCATTCTAGAACAATCTTCAAATTCATCTACCGGTTTTACTATTTCATTTTCTCCCTTTCTTTCTTTTATCATAATCGCAGGCCAACAAAAACACTCGTAAGCTACTTGAAAAACCATCATATTTGCTTCAGGATCTTCATCCTTACCTAATTTTTTTCTCATTTCTTTCAATATTTCTTTTTCTATACGACCCTTAATTATTCCTTTCTTAACCCATTCCTGTGGCAGTTTTGCTTCTACATAAGTAATCGCCTGTTGATAGAATTTTTTCTTATAAAACCATTCCACAATATCCAGTCCTGTACAAGAATCTTCCAGTAAGTTTCCATAATCTTGTCGAATCTGATTTCGGAAAATTCCAAGCAACTCTGATTCTGTTTCCGGCATCTTTTTATACATTTCTCTTAATTCATTCAGATATTTATCAAATTCGAAGATATTACACATTTGAATAGCTTCCGCTATCTGTTTCATCTTCTTAACATCTTCCGGTGTTTCCTGATGAATACTATCATAGTAATCTTCTAACTGTTCTGCCCTTCCACATCTTGTAAACTCATTAATTCCTGACACAAATTGAAAAATTTTATAGGTATTCGTCTGGTCAATAATTCTTTGAACCTTATTACTTCCGTTATAATTAATTGAGTATACGCCACTTGGCTCAATATTATTATCTTTCAGCAAAGAAATAATCGCATTGATCACCATACTCATATTGCGGAACCCACCCTGCGTATCAATCCACAGATTCATCTTTTCCTTCTTGTATTCCTGTTCTGCCTTACGAATCAGTTCTATTGTCTGTGCAATTGCCGGAACCATACGATTTTCTTCCACATCTACAATTTTTACCTTATCACTGCCTTCAAGATGCATTCGCTCCCGATAAAAATTTACCGCACTAATCTTCTTTTCTTTTCCCTTATATATAAATTCTATCTCTTTCTTAGTTCTTTCAGTTGCAAGTATAATAATCTGATCCAGACTTCCCTCTCTCTCTAAGATCATCTTGCTGATTGGCTCCATCTGACTAAAATACTCTTCGCCTATATCATCCGATTCTTTGTATACAAACCTCGAATCAATAATTGTTCTTGTTTCTCTTTCAATTGCTAAAGTACTCATTGCCAATACAATTACATTTTTACTCATAATTTTTCTCCTCCGTATAGCCAAACTGTATATTTATACATTTTTTGTTATTATAATATCATTTTTTGTTTATTTTTCCATATATACATAAATGATATCCTTGTTTTTTCTTTATTTTAGGGCTCTTTATATATGACGATTTTAATACCTCTTTGGTTTTGCGATTTTATATATTTTTTAAACATTCCTGCAAGGCTTCTATTTTCATCATTTTATGTTCTCTTGTTTCTATGACTTTTCCATTCTGTATTGTTATATCTGCCTGCGCTGACACATCTGCTTTACACAATAATAATAGATTTGTCCAATATTCTTTTTGAATCTTAAACTCTGGCTGTTTCTTTTCTACTTTTTTGATATGTTTCTTAAGATTTTCCACTGAAATTTGCTGTATATATTGATTCTGTCTGCTATATACATCCTGTTTTAAATCCCAACTAATGAAGTCATCATGATGCTTGATATAAAAAATAATCTCTAAAATTTCTTTATCAGAATACCCCATTTTCTCTAAAATTGGTTTTACAATCTTTGCTGATTTTCCGGCATGTCCATAAAAAACAAGTCGCTCGTCTTTCTTCTTTGCTACATCTGGTTTTCCAATATCATGAAAAAACGCTGCTACTCTTAGCAGACTTCCTGCTTCATCCGAAAGCCTCTCTACTGCGTGCAAACTATGCTGAAATAAGTCATAGCAATGATGTGGATTACATTGATTGTAGCCAACCATTCTCCCAACGTCTTCTCCCAATAACTCTGCTACCTGCTCTTTTGAATAACAACTCCATATATCAATTACATTACATAATGTATCTTCAAACTCTGCTTTTTTCATCTGCAATCTCCTTTTTTAATAAAATATCGGCGTGTTATGTATACTTACTTTTATACATAACACACCGGTAATTATATTGCAATTTAATTTACAAAAAGTTTGTATCCTTTTCAAAAACTCCAATTACTTCCTTACTTGAATATTTCAATGTTTCAAATCGGTAAATCATAATACTATCTTCATCTTTTTTTATTACCTGTGCAAGTTCGTTTTTTAACCTTTTCAATTTTGCTTCCGTAATCATTCCTTCAAATACCGATTTCTGCACATGTAATAAGTACTTTCTACAGATTTTTAATACCTTATTATTTTTCTTAGCATTCACATCATACGTAACTATTACAAACATCTTTTTTTCTTATACATATTTATATGGTTTATATTTTTCTCCATATTCAAAAAATCTTTTTAATTTCTGAATTTCATTTTTTATAACATAATCATATGTTCGGTCCAGTCCATCTATTTGCACTTTCTGAAATAATTTTCTCTCAAATTCCCGTATAAACTGCTTCTTTCCTTCACGACTTAAATATATTCCATTTTTTTCAACTTCCACAAAATCCGTTGCCTCTAGCATTTTCCGATTGACTAACGTAAATATTGTTCGATCTACTAATATTGGCTTAAATAAATCTGCCAAATCTAAATTTAAACTTTCTGGTCTGCTTCCCGCGGCATGTACAATACCTATGCGTATGTCTAACGATGTTCTGTTAATCTCGTTTGCAATTCGTTGATATAATAAAGTATTCCCAAAGCTAATCATTGCATTCAACGGATCTTCCGGCGGACGTCTTGTTCTCTTCTCAAAAATAAAGTCTTCATCATTCAAAATCTCATTAAAGCACTGATAATATTTCTGTCTGCTCTGTGCCTCAATTGTCATCAATTTTGTAACATCTTTTGCTTCGTTTAACTGTTGAATTAATCGTGATATTCCTATAACCGCATCTTGTAATCTTTCAGAATTTTTTCGTCTCGCATAATACTTTAAATTTGCTCTTATATTGCTTACACTTGCAATTTCCAACTTTTTAGCTAATTCTAATCGTTCGTTTTCATTATCATATACTTTCAGTTGTTTTATTTCTGTTTTAATATTTCTTCTGTTATTTTGAGGTACAAAGCTACCAATTTTTTCTCCATATTTATCAATTAGCGCAACATTAAGCCCTTTTTTATTTACGAATTCAAAAAAATTACCAGAAAAGATTATATTTGAATATACATACAACGAATCTGTCGTTTCTATTGGTATATACTTTTTTCCTGTTGGTCCTTCAAATAGAAGTGTATAATCTCGTTTTGTCAATATGCCTTCATTAATTAAATGATAATTGTGATCGACTTTTTTAATTCCTGTTGTATACCAATCCCTATATATCGTTGTATAAGATTTTTTCTCATGTTTTGCAATTACTTTTCCACTTTTTTCTTCAAAACAGTATCCTAAAAATTTTCTGTTTAAAGATTTATAAACTCCACTTTTGCTTTTATTCAATGGAACTTTTTCAATTTTCTCTAAATGTTCTTTCACATCCTGATATTGCTGAAATGCCAGTTCATACGAGTTGCAATAAATATTGATATTGTCTCCAAATCTACAAAAACAATATCCATTTTTCTCCATGTAATGGTCTATTTCATTCATGTAGATATTGCTCAATAATGGACTTAACGGCCCACCTTGTAATATTCCTCTATCCTTCTGATAAAATATGTGATCATCCATTACAGTGCATTTAATATAACCAACCAGCAACTCTATTATTTTAGGATCTTCAATTTTTTCTTGAAGTTTTTCTAACATATTATTGTGATTGATATTATCAAAAAAATTCTGTATATCAATTTCAGCACACCACGAATTTCCATCTTCTATATACGCTGCTGCCTGCTCCACAGCCTCTTTAACCCCTTTATGTTCTCGATAAGCATATGCATATTCAGAAAATTTAGGATTCCATGCCATACTTAGAACCTGTGTTACGGCTCGAAATATAAATCTGTCGACTGTATTCATCAAAGATATTGTCCGCTTTTTCCCTTTTTGATTCACAATATCCTGTTGCTGAATAATTCCCAATTTGTATTTTTTCTCCATTATTGACTTTTTTATCTTTTCGCCATTAATTTCCCAATATTCATCTAACATCGACAATTTGATTCCGTCAATTCCGCAACTGTCTCTTTTTCCTATAAAAGATTCTCTTGCTGTCTTTAGATTTTCATCCGACAAAATAGATTGAATTGTTATTTCCATAGAATTCACCTCAATTGTATCGTTACATTCCTCATAGGTAAGGTACAACGAAAGAAAGTATCCCGACATTAAGAGTATTTAGTCATGTGTCAATTCCTCATAGGTAAGGTACAACATTCTTCCTGAACCTACACCAGAGCCAACTCCTGAGCCAGTTAGTGTCAATTCCTCATAGGTAAGGTACAACCGTGATGGCATGAAAGCTGGAATGGATTCCATTTTCTCTCATTCGTGTCAATTCCTCATAGGTAAGGTACAACGGTTTCTGAAGAAGCAGATATCTTAATCGATGATTTCAAGTGTGTCAATTCCTCATAGGTAAGGTACAACAAATGGATTCGGTAATGCATTAACAACTTCAAGCTCGTGTCAATTCCTCATAGGTAAGGTACAACAGATAAAACAAATTGGGACGATTCTAATACCATACACGTGTCAATTCCTCATAGGTAAGGTACAACTTGCAAAGAGACTTAGTAAAGAATACAATCTGAAAGATTAGGAGGTTTCCGTGTCAATTCCTCATAGGTAAGGTACAACGTGCCACATTTTTTTAATGAAAGATATTATAGCCATTCTTCAGAGTGTCAATTCCTCATAGGTAAGGTACAACTTAATTGATCCTGAAATTCTAAAATCTTTTGTAATTCTGATTTTGTGTCAATTCCTCATAGGTAAGGTACAACGTGCTTATTTAATGAAGGTGAAGATGTTAAGAACTATGTAGAAGTGTCAATTCCTCATAGGTAAGGTACAACTATGAGTAAATTATTAAAAGATGGAAAAGTTGGTAAGTGTCAATTCCTCATAGGTAAGGTACAACAGCCGTATTTTCGACTTTCTGTTAACAGAATACACTGTTTTTTATCTTTATGCAACTATTTTCTCCCAAAAAGTCTGTCGACCTTCATTTCTTAATTTCACCGATTTTCTCAGTTAAATCAGCTTTTTCCACATTTTCACTGCTACTTCATTTCTTATTTCGTAGGTCGACGGTCTTTTTATATAAAATCTATACTTTTTTGGTACATTTTATATCATTTTTAAATAATCACACACCTTGAAGAGCCTATGGTTGACACGTTTTAAGGTCGACGGATTTTTTATCCAACCACCTTCTTTATCCTCTCCATCGATTCTTCCAGCACCTTCCATGAATATTTCCATGAATTCCGGTTTTTAGTTTCTTATCTATAGGGGGGTTCTCCTTTTTCTTGATTTCAGTGGAAATATGAGAACTTTTTTTAATAAAAATACTGCCATGATTTCTCATGACAGTATCTTTAATATGTGCGCCTAGCAGCGCACGTTTCTAACAGGTTAAAGTCCCAAATCCGCCCAGTAGTGGGAAGGATATAGCCGAAAGCAAGGGTGTCCATCGTGAGATGGAATCTGAAGGAAGCTGGATGTGAGGAAGATACTAACTCATGGGCAAATCTCTGGTCTGACGGACAGAAATCTTATATGAGGTTATGCATGAGGGTTGGTCCTATGTTAAGAAAAAATACAAATTAAATCCACTAAAGTTTGAAAATTTAACATCATCATATGTTAAAAGAGCTTCCTCAGGGCGCAACCAATATGAATCAGTCATGCTCAAAGCTAAATTTTTTGCCAAATACATTTCAGAATTTATACAACCAGTTGTTTTAAGCAAATTTTGAATAAGAAGTCGTGATGCCGGAACCGCTCGCATTTCCCACCACTTATGCATTTTATTTAAATCAGCATGCCCCAAATATGGAGAAGATCCATTCCCTTTATCTTTATAAGAAATGATATGTCCGGATTTATCATCAAATATTATATTTCCACATGGGATATTTTTGTGCATTAATTCGTAGACAGACATAACATCCTCCTTATTTCAAAGATTTCTTATTGCTCTGTAATGAGTATAACATATGTGAAGAATTTAAAAAAAGAAGAAACATCCTCACAAGATATGCAAAAATGTTTCCTCTTATTTTTAAACCCATACATCTTTCTTTTAATTCAAATACGACGTCCTTGTAAAAGACTTACGAATCGTTACGACAAAATGATATGAAAAACAGGTCATTTTAGCACTTTTACAATAATAGCAATTATTCCCGTTATTTCCCAAATTGTCTTATTTTACAAGGTTTCTTTAAGACTTTTTGTGACTGTTTGGTACAATCACTCGTTCCAGTTATGGTATACGTCCTGAACATCATCATCTTCATCAAGAAGATCAAGTGTCTTCTGGATGTTTTTGATATCCTCTTCTTTTGTAAGATCAACATATGTCTGAGGAATCATTGTAACTTCAGCAGAAACCATAGGGATTCCGGCTTCTTCCATCTTCAGACGAACATCACTGAAGTCTTCCGGTGATGTTAATACTTCATAGCTGTCTTCTTCTTCGTTAAAGTCTTCAGCTCCGGCATCCAGTACAGTCATCATAAGATCATCTGAGTCCATATCGCACTCTTCTTTATCAATGATGATCTGTCCCTTCTCGTCAAACATGAAAGATACACATCCCGGTGTTCCTACATTTCCGCTTCCTTTTGTAAATGCATTTCTTACGTTAGAAGCTGTACGATTCTTGTTATCCGTAAGAGTCTTAACGATGATAGCTGTTCCGTTCGGTCCGTATCCTTCATATGTAATACGCTCATAGTTGTCTGCGGAACCCTCTCCGGCAGCTTTCTTGATATTTCTTTCGATTGTATCATTCGGCATGTTATTTGACTTTGCTTTAGCAATTACATCACGAAGTCTGCTGTTGTTTGTCGGATCAGCACTTCCACCTTCCTTAACAGCAATTGCAAGTTCACGTCCGATCTTTGTAAAGATCTTTCCTTTCGCTGCATCATTCTTTTCTTTCTTATGCTTGATATTCGCAAATTTAGAATGTCCTGACATATTCTGATTCTCCTTTTCTATTGTATCAATGTATTTTATATAAATTCATTTGCATTTACAGATACACTTTAGGTTCTGTAAAGCACTATCCATATAATTTTACCACGCTTTTTTTGTTCTGTAAAGAATCTGGTTGGATTTATGTAGTAAGATCCAGACTGATTCTTATTGCTTGGTCAATTTTTTTCATTCGTTCCTGATCGATATGACAGACATATTCTCTCAGTCTTTTCTTGTCAATTGTACGGATCTGTTCCAGTAGAATGACTGAATTTTTCATAATATTATAATCATTTGTACAGATTTCAATATGTGTCGGCAATTTTGCCTTATTCATCTTCGACGTAATTGCGGCACAGATGATGGTTGGACTATGTCTGTTGCCTATGTTATTCTGTATTATAAGTACCGGCCGGATTCCCCCTTGTTCGGAACCAACGACAGGACTAAGATCTGCGTAATAAATGTCACCCCGTTTAATTATCAATTCATTCACACTCCGATATTCCAGTTACTTTTCGTATTTGTTCTCTGATTCTTCTCAGAACCTTTTGTTTTTCTTCTAAGAACATACTAAAGTATCTCCGGTTTTATCGGATGTATGCATGTTAACCGGATTCTTTCAATTATTCCGGTTATTCGAAATAATCAATCTGTTTTACGATCGTACCGTTTTTATAATACTCTCTCGGAACACGCTTGCTCAGATCACAGACAAATTCATAATTGAATCTTCCACTCAGATCAGAAAGATCTTCTACACGGATAACAGCGTCCTTGTCTTTTCCGACCAGAGTAACCGGATCCATGAATTTTACTTCAGGAATCTCTGTTACATCTACCATAAACTGATCCATGCAGACTCTTCCTACAATATCTGCACGTTTTCCATGGATAAGAACATAGCCTTTATTTGAGAGGGAACGCGGATATCCGTCACCGTATCCGACGGGAATCGTAGCGATCCGCATCTCCTTTGGCGCGACGAAAGTTCCACCGTAACTGATGGAAGTTCCTTTTTCCACATCCTTTACAAAGCTGATATGGCTGATTAATTCCAGTGCCGGTTTCAGGTCAACAGCATCTTTTTTCACTTCATCTGACGGATACATTCCATAAATAGAGATGCCGGCTCTGGCAAGATCATGTTTCATATCTGGGAAATCAATAATGCCGGCACTGTTATCACAGTCATAATAGGAAATCTGGACTTCATTTGTTTCTAACTGTTCTTTCATCCAGAGGAATTTTTCATGTTGGGCAAATGTATAAGACTTGTCGAATTCATCTGCCTTTGCAAAGTGTGTAAACATTCCTTCCATTTTAATATTAGGAAGTTTGCTGATCCTGGAAATTGTCTCAACACTTTCTTTGTCTACTTTGAATCCAATTCGTCCCATTCCTGTATCAATTTTTATGTGAAGAAATGCGGTCTTTCCTGATCTTACGGCAGCCTCGGCCATTCCCTGAGCCATCTCTTCTGTATAAACTGCTGCACGGATTTCTTTTTCAACCATTTCTTCATACTCATCAGGAAAAACACAGCCAAGAATCAAGATTGGTTTCTTGATTCCATGTGCTCTTAAAGTTCTTGCTTCTCCCATGCATGCTACAGCGTAACCCCAGATATAAGGCGTTTCCTCAAACATTTCCGCAAGAGGAACTGCTCCGTGTCCGTATGCATCCGTCTTGATAACAGCTATTAAACGTCCCTCCTGACCAATGCGATTTTTCATCTGTTCCATATTATATGCAATTGCGTCCAGATTGATCCGGGCACATACTCTGTTATACTGTTTCATAATTTATCTGCACTCCTTTGCATTCTTCATTGCATCGGCCATACCCTGAATCAGGTCTCTGGCTAATACGCTGTAACTTCCTTTGCTCTTTTTCGCTTCATCTCCACCACAGGCATGTAGGAAAACTCCCACAGTAGTGGCTTCAAATGGTGCCATATGCTGTGCAAGAAGTCCTGCAATCGTTCCGGCAAGAACGTCTCCGGAACCACCTTTTGCCATAGAGTTATTACCAGCGAGATTTACAAATTTCTGCCGATTTGTCTGTGCGACAACAGTACGACTGTCTTTTAACACACAGATTATGGATGATTTTGTATCCGGTCCGGATTGTTTTATGATCTGATCAAGTGCCTGGAAGCGATCTTCCATGATCGTATCAATACTCCATCCGGTCAGCCTTGACATTTCTTTCATATGTGGAGTTAAAATCACAGGTGCACAACATTGATTTAATAACTCTATATTCCTGCTCAGTAAATTAAGTCCATCAGCATCTATGACACATGGACAGGATACATTTTTCAATACATTTTTCAATATCTTTTCGGAAATCTGTCCCATTCCAAGTCCACAGCCAATACAAACCACATCAGCCCAGTCAAGAAGATGAGACAGTTGACTGTCATCATAAGAATCATAGCAGGATATGATTGCCTCCGGAAGAAGTTCCTGCAGTGCCAGACGGTTTTCACTTGCTGTATAAATCTGTACTAGACCGGCACCAACTGTATAGGCAGCAAAGGCAGAAAGAAATGCAGCACCAGCCATCCCGGGACTTCCGGTGATCATAAGAACTTTTCCATAACTTCCCTTGTGCGAATGCATCATTCTCGAAGGAAGAAGTTTTCCAAGATCATGTTTGTCAAAGGTATAACAAACATCCAGGCGATTCGAAAAATAGTTCGGATCAATTCCAATCGCAACCGGAATGCTCTCTCCTGCATACGACTTGCCAGGGAAAAGCTCACAGCCTAATTTTACACATGCCATACATACTGTAAGGTCGGCTCGAAATGCTGTCCCAAGAATCTTTCCTGTTGCAGCACAGATCCCGGATGGAATATCAACAGCAACTTTTTCTGCATCCTGAAGATTCATCCAGTCGATCACATCTTTATAATGTCCTGTGATTTCACGGCAGAGTCCAACACCAAATACAGCATCAATTATTACAGTATATTCTTCATCCGGGAATTCTGTGAATACAGAAATCCCCATATTTTCTACAATCTGTTTCTGACATCGACATTCTTCACTTAAAGAAGCTTCTTTCCCTGCAAATAGTACATCTGCATGCTTTCCCTGTTCGGTTAAGAGCCTTGCTACTGCAAATCCGTCTCCACCATTGTTGCCGCTTCCACAAACAATCAGACTTTTTTCTGTGGAAATATTTTTCTTATGCATTGTCTCGACAATCTGAAGTGCTGCACGTTCCATAAGTACAAGGGATGGAATCCCAATTTCATGAATTGTGTGTGCATCAGCTTCACTCATCTGCTTCCCATTTGGAAGATATCTCATGCTTATCGCCTGACCTTTCTATCATTATTAATTCCTTTTAACATGAACAGATGCTGCGAAACCTCCTTTTGTCAGTTGGTCCCACAGCATCCTTGCAGCTTTGCTAGATTCTATTCTTTATCCTGCTGACAAAGGTTGTAAGATAACTTCATCAGTGTGTCAGATAAATGTACGTTCTCAACGACCACATCCTTTGGAAGGGAAAGGTCTGTATGTGCAAAATTCCAGATTCCTTTCACACCGTTATCTACCAGAATATCAGCCACTTCAATTGCTTTTGATTTTGGAAGTGTCAGTGCAGCAATTTCAATGTCATTATTCTTAAGAAAATCTTTCAGTTCATCAACCATACGCACAGGAATCCCCCTGATCGTTACGCCTTCCAGTCGAGGATTCACATCAAAAAGACTTTTCAGAATAAATCCGCTTCTTTCGAAGGAAGCATAGTTTGCCAGTGCCTGTCCTAAATTACCGGCACCAATGATAATAAAATTATGACTTCTATCCAATCCTAAGATCTTTCCAATCTCTGTATAAAGATATTTCACATTGTATCCGTACCCCTGCTGGCCGAATCCACCGAAATTATTCAGATCCTGACGTATCTGTGAAGCCGTTACATGCATCTTCTTACTCAGGTCACTGGATGAAATTCTCTCTACGCCAGCCTCCAGCAGATCTCCCAGATATCTGTAGTACCTCGGAAGTCTGGAAATGACTGCACGTGATATCTTTCTCTGTTCCAATTTTTAGCCCTCCACTCTTAAACTACTCTTTATTATATAAAAGAGTTAAAGTTCTGTCAAACTTTTGTTTTGCAAAAACCTTTAAAATCCATATATTTTCCTTGTATTTTCGACATTTTTCTATATAATGATAATGTTAGAAGTCAAAAAACGAGGTGAAAATATATGATACTCGCATGTCACAATATAGAAAAAGCGTTTGGGGAACGCGAAATTGTACGAGACGGCTCCTTTCATATTGAAGATCGTGAGAAAGCTGCTCTTGTCGGTGTGAACGGCGCCGGAAAATCAACAATCCTTAAGATGATCATCGGAGAAGAACCTCTTGATGGTGGAGATGTTATTCTCGCGAAAGGAAAGACACTCGGTTATCTTGCGCAGCGTCAGGATTTAAAATCCGGAAATACCATTTATGAGGAAGTGAAAAGTGCAAAAGCGGATATTTTTGCAATGGAAGCTCAGATTCGTTCCATCGAACATGAACTGAAGCATTTGGAAGGCGAGGAATTGCAGAGCCGCCTGGAGACCTACAACCGTCTACAGTCCGAATTTGATGCAAGAAACGGTTATGCCTGCGAAAGCGAGATTACAGGTGTATTAAAGGGACTTGGGTTTACGGAAGACGATTTTAATAAACAGACAGATACACTTTCAGGAGGTCAGAAGACCCGTGTCTCTCTCGGGAAATTACTTCTTACAAGTCCGGATATCCTCCTGCTTGATGAGCCGACAAACCACCTGGATCTGAATTCCATTGCCTGGCTGGAAACATATCTGATCAATTATTCTGGAGCGGTATTTATCGTCTCCCATGACCGTTATTTCCTGAATCGTGTTGTCACAAAAGTTGTTGAGATTGACAATGCACAGGTTCGCATGTACCTTGGAAATTATAAAGATTATGCAATGAAAAAACAGCAGATCCGAGATGCACAGTTGAAAGAATACATGAATCAGCAGCGTGAGATCAAACATCAGCAGGCTGTTATTGATAAATTAAAGTCTTTCAATCGTGAAAAATCAATCAAACGTGCAGAGAGTCGTGAGAAAATGCTTGACAGGATTACGCCATTGGACAAACCGGTTGACAGTACGAAAGAAATGCACTTTACGCTGGAACCATCGCAGATCAGCGGAAATGATGTTCTTACAGTGGAACATCTCTCAAAGCAATTTGACAGTCAGGTTCTCTTCCATGATATCAGTTTTGAAATCAAACGTGGCGAACATGTCGCTGTAATTGGTGATAACGGAACCGGAAAGACAACACTTTTAAAGATTATTAATCAGGTAATTGCAGCGGATCAGGGCGAATTCACACTTGGATCCAAAGTGACGATTGGTTATTACGACCAGGAACATCACGTACTTCATGATGATAAGACCATTTTTGATGAGATTTCTGATGACTATCCTGATCTTACCAATACACAGATCAGAAATACACTCGCTGCATTCCAGTTTACCGGAGATGAAGTGTTTAAAGAGATTCATACTTTAAGCGGAGGAGAAAAAGGCCGTGTATCGCTTGCCAAACTTATGCTTTCGGAAGCAAATTTTCTAATCCTTGATGAGCCGACCAACCATCTGGATATTACTTCCAAAGAAATTCTGGAAGAAGCATTAAATAACTACAGCGGAACGATTCTTTATGTATCCCATGATCGTTATTTTATCAATCAGACCGCCTCTCGGATCCTTGAACTGGTGAATCAGACATTTGTTAATTACATCGGAAACTACGATTATTATCTGGAGAAAAAAGAAGCACTGACACTTGCTTATGCTTCTGGAAATGAAACAAATGCAGAAAATGTATCCAATTTAGATGATTCTGTTGCATCCACTCCTGTTTCGGATTCAAAATTAAGCTGGCAGGAACAGAAGGAACAGCAGGCACGTGAACGTAAACGTAAAAATGAGTTGAAGAAAACAGAGGAAGAAATCGCAAAACTTGAAGATCGCAACACAGAGATTGACGAGGAACTGACGAAAGAGGAAGTTTATTCAAACTCTATTGAGTGCCAGAAACTTTCAACAGAACGCGCTGCAAATGAAGCAAGATTAGAAGAATTGTATGAATTGTGGGAAGAATTGGCAGAATAATGAATCTGCATAACAGTAATCGCCTGACAGCTACTACTTATGGTAACTGTCAGGCGATTTGTCTAAGATTACATTTTCAAATTCAGTCAAACTTGAATCGAGATCAAGGTTTGTTTCTATACTGTACCGGTGTGATGTTATACAGTTTTTTAAATGTTCTGTTAAAATGTTCTACATTCTGATATCCTACAGATTCTGCAATACTTTCTACAGTTGCACTGCTGCTCTTAAGCATTGCTCTTGCCTTTTTCATACGGATTTCTTTCAGAATATCTCCGAATGTCATTCCTGATTTTTCTTTAATATATTTTGACAAATATGGTTTTGAAAGGAAGAACTTCTCAGCAAGATCGTCCAATGTAACTTCTTTATAATTTGCGTAAATATAATTTGTAATATCTAATAATCTTTCATCCTTGCATGTCTGGGATCTCTGTACGCTATCCAATTTATTCACTGCAACAACAAGTGCTTCAATAGATGCTTTGATAATATCGGCATCAACTCCGACACCCCAGTAACGCTTTTTGTTGGAAATAACACCGACATAAGCAACAGCTCTGGAAGAAGATCCTTTTGTCAAAGAATGCTCCTCGTAAAATGCAAGTTCAAACTCGATATCAAAATAATGCTTGATCGCATTGCTGACAGCATCCAGGCGTCCGTTTCCAACACCTGTGATCTTGCGGTTACTTCCATTGTGGTGAATCGTTGCTTCTGCGACAATTCCATCTTCTTGTTTAAAGTGGCATTCATCAACACTGAAAATTGGTTTCGCATTGATGTAATGGTCTTCAAAGATATGATATACATTGTCTGGTGTAAGTTCTTCGTGAGCCTTGTCGGAAACATCTTTTACAAGATATCCGACTTCTTCTCTCATCTTTTCCGGTAAGCTGATTCCAAAGCTTTGCTTCAGAATATAGTTTACGCCACCCTTTCCTGACTGGCTGTTAATACGAATCACATCGGAATCGTATCTTCTACCAACATCCTGTGGATCAATTGGGAGATATGGAACAGTCCATGTCTGACAGTCATGTTCATCTCTCCAGGTCATGCCTTTCGCAATTGCATCCTGATGTGAACCGGAGAATGCTGTGAATACAAGATCTCCTGCATATGGCTGGCGCGGAGAAACTTTCATTCTTGTTACGCGTTCATAGACTTCACAAATGTCACTCATGTTAGAGAAATCAAGTTCCGGATTCACTCCCTGAGAAAACATGTTCATTGCAAGTGTAATAATATCTACGTTACCTGTTCTCTCACCGTTTCCGAACAAGGTTCCTTCAATTTTATCAGCACCGGCAAGGATTCCAAGCTCAGCATCAGAAACCCCTGATCCTCTGTCATTGTGCGGATGCAGAGAAAGAATTACATTCTCTCTGTCGCGCAGATGCTTGTTAAAATACTCTACCTGACTTGCGAATACATGAGGCATAGCATTTTCCACTGTTGTAGGCAGGTTGATGATTGCTTTGTTGTCAGCTGTTGGCTGCCAGATCTCAAGAACTGCATTGCAGACTTCTAAGGCATAGTCAACTTCTGTTCCCTGAAAACTTTCCGGGCTGTACTGGAACGTAAAGTTTCCATCTGTTTCTTTTGCTAACTCTTTCAAAAGTTTTGCACCGTCAATTGCAATCTGTTTTACCTGCTCTTTATCTTTCTTAAATACCTGTTCTCTCTGTGCAACAGATGTTGAATTGTATACATGGATAATCGCATGTGGAGCACCTTTGACAGCGTCAAATGTTTTTCTGATAATATGCTCTCTTGCCTGTGTCAGAACCTGGATCGTAACATCATCAGGAATCATATTCTGCTCGATCAATGTTCTTAAAAACTGATATTCAGTCTCAGATGCAGCCGGGAATCCAACTTCGATCATCTTGAATCCCACATCCACGAGCAACTGGAAGAATTCCAACTTTTCATCCAGACTCATCGGCTCGATCAGTGCCTGATTACCATCTCTCAAGTCAACACTGCACCAGATTGGTGCTTTGTCAATGGAATCTTTCTTTACCCAGTCATAACATGGCTCAGGTGGCATAAAGTAAGTCTTTTCATATTTCCTCCAGTTTTCCATAATGTGTACCTCTCTTATATTTAATCAATTTAGTTGTTGTTTTTTAACACTCGTTTATATTAGCACAGGACAGTCTTAGATTGTAGTGACTATTTTAATCACCTTGCTTGATCTTTTTTAATATTTCCTGCTTTTTGATACGAATTTTCTGTAGAAAACAGGTGGAAGATATATTGCAGACACTTTTTGAAGGTTCTCTTTTCTGCATTCTCTGTTGTATAGACGGGATATTCACGGATCAATTCCCCATTTAACGTGCAGCGAATTCTGCCGACTCGCATTTCTTTCATTACAGGAGCATCCAACTGATCAGGAATCTCATAGTCAACAGAAATCGTTTCATCTTCTTTCAATAGGAAAGAAATAGGTTTCAGATTTGCAGTAAGAGGAATCTTGGTTCCGTTTTTACCGGGATAAGCTATCGTATCTGAATGTGCTTTTATCCCATTATTTATAAATATCTGCCGGACAGGTAATTCAATTTCAAATGTCTTATATTGATAATGATTCAAAGCATAAGTCATAAGAGTTCTCATATCGGACCATTTATAACTCTTATTATTTGGCCATCCGCAGGCAAGGAGCGCAACAATAAATGTCCGCTCATCTCTACGCAGCGCACCGACATAACAATATCCGGCATCTGAAGTAAATCCTGTTTTTCCGGAAAGAGCGCCGTCCATCATATTTAAGAATGCATTATGATTAGAACAGCTGAACGACCGTTTTCCTTCAACATCTTGAAACTGATAGGTTTCGGTACGCGTGATCGTAAGAAATTCTTCCTGTTTCTTAGAATTCATAATACAATAACGCATGATCCTTGCAAGATCTTCTGCTGTAGTGTGGTGGATTCCATTTGAATCTGCTGCATCCAATCCATTCGGTGTGATAAAATAAGTAGAATAACAGCCGATTGTCCGCGCTTTTTGGTTCATCTGATCTGCAAATTTCTCTACACTTCCGGCAACAGCTTCTGCAATTACAACCGCCGAGTCATTATGCGACTCCAGCATTAAGGAATAAAGAAGATCTTTTAAATAAAACCGTTCTCCTGCAACCATTCCAAGACATACCTTTGGCTGTGCAGCAGCCTGATCGCTTACTGTAACAATCTGATTTTCTGAATCGATCATGCCGCTTTCCAATGCAAGAATGCAAGTCATAATCTTTGTTGTACTTGCCATTGCCCGTTCTTCCTGTCCATTTTTGGAAAATAAAATACGCCCGCTGTCTGCATCCATTAAGACGGCAGACAGGGCGTATAATTGTTTTAGCTCAGTAGTTCCAAAAACATGAACCGGAAAAGAAATTCCAATGATCATGCTGACAATCAGTATGCGAACAAAGAATAAATAGATTCTGAAATACCATTTTTTGAATTCTGTCATCAATTGATTTCCTGTTTATATTGGAAGCTCCATTCTTCTTTTTATTTTATGATTCCAATGCAAGTTGTAGAATTCAAAAATCAAATGTCCATACGGATCTTTGCCTCATCTTCTGCTTCTTCTTTGAAATGTTCCATCTGCTCCGGATTCAATGACGGAAGATCATCAATAGACGGTACACTGAATCTTCTTAAGAATTCTTCCGTCGTGCCAAAAAGAATCGGTCTTCCAGGTGCATCAAGTCTTCCTACTTCTTCTACCAGACCATATTCCACAAGTTTATTTACTGCGTGATCAGATTTTACTCCTCGGATCTTCTCCACCTCGATCTTGGTGATTGGCTGTTTGTATGCAATGATTGACATTGTTTCAAGAAGAACGTCCGTCAAAGTATATTTCTTTGGCTGCTTTGCCACACGGATCAGATAGTCATACATTTCCTTCTTTGTACACATCTGATAAGACTTGTCCAGTTCAATGATGCGGATTCCTCTGTTCTTTGATTCGTATCTCTTCATCAGATCCTGAAGTAATTCTTCTGTTGTCTGCTCATCCTGTTCGATTGCTTTCGCAATTTTACTAAGTTCAACAGACTCTCCCATTGTAAATAAAATAGCTTCAATTGCAGCCTGAAGTGTTTTTACTCCTGCCATTTACACTACGTCTCCTTTTCTCTCGATCATGATCTCACCACAAGTAGATTCTTGCTCAACATAAATTTCACCCAGCTTCATCATTTCAAGAATCGCAAGAAATGTAACAACAACATGCATTTTACTCTTCTGCTTCTGAAGAAGCTGACGGAAACTGAACCGGCGGTGTTCCTGTAAATAATCACGCACATAAAGGAACTTATCTGTGAGTGAAACTTCCTCTTTCTCAATCTTGCCAAATTTACTTCTTACCGGATCCACTTTATCTGTCTGCCGACGCATAACTTCCTGAAAAACTTTCTTTAACTGTACCATTGTCAGATCCCCAAGTAAAAGGTCAAGATCAACTGGCTCCACATATTCAAGAACTTCTTCCGGAATTGTCGGATTCTTATATAAAATCAGATCCGCATCTACCTGGCGGTCTCTGAGCTCATAAGACATGTATTTATACATTTTATACTGCAGCAGCTGTTCAACCAGTTCCTGCCTTGGATCTTCTTCCTCTCCGTCTTCTTTGACTTCTTTTGGAAGAAGCATCTTGCATTTAATATCCAACAACGTCGCTGCCATAACAAGAAATTCACTCATCACATTCAGATCTTCCCGCTGCATCTGACGGATATATTCCATGTACTGATTCGTAATCTCCACAATGGGGATATCGTAAATATCTACTTTATTCTTCTCAATCAAATGAAGGAGCAGATCCAACGGTCCTTCAAATACTTCCAGTTTTACCGGTATTCCCATAATAATCTCCTTTTATCTGCAAAGGGTGATTGCAATCACTTCTGCCGGATTGAACAGTCTCACATTAAATGTATGCGTTCCAAGCCCTTTGCTGACGATGATCGTCTGTTCTCCCTCCACGGTCATCTCTCCTGAATATTTTGGAAAAAGAAATGCCTGCGGAGTGATCACGCCGCCAATTCCCGGCAAGCGTACACATCCTCCATGTAAATGTCCAGACAAAATCAGATCGGAACCCCATTCCTTATAAGCTTCCATATAGGATGGATTGTGGGCAAGCAGAATGTGATAACTGTTGTCTGCGAAATTCTCTGTTGTCTCCTGCTGTTTTTCCTGATTTCCTGTAGTATGCTTTTCTCCCAGGCATCTGCGTACATCTTCAGCGGTGACATCCGCCTTGCGGAATTTTTTATTCACAATCAGTGGGAGTTCCAATCCGCTGATATAAATGTGTTGATTTCCCAACAGAATATCGCAACTTTCATTTTCCAGAAAACGAACCCCTTCTGCCTGTAACTTTTTACGATACTCTTCATAACACAAAGAATAGTTTTCCTGATTCTCTTTGATTCTCTGTTCATGATTTCCACTGGCATAATAAACCGGGCAGAGCTGCGGCAGACGACTGACAAAATCCAGTGCCTCTTGGTATCGCACGTCATTTTTTGCCACCAGCATATCTCCGCCAATCAAAATCAGATCCGGCTGCTCTGCTTTTATAGCTTCGAACAATTTATTGTTCTGCTTACCATAAACATGGTTGTGCAGATCACTTAAAAAAATAATTCTGTTCACCGAGTCTTTTTCTGCTGTGCAAGTTATCTTTGGTGAATGTACTTCGTAATGTGTTACGCAAAAAAAATGCTGTTCCCGGTACATTTCTGCTAATATAACAGCGCACACAATCAGAAAAAGAACAGTGAAAAAACCTAGGATGCTCATATCGTATGTATCTCAGACATCTCAGCTTCTGCAATCGCCACACCGGAACTTGATCCAATACGGTCTGCACCTGCATAAAACATCTTCCGTGCATCTTCCAGTGTATGAATACCACCGGAAGCCTTTACCTTCATGTCAGAACCAACCGTCCGCTTCATAAGAGAAACTGCTTCTACAGTTGCTCCGCCGGTTGAAAAACCGGTAGAAGTTTTTACATAGTCTGCACCTGCATCACGGCTTACAAGACAAGCCTCCTGAATCTCTTCGTCTGCAAGCAGACATGTCTCAAGAATCACCTTTACAATCACGTCATCCCCGGCAGCAGCTACAACCGCACCGATATCTCTTCTTACATAATCCCAGTTTCCACTCTTCAATGCCCCGATATGGATAACCATATCCAGCTCTTTGGCGCCGTCTTTCACTGCTGCTGTTGCTTCTGCAATCTTCGCAGTTGTTGACATTGCTCCTAACGGAAAACCAATCACGGTACATACTTTAATTCCTGTATTTTTCAGAAGAGAGGCACAAAGCGCAACACAACTTGAATTCACACAAACAGAATGAAATCCGTACGTAACTGCTTCCTCACATAATCCACGGATATCTTCCTCTGTCGCATCTGCTCTTAATAATGTATGATCAATACGTTCTGTAATCATTAATTTAATCTGCCTCCTGTATTTTTATATCCATTGCGGGTAGTAAAATTTCATAAAACAGACTGAAAATCATTCTGAGCTACCCGCACTCGTATCCTTTATTATAAAACATTTTCCATGTTCCCGACAAGTGTTATAATAATTTCTTCCAAATCTTTTTTAGATAATCTCCAAAATCTGCCTTTTCCACAGGTGTTGAAGCAATCAGATTTACGGATCCGATTTCTTTCCCGTTTATCCGATAACAAATCCGGCCAACTGTGTCCCCTTTTTTCACAGGTGCTTTTACTTCATCTGGAATTTCTGTTATTTCTTCGACTTTCGATAAATCGGATCCTTCCGTATCTACATAAGTAAATCCTTCCTCATATTGAATCTTCAGATGTTCTTCCTTGCCACCTTTCACCAGAACCGATGGCAGTTTCCGTTCTTTTGCTTTATAAATCTGACATTTTCCAAATCCATAATTCAATAAGGTTACCGCATCCTTAAAACGGCTTTTTGAATCTTCAGCACCCATAATTACTGCAATCAGATCCACATCATTCTTACTTGCCGTTGCCGATACACAGAACTTTGCCTTTCCGGTGGATCCGGTTTTCAGACCAGTCGCATATTCGTACTGCCGGATCAGCTTATTAGTATTCGTCAGGCCAAATTCCGAAGATCCACGGGCAGTTGTATGCGTGATATTTTCCATCCAGACCGTACAGTAATCCTTTATCTGCGGATATTTTGTCATCAGTTCCCGCGACATGAGTGCAATGTCTCTGGCACTCATCTCATGGCCATCTGCATCTAATCCGTTGCAGTTTACGAAGTTTGTATGTCTCATTCCAAGTCCTTTTGCCCGCTCATTCATTTGTTTTACAAATTCTTGTTCATTACCGCAGATACATTCACTCATAGTTACACATGCATCGTTTGCGCTTGCGACAGAAATGCATTTTAGCAGCGTATCTACCGTCTGGATCTCTCCCGGTTCCAGGAATACTTGAGAACCTCCCATAGAAGCTGCATACTCGGAAGTTGACACTTCATCATCAAGTGATATGGTTCCGTTTTCTAATGCATCAAAGATTAACAACATTGTCATGATCTTTGTAACACTTGCCGGTGGCCGTGCAGTATCTGCATCTTTTTCAAATAAAACCGTTCCCGTAGACATTTCCATAAGAATACCAGACGGCGCACTTATTTCTACTTCTTCCGCGTGGACTACACTTGTCGGAAATGTAATCCTATACAGCAGAAAAACACTCAGCAGAATCACTGTAAAACCTTTCTTCATCTGCAATTCCCCCATGGACTATTCTTTTACCAGTATAGTAGCGATGGAGGGGAAATATGTCTGGAGAGAATTGACTTTTCAATTTTACAGGCGTATATTAGAAGTACTGTCCATTTTCTGTGATTTCAGAAAAATGGAATCTAATATTAGGAGGTCAAAATGAGCTCACGCACTTATTACGATATCTTAGGTGTATCCAGAGATGCGACTCTGGAAGAAATTACTTCAGCGAAAAATGCATTGGCTAAGGTCTACCATCCGGATGCCAATATGCATAAAGATATAGACACAACTGCTTTTATGCAGGAGATTCTGGAAGCCTACCGGGTTCTTTCCAATCCGGCGAAAAGAAAAGCTTATAATCTAGAAATTTTTGGAGTTACAGACCGTGTTTTTAAGACATTTAAACTCACACCGGAAGATGAGAAAGAATCCGTTTCTTTCGTGACTTACTGGAATGCGGCAGTGCAGCTCCAGGATATCATTGATCAAAGTGTTCATGTAATGGAACGTGCTTCCAGGACAAAGACACTCTCTCAAAAATTAATGAAAAAGCTTGGGAAAAATGATCCGGATGAGATGCACCGTGAACGCCAGCTCAGCCGCCTTTCCATGCAGGCAATGCGTCAGATTACCACATTGAAAATGGCAGGAATTCCAAGTGAATACTGGAATATAGATGCCATGAACTGGGTACTGGTCCGTTGGGGACAAAAACAGGATACGGATTTCCGAAGCATGTTTAAACGATATGATATCTACGTGGAGAAACACTATTCCGTTTCTGAGAAGAAAAAAATACATGCATATAAACGTCAGTTTCACCACAATTTGAAAAAGCTTCTCTCCTATGCATTAGATGCGTAAGAAGCAGGAAAAATATTTTCAGTATATGTAACTGTTCAGAGCCAAGCAAAATTTCAAAAAACAGGTATAAAATGCTTGCATTTTTAAGACTGTTTTTGAAATTTTATTTGGCGGATACGCCACACCTCCAAAATGCATAGCATTTTGGAGGTTGGCTCTGAACAGTTACAAGTATATTTAGTATTGGAAGAAATGTGAGGTACATCATGAAAATAAGAGTAGCATTTGTATGTTGGGGGAATATTTGCAGATCAACCTTAAGCGAAAGCGTGTTTACCTATAAGGTAAAAGAAAAAGGGTTGAGTGATCAGTTTGTAATAGACAGCTTTGCAACAAGCACAGAAGAAATTGGGAATCCACCGCATAGAGGTACAGTAAACAAACTAAAAGAAGTTGGAATTCCTTTAGTACCACATCGTGCAAAACAGATTTCATTTTCCGATTATGATAATTTCGATTATATCGTAGGCATGGATTCGATCAATATAAAATATCTTAACCGCATGCTTAAAGGTGATCCGGATGGTAAAGTTTCTAAGCTTTTAGATTACACATCACGCAAAGGGGCTGATATTGCGGATCCTTGGTATACTGGGAATTTTGATGCAACTTATAGAGACGTAAATGAAGGATGCGATGGCTTATTAGCGTATATATTAGAGCAAAAATAATCGAGGGGGCAGATATGCTCCCTCTTGTTACTGTTCACACGTAGTGTTCACAGCAACGATTACAGCCCATTCAAAATGCATTTTCAATGCATGGGGCTGTAATCTGGCATAATTCGCTTACTGGCGCATAGCTTGACAGCAAGTGTCAAGCTTGCGAGTGAACAGTAACTCCCTCTTATTTATTATTTAATGTCTAATCCAAATCTGTAAATCTCACTGATCTTGACCTGTGCCTGTTCAGACTCTTTTTTCTTGATAATCTCATTCCGATCACTTAAAATAGCAAGCATTTCATCCACAACTTCTACATCCGGCAAATCAGAATAATGGGATAAATATCCGATCATTCTTGTTGCTGTATAATCGGTATTCAGATTTCTGGTGACAAGATCACATAAATTCTCCGGATAACCTCGTTCCATCATCAGATTGTAGAGCTGCATGCTGATTTCTGTTCTTGGTTTCATGGGTCTTCTCTCTCTCTTCTCCTCTTACAAACTCAACTGCATTTTCTGTTTTAAAACGAATTGCAAAGTATCCTCTATTTTTTTACTGTCAATGGGTTTTGCAATATGTGCATTCATTCCGGCATCTATGCAGTTCCTGATATCATCCTGAAATGCATTCGCTGTCATCGCAATGATGGGTATCTCTTTTGTATCTTTACGGTTCAATGTCCTTATCTGTCTGGCTGCTTCTAATCCATCCATTACCGGCATCATAATATCCATAAAAATAAAATCAAATCTGCCTGGAACTGATTGGGAAACAATATCCACAGCCTCCTTGCCATTTTCTGCCGTAGTCACAACCATCTTTTCATCTTCCAGCATCATTTTTGCAATTTCCAGATTTAGCTCATTATCCTCAACTAATAATACACTCTTACCGGACAGATCAGGCTTTTCCACTTTTTTTTGCTGTTCCTTCTCAGCATTATGATCAATCTTAAGTGGTATCGTGACAGTAAACGTTGTACCTACATTTTCTTTACTTTCCAGTTTGATTGTTCCGTTCATCATGTCCACAATATCTTTTACAATAGAAAGTCCAAGTCCGGCACCACTATATCCATTCGTTGTTTCTTTTCCTTCTCTGGCATAGGATTCAAATGCATGTTTCTGAAATTCTTCGCTCATACCAAGTCCCGTATCAGAACATACAAATTCAAAAACCGCCGTCTTGTCATCACTTGAAATCTCATTGAAATACAGGCTTACTTTACCACCGCTTCGGTTATATTTAACGGCATTTCCAGCAAGATTCATAAGAAGGCGGTTTAGATATTCCTCACTGCCAATAACATATCTGTGATGAAAAGTACTCATGGAAGCTCCGCCTTCAAAGCTGATACCATACTCCTTTGCATTTGTCTCAATAATCGAAATCTGTTTTACGAGCATTGCAACCAGATCAAATGGCTTGTTTACCAACTGTAATGTTCCAAATTCTACTTTTCCGATATCCAGGACATTATTTAGAAGGGACTGCAGATAGTCCATCGATTGCATTACTTTCGCTTTACATTCATACAATTTTTCCTTATCGCCACAATAACGCTCTGATATATTGATCATCCCAATAATTCCATTTAAAGGTGTCCGGATATCGTGGCTCATATGTCTCAAAAAATCTGTCTTTGCACTGTTCGCATTTTCTGCCTGCTTCTGTGCCTCTTTTGCCTTTTTCTCTGCAATTCTGGCTTTTTGGAGTAATCTAAGTATCAGTATCAGCACGGTCAAAAAAACAGATACAACAAGCACCGTAAAGCCCCAGAAATTGTCCCTTATAAACTCCTTTACCGTAACTTTCTTCAGATTACTGTCATACATATACACAGCATTGGAGAATTTTGAAACAGACATTGTTTTTATAGTCTTATTCAGGACAGACAGCAGCATGCTGTTTCCACGTCTGACTGCAAATGACACCATATCGTACTTTTCCAGAAAAAAACTATGCAGTTTATTATCATCAGAATACTGTTCCAACTTGCCTGAGTCCATAATCATGCAGTCTGCTTTTCCATTATAAACAGCCTTCTTTGCATCCTTCCATGTAGCATATTCCTTCACATGCCACTGTGGATAATTGCAGGAAACATAAGACTTCAAATCACTGTCTTCTCTTGGTATCGCAACCGTATTTTCAGCATTTTCATCAAAACTCTTTTTAACCGTTGCAGCCGCCATATTGTACCTCCAGACAGTATCTGTCAGATCATAGCCCAGGTCTTCGGCAGCATTGGTATTTTGCATCACATGAAAAATCATATCAATTTCTCCATCATGCAACGCTTTTTGCATATCCTCTTGTGAATCATACCCCTTGATATTAAATTTCAAAGTCTGCCCTTTCAGGCAGTTTTGTGCAAGCTGGATGTAATCCGTGATCAGGCCACTCTCTTTTCCGGTTTCTGTATCAAGAGTACTGACCCCGCCATCGTTTATCAAACAACCTATTTTGATTGCTCCATGCTCTGACAGCCATTTCTGTTCTTCTCCCGTCAGAAAATATACACTGTCCACTGACAGAAACTGCTTATGCAGTTCATCCGCATAATAAGGATCATCATCTGTGATCCTTCTCATAGCATTATCCATCTCTGTCTTTAAATCAGAATGACTCTGGCCAATCGCAAAATATATTTTTGAACTTCCGAGATTCGTTAAGGCCACCATTCCGTACCCACCCAGACGGGAATCCTCTAACGATACAAAAGCGTCAATTTCTCCGTCTGCAATTTTCTTCAAAGCATCTTCATTATTTGAAACATTGACATGCTGTGTATGCAGATCATATTTCTTTTCCCACTCGTTCAATATCATTTCCGACAGGTAACCCATAAGCACCCCAATCTTTTTCCCATTGAAAGATGCAGTGTCAGAGGATGAGAGGTCTGTATGATCGGGTTTTACGTAGACATAATATCTTTCGTCTCCCATTGGAATAGCGGAAAAAAGCATAGTCTCTGCCCGTTCCTCCGTATAAGAGACTCCTTCTATCATATCCAGCTCATCATTTTTTAATTTGTCAAAACAATTTTCCCATGTACAATCTACATATTCATAGTTCCACCCGGTATAACCTGCGATTTTCTGCAGATATTCATATCCATATCCGCTTCTTTTTCCATTTCCATTTATCTTATCATACGTATCATCCGGCACACCAATCCTGACAACTCTCTCTTTCTGATTTTCTGCTGCAAAAGCATAAACCGGACAGATTGAAAAAAGGATGCAACTGCACAATATTAAAATGATACCCCTTTGCAATACTGATTTATTCATTTTCATTTTATTCTTTCCTCGTATATTAGGAACAAATACTTTTAATAGTCTTTTTCATCTTTTCAATATCCAAAGGTTTCGCCAAATGAGCGTTCATACCCACGGCAATGCACTTTTCAGCATCTTCCTGGAATGCATTTGCTGTCATAGCTATAATCGGTATTGTTTTTGAATCTGAACGTTCTAATGACCTGATTTCCCTCGTAGCTGTATATCCATCCATAACAGGCATCATCAGATCCATCAGAATTGCATCAAATGTTCCTGCCGGTTTCTCTTTAAATAATTCCACTGCCTGCTGTCCATCCTCCACTCTGGTAACTAACGCTCCTACATCTTCGAGAACTGTCTTCGCTATTTCCGCATTCAGCTCATTATCTTCTGCAATGAGAATTCTTTTCCCTTTTATTGTGTGAATTGCAGATGTCTTTATGGCATTCCGACTTCCGTATACCTCTTCTTTTGATGCCATGTCAAAAGAAAGATCTACCGTAAATTTTGTTCCAATACCCTGTCTGCTTTCTACCTGAATACTTCCACCCATCAGCTCTATCATGGATTTGATAATAGAAAGTCCCAAACCGGTTCCCGGCACCTTGTTTTCTGTAGAGGTATGTTCTCTGGAAAATTCTTCATAGATATGCGGAAGATATTCTTCACTTATACCAATACCCGTATCTTCACATGAGAAAATATAACGTATCTTTGAAGGATTCTCTGATACTGTCTCATGTACTTCTACATGGATTGAATGTCCCTCCGGAGTATACTTTATAGCATTACTGATAATATTCAACATGATCTCCTGTAACTTTGTCTGATCACAGACAGCATAATGATGTCTTACATCTAAAACGGTATGATACTGCAAGTTCTTCTTTCTGATATCCTCTTCAAACACTGTATTTACCCTGTGAAATAATGCATCCATATCCTCAGCTTTTAACTGCAATACCGCAGTACCACTTTCAATCCGGGCCATCTCCAGAACCTGATTGATGATCATTAACAAAAGATTACTGGAAGACTGTATCTTTCCCAGATATTCTTTTGCCTTTTTTTCATTTTGCAGATTCTTCTCCAACAAACCGGAAAAACCTACAATTGCATTCATCGGAGTTCGAATATCATGGCTCATGTTAAATAAAAATCTTGTTTTTGCCTCATTGGCATTTTTCGCCTGCTCAGCAGATTTTTCCAGTTCTGCTTCATATTGTCTTTCCCTGTGTTTTTTGCTGGATGTCAAATAAAATACTGTAGCAATCAATAATGAAAATATATAAGAAATGGCAATACACATAATCCAGTAAGAACGTGGAATCCATCCCCTTGAAGGTATAATATCAAAATACCATGTGTTATTGGGCACTGTACATTCTACTGTCAGAATGTTGTCCGGCATATCGCCCTGGCTCTCTGCCAGAATAATCCGGTCGCTGCTGTCTCTGTCATAGGTCCAAATTCTGTAACAGAAATCTGCATCACTTAAATAATCAAGATTTATCTCACCAATGAAACGATCCCAGTCAATCACCAGAATTACAAACCCCCAGAACTCACCCTGTTCTGAATTATTGTCCTGATAAACCGGATTAAAAAGCAGTGCTCCTGTTCCTCCCTGCTTTAACTGATATGGTCCTCCAAGCGTATATTTTCCGCTCTTCTTCGCCAGAATTGCATCCTTTTTCCGTTCATGCTCCTGCAGCATATCCAGTCCAAAAGCCCCCTCATTTCCCTGTTTCGGATAAATGTCTGTAACAATTCCCTCAGGTGCCAGTTCAAATGCCTTTATCACTCCATCTTCATTCGGAATCTTTTCTGCCAGTTCAGAAAATGTATTTTCATCCAAATTTTCTCCTGCACTGATATAATTTCCCAAAAGATCAGAGAGCATGATATACTGATCCAGTCTTGCCCTGACTCTTTTCTCAGTAATCTGCGCCATATATTTTCCGGTTGTCTTTTCATCCTTTTCCAACTTATGGAGCAGAAAAACGCCAACGATGAGTGCTGTCAAAACAGCAATCAATCCAACAATACAACAATGTAATCTTATCTTTTTATATAGTTCGCTGTCCTTTTTCATTCTGCTATTCCTTTGTTATTTTTTTCCGGTCACTGACACGTCTGCTTACCAGCACAGAATTTTCGGATTGTATCTATCAGTTCCGGTACCTTTAACGGTTTTGACAGGTGTGCATCCATCCCTGCCTTCATCGTCTTTCTTTTATAATTATCAGCTACCTGTCCCTATCCGATTTTCTCAAAACAAAAAAGCACTGTCTTTTCAGGCAATGCATCTTAAACGTTGTAACTGGCTGCTATTTTGCAGACCCTATAGCTTTGTGTCCCAGACTTTCGGCTGATTTGCTGACGAATCTTTATTTTTTATTATACATTTTCTCTTGTAATATGTCTATTGCAAATCTATCTTCTTGCTACTTAGTTTACCGGGCTTGTAGCCGTTTTGTTACCTTATAACTGTCAGAGATGTATCCAACGTTTTTTTCTTTTTTGCAAGTATTGGCTGTGTTTTTTCTCTTCTCATGGTATAATATGATGTAAGTGTCAAAAGTATAAATTGCGGTTGTGCTTGCACAAAAAGCAATTTATACTTAATATTATATTTTAAAACTAATAAAAAAACTAAGACTATTAAAGGAGCTCTCAATTATGAGTAATGAATTATTTTCTGTTTATCACTGCAAATCCTGCAATAAAATCGAAGTCACCCAGTATATCTCTCCGGAACAAATCAAAGAATTTGGATTTACCGCAGAAGAATTAAAACCAAGCTGTCCAGCCACCGGAAGCTATGACTTAGAAGAACTTGGCCAGATGACAGACAAAGAACTGCGTCATTTTTCCTACAGCGATGTAGAGGGTGTAAAAGAATACTTAAAAAACCGCAGTCAGTCCGGTCCGAAACTGTAGTAAAAGACATCCGGCATGCTTCTTGTATGCCGGATGTTTTATTCACAACATTTTGCTAAGCGAGTCACTACCATTTCTATCTTCTCCAATTCAATCGAAGAATAATTCATGACATAAGTGTTTTGGATTTCTTCCCGATTTTCCTTATAGTACGCAGACAATGGAGACAGTTTAATTCCCTGCGCTTTTGCGTTCTCCATTAATTGTTCCTGTGGCTTTTTCGTTTCAATCTTCATCAGAAAATGAGCTCCTGCCTCTTCTCCGGAAATGGAAACATATTGGTTCAAACGACTTTTTTTAATGGTCTCTACAATGGTATTTCGTTTATTATGATAATAATTCCGCAGCCGGTTAATATGCTTTTCAAAATAGCCTTCCTCAATAAATTTTGCCAGCGTATACTGTTCAAAATTAGAAACCGTACAAGAATAAAACGACAGTTTTTTATAATACTGCTGAAAAAGTTCTCTTGGAAGGATCATATAGCTGATACGCACGGTGGACGCAAGTGTTTTTGTAAAGGTATTCATATAAATCACTTTGTCGGACACATCCATGCTTTGCAGCGTTGGAATCGGCTGACCACTTAAGCGCAGTTCACTGTCATAATCATCTTCAATAATATAACGATTTTCTGATTTTGAAGCCCAGCCGAGCAGTTCATAGCGTCTGCTGACCGGCATCACAATTCCTGTCGGATAATGATGAGATGGCGAAATGTGTGCAATATCAACTTGATTTTCTTCCAGCTTAGAAATTTCCACGCCTTCTTCATCCATATCAATATACTTACAGAGCACTTTATAACTTTGATAGATTTTTCCAATTTTCCGATATCCCGGATTTTCCACAGCATAAATTTTTTCATTTCCCAAAAGCTGGATTAACAAGCCATATAAATATTCTGTTCCGGCACCTACAATAATCTGTTCCGGTAACACCGCCATGCCACGGAACTCTTTTAAATGCTTTGCAATAGCTTCTCTTAGAAAAAACACGCCGCCGCAGGGGGGATTAATCATAAGCTGCATCTGATTTTCATTTAAAACTTCCCGGATTGTTCTGGTCCAGATGGTAAATGGAAACAATTCACTCTCTGTCTGATTACTTGTAAAATCTGCCAGATATGCATTTTCCCCTCCGGTAAGCGGTACCATTTCCTTTACAAAGGTTTTCTTTTCAATTTCAATGACCTGCTTAAAATCCGTAACATAAAATCCTTTTTTCGGAATGGAATAAATATAACCTTCCGCAATCAGCTGTTCATAAGCATTTTCTACCGTAATGACACTGATACCCAGATTTTTTGCAAAACTTCTCTTAGACGGCAGTTTCTCCCCTGCCTTAATACTTCCCAGTAAAATATCATTTTTGATGCATTTATACAGATATTCATAAAGGGAATCTGACCCTATATTTGTAAGATTATATGTTAACATAATTGATTCCTCCTTAAACTGACCTTAATGAATATATTTAATTTGAATATTTTAATATGTTCACATTTAAGTATAATAAAAGCCATA
>ERZ841116.30-NODE-30-length-115566-cov-6.273221_pt1 | contig 115566 bp, 99 predicted proteins | sample MGYA00519875_ERZ841116 | MGnify/ENA primary metagenome ERZ841116 (study PRJEB31850, sample SAMEA3708889) | human gut metagenome | biome: human gut; feature: human-associated habitat; material: faeces | place: China | collected 2014 ... | reverse complement strand
CCGCGACCCCCTGCGTGACAGGCAGGTATTCTAACCAGCTGAACTACCACTCCGCATTTGGTTTGCGTATAATACCTATTTCTTATCTTATCGGCAAATCTTTTTTAGGTGTAAAACGTTATTTGCCTTTAAAATAATCAAAATGGCGATTTATACTACTTTTTCCAACCTTTTAATGCATCTGCAAAGGCGTTATTTGCGAACTGATTACGCCCACTATTTCTTTGTGAGCGGTCAGATTTTTCCGAATTTTTTCGAACAGGTGATTTTTCTTCTGAACGCTCAGTCAGTTTTTCATCCAAACGCATACTTAATGCAATACGTTTCCGTGCCACATCCACTTCAAGCACTTTCACTTTGACTACATCGCCTACTTTCACCACTTTATGCGGATCATCCACAAAGCTGTTTGAAAGCATTGAAATATGCACTAAGCCATCTTGATGCACACCAATATCGACAAATGCCCCGAAGTTTGCCACATTCGTGACGGTACCTTCCAAAATCATCCCCACTTGTAGATCTTTAATGTCTTCCACGCCATCCACGAAAGTTGCCGTTTTGAATTCACCACGTGGGTCGCGTCCTGGTTTTTCAAGCTCTTTGAAAATATCGTTTACCGTTGGCAAGCCAAATTGTTCATCGACAAAATCTTTCGCATTGAGCTGATGAATTTTGCTCTCATTACCCATCAATTCTGCAAGCGTTGCTTGAGTCGCTTGCAAGATTTTTTCCACAACAGGGTAAGCTTCTGGGTGAACACTTGAGGCATCAAGCGGATTTTTGCCATTTAAAATACGCATAAAGCCCGCACACTGCTCAAAGGCTTTTGACCCTAAACGCGGTACTTTTTTCAGATCCGAACGACTGTTAAAACGCCCGTTTTCATCGCGGTAAGCCACAATATTTTGTGCCAATGTTTTGCTCATTCCTGCCACATGAGCAAGTAATGGAGCTGAAGCTGTGTTTAAATCTACGCCTACCGCATTTACACAATCTTCCACCACCGCATCAAGTTTGCGGGCAAGTTGTGTTTGATTCACATCGTGCTGATACTGCCCAACACCAATCGCTTTTGGCTCAATTTTAACCAACTCTGCTAGCGGGTCCTGCAAACGACGAGCAATCGATACAGCACCACGCAATGAAACATCCAAATTAGGGAATTCATTTGCTGCCAATTCAGAAGCTGAATAAACCGACGCTCCCGCCTCGCTTACCACCACCGTTTGCGGAATCAGCATATCAGGCTTGCTGGTTTTAATCTGTTTCAATACATCTTTGGCAAAACGCTCAGTTTCACGCGAAGCCGTGCCGTTACCAATTGCAATAAGCTCAACATTGTGTTGTGTAATCAATTTATATAGCGAAATTTCCGCCGCTGCTTTGCCTGTGGTATGTGGATAAATGGTATCCACTGCAAGCAATTTCCCTGTATTATCTACTACAGCAACTTTCACGCCTGTACGTAAACCAGGGTCTAAACCCATGGTATTTCTTGCTCCCGCAGGAGCAGCCATCAAGAGTGCAGACAAATTGCGAGCAAACACATCAATCGCTTCTTCTTCCGCTTTTTCGCGTAAGTTTGCCATCAACTCAGTTTCAAGATGTAGTAATGCTTTAACTTTCCATGTCCACGCAATCACTTGCTCACGCCATTTATCTGCTGGCTGATCGTTGAAAATTACCCCCAAATGCTCTCGAATAATTTCTTCGCATTGGCTCGATTTTGCTCCTTCTTCTGCAAGTGGATCAGCATTAATGGAAAGCGATAACACGCCCTCATTACGCCCACGAAACATTGCCAATGCTCGGTGCGAAGGCACATTTTGGAGTGGCTCGCTATGAGAAAAATAATCGCGGAATTTCTCGCCCTCTTGCTCTTTACCTTCAATCACTTTCGACTCAATAGTCGCATTAGCGGTCAAATATTGGCGAAGTTTTGCAAGTAGTTCCGCATCTTCGGCAAATCGTTCCATTAAAATATAACGTGCACCATCAAGAGCGGCTTTGCTATCTGCAACGCCTTTATCCACTGAAACAAATTGCTCGGCGACTGCTTCTGGCGTAAGTTTCGGATTCTGCCAAAGTTGTTCGGCTAATGGTTCAAGCCCTGCTTCAATCGCAATCTGCCCACGTGTTCTGCGTTTAGGTTTATACGGCAAATAGAGATCTTCAAGCTCAGTTTTGCTTTCCGTGGCAAGGAGTTTCTCACGTAATTCATCGCTTAATTTGCCTTGTTCATCAATGGATTTCAAAATCGTTTGACGACGATCGTCCAGCTCACGCAAATAGATCAAACGCGTTTCAAAATGACGCAGTTGTGTATCATCCAATCCACCAGTTACCTCTTTACGATAACGTGCGATAAACGGGATCGTGTTTCCTTCATCTAATAAATTCATTGCCGCCAAAATTTGTTGTGGCTTCACATTTAATTCGCCAGCAATCACTTGGCTAATGGTCTGGTTGAAATCTGACATAATCTTTCCTGATGAATTAACGTAGCTTATCTGCTCTTATTTTATCTAATTTTGCAAGCTGAGCGAGTGCTTCGTTGATTTTTTGCGAATTGGGCTCTGATTTTGCACAGAGAATGATGTTTTCAAGCGTATCGGCTTGGTGATAGTAAGCGTGCTTGCTTTGAAGGGCTTGTTCAAACTGTGAATAAGCTTGTTGGAATTGACCTTGCTTACACAAAAAAGTGCCGTAATTATTGAGCACATCTGGGCGATTTTGGCTGAGTTTCAATGCTTTTTGATAGGCTTTCTGACTGTTGGCTACATCGCCTGTTTGTTGATAATAATAGGCAAGCACAGAATAAGGAAGGTAATCATGGCTGTCATGAGTGATAGCCTTATCAATATTTTCTTTCGCTTTGGGATAATCTTGTTGTTCTAAATAAGCAAGAGCAAGATTAATTCGAGCTTTTAAGGCTTCTGAGCGGTTAAATTCAGGATCGATTTGGGAAGAAACGCAACCTGCTAAAAATAGCACAGCACAAGCGGTTAAAATTTTTGAAAAGATTACGAATTTCATAAATGATCCTTTTTAAAGATTCACTCTCTCCTGTTGTAGGAGAGAGAGTTGTTTTCCTATTGGGCTTTCACCGCAATCCCTTCACCAAATCGGCGCTTCTCTAACGTACGTTTTGTACGGTCGATCACATCACCTGCAAGCTGTCCACACGCAGCATCAATATCATCACCACGTGTTTTACGGATAGTAACTGTCAAGCCATATTCCATCAATGCTTTTTGGAAGCGATCTACACGAGAATTTGAGCTTTTAGCATAAGGGGCTTCTGGGAACGGGTTCCACGGAATTAAGTTAATTTTACACGGCGTATTTTTCAACACTCTCGCTAATTGATGAGCGTGATCTACCTCATCATTCACGTGATCCAACATCACATATTCAATTGTGACTTTGCCGTGGTTCGCATTCGAAACTTCGAGATATTTATTCACAGAATTAATCAACATTTCAATATTATATTTTTTGTTGATCGGTACGATTTCGTCACGAATTTCATCATTCGGTGCGTGCAGAGAAATTGCCAATGCCACATCAATTTTATCCCGTAAGCTATCAAGTGCTGGCACAACTCCCGAAGTTGAAAGTGTAACACGACGTTTTGATAAGCCATACGCAAAATCATCTAGCATAATTTCCATTGCAGGCACAACGTTATTCACGTTCAATAATGGTTCGCCCATTCCCATCATTACTACGTTGGTAATCGGACGCACGCCTGTTACGCCAAAGTTACCAATGATTTTTGAAGCACGCCATACTTGCCCGATAATCTCTGCCACGTTTAAGTTACGGTTAAAACCTTGTTGAGCCGTTGAACAAAACGTACACGCCAAAGCACAACCTACTTGTGAAGATACGCAAAGGGTCGCACGGTCTGCTTCCGGAATATATACGGTTTCAATTTGTTGCTCGCCTACTTGCATCGCCCATTTAATCGTACCATCGGCTGAGCGTTGTTCTATTGCCACTTCAGGGGCTTTGATTTCTGCAACTTGTTTTAATTTTTCACGCAATACCTTGTTGATATTGCTCATATTATCGAAATTATCTTCTCCAAAATGATAAATCCATTTCATGAGCTGATCGGCACGAAACGGCTTTTCGCCCAGACTTGCCAAAAATTCACGCATCTGTGGACGCGTCATATTCATTAAATTTACTTTTTCGGATTTAGGATGAGCCACCGCAATGTTGGTCGCTTGAATTTGATCTGACATTAAAAAGCCTCGTTATTACACGTGTTCCCGTTCTTTTATGAAAGGGAACCATTATGGCAAAAGGATTAGTTTTGCAGGATTAAATAAAGAAGCGAATTTTACTGATCTCTCCCGCGTAAGGCTAGCGATTTTTACAAAATTTGAAAAGCACAAGCGGTCAAATTTTCGAGTGAGATCGCAAAATTTGTTTTAGAAAGTAAAATTATTGATGGATTTAACAAAATTTACGAAAAAATCTACCGCTTGCCCCTACATTCCTCATCTTTTTTATCTTACAATGCAGAACATCTCAAATTTTCACTCACAAAAATAAAGGACACAACAATGGCTTTAAAAGATTTAGACTGGGCAAATTTAGGCTTTTCATATATCAAAACAGATTACCGCTTCATCGCTCACTGGAAAGAGGGCAAATGGGATGAAGGAAAACTCACTACAGATAGCACATTACATATTCACGAAGGTTCAACCGCTCTTCACTACGGTCAGCAATGTTTTGAAGGTTTAAAGGCCTACCGTTGCAAAGATGGTTCAATCAACTTATTCCGCCCGCAAGCAAATGCAGAGCGTATGCAACGTACCGCAGACCGTCTTTTAATGCCACGCGTACCAACTGAATTATTCGTGCGTGCGTGTAAAGAAGTGGTTAAAGCTAACCAAGATTGGTTGGGCCCTTACGGCTCTGGTGCAACCTTATACTTACGTCCATTCTTAATTGGTGTGGGCGAAAACATCGGTGTGAAAGCGGCACCAGAGTTTATTTTCTCTGTTTTCTGTTGCCCAGTGGGTGCGTACTTCAAAGGTGGTTTAGCCCCATCAAACTTCATCACCACAGATTACGACCGTGCTGCACCAATGGGCACTGGTGGTGTGAAAGTGGGTGGTAACTACGCAGCAAGTTTACTTCCACATGAATTAGCCGCAGAGCAAGGTACGCCAGAACGTAAATTTGCTGATGCTATTTATTTAGATCCAAAAACTCACACAAAAATTGAAGAAGTCGGTGCTGCAAACTTCTTTGGTATTACCAAAGATAATAAATTCATCACACCAAAATCAGAGTCGATTCTGCCAAGTATCACTAAATACTCATTGCTTCATATTGCCAAAGAGCGTTTAGGTATGGAAACCATCGAAGGCGATGTTTATATCGATCAACTTGACCAATTCGCAGAAGCAGGTGCGTGCGGTACTGCTGCAGTGATCACCCCTGTTGGCGGCATCCAACACAAAGGCAACTTCCATGTTTTCTATTCAGAAACCGAAGTAGGCCCTACAACACGTAAACTTTACAACGAATTAACAGGCATTCAATTCGGTGACATTGAAGCCCCTGAAGGCTGGATTGTGAAAGTAGAGTAATCTATTGTTTTCAAGCGGTCGAATTTGTAAAAGATTTCGGTATTATGTAGCAGTTGCACAAAGATTTAACCGATTGAAAACCTTAAAATCCCTATTGAAATTTTAACTCAATAGGGATTTTTATTATGGCACAAAAGCTGCTGAAACACGAATTAGTTGAACACCTACTAAAGCTAAAAGAAAAACAAGATGAGCTGACAGTACAAATGCAGTGTTTAGCTAAAGAAATTAACGTATTAACTCAACCTTATATGCCGAAAGAACCGACACCTAGATCATTGATTACGATGAGATTAGTTGCACAAGTCTTACGCGAAAATCCAGATTGGATGTTTTGTAGTGAGATTGCTGAAAAAGTCTTAGTCTTGGTAGGAATGCCGCAATTTGTTGATGTTGGTGATAAGCATTATAAGACAGTCAATCGCATACTGGTAAAATTGCGTAAAAGAGGCATTATAGAAAGTGGCTTTAGGTTTTGGCGGCTAAAACCATTGAAATAGGGGTAAAAACAGCGGTAGAGATACCGCTATTTTTGTTTCCACTGCCAATGCACTTCATTTCGGCTGATTTGTATTCGGCTAATCCAGTCTCTTTGGTAGAACTCGTTGAGTTGTTTGCGGACGGAATCAAGATGCCTTTCAGACGGTGTGTCGGGATTTTGCTCAATATCGAAAATGCGTTGCGTGAGTTCAGCAATGGTGAAAGCTTTATTTGGCTCTTCTCGCATCATTTGTACGATGTACTTACGGATTTTCCCTTTGAAGAGTTTATATTTGCGTCGGTACACAAAGTTTTGCGTGTTGTAGAGTGTCACATCACTTTCTTGTTGGGTCAGCTCAATGGCTCGTTTCAAGGTGGCAATGTTTGCATCAAGCAAGGCGAGATGATGTAAGACTTGCTTACGCTCGAATTCAAATTCTTTCAGTTTTTTATCAAGATTATATGCCATAATCTACAGCCAAATCACTTCTTGATGAATAATCTTCCGCTGCCAATAACCGCACCATTCGTTGTTGTCGTTGGTGGTTTTCAGACATCGGCTTAGTACGTCAATAAATTGAGTTTTATTTGAGGTGCGGCGATTGTCCTCACGGTAGGCAATTTCATTCGCATAGTTAAGTAGATATTCATTGCTGATGCGGTGAACTTGTCCGTAATACATTCGTTTGAAGCGGCTGAATAGACTTTCTGCCTGATTGTTCGTTACGCCTAAATCGCTACGATACTCTTCTTTATGATTAACGGTGCGTAAATCATAATAAGGCAATAGCACATCATAAGCCGTGCTTTCATCGGTATTGATACGAGTGTTAGGCTTAATGAATTTGTCAGCAAAACTTTTTACCACCGATTGTGATTCAGTATGTGCCACAAAAACGTGGGAACGTTTTGCCCCACAATGCAACACATTACTCGCCTTTTCTTCGGATGAATAATGCTCACGCGCCACCATCACACAACGTTTATCTGGGTTCTGATTTTCTTTCAGACGATAGTCAATGCGGTCAGATTTCTTGTTTGATTTACGAGGCGCAGGGTGAACATAAGTACCGTCTATATCTACCACACCTGAAAGTGGCGTCATATCACGACTTTCAAGTAAAGCCTTGCGGAACTTGTGAGAAAGGACAAATGCCGTTCTGGGATTGATACCTGTATTTCTTGCAAGTTGAAGCGAAGAAATACCTTTCACGGCATTCACCCATTCGATAATCGCATAAAGGTAGGTTTGGAATGACAATTTTCGATTGGCAAAAATAGTGCCTGATGTGACACTGAATGTATGATGACAATGTTTGCACCGCCATTGTTTACGCGTACCAATCCAATAAGCCTTATGTTGTACACCACATTTAGGACAAACGACGGTTTCTTTACTTCCCCAACGTAATTCGCAAAGCAAATCAAACGCTTCTTCATCGGAAAGTTGGGCAACTTCACGAGAAGAAATCGTACGCGCTTTGCTGGAAAGTAAGAAATGTTGAGCCATATCTATTGAGATTACACCTTGATTAAACTAAAATATGAAACACTGTTCATATCGATTGTGCATAAAATATCACAATCATTCACTTTTTTCAATAGGAATGTGAAATAATGTGCATATCAGAACGTTTAAAGCAGGTGTTGGATGCTAAAAAGATGACCGTAACGGAGTTTTCCAAAGTAACTGGGATTTCGTATCGTTCAGCGATGAATTACTTGAATGAGGGGCGCGATCCGAATGTGGATGCCTTAGTGAAGATTCATAAAGAGCTTGAAATTAGTATAACTTGGCTGCTCACAGGAAATGGAGCAATGTTTCAAGCGGCAACTCAAGAAAGTACGATTTCAGCACAAGAAGAAAAATTGATTGCAGACTACCGCACGATGCCCGAAAACTTAAAAGACGCTTTCTCAATTTCTTTCAAAGAAATTTCTAATAAACAATAAATATTTAACTTGACATTAACTCAATAAGGAACAAAAAATGTCCCTACAAGCCTACAAGCCTACAAGCCTACAAGCCTACAAGCCTACAAGCCTACAAGTAAATTAGCTATTTCTTTTCAACCTTGCAAATTTATTTTGGGAGGTTGGTAATGAAATCTAAGTATTCTGAAACTGAAACTGAATGGTTGTTTAAAGATCTTTTAGAAGAAAATGGCTATTTTGATTCTGAAGACCTTATTATTGAATTTAAAGACAAAACTAAAAGTGAAAAAGTAAAAAAATTACTTTCTAATGCAAGCAAGAAGGGAAGTAAAAATGGAATCCCAGATTTCATTATTAGATCTAATAAACACCCAGATATTATTTTTTTAATTGAGTGCAAAGCCGATATTAGACAACACGAGAGTAAAAGTAGAGATAAATATGCAGATTATGCTGTCGATGGTGTTTTATTATACTCATCTTTTGTTTCTAAAGAATTTGACGTACTTTCTATCGCATTAAGTGGAACCCCAGATAATTATTTGGTTAATGCTTTTTGGCAATTAAAAGGGACTGATGAAATAAAAGCTGTTGAAGCAACTAAGTTATTGACCTACAAGAATTATCTAAGGCTAATTCTTGAATCCGATGAAGCTTTTCATAGAGATTATAACGTCTTACTAAGTTACGCAAAAACATTAAATGCTGATTTACACAAGAAAAAAATCAAAGAATCCAATAGAGCTTTATTGATTAGCGGTATTCTCGTTGCTTTACAAAATAAAGCATTTAGAATTTCTTACCAAGAAAATAATACTTCAGAATCCTTAATTACATCATTAATTAATGCGATTTCATCAGAATTGAGATCTGATGAAGCAAAGGATAAAAATGCTGACACAGTTTTAGGAGCATTTAATTTTATAAAATCAAATAAAACTTTTGAGGATAAAAAGACTGGATTATCTAATTTACTAGATGTAATTAAATCAATAAAAGATAATGTTTATACATTTCTAGATAAATATAAATATATTGATACCCTAAGTCAGTTTTATATTGAATTTTTAAGATATGCAAATACTGATAAAGGATTAGGAATAGTTTTAACTCCATTACATATAGCTCAGTTGTTTGCAAAAATGGCTGGAGTAAATAAAGATACAGTTGTCCTAGATAATGCAGCTGGAACAGGCGGTTTTTTGGTTGCGGCAATGGGAGAAATGATCCTTGATGCTGGAGATGATGAACAAAAAATTTTAGACATCAAAAAGAACCAAATTTATGGTATAGAGTATGAAGATAGTATTTTAGCTCTATTAGTGTCAAATATGATAATTCACTCAGATGGCAGAAGTCATATATTCTGGGGTAGTTCATTTGATATTATTCCAAATAAACTTTTAACATATAAAAAGAATGCTCCTGAAGAAACAGATAAATCTAATTGCAAAACTAAAAAAAATAATAAAACTTATGATGAAATAGAAATAAAAGAAAATAAAATTGACGTGGGATTATTGAACCCTCCATTTAAGATGGCTCAAGACGATATTGAAGAATTCGATTTTATATTTTCAAACCTAAGTGCAGTTAAGAAAAATGGCAAAGTTATTGCTCTTGTTCCTGTTAGTGTTGTAACAGATACAAAAGGTATTAATTATGAGAACAAGAAGAAGTTATTAAAAAACCATACTCTAGAAGCAGTAGTTTCCTTACCTGAAGATTTATTTTCTAATAGCAAAACATCAGTTGTTACTGTAGGAATTGTAATTACAGCTCATGTACCTCATCCTAAACTCAAAGAAACGTGGTTCGGATATTGGAGAGATGATAAATTTGTTAAGACAAAAAATTATGGAAGATCAGATATAAATAATGAATGGTACGGAGAAGGTAAACTTCAAGAAAAATGGCTGTCTTCATTTTTAAATAGAAGTGTAGAACCACAGTTTAGTATTACTAAAAAAGTTACTGCCGATGATGAATGGTTAGCTGAAGCATTTCTAGAAACAGATTATAGTTTACTAACTCAAAGTGAATTTGAAAAAGTTGTTAGACAATATCAAGCATTTAAATTAGAGAATAATTTATGAAATTAGTTAAAGCAAATAAACTATTTGATATTTTTTATGGTGTAAATTTAGATTTAAATAAACTGGAAGAAGTCGATCCTAAAGAAAGAAATGCTATAAGATATATCGGTAGAAGTGAGAAAAATAACGGAATTACTGCTTTTGTTCTTAAAGATAAAAAATACACTCCAAATCCATCAATGACAATATCGGTTGCTGCTGGCGGTTCAGTTATGTCTTGCTTTTTACAAGAGGATGAATATTACTCAGGACGAGATCTTTTCTACCTTAAGCCAAAAATAAAAATGAATAGAAATGTTCTCCTATATTATTGCTTGGCTTTAAATATGCATAAATTTAAATTTTCTTATGGAAGACAGGCTAATAAAAGTTTAGAGAATTTACTTATACCAGACATTTCTGAAATTCCAAAATTTGTTCATGAAAATGAATTTCTTAATAAGAAATTAGATGATACTGATAAATTTATTAAAATCATGCTTACTGAACATAAGATTGCTAATTGTTATAAAAGATTAGATCAAATTTTCGATTTAGTTAATGGTGTATCATCTAGTCAAGTAGTAGTTCAACCTAAAAGAAATTCAGATAATTTAGTTCCATATGTTAGACCATCTAAATGGCAATCTACAAGCTATGCAGGATTTGTCGATAAATATTTACTTAAAAAAGATAAATTTTTTCAAGCTGAAACATTGTATGTTTCAACGGATGGAGCTGGTAGTCATACTTATTCTTATGTATCTGTTGAAGAGTTTGTACCAAATAGTAATGTTATAGTTTTACTCCCTAAAAATAATATGAGTTTAGAAACCAAGCTACTTTATGCTGCATATATTACAGCTAATAGATTTAAATTTTCTTATGGCAGAAAGCCTAAAGGAGAGCGTTTAGCAGAATTGCTTTTACCTGTTTTATAAAAATAAAATAGCGAGTCAAATATTAAGACTCGCTATTTTTACATATTTAAAATTTATTTTAATGTAATTAAAGTTAGATTGGTGCGGAACTTATATATTTAATCTTATAGGATTGCATCAAATTTATTTTTAGCTTGCGGAGCTTTTTCTGTCGATAGCACTTTATTTAGTGATATTCTATGTAAGTTAGAATATGTTTTTAATATCTCTCCATCATTGATTAGACAAACAAAAATTTGCTTATTCGCCTGAGTGAATAGCAAATCAAGAATAGACTTATAATTTGTCGTATCTTGATCATTCTGCATTGGCGTATCAACTACTAATGGTGGAAGATTATCGCAAGAACCATATTCTGCAGCCATTTCATAAATAGCTAAGTAATAAGCTAAAATACTTCTATTCTTATCAGCTGCACCAGCCGCTACTAAACTAGTAGTAATTTTATTGTAATCAGCAGGACTTTTTATTTTATCGTATTTCAGACTAAAGCCTAATTTATCTGCATAGTGTTTTAAACGAGAAATAAATAATTGATTAGGAATTTGTTGCTCTTTAGTGTTTTTTCTCTTTGCTTTAGAAAGTTGTTTTTTAGCATTCTCCTGCTCAATTTGATGTGTTTCTAATTCCTGTTTAAGCTGAGTTTGGATCTGTGAAATACCTTGTAATGTAAAGGCTTGAATCAAACTCTCTCGTTCTAATTGTATGGTTTCTTCAAGTTGCTTTGGATGAAGTGCTTTGAGTTCTTTTATTTTTTGTGATAATTTGCTCGTTTGAGCAATTAAGTATTCTTTTTCCGTTTGATATTTGGTTTCATTGTGTGTAAGTGCTGCAGCATGAGCTGATAGATCTGCATTCTCTGAAAGACCATTTTTATGTATAGTTCCACATTTATCACAAATAATGTCATCTTCTTGCGAAAGAGCAAATTGATAATCAGCCTCCATCTCTACTTTTTCAGCTCGAATAATCTTTAATCGTTTTTCTGTTTCTATACGTTTTAATGTTAGGAGATCAAGTTCTATTTGTAGCTCAGACAGGTGTTTAGCATAGTCTTCAGCTTCAGTAATAAGATTATTTTGTTCAGAACAAGAGCATAATGTTGCTATAGTCTGCTCCAATACCATGTTTTTATTTGTTTTTTCTGTAATAATATCATCAATAGTTAACTTGTCTCTTTCTAAATCAATCAGATATTGAGGTGTTTTATAGGTAAATTGCTTTACTAATGGTGTTTTATAACTTGAAAATTCAGTCAAGTGGTTAAATGGCGGAGAAAAAAACTCACTCCACCCTTTTTCTTGAGAAATATAGGAAGTAGCAAAGAAATGTGCTGGTCGAGCTTGCTTAATTTCTTTCTGATGATTTGTCAGTTGAATGTTTACTCCCCATAATTTTGTTAATGCTTGTTGATATTCTCCTAGCTGTGCAAATTCTTGCAGCGTGTCGTTAGGTGATTGTAAATAAAACACATCATTAGGCGTTCGAAAAGCTGAATAGTTGTTGCCTCCAATCTTAAAGTCAACTCGGCAAAAACAATGTTGCCATTGTCCAAATACAATTTCACATCCTAAAGTCCAATAAATAAGATTTATTAATGTTGTTTTTCCAAGAGAATTCCTAGCAGACTCAATAACATTGATATTATCTGAAAATGTAAAAATATTACCTTCATTATTCTTTGATGAATAAACGCTTAAAGAGTTAATAAGTAATCTTTTCATTTTCTTTCTCTTTTCTCAGATTTCGAATAAGTCTTCTATAATTTGCTAGTCTTTGCTCTTCTGTATTTAATATATTCATAAATAATTCCTGCAACTATCAAATGATGATATTCTCTTATGGATAATTTATTTTCTATAATTTTAGCATATTTCCTTATGCTTTCAAAATCAAAATTATTATTTGTTATTGAGCTAAAAATTTCCTCTTTTAGAATATTATTTTTTATTTCCGAAGATACTTTATTTGTGTGAATATTCTCTATGCTATATTTTTCTATAGCATCTTCATAATCCATTTCTTCTATTGCATCTAAATCATTGGGCTTTATCTTTCCAAATAGCTTTAATGCTTTGTCTTTTACATCATCATCTACAAAAATAAATCTGTTAATAACAGATGAAACATCATTAAATGATAGAGCTTTTTGTTTTAATGCATCTTCCCATTCTTCATATATTTCTCTCCGCTTACCTTTCTTTCTTAAATCGTTAATTAAAGTATCATATATTCTATTTGACATTCGGTAAATATTTGGATAGTGTCTATCTATTAACTTATCTAGTTCTCCAATGAGAATACTATCAATATTTTGTATTGATAATTTGGAAGGTGTAAAATACAAACGGCTAAGAAATTTAATATTTTTAATTTCGATTTGCAAACTTTCTTTTATTTTTATTTTTTGTTCTTTTCCTAATTTTCTAAAATGAGATTTTTGTGTAATGAAGTTAAATCCATTAGCAGAAACTAATTCTATACTTTTAATTCTAGGAAATAACTCTCTAAGATCTTTTGTGGGGCACAGTTTATTTAAAATCGATTGTGTGCCATTTTCACCTTTTGTCGTTATTTGATGAAGAGTAAGGTGTTTATCATTTGCTTTGATTTGAGCAAAATAAAATTTACTATGATGGATATCAAGATCTTCAACCAATAGCACGTCATTATGATACTCTATAAATACAGCGATATTTTTGTTTTCAAGTGATTTTTCTAACAACCAATAAAGTGCATAGTGATATTGGTAATCAAATTTCTCATAAGAACTTGAACCAGCAGTTTCTCGCTGAGGGACGTTTAATGGGTTTTTCATTATTTTTCTCTGCTTTTATAATCCATCATTAAGATTTCTTTATTAAAACTCTATTACTATCAAAACACTTCCACATAAATGTATCGGGGCTGCTAACAGAAATTTAAATGTCTTAAGAATATTTGTCATTGTTATTGTAAGAGCCTGAAAAGAAAATAATTACAAATTACTATGAAATAAACTAAACTCTTTACACTATTTTCTTGGCTATTATTAGCTTATTTAAGAAATAGTGATATGCTGAATCAAGCATAAATGATATAGGAGTAAGTTATTTTCTCATTCACTCATTTTGTTGTTTAGTAACTGTATGATAAGTAATGTGTTTGGTTGTGATTTCATCATTATCCATAGGGCATCTCTAATTATTAGCCTAATTATCAGATTTAAGAGTAAGAATCTTGCTTCAGATAAGATATTTCAAATATATTTGAGTTGAAAAATAGATCAAGTCAAACTAAAAGTCAATCTTGCAAGAGATCACTTTTCTATTTGACGAAAAACCTTCAAAGGATTATATTTGGGAGTAATTAGCAAGGGAGAAATTCCCTGTGAATTATACAACTATCCAAAGAATACAACTCTATTCAATCACCAATTAGCACACATTAACAGGTGCGTAGCGAATGTTTAGGTGGCGGTGAAATTTTATCTTATGAATTTTTCTGTTTTGACACTCGCGATTTACCTCAATTATTAAATGAGTTTTCCACAAGTTCCTTGTGGGCTCTTGGTATTCGAGGCACAAACGCTTTGAGCCGACTTGAGATTTTCAAGTGGGCGATTTTTCTTGTCTAGCGTTTAGCAAACTCGAATGCCTTGTACACCACAAGGAAATTCGCATGGCTCAACATTATTTACTTTCAAGCAAATCTAAAACGATTGATATTAAAACAATTTTTCGCTTAACCGAAGAGGAAGCCTTCCATCTTTTAAAAGCTCACCGTTGGGGAAATCCTGACAATATTCGTGATGTTTGCTGTCCGCATTGCGGCATCCGCCACGAAGCCTATTTTCTCACTTCTCGTAAACGTTGGTGCTGCAAACACTGCAAACGCCATTTCTACATCACCACGAACACCGCTTTCGCTTTTCATAAATTAGCCTTAGTCGATATTCTTATCGTGATTTCAATGATGGTAAACAGCTCGAAAGGCATTAGTGCCATTGATGTCAGCCGTCATCTGAATCTCAACTATAAAACCGCCTTTGTACTTTGCAGCAAAGTCCGTGAAGTTCTGTTCAAAACGCGTGACCTTAATCCGCTATCAGGTGAAATCCATCAAGACGGGATGTGGATTAACTTCACGCTCCGCCCAACCAATTTTCGCAAGAACAATTACAAACAACGTCAAAAAGCCGATAGCAAAGGACGAAAGTTCCCTAAATTCAGACCGACTAAACGCTGTGTCATTAGCCTGAATCAACGTGCTTCAAATGATAGTGAAATCTGGGGAGCAAACCGCACCATTGTCGCAATGGACTACACCGAAAATGCCGATACTGTTTTAGCGTTGAATCAACGTTTCGTAAAAGCAGGTAGCGATATTATGTGCGATGAAAATCCTGCCTATAACAACCTAGATTTTCACTATCATCGTTGGTCGGTAAATCACCAAGAAGCCTATAGTGCAAAAGGAGTAAATAATAACCTCGCGGAATCTTTCAACGCCAGAATGAGAGATTTAATGCGTGGCACATACCACAAAACCAATAACAAATATGCCTTGCACTACGCGAATTACGCCGCCTATCTATCAGATAACCGCCGAAAATCGACTGGGGAACTTTTTGAGGATATCCTCAAGCGTTGCCTCTGGGTACTGCCTCTTAAAGAGTGGGTGGGCTACTGGCAAGGTAATCATCGTGAAAGTGAATTACTCGGCATGAATGCCTTTGCACCTAACGAAATTTCGCAAAATTACTTCAAACGTCTTGAAGAACAAATTAAGTACGATGAAATGCTGATGGCGACATAGAACCTGATAGACTTAGATAGAATTGCATAGAAATTGCTTACCTGAACGCAGGTCGAGCGGAATCGTTACGCCTTGAGTTTGAAAAACTGGAAAATTAGTGTGAAAAATAGTGAGGTTAAAGTTAAAATTTAAGGGAAAAGAAATGCCTTTCACGATTTTGACTCGGAAAGGCATTTAATGTTGCGCGGTAAATTAGTTAATTTTGGGACTTTGTGCAACTGCTACATAATACCGAAAGATTTTGCGAATTCGACCGCTTTCATTTTATATAAGGATAAAAATATGATTAAACGAATTGATGTAAGCCATCGTTTTTCAGAAGTGGCGATTTACAATGATGTCGCGTATTTAGCAGGGCAAGTACCAACCGATGCAAGCAAAAATGCCTACGAGCAAACTAAACAAGTATTGGGCGAGATTGATAAATTTCTTGCGAAAGCGGGTACAGATAAAAGCCAAATTTTAATGGCAACCGTTTATCTGGCAAATATGGGTAATTATATAGAAATGAATCGTGCGTGGGATGAATGGGTTGCTGAGAATAATGCCCCACCTCGTGCAGCAATTGAAGCAAGACTTGCCGATCCAAATTGGAAAGTAGAGATTGTTGTTACAGCAGCAGTAAAATAGCCATCAGTGAAACCTCGATAAAAATCGAGGTTTTTTACTATTAAATTCCTCGATAATGCTCCACTTTTATGTTTGAATGTTGATCTATGTGGCTGTCGTAATCGGCTTTGAAGCCTTTTAAAATCACGCGGATGTTGTTCTCTTTTGCATAAATGGTGGCGAAATCTTCAATCAGTTCCAATACATCACAAGCGATGTAAGCAGTGTGTTCTGCGTTAATAATCACCATTGAATTCGGTTGAATATTTTTAAGTGTTTTCTTGATTGCGGCTTTATTGAGGAATGAAACCTCTTCGGCTAAATTAAGACGGATTTGTGAGGCATCAGCCAGTTCTTCGCGGCTTAAATAATAAGCACGTTTCATATTGCCGTGCAAAATAAATAGAATGCTGATAATCAAGCCAAGCCCCACACCTTTGAGTAGGTCGAAAAGCACTACCGCAACCATAGTGATAATAAAAGGAATAAATTGATAAATTCCTTTATGCCAGAAATGCTTAAATACGCTTGGACGAGCAAGTTTATAGCCGACTAAAATAAGTATGACGGCAAGTGTTGCAAGTGGAATTTGGTTTAGTAAAGTAGGGATAGCCAGCACACAAATGAGCAATAATACGCCGTGAATAATTGCAGAAAGTTTATGCGTAGCTCCCGCGTTGGCGTTTGCTGATGATCGAACAATAACCGCGGTAATAGGCAATCCACCGAGCAGAGAAGAAACAATGTTGCCCACGCCTTGAGCCCGTAATTCTTGATTGGAATCAGTAAGGCGGCGTTTTGAATCTAAGCGATCAGCCGCTTCAATGGAGAGCAAGGTTTCAATGGAGGCCACAATCGCAATCGTTGCACCTGTTACCCAAATAAACGGATTGGTAAATCCACTAAAATCGGGGAAAATCACGAAATCTTTTAAATCTTGCCAAGAAGAGAGGACGGGTAAGTGCACCAACTGATTTTCGGGCACAGCTAAATAGCTATCCAAAGCAATAAAAAGATTATTTAGCAAGACGCTAACAATTACCGCAATCAATGCGGAAGGGAGAAGTTTTATCTTTTTGAGTTTAGCAGAGCGCTCCCAGATAAGCATAATTAGTATTGAAAGTAGGGTAATAATGAGTGCACCTAAATGGATATTGATAAAAGAAGCGGTGCCATCAAAAACAAGTTTATCTGTGCCAATTGCATAAGGTAGCTGCTTGACGATAATTAAAATCCCAATGCCCGCAAGCATTCCTTCAATCACAGCAACGGGAATATAGTTAGTGATACTACCTGCTCGAATGATGCCCAAAATGAGTTGGATAACACCCGCAATAATGCCCGCACAGAGGAATAGCTCAAAGCTGCCAAGTTGCGTAATGGCGTCTAACACTATCGCCACTAAGCCCGCCGCGGGGCCTGCCACGCTGATATGCGAGGTACTTAACCAGCCGATAATCATTCCGCCAATAATCCCTGAAATAATGCCCGAAAGCGGTGGCGCACCAGACGCAAGTGCAATGCCTAAACAGAGTGGCAAGGCAACCAGAAAAACGACCAATCCAGAGGCAAAATTTTGTTTAAATAGTAAGGATTTGAGGTTTTCTTGGTGCAAAGTTTGGGGCATGGCGTCCTCGCATAAAATGAAGTTAAGAGTGATAACACAATTAGTCATTTTACGCCTGCTTTTTGCAAAAAATTTTGCTATATATCAGATTTTGGCAAAATTTTTGGAAATTTCCTTTTTTCTGTTCAAAATTTTGCAAATTCATCAGTTAAAATTTGCAAAATTGGGATGATCTCTTTAAACTTTCGGATATTTTTGTGTGTTTAATTAAAAGAACTTTGCTATGACAGAATCTCACATCACACCTTCAACAGATACTCTCTCTCTAGGACAGCAACTCAAGCAAGAGCGCGAAGCATTGCAATTATCCATTGAAGATGTTGCACAAAAAACCAATCTTAAAAAATCGCATATTGAATCGCTCGAAAACGATATTTTTATTTTGCAAAATGTCGCTCCCACCTTTGTGCGTGGTTATGTGCGTAACTATTTACGCTTTTTACGTTTGCCAGAAGATCTGGCCTCAAGCGTAAACTATGGTGAGGTAAAAATTCCAAAAGAGGTATTACATAAAACCTCAGCGGGTAAAGTGGTGCAAAAATCGCAAAATTTATGGGTGAAATATCTCACTATTTGCGTGCTATTGGCTGCGATTGGTATGACGTTGCTTTGGTGGTGGCAAGATTACCAACAAGAGCAAGAAAATCGCGATCAGTTTGTGAATAATGCTGTGCCTGTTGAAACTATGCCTGCAACGCATAATGCGATTGAGGTTAGCCCACAAGTAGAAACACCAGTCGAACCAACGGCTCAAACGGCAGCACAAGCGGTTGAAAATGCAGAAAATGTTGCACCTGTGACTGAATCTCAAGCTCAAGCAGCCTCTGAAACTACAGCACCTATTGCTAATGTTGAAAATAATGCACAACAAACAGCCGTTACCGCAACGGATGTATTAGCTCAACCTACGGCAGACAATACACAAAATAGTGCAATGCCAGCTACAGAAACTGCTATCGGTAATGATGATTTACGCATTGAAATTACTGGTAAAGAGAGCTGGATTACGGTAAAAGGTAATCAGAGCAAAAAAAGCTTGGCTGAAAAATTATACAACAATGGCGAAGTGCTGGCTTTCAATGGTAACGAGCAATACCGCTTAACCATTGGTGCACCTGCGAATGTAAAAATTTATTATAAAGGGCAAGAAGTGCCTCTTAAAATTGATGGACGCGTGGCGCGTATCAAGCTTCCATTAGCACAATAAGGGTTTCAATTAAATATGTCAGCAGTACAACATTCTCCGATTAAGCGTCGAGAGTCGAAAAAAATCTGGGTGGGGAAAGTACCTGTAGGAGGCGATGCACCGATTTCTGTGCAATCGATGACCAATACTCGCACTACTGATGTGGAAGCGACAGTCGCTCAGATTAAGTCATTAGAAAAAGTGGGGGCGGATATCGTTCGAGTTTCTGTGCCAACTATGGATGCGGCTGAAGCATTCAAAGTGATTAAACAGCAAGTGAATGTGCCGCTTGTGGCAGATATTCACTTCGATTACCGCATCGCCTTAAAGGTGGCGGAATATGGCGTGGATTGCTTACGTATCAACCCTGGTAATATCGGCAATGAAGAGCGTATTCGTGCCGTTGTGGATTGCGCAAAAGATAAAAACATTCCGATTCGTATTGGGGTAAATGCAGGCTCGCTTGAGCGTGATTTGCAAGAAAAATATGGCGAACCAACACCGCAAGCCTTGCTTGAAAGTGCATTACGCCACGTGGATATTTTAGACCGCTTCAACTTTGATAATTTCAAAGTGAGCGTGAAGGCTTCCGATGTTTTCCTAGCGGTCGAATCTTACCGCTTGCTTGCAAAACAGATTGTGCAACCACTGCATCTTGGCATTACCGAAGCGGGTGGTGCTCGTGCAGGTTCAGTAAAATCAGCGATTGGCTTGGGATTACTGCTTTCAGAAGGCATTGGCGATACCTTGCGTATTTCATTAGCGGCAGATCCTGTTGAAGAAGTGAAAGTAGGCTTTGATATTCTTAAGTCGCTTCGTATTCGCTCTCGTGGGATTAACTTTATCGCTTGCCCAACTTGTTCACGCCAAGAAATTGATGTAATCGCAACTGTAAACGCTTTAGAACAGCGTTTGGAAGACATTTTAACACCGATGGATGTATCGATTATTGGTTGTGTAGTAAATGGACCTGGCGAAGCACTGGTTTCTGATTTAGGCGTAACAGGCTCAAATAAAATGAGCGGTTTCTACTTGGATGGTGTGCGTCAAAAAGAGCGTTTCGATAACGATAAATTGATTGATCAGCTTGAGGCGAAAATTCGTGCTCGTGTGGCAGAACAAGCTCAACGTATTATGATTACACCAGCATAATTTAAAATTATTTTTATTTAAAAGGACAATATTGTGGCAAAAACCATTCAAGCAATTCGTGGAATGAACGATTGCTCTCCAACAGAATCCCCGTTATGGCAATGGATTGAAGCTAAAGTGCGTCACGTGCTTGCAAGCTATGGTTATTCAGAAGTGCGTATGCCAATCGTGGAAAGTACCCCGCTTTTCGCTCGTGCGATTGGTGAAGTTACCGATGTTGTGTCAAAAGAGATGTATACATTCTGGGACAATGATGAACAATTAACTCTCAGACCAGAAGGCACAGCGGGCTGCGTACGTGCTGCAATCGAACGTGGTTGGATTTATAACAATGAGCAGCGTTTGTGGTATATGGGTCCTATGTTCCGCCACGAGCGTCCACAAAAAGGGCGTTATCGCCAATTCCACCAAGCGGGCGTGGAAGTGTTCGGCATTGCAAATCCTGAAATTGATGTGGAATTGATTATTTTAACTGCACGTCTTTGGAAAGAGTTAGGCATCGATCAGCATGTTTCATTGCAATTAAACTCAATTGGTTCACTTGAAGCTCGAGCAAACTACCGCTCAGCGTTAGTAGCATTCTTGGAAAATCATCAAGATTTAATGAGCGATGAAGAGAAAGAGCGCTTGGTAAAAAACCCACTGCGTATCTTAGATACTAAAAATGAAGCCCTTCAAGAAGTACTAAACGGTGCACCGAAGCTATTAGATTATTTAGATGATGAAAGCCGCGAACATTTCAACCAACTTTGCAGTTTATTAGATGCAATGGGCGTGAAATATGAAATCAATCCAAAATTAGTACGTGGTTTAGATTATTACAATAAAACTGTGTTTGAATGGGTGACTTCTGCGTTAGGTGCACAAGGTACGGTTTGTGGCGGCGGTCGTTATGATGGTTTAGTGGAGCAATTAGGTGGACATGCAACGCAAGGTGTGGGCTTTGCAATGGGGTTAGAGCGTTTAGTGTTGCTCGTGCAAGAAGTGAATAAAGAGATCACGCTTCCACAAGCGGTGGATTTATACCTCGTCTATGCAGGTGAAGGTACAACACTAAATGCCTTCCAAATTGCGGAACAAATTCGCACCGAATTACCGCAAGTACGTGTGATGACACACTGCTCTGGTGGTAAATTTCAAAAACAATTTAAACGTGCTGATAAAATCGAAGCTAAATATGCATTAGTGATTGGTGAAAGCGAAGTACAAGCGAAAACTGTTGTCGTGAAAGATTTACGTAATGGTGCAGAGCAAATCACTATTAGTCAGGCAGATTTAATCAATACCTTAAAAACATATTTTTAATAGGAAATCTTAATGAGTAGCGAATATCTTAATAAAACCGAAGAACAGCAGTTCGAAGAAGCAAAGAACTGGTTTAAAGAAAATAGCACACCGATTTTATTAGCTATTTTTGTTTTTGCTACAGCAAGTTTTGGCTGGAACTTCTGGAAAAATCATCAAGCTGAATCAGCGATTCAAGCTTCGATTTCTTATCAAGCAACAATAGAAGCTTATGAGCAAGATCCTGTGAAAAATCAACCGCTTGTAGCAAAATTCTTAGAAGAAGAGAAAGGCACAAACTATGCGATTTTTATGCAACTTGAAGAAGCTAAAAATGATGTAGCAAAAGCGGATTTTGCAACCGCTAAAAGCCGATTAGAAGTAGCGTTAAATGAAGCAAAAGATCCTTCATTACAAGCAATAATTCGTTTCCGATTAGCTGCAGTAAACTTCCAATTAAAAGAGTTCGATGCAGCATTAGCTCAGTTAGAGCAAATTAAAGATCAAGCGTGGCAAGCACGCAAACAACTTTTTGCTGCGGATGTCTTAGCGGCAAAAGGCGACAAAGAAGCGGCAAAAAGTGCTTATGAGCAAATCAAAGCGAAGACCTCTGGACAAGAGCGTGAGCTTATTGAGCTAAAAATCAATAATTTATAAGATGTAAAGGGGATTGTACAAGCAATCTCTTTTTTTTAAAAAAATAAAATTAAATGTTGCTTATCTTTTTCATTTATAATGGGACTGTTTTAATTACATTTCTTTTTTGGAGGTCTTATGAATTATAATCAACTACTTGAACAAACCAAACAAGAGCTTTTTGGTGGCTGGAAACATTTTGAAGCGGCTTGGTTATTGATTTTTATTGCGGCACAAATCGGTATTTATATTTACAATCCCGACTCTATTTTAGGGATGGTGTCCGGCATTTCAGGCATTATTTGCAATGTTTTCGTCAGTAAAGGGAAAATTAGTAACTACTTCTTCGGTTTGATTTTTGCCTACACTTATTTCTATATTTCACTGGGTGCGAATTTCTTGGGTGAGATGAACACCACGCTTTATGTCTATATTCCTGCTCAATTTATCGGCTATTTCTTATGGAAAGCCAATATGCAAAAAGAGCAGAATAGTGATGCGGTCATTGCTAAAGCCTTAACAGTGAACGGTTGGATTGGCTTAATTGCTTTCCTTGTCATTGGTACCTTACTTTTCGTTGAGATACTCAATTATTATGGCGGTAGCTCAACAGGCTTAGATGGTTTAAGTACCATTATTGTGGTTGCAGCACAAGCCTTGATGGTATTGCGTTACCGCGAACAATGGCTGTTGTGGATTTTGCTCAACATTATTTCTATTGCACTTTGGGCAGAAAACACTTCAATGTACGTAATGTATTCCGCTTACTTGCTTAACTCACTTTACGGTTATTACAACTGGAGTAAATTGCAAAAAGCAAGTGTTTAAATTTCATTTCTATTAGATTATCAAATTCAATGTTTAATTTACAAATTATCCCCGTCAGCCCATTTCAACAAAACTGCTCAATTATTTGGGATGATAACAAAAATGCAGCCATTATCGATGCAGGCGATGATGCGGACAAAATCATTCAGTTTGTTGAATCACAAGGCTTAAAGGTAGAAAAACTACTGATTACCCACGGACATCTCGATCACATTATGGCAGTTGAAAAAGTTCGCGATCATTTTGGTGTAGAAGTTTATGGCTCACACAAAGCCGATCAATCACTCTTTGAACAACTGCCTCAAATGTGTGAAATGTTCGGTATTCCACCAGTAAAAGGTTTTCAGCCAGATCATTGGTTAGAAGAGGGCGATAAAATCAGTGTCGGTAGTTTAAATTTTGATATTCGTCATCTACCAGGGCACGCACCAGGCCATATTGGTTTCTTCGATTTTGAGAATAAAATTGCCTTTTCTGGAGATGTACTTTTCAAAGACAGCATTGGACGAACTGACCTTTATATGGGCAGCCTTGATCAACTGCTCGAAACCATCCGCACTAAAATGTTTGATTTAGATGATGATTTCATCATCATTTCAGGACACGGGCCACACACAACAATTGGGCGTGAAAAAGTGCACAATCCGTTTTTGAAGTAATTGTAGATTAGATAAGCGGTTGAATTTTGCAAAAAATTTGCAGAACTCGACCGCTTTTTACATTTTAAGGTAAATAATTATTGAATATTTTTGCATATTTATGCAAAATAGAACTGGTTTTTTTATAAATATAATTTCATTTTAGATTTAAGGAATAGCATATGGCACTTTGGGGTGGACGTTTTACACAGGAAGCAGACCAAAAATTCAAATTTTTCAACGATTCATTACGTTTTGATTACCGCTTAGCTTTACAAGATATTGATGGTTCCATCGGTTGGGCGAAAGCGATTACTTCGGTTGGCGTATTAACGGAAGAAGAGCATCAACAATTAGTGGTGGCACTGAAAGAATTACGTGCAGAAATTGAGCCGAAAATTGAGATCATTTTAAAAGATGATGCGGAAGATATTCACAGTTGGGTGGAATCAAAACTCATTGAGAAAGTAGGCGATTTAGGCAAAAAATTACATACAGGGCGTAGCCGTAATGACCAAGTTGCAGTAGATATGAAAATGTGGTGTAAAGCTCAAGTAATTGTGATGCAAGAGCGTATCCGCAATTTACAAGAGAAATTAGTGCTGACTGCAGAAGCGAATCAACACGCGGTAATGCCTGGGTACACTCATCTTCAACGTGCACAACCAATCACTTTTGCACATTGGTGTATGGCATATTTTGAGATGTTAGAACGCGACTACAGTCGTTTAACCGATGCGTACAAACGTATGTACACTTGCCCACTGGGTTCAGGCGCGTTGGCTGGTACGGCTTATGCAGTAGATCGTGATGCATTGGCAAAAGATCTTGGTTTTAGTATTGGCACACGTAACAGTTTAGATTCGGTTTCTGATCGCGACCACGTGTTAGAACTGCTTTCAAGTGCCTCAATCAGTATGGTGCATCTTTCTCGTTTTGCCGAGGATTTAATCTTTTTCAACAGCGGGGAATCAGCGTTCTTAGAACTTTCTGATCGCGTGACATCAGGTTCTTCATTGATGCCACAGAAGAAAAACCCTGATGCGTGTGAACTTATTCGTGGTAAATCAGGTCGTGTATTTGGTTCATTAACAGGCTTATTAACAACACTTAAAGGCTTACCACTTGCCTATAACAAAGATATGCAAGAAGACAAAGAAGGTATCTTTGATGCGATGGAAACCTGGCAGGCGTGTTTAGAAATTGCGGCACTTGTTCTTGAAGATATTAACGTGAACGTAGAACGTACGCGTGAAGCGGCTCAACAAGGTTACTCAAATGCAACTGAATTAGCGGATTATTTGGTTGCGAAGGGCATTCCATTCCGTGAGGCTCATCACATTGTGGGCGAAGCGGTAGTATATGCCATTAGCAAACGAGAGCCATTGGAGGCGTTATCTGTGGCAGAATTTAAACAATTCCATGCCGTAATTGATGAAGATGTTTATCCAATTCTTTCGCTTGAATCTTGCTTAGAAAAACGTTGTGCGAAAGGCGGGGTAAATCCTGAATGCGTGGCGGAAGCTATTCGAACAGCGAAAGAGAGTTTAGGTGGTTGATTTTTATACCCAAAGGGCGGACTTGAGTCCGCCCTATTTTTCTATTATCAAACCTCAATTTTTTTGCTAAAATCGCCACTCTTTTGCACAGAAAAGACGCATTCTTGCTTATGAAATATAAAAACCCTTATTCTGTTCTGGTTGTGATTTATGCTCAAAATACGAGCAGAGTGTTGATGTTACAACGCCAAGATGCTCCAAGTTTTTGGCAATCCGTAACAGGCACAATAGAGGAAGGTGAGCAACCTTTGCAAACAGCGATGCGAGAAGTGAAGGAAGAAACGGGAATCGATATTTTAGAGAGAAATTTAACCTTAGTGGATTGCCAGCATTCAGTGAAATTTGAGATTTTTCCGCAATTTCGTTACAAATACGCACCAGATGTCACACATAATACCGAGCATTGGTTTTTGTTGGCGTTGCCAGAAGAGATGGAACCACAATTAAGCGAGCATTTGGCATTTCAATGGTTGGATGCAAAAGAGGCACAGAATTTAACCGCTTCTCCGAATAATGCGGAGGCAATTGGGAAGTTCATTATTAAATACTGATGAAAATTGTAGGGGGGGGCATTCCTGCCCACCAATTAATTAAATTATCATGGTGGGCAGGAATGCTCACCTACGTTTATTTATATTTAAATTCAAGAAGGAAAACACATGGCAGGTCATAGTAAATGGGCTAACATTAAACACCGTAAAGCAGCACAAGATGCGCAACGCGGTAAAATTTTTACCAAATTAATCCGTGAATTAGTTACTGCAGCAAAAATCGGCGGTGGCGATGTGAGCGCAAACCCGCGTTTACGTTCAGCAGTAGATAAAGCGTTATCAAACAATATGACGCGTGATACCATTAACCGTGCCATCGAGCGTGGTGTGGGTGGTGGCGATGACACTAATATGGAAACCAAAATCTACGAAGGTTATGGTCCAGGCGGCACAGCGGTAATGGTGGAATGTTTAAGTGACAACGCAAACCGTACCATTTCACAAGTTCGCCCAAGTTTCACCAAGTGTGGTGGTAATTTAGGGACTGAAGGTTCTGTTGGTTACTTATTTAGCAAAAAAGGCTTAATTTTAATTGCAGAAGCAGATGAAGATGCATTAACCGAAGCAGCAATCGAAGCAGGTGCAGATGACATTCAACCGCAAGATGACGGCTCATTTGAAATCTATACTGCATGGGAAGATTTGGGTAACGTACGTGATGGCATTGAAAAAGCAGGTTTCAAAATTCAAGAAGCGGAAGTCACAATGATTCCATCCACTTCAGTAGATCTAGATGCAGAAACTGCACCAAAATTACTCCGTTTAATCGAGATGCTAGAAGATTGTGATGATGTACAAAACGTTTATCACAACGGAGAAATTAGCGATGAAGTCGCTGCACTTCTTTAAGGTGTAATAATAAAAAAATCCCTTTCATTAAATGATGAAAGGGATTTTTGGTAAAACGAAAATTTATGTCGTTTATCGCACCGGCAAAATCAAACTCAGCGGTTTTTGTTTGAGGATTTGCCATACACATTTGGCGATATTTTTCCAACTATCTACCGTCGCACCTAGTGAGCGAAGAGCTAATGAAAGTGTGAGTGAGAAACTGACTGCCAGATTAACCACGCCAATCAGTAACACAAAACCGAGGCTTTGCCAGAAAATTGCCCAGCCTAAATCACCACTCATTACCGCATATCCCACATTTGCCGAAGAGAAAGCGATATGGCGAATATCAAGCGGGAGATTGAGTAAATGGCCCACCACACCTGTTAAGCCGAGTAGCATCCCGAAGGCAAGATTACCCACAATCGAACCATAGTTGTTATGCATATAATTAGCAAAAACTGACCGCTTGTGTTCGCTCATTATTTTCACAAGTAGTGGGTGATACTGCAATCGCATTCGCAAGTTGAGATAATTACAACGGTTATCCACGTAGCCTGAAATCAAACCCGCACAGAAAAGCCAAATACCTGCAATTGCGGCGAACCAAAGTGTGCCACCGAGCGGGTCAATACTGTGCAATTGGTAAGCGATTTGAGCTTGATCGAGTAACGGCTTATTTTCGAAATATTGGTAGCCATAAGCTACGAGCGAAGCAATCCCAACCGCCACAGCCACATTGCCAATAACAGCAATACTTTGGGAGCGGAATACATCAATCAGCAATTGTGCCAGCTTCATATTCACGGCTCGACCTTGCGGATTTTTCCCTACGAAATCAGCAAATCGTGCGGCGGTCATTGCGGGCTGCTTGGTTGCAACAGTAAAGTGCAACATAAAAATCAAGGTAAAACCAATACCGTAATTCAGCCCTTCGGCAATACCTTTTAGCATCTTATCTTCAATCACACCGCCCAGGTAAATTTTGAACAATGCCATCAACGCAATCAGTACGCCTCCGCCTGCGGCAGAGTAGAACATCGAAAGATACTCACTTTTAGTGCGAGTAATATAATGCTCACCGTGGTCGCTAGTGTTCTGTGTGATGCTCCGTGAAAGCATACTCACGCTCTGCTTCCAAAGCGCGGAGATGCTGTGTTTATTTGCAGAAGCAATGGCTAAATTTCCCGCCAAAAGCAAAATTCGGCGTGGCAAAAATCGATTAGAAGCAAATACGTCCATCAACATCGCAAGGCGCTCAAGCGTCTGCTCCAAGCGTTCAAGCAGATAAGCCACTTCCATTGAAGAGCCCATCGCTGCCCCTTTTTTCTTCAAGCGGTCGATTAATGCCTTACTTTGGGCAAACATCACTTGCAAGTGCCCATCATCAAACAGCTCATTGCGACGGCGTGCTTTAATCCATTGTATCACCTCATTTTGTAACGCAACAAAAGGACTATCTGCCTCAATTAAACCTGGATCTAAACGCATCAGTTCAGGCTGCATCTCTTCAGCAGCAATCCAAATCGAAAGCATCTTAATCGCAAATAGGCCTTCCGCCCGCAAATGAGCATCCACACGCTCACGTTCTCCCTCACTTGTATAACGATTAAGTAGTTTGAAAAGGCTGCTCCAATATCGCAACGGTACGCTGTTGAGCCATTCGCCATCGTGTTTATCGTTAAACAAGATGAAGAAAATATCACGAAGATCTTTTACATCTGGCACGGCAGGATTGAATTTTTCATATAAGCGTGAGCGAAATTCGCGTCTAAAACCATCACGGCTTAAAATACCGTTAGAAATCAATAGCGGATAAAGTCGCATGCTGCATAACCAACGACAAAGTTGTGATGCCAAATTTTGCGTAAGTGGCTTGTTTTTCTTTAATGTTGTGATTAAAAATTTGAGTTGTAGCTCTCGATTTTCTTCGCAACGAATCCAATGGAAAAAGCCTTTTAGCAGCTCAAAAATATTATCTTCTGCGAGTTTTTGTTCGATAAATTGGATAAGTTCTTGTTCAGATAAATATCTTTTTTTCTTCAAATTTCCTCCTCTGTAGGTAATAGTTAAGTATAAGCCACATCCCTTTGGGATATGTAATATACAGCCCCAAGAGGGCTGATTTATGCGTAGCCTAGTGCGAAAGCCCTAGGCAATAAAAGCTATAGAAAAAATAAGCGGTCAAATTTACAATCTCTTTTGCAAATTTAACCGCTTGTTAATCATTTTATCAACCCTGATGGATTATGCTTTATGTGAGTCTTGGTACTCTTTTGCTGCTTTTACAAAACCTGCAAAAAGCGGGTGACCATCACGCGGTGTTGAGGTAAATTCTGGGTGGAATTGAGCTGCTACAAACCAAGGGTGATTTGGCACTTCAATGATTTCCACTAATTTACGGTCTTCTGATAAACCAGTTACTTTCAAGCCTGCGGCTTCAATTTGCGGAAGTAATGTATTATTTACTTCGTAACGGTGACGATGGCGTTCTTCGATGGTTTCTGCGCCATATAATGTACGGGCTTTTGAACCTTCGATTAAGTGGCATTTTTGTGCCCCTAAACGCATTGTACCACCTAAGTCTGAGTCATCAGAACGAGTTTCAACATTGCCATCTTTATCTTGCCATTCAGTGATTAAGCCGATTACAGGTTGTGGACAATCTTTGTCGAATTCGCTTGAGTTCGCTTCTGTTAAACCTGCTACGTTACGAGCATATTCGATTAAGGCAATTTGCATCCCTAAGCAGATACCTAAATATGGGATTTTGTTTTCGCGAGCATATTGTGCGGTACGAATTTTGCCTTCCACGCCACGATAGCCGAAACCACCAGGAACAAGGATCGCATCCACTCCTTCTAGCACGCTAATACCTTTGGTTTCTACATCTTGCGAATCAATGTATTTAATGTTCACGGTTAAGCGGTTGGTTAAACCCGCGTGTTTTAATGCTTCATTTACAGATTTATACGCATCTGGCAATTCGACATATTTACCCACCATACCGATGGTCACCTCGCCCGTTGGGTTCGCTTGGCGGTAAAGCACTTGTTCCCATTCAGATAAATCTGCTTCTGGGCAATCTAAACGGAAACGGTCACACACAAAGCTATCTAAACCTTGTGATTTTAATAATTCTGGAATGCGGTAGATTGAATCTACATCTTTTAATGAAATTACCGCACGCTCTGGCACGTTACAGAATAAGGCGATTTTTTTGCGTTCATTTGAAGGAATAGCACGATCTGAACGGCAGATCAACACATCTGGCTGAATACCAATAGAAAGCAATTCTTTCACAGAATGCTGCGTTGGTTTGGTTTTCACTTCGCCTGCAGTTGGAATATATGGCACTAACGTTAAGTGCATAAATAAGGTTTTTTCACGACCTACGTCTACCGCTAATTGGCGTAATGCTTCTAAGAATGGTAGTGATTCGATGTCGCCTACCGTTCCGCCCACTTCAACGATCACCACATCACGACCTTTACCACCTTCGATTACACGTTCTTTGATTTCGTTAGTGATGTGTGGAATTACTTGGATAGTTGCACCTAAGTAGTCGCCACGACGCTCTTTACGTAATACTTCAGAGTAAATTTTACCGCTAGTGAAGTTGTTTGCTTTGCTCATTTTTGAGCGGATAAAACGCTCGTAGTGACCTAAGTCTAAGTCGGTTTCAGCACCGTCCGCTGTCACGAATACTTCGCCGTGTTGCGTTGGGCTCATTGTGCCTGGGTCTACGTTGATATAAGGGTCAAGCTTCATAATGGTTACGTTCAAACCACGAGCTTCAAGAATAGAGGCTAAAGATGCCGCGGCAATGCCTTTCCCTAAAGAAGAAACAACACCGCCCGTCACAAAAATATAATTCGTTGCCATTTTATTTGCCTTTGTGATGAAAAATTGGGTTGGAAATGAATTGAAAAGTTGGCATTTTTACAAAATCCCAACTATCAGGACGGGATAACAGTTTACAGCAAAAAGCCGTTTTTTGCTATCAGAAAATGTAAAAGCGGTCGACTTTGCAAAAAATTTAACAAAATTGACCGCTTGATAATGTAGTTCTGATTTAACTAACTCGCTACTGTTAACTGCCCTGCATAGAGGATAAAGAAACGTAAGCAGAACACACCGATTAAGTCGAAGATAGAGACCAAAATGATGAATTTCGGGCTATGTTTCACTTCGTGGCTACCAAAGAGGTTGGCAACAAGTGGGATTAATATACCGATAAAGAATACCCCAATCCAGAATACCATTCCCCAGAAACCTGTCATTGCATTGTGCAAGGCAAGTTGTTTATCTGCTCCACCGAAATGTAAACCAACGAAGAACGCCACTAACAAACCTAATTCAGTAACCATAATCGGCACTTCGAATTTGTGGATAAAGTGAATTTCTCGGCTTTCACCTGAAAGTTTACCCGCAATTAAAATCATCAAGAAAGTGGCTGCGATACCTGATGAAGTTCCCGATGCTAAGAACAAGGCTGGCAATACTGGGTTATTCAACATTGGGTAGCTGATTAACGCCGAAAGCAAGAAGCCCGTATAAGCACCAAGCACTGCGGCTAAGGTAAATAGCACAAATTCAATCGGTTTTAAGAGCTTGCGTTCTGCAAAATCAATCCAAGGCAAGACGAATTTAAACACGGGGAAGTAACGATTTACAAGTACTGCGATCCAGTCTTTAAACATAATCGCAATCCAGACTATCAATACAGCCATATAGGCTTGGAACATCATTACGCCCATTGACATCACGGAAGTGCCGTTGTAGTTAAACATCAGCTTCCAGAATGTCCACGGTTTAGTTAAGTGGAACACCAACAAGGTCAAACCAAGAATTGTTGGGATGGTGCCTAAAATTGCCGCACTACGAATAATCCAGTTCTCACTTGGTTTTTCCACTTTCACGCTATTACGGAATGCAATTGCAAGCTGCACAGCACCAGAGGAAATCCCTAATAAGAAGAGATAAACCGCAATGGTGCTGTCCCACACTAAATTGGGGGTATGAAAAGGAATATAGTCGTTCATTATCTATGCTCCCCTTTGCCAAATGGAATGTGATATAAGTTTGGTTGTGTGCCTAATGATACTTTGGTGCGATAAACTGGGTTTTCACGCACTTTTTTCGCCACGGCACTATTTGGATCGTTCATATCACCGAAGGTTAATGCTTTGGTTGGACAGGCTTCCACACAAGCAGGTTGTTTGCCTTCCGCAAGGTTAGTATCGCGACAGAAGTTACATTTATCAGCAGATTTTTTCTCTGGATGAATGAAACGTACACGATACGGACAAACTGCGATACAGTATTGGCAGCCTACACATAAATCTGAATGTACATCGACAATTCCTGTTTCTGGATCGACAAATGAGGCTCCAGTTGGGCACACTGCAACACAAGGTGCGTTTGAGCAATGTTGGCAAGATTGACGGAAGAACTCATATTCCACATTTGGGAATTCGCCATAAGGTTCGCTACGGATAATTTCTAAACGTGAAACCCCTTCTGGCACTTTATTGGTGGTTCGACAAGCGTCCATACATGCGGTACAGCCGATACAAGATGTTTCATCGTGTACCATCGCATAGCGAATTTTTTTCGGTTCATTCTCAGTTGCAAGAGTAACCGAAGTAGCAAGCCCTGTGCTTGCTACCACAGCGATAGCACCTGCCCCTGAGACGAAATCTCTACGGGTACAAGTCATTATTGGTTTTCCTTAGCTTCCTGAGCTTTAACTTCTTCTTTATGAGCCTGAATTTTAGTGTGGCAATCTGTACAAAGTTTGATACGTTGTTTTTCAGGAATTGCCTTCATCGGATCTTTTTCTGGGTGAAGTTCGTGACAGTTTGCACACGCAATTTTGTTTGCGTGAGTATCATGAGCCCAGAATTTTTCACGCAATTTATCTGCTGTATGGCACGCCACACACACTTGATTTTGCTCGTGAACCGTACGTTCAAGTTCAGGTTTGCTTGCCTTTTGATCCATTTTGCTGAAACGCATTACATCACGCACACCTTTACGGTGGTTTTCGGACATATTGCCATGGCAGCTTACACAAGTCACTTGCTCACCGCTATTTGGGCTTTTCGTTCCGTGTTGGAAGTGTTTACCCGCGTGGCTAAATGGTTTACCTGTCGCATTTGCGGTTTCGTGACATTGCGTACAATATTTATTCGGATCGCGACGTGCTTCATCTGCGACTTGAACATCTGATTTACCTTGCCACATCTGTTGTGGAAGTGGTGGCATTTCAGCATGAGTGGTTGAAATAGCAGAGAACATTGCAAAACAACTTACTAAAGTGACCGCTTGGAGGGCGATTGCTCGCCCTGCTTTTGAAATTAAGTTTTTCATATCATCACCTCAAGCTTGATTATTTCGCTTCTGCTTTTGGTGTTGTAACTTCTTTTGGAGCTTCTACCGCTGGTAATAAGCCTTTTTCGCGAGCTGTAGCTTCCCATTGTGGCACTACTGTGCGTAAGAATTCATCTTTCGCAGCTTGGTCTTTAGGAATATCTAAGCCAATTGCTTTTTGTGCTTTTTCACGGGTTGAAATATCTGGAATCGCAACTGGAGTAGTTACACCGTGTTTCGCTAATACTACACCTAATTGAGCACGTGCATCTGCAGCACGGTCGATACCTGTTGCAATCACGTGTAACATCATATCTGGTGCGTGCATATAGCCACCGTGACTCGCTGAAGTATAGTCCCAACGCCATTGAGCATGACGAATAGCTTTTAAGATATCTTTCATCTCATCAGGGGTTGCACCTGCTTCCCACGCAGCTTTCGCTTCAAAATGGGCTTTCACGATTTGATCTTCTAATTTGATCATTGCATCTTTTACTTGTTTTTTGTGCTCCGCAACACGTTTTTGAAGTGTTTCTTTGCTTTGCTCGTGACAAGTTTTACAAGTATTCTCAAATTGATCGAATGGATTACCGATTTTGTGGTCGGTGTAAACTTTGCCATCTTTATCTTTCACTTTCGGCATATGACAGTCGATACAAGTTACGCCATTTTTGCCGTGCACACCTTGTGACCAAATTTCAAAGTCTGGGTGCTGTGCTTTTAACATTGGGGCTTTTGATAATGCGTGAGTCCAGTCAGCAAATTCAATATCATCGTAATATTTTTCAATGCTGCTCACATCTACGCCATTTTTCCAAGGGAAGGTTACATCTTTTTTATCTTTGAAATAGTATTCCACGTGGCAGTTTGCACATACCGCAACACGTTTGCCTTGTTTGTCTAAGTTTTCGAAAGTCCAACCTACACTTTCCAATGCACGTAATACGTGTGGACGAGCAACACGTAATGCAGGTTTACCTTCTTTAAATTCTTCTGATTTAGTATCGTGACAGTCGGCACAACCGATTGAGTTTACAATTTCAGAGCCATATTTAGCCCATTTTGGATCGAAATAACCACGCTCGCCTTTCTCTTCAATTAAACGAGGTACATCTGGACCTTTACAAGTCCAGCACGCCATTGGTTGCGGGCCATCGTTTTCATCTTTTGGGGCACCTGTACGTAAAATTTCACGTACGTCAGTAACCGCATAATAGTGACCACGAGGCTTGTTATATTCTTTTGAGAACGCATAACCTGCCCAAAGAATCACGTTACGAGGATCAGCTTCTAACGCACTACCACGGTCAGTTGATTCAGAAGTTGCTTTCCAAGAATTATATTGAAGTGGATATTTATCCGCAAAAAGATGATTTGCAGATTCCACTGTTACACCTAATTTTTCATGTTTAAGTGCTTTTTGCGTTAAAGTTTCAGTCGCCTTTTCCTCAGCCTGTGCCGAATGAAAGCAACCTAGCATTGCAATGGTCGCCATTGCTAAAGTTTTGGTTAAACGTTTCATGATAGAGTCCCCCACAAGGAATGAATGTAAATGAGAATTTTTCTTATTAAAAACAATAAGATACGGTAATCTTATGCGTGCGAGCATATAGAATTTATCAACTCGTTTCTATCGTAAAAATCGTTTTTTTTGAACTAAATCAACAAAAATAGGTAAAATACCACTTTATGGTTAATGGTAACTTATTCTAGTTATACCCATCCTTTCAATAAATAACCAATTTTAAAATTAAAAGATATTCCTACCATTTTGTTTCTCCAAATAAAATTACATTTTTTCATAAATTTAATTCAAAATATTGTTATTTTGTGTTATCTATTACCGCCATTACTTCACAAAAAAGAAAAGGACACAACATCTCCAATGAATGGTGCACATTTAGTCATTGAGTGCTTAAAAGCACATCAAGTTACGCATCTTTTCGGCTACCCAGGTGGGGCAATCATGCCGACTTACGATGCCATTTATGATTCAGGATTAGATCATCTCCTCTGTCGTAATGAACAAGGGGCAGCAATGGCGGCTATCGGTTATGCTCGCTCAACAGGCAAAGTGGGGGTATGTATTGCGACTTCAGGGCCTGGAGCAACCAATTTGGTCACTGGCTTAGGCGATGCTTTTGCAGATTCGATTCCTGTGGTTGCTATTACAGGACAAGTCGCTAATCCGCTTATCGGGACAGATGCCTTCCAAGAAGCTGACGTGTTAGGGCTTTCGCTTGCTTGTACTAAACACAGCTTTATTGTGCAGGATATTGATGAGCTACCAGAAATTATTGCTCAAGCGTTTAAAATCGCCCAAAGTGGCAGACCTGGCCCAGTGCTAATCGATATTCCAAAAGATGTGCAAGTGGCAGAAACTTGGCTTAAACCGATTGTTTACCCGAAAGATCCAGCTCCTCAGCAAGATCCAACTGCATTAGCCGAAGCTAAAGCGATGCTCGGTAATGCGAAGAAACCCGTACTTTATGTCGGCGGTGGGGTTGGAATGGCAACGGCTGTGCAAGCGGTTAGAAATTTCATTGAAGTTGCAAATATTCCGTCTGTTTCAACCCTTAAAGGTCTTGGCACGATCCCACCTCATCATCCACTTTATATGGGAATGATCGGGATGCACGGCACAAAAGCGGCAAACTATGCCGTACAAGAGTGTGATTTATTGATCGCCTGCGGTGCACGTTTTGACGACCGCGTAACAGGCAAATTAGACACCTTCGCCCCATATGCAAAAGTAATCCACATTGATATTGATGCAGCTGAAATCAACAAACTTCGCCAAGCTCACGTGGCACTTAAAGGCGATATGGCAGAAGCGGTAAATATTTTGGCTCATCCGCTTGATATTGATGAATGGCGTGGGCGTGTGAAAGAGCTCAAATCTGCCCACGATTTTGACTACAACGACAACGCTGGTGAAGGCGATATTGATCCTTACGCATTATTGAACACGCTTTCTGAACGCAAATCAGAAAATGCGGTTATTACTACTGATGTGGGGCAACACCAAATGTGGTCAGCTCAACATATCCGCCACTTTGCACCTGAAAATTACATCACTTCAGCAGGCTTTGGCACGATGGGCTTTGGTTTGCCTGCGGCAGTGGGTGTAGCAAAAGCTCGCCCGCAGGATCCTGTGATTTTAATCACGGGTGATGGCTCATTTATGATGAACATTCAAGAGCTTGGCTCGATTAAACGCGGTCAGCTGCCGATCAAAATGTTGTTGTTAGATAACCAACGTTTGGGCATGGTTCGCCAATGGCAATCGCTTTTCTTCAAAGCACGCCATAGCGAAACGATTTTAGATGACAATCCAGATTTCGTGATGCTTGCCAACGCTTTTGGCATTCCTGCTGAACGTATTGAAAAAGCCAGCGAAGTTTCTGGTGCATTAGACCGCTTGTTAAACGCTGAAGGCGCATATTTACTGCAAGTATGCATTCCAGAAGAGAGCAACGTTTGGCCGTTAGTACCACCAGGTGCTTGCAACACTGATATGTTGGAGGGAGAATAAAATGCAGCAATACCATTTAACTATTGAAGCGAATGCACGCCCTGAAACTTTAGAACGCTTACTTCGCGTGGTGCGTCATCGTGGTTTTGAAGTGTTGGATTTAAACGCTCAAAAAAGCCAACAGACATTGATTTTAAACTTAACGCTTCAAAGCATCCGACCAATTTCATTACTGACTACGCAATTGGAAAAGTTGTTTGATGTAAAAAAAGTTATGTAATTTTAAATTGTAAGGCGGGCTTTAGTCCGCCCTACGTTCATTCAAGCCGTAACTAAAATGAAACTCTGGCAAAAAACCTCGATCATCACTTGGCTACTCGCCCCATTCTCACTGCTCTTTTGGCTAATTAGCCAAATCCGTGCTACCCTCTATCACAAAAAGACCCTGAAATCCTACCGCTCGCCCGTGCCAGTTTTAGTGATTGGCAATATTTCTGTAGGCGGAAATGGTAAAACTCCGCTTGTGATTTGGCTTGTGGAACAACTCCAGAAAAGAGGTGTAAAAGTCGGTGTAATTTCTCGTGGTTATGGCGGAGAAAACAAAATCTATCCGCAACTGGTTACGCCAGAAAGCAATCCAAAATTGATGGGCGATGAACCTGTGCTAATCGCACAACGCACCCACGCACCTGTGGCAATTTCATCAAACCGCCAACAAAGCATTGAACTGCTGTTAAGCCAGTTTGAGCTTGATTTAATCGTCACTGACGACGGCTTACAACATTACGCACTTGAGCGAGATATGGAATGGGTAGTAGTTGATGGTGAACGCCGATTTGGTAACGGTTTCGTATTCCCTGCAGGAGGGTTACGCGAACTACCAAGCCGATTAAAGAAAGTGCAAGCGGTCATTTGTAACGGGAAAAATGCAAATGCAGGTGAACACGCAATGCACCTCGAACCCGATTTTGCAATTAACCTTAAAACGGGTGAAAAACGCAAACTCAGCGAATTTACCCAACCTGTTTACGCTCTCGCAGGCATTGGCTACCCACCTCGTTTCTTTAATATGCTCAAAGGGCTTGGTATTCCCCTTGCTGATACATTTAGCTTTGCCGATCACCAAGCCTTTACAGCTGAAATGATTATGCCAAAGCTCAGCCAAAATCTCCCGCTTCTGATGACCGAAAAAGATGCTGTAAAATGCAAAGCTTTCGCCCCAGAAAACTGGTGGTATGTGCCTGTTTCTGCCACTTTTTCCGAAAAATCGACCGCTTGTTTGGTGGGGATGGTTATGGATTTAATTAAAAATTGATAGTTTTCCCCTTTTAATCCAAAAACAGACGAAAAAACCTTTCAAGTAAATTACCCTATCAAAGCAGTGAAATTGCTAGATAACCCTCTGTGTCTGTTTTTAGTTCTAATATTTTATTCTGTTAAAAGCCTAAAATTTCTTGTTTTAGGCTTTTTAAATAGCATAAAAATCGTCTATTCTCATTAAATTAGCATTTTACTTTAATTTATCGAACCGTTATAGTTAAAGCGTTTTAAGACAAGCGGTTGAAAAAGCCGAATTTTTTGCAATCGCTCTCTGCGATTTTATTTTGAGTTGGAATTTATTATGGCAAAAACACTATACGAAAAACTTTTCGATACACACATCGTTTATGAAGCCGAAGGCGAAACGCCGATTCTTTATATCAACCGTCATCTTATTCACGAGGTCACCAGTCCGCAGGCATTTGATGGCTTACGTGTGGCAGGTCGTCAGGTTCGCCAAGTAGGTAAAACCTTCGGGACGATGGATCACAGTATTTCTACCCAAGTACGTGATGTAAATAAACTTGAAGGTCAGGCGAAAATCCAAGTTTTAGAACTTGCCAAAAACACTAAAGCAACGGGTATTCAATTGTTTGATATGAGCACAAAAGAACAAGGGATCGTACACGTAATGGGACCTGAGCAAGGTTTAACCCTTCCTGGTATGACTATCGTATGTGGTGACTCTCACACCGCAACTCACGGTGCATTTGGTGCGTTGGCGTTTGGTATTGGTACTTCAGAAGTTGAGCACGTTTTAGCGACCCAAACCCTTAAGCAAGCTCGTGCGAAAAGTATGAAAATTGAAGTACGTGGTAAAGTAAATCCAGGTATTACCGCAAAAGACATCGTGCTTGCAATTATCGGTAAAACCACAATGGCAGGCGGTACGGGTCACGTGGTTGAGTTCTGCGGTGAAGCGATTCGCGATCTTTCAATGGAAGGTCGAATGACAGTATGTAATATGGCAATCGAATTGGGTGCTAAAGCAGGTTTGATCGCGCCAGATGAAACCACATTTAAATATTTAAAAGGTCGTCCACACGCACCAAAAGGCAAAGATTGGGACGATGCGGTAGAATATTGGAAAACGTTGAAATCAGATGATGATGCTAAGTTCGACACCGTTGTTGTGTTGGAAGCAAAAGACATAGCTCCACAAGTAACTTGGGGGACAAACCCTGGTCAAGTCATTGGCATCGACCAAGTTGTGCCAAATCCTGAAGAGATGGCAGATCCTGTCACAAAAGCCTCTGCAGAAAAAGCCTTAGCCTATATCGGTCTTGAACCAAATACCGATCTCAAAGAAATTCCTGTCGATCAAGTGTTTATCGGTTCTTGCACTAACTCTCGTATTGAAGATTTACGTGCAGCGGCAGCCGTGATGAAAGGGCGCAAAAAAGCGGATAACGTCAAACGAGTGCTTGTTGTGCCAGGTTCAGGATTAGTGAAAGAGCAAGCAGAAAAAGAGGGCTTAGATAAAATTTTCATCGAAGCAGGTGCCGAATGGCGTAATCCAGGTTGCTCAATGTGCTTAGGAATGAATGATGACCGCTTAGGTGAGTGGGAGCGCTGTGCTTCAACCTCTAACCGTAACTTCGAAGGTCGCCAAGGTCGTAATGGTCGCACGCACTTAGTGAGCCCAGCAATGGCAGCCGCCGCGGCAATGTTCGGTAAATTTGTAGATATTCGCCAAGTGGCATTAAATTAATAAGGATAAAATAATGGCAGGTTTTAAACAACTTTCAGGCTTAGTCGTGCCTCTTGACGCAGCAAATGTGGATACCGATGCAATCATCCCAAAACAATTCTTACAAGCCATTACCCGAGTGGGCTTTGGGAAACATCTTTTCCATGAATGGCGTTATTTAGACGCAGAAGGCACAAAGCCTAACCCAGATTTTGTATTGAACTATCCGCAATATCAAGGAGCAAAAATTTTACTTGCCCGTAAAAATTTAGGCTGTGGCTCATCACGTGAGCACGCACCTTGGGCGTTAGCAGATTACGGCTTTAAAGTAATGATCGCACCAAGTTTTGCAGATATTTTCTACAATAACAGCTTGAATAACCATATGCTACCGATTCGCTTAAGCGAAGAAGAAGTAGAAGAGATTTTCCAATGGGTATGGGCAAATGAAGGTAAGCAAATTGATGTAGATTTAGAGGCAATGACCGTGGCCACTGGCGATAAAGTTTACCACTTTGATCTAGATGAATTCCGTCGCCATTGCTTGCTCGAAGGCTTAGACAATATCGGTTTAACCCTTCAGCACGAAGATAAAATCGCAGAATACGAGAAAAATATCCCAGCATTTTTGCGTTAATGATAACGTTAAAAAGCCACCAAGAGGTGGCTTTGTTATTTTGTCATTTAAAACTCATTTTATCTTCTTGCCCACGCCATAAGCGTTGAATATTGTCGTGGTGACGATAAACCAATAAGCAACAAACTAGCGCAACAGGAAAAGTAAATTCAGGCTTATACCACCAAACAAAAGTAGGCAGTATCAGGGCAGTGATGACAGCACTTAATGAAGAATAGCGAGAAATAAGAAAGGTTATTAGCCAAGTTGCAAGAGCTAATTCAGAAATTTCCATTCCAAAAGGAATCAGTGCGCCTAAGGCAGTGGCAACACCTTTACCGCCACGGAAGTGGAAGAAAATCGGAAAAACGTGCCCTAAGCAAGCGGATAATGCAATAAAGCCAATTTCGCTTGGTTCTAACCCCAAACGGAAAGCAATGGCAACAGGTAGCATTCCTTTTAACACATCAAACAGCAACACGCCAAGTGCAGAAAGTCGTCCACCAATACGCAATACATTCGTTGCGCCAGGGTTTTTCGAGCCATTTTCACGTGGGTCAGGCAGGCCTGCTAATCGGCAAAAAATAATTGCACTCGATACAGAACCGAGCAGATAAGTCCCGAAAATCATTAAATACGCGGTAAATGTCATATTTTTCCCTGTCTTTGTGTTATATTGTCGCTATTTTACTGCATTACCTGCATAATAAAAGCAGAATAAAATAAGGAAAATCTATAATGCTTGATAAAGTTTTTATCCACGAACTGACCGCTTTTGCTTCCATCGGTGCCTACGATTGGGAGCATACCATCAAACAACGCCTTGTGTTTGATATTGAACTCTATTGGGATTTCAGCAAAGCGGTGGAAACCGATGATGTTCAATATTGCTTAAATTATGCCGAAGTGTCAGAGCGTATTTTGAATTTCGTGGAAGGTAAACCTTTCAAACTGGTCGAAACAGTTGCTTATCAAGTAGCAAATTTACTGCAAGAAACTTACGGCATTCAAAAATTACGTATCAAATTACACAAGCCTAAAGCTGTGGCTCAAGCAAGCAGTGTCGGTGTGATTTTTGAGCGTGGTTTTGAGTAACGTTTTCAACTCTATTAGCGGATAAAGTGCACAAAATCAGTTGGATCTTCTGCATCGCGAGCGGAAGCAATTTCTTCGCCATCTTTAGGTGAACCGATCATTAGCAAGCCAATCACTTTATCCGTTTCCGCGCAACCAAATGCTTTGCGAATGGCTTTTCCTTCCACCCATTTTTTCGTAATCCAAACAGTATCAAAACCTTGAGCGTTTGCTGCTAATTGCATTGCATAAGTGGCACAACCTGCACAAACAATTTGCTCCCAAACAGGCACTTTCACTGATTCGTGATCTAATTTTGCTACCACGCCAATGACCATTGGAGCTTGATTTGCCAATTTATCAGCTTTGGCAGCATTTTTTTCATCCATTTCAAATTCAATGGCTGCTGATTTTAAGCATTCGTGAAATTTAGGCATACCACTTTTTTGAATCACCACAAAATGATAAGGTTTCATTCGCCCGTGATCTGGTGCTCGTAAAGCTGCTTTTAAAATCGCATCAAGCTGTTCTGCATTAGGTGCAACATCGCCAAATTGTTTGCTTGAACGGCGATGATGAAGTAAGTCTAAAATATCCATAATTCCTCGGAATCAATCAAAAAGACTGACAGATTTCCCATCAGCCTTTTGGTTAGTTTAATTAAATTTTCGTTTTATCACGTACCGCGCCTTTATCGGCTGAAGTGGCAAAATGTCCGTAAACTTTTAGTGCAAAAGAGACTTCACGTTGGCGGTTTGCAGGCTGCCAGCCTTTTTGATCTTGCTCAGCACGGCGTGTTGCAAGTTCTTCATCGCTTACTGCAAGATTGATAGCACGGTTTGGAATGTCGATGTTGATAATATCGCCATCGCGAACTAAACCAATTGCACCACCTGAGGCTGCTTCTGGCGAGGCGTGACCGATAGATAAACCTGATGTACCACCAGAGAAACGTCCATCTGTTAAAAGTGCACATTTTTTGCCTAAACCCATCGATTTTAAGTAGCTGGTTGGGTAAAGCATCTCTTGCATACCTGGTCCGCCTTTCGGGCCTTCGTAACGGATGATCACCACATGACCTTCTTTCACTTTACCACCTAAAATACCTGCCACGGCATCTTCTTGGCTTTCAAATACAATCGCTTTACCAGTGAATTTCCAGATCGATTCATCCACACCTGCAGTTTTTACAATGCAGCCGTCTTCTGCGATATTACCAAATAACACCGCTAAGCCGCCTTCTTGCGAAATTGCGTTTTCTTTGTTGCGGATACAACCGTTGACGCGGTCGTTATCTACCGTGTCCCAACGGCAATCTTGTGAGAACGCTTGTGTCGTACGAATGCCCGCAGGGCCTGCACGGAAAAATTTATGTAACTCTTCGTTTTGGTTGCGGATAATGTCGTATTGGTCAAGCTGATCGCCCATGGTTAAGCCTAATACGGTGTGGGTATTTTTGTGGATTAAGCCCGCACGGTCTAATTCGCCTAATAAGCCCATAATACCGCCTGCACGGTGAACATCTTCCATATGGTATTTGTTGGTGTTCGGTGCGATTTTACTCAAGCAAGGCACTTTGCGAGATAAGCGGTCAATGTCTTCCATTTTGAAGCCCACGCCTGCTTCTTGCGCGGCAGCGAGTAAGTGTAAAACAGTGTTACTTGAACCGCCCATGGCGATGTCTAAGCTCATCGCATTTTCAAAGGCATCGAAAGTACCGATTGAACGTGGCAATACGCTTTCGTCGTCTTGTTCGTAGTAGCGTTTGCATAATTCAACGATTTGACGCCCCGCGTTTAAGAACAACTCTTTACGGTCTGCGTGGGTAGCAAGCATTGAGCCGTTGCCCGGTAAGCTTAAACCTAATGCTTCTGTTAAGCAGTTCATTGAGTTTGCGGTAAACATACCTGAGCAAGAACCACAGGTTGGGCAAGCGGAACGTTCAATTGCATCAATACGTTCATCAGAAACATTTGGATCGGCTGCTTCAATCATCGCATCAACCAAGTCTAAGCGGATCAGTTGATCAGAAAGCTTAGTTTTACCCGCTTCCATCGGTCCACCTGAAACGAAGATGGTTGGAATGTTCAAACGCATTGCCGCCATCAACATCCCTGGGGTAATTTTGTCGCAGTTGGAAATACAGACCATCGCATCCGCACAGTGTGCATTCACCATATATTCCACAGAGTCATCAATTAAATCACGACTCTCGGTATGATCTAAAAGTGGGAAATCCCCGAAGCCTAAATAAGCGTTTGATAGGTTAAATAATGCTATAAAACTGATGTTAATAATAAAAAAATTTGGCTATTTTAGCAGATTTGAACGAAGGAGGTAAGCGGTGACATATTAGTGGTAATGTGTAAATAATGCAGAAAGTTAAAAAGCAATGAGGCAATATATTGAAGTGATGGGTTTAATTCACCTTTGGTTAAATATTGATTTACCTAAATTCCCTCGTTACTAAAAATAGTAAATTATAAAATAAAAAAGAGGTTATGTGCGTTTAAAATGCCTAAAATAAAGAGAATACGGCTGAAAAAATTCAACCGTATTTTGAAAGACTAAAAGCAAAAATTATTCTGCTAATTCTGTTTGTTCATGAGCCATTAACTCTTGCCCAACATTATCTAATAACGTTAAATAACGTTCGTAATGTTTTAACATATCCGCAATTAACTCATTTTTATCCATATATTGCACATCATAACCGACACGACCATCAAAGAAATAAGTGTAAGGTTCATAAGTGGTGCTATGTTGAATATGCGGTAAGTTTTCATCGTTAATTAACTGCTCTGAAACTTCACGGCTAACCGATTTAATACCGTACATAAAATCCCGCATTGCATCTTTTTGAATCACTAATTCAACCGCGGGTTCATCTTGATTAAACAAGGTATTTACCGACACACTCAAATTATATTTACCAATTAGCTCTTGGCGTAATTCACGCATTGCAGGCAACGCAGTATGTTTGAGGAAGCGTAAAATATCTTTCTCTTGCGTTTGGTTCATCATTTGCTCTAAATGATCTTTCCATTTTTCGCCTGTCCAGAAAATACTGGTTGGGTTCACTTTGGTGCTAAAGTATTTCTTATCTGCATTTAAACCTTTCCATAAGCTCACACACATAATCAGCATTAACATGGCAAATGGGAGAGATACCATTAACGTCATTGCTTGTAGGTTAGCCAAGCCACCTGAACGCATTAAGACAATCGCTACCACAGACATTACTCCGCCCCACATTACTGCTTGCCAGCGAGGAGAGGTTAAACTTTTATCACGTGATGCAATATTATTCAGTACATAAATACCTGAGTCTGCCGAAGTAATAAAGAATAAAGAAATAATCAATAAACTTACAATACCTGTTACTGCTGAAAGGGGTAAGTAATCTAAAAATTTAAACAACAGGGATTCTGGTGATGAAACCAACTGACCTAATGCACCTGCGGCTTCTCCATTATTTAACCAAATTGCAGTATTACCAAATGCGGTAAACCAAAGTACACCAAATAAACTTGGAATGACTAATACGCCAAAAATAAATTCACGAATTGTACGTCCTTTTGAAATCCGAGCAATAAATAAGCCTACAAAAGGTGCCCAAGAACACCACCATGACCAATAAAGAACTGTCCAACCGCTAAACCAGCTAGTATGCTCTTGTTCATACGTATAGGTTTTGAAACTTAATTGTACTAAATGGCTAAGATATGTGCCTAAGTTATCACTGAATGCCGATAATAAATAGAGCGTTGGTCCTGCTACTAAAACAAAAATTAGCAATAAGAAAGCTAAGCTTAGGTTTATTTCGCTCAGCATTTTTACTCCTTTGCCTACCCCTGAAATCGCAGAGAATATGGCTAAGCTCATGACAACGACAATAACAATTAACTGTAAACTAAAGCTATTTTCGCTTGCCCAACCTAATTGAGTTAATCCCGCACCTAATTGCGATGCACCAAAACCTAAGGTTGTAATAATACCGAATAAGGTCGCAAGCAATGACATCACATCAATGACGTCACCTACTTTACCGTTAATACGATCTTTCAATAATGGGTAGAAACAAGAACGCAATGCAAGTGGCAGTTTATAGCGGAAACCGAAATAAGCTAAAGCTAAAGCAATCATTCCATACACCGCCCAAGCGTGAATTCCCCAGTGGAATAAGGTATGTAGCATCGCTTCTTGTTGCCGATGTTCTGCTGTACCGCTAGTAATATCTGAGAGATAATGTGTCAATGGTTCTGCCACACCAAAGAACATCAACCCAACCCCCATTCCCGCTGCAAATAACATTGCAAGCCAAGAAAGGAATCCAAATTCAGGCTCTTCTTCTTCATTGCCAAGTTTAATATTCCCTAAACTACTGATGGAAAGAATCAGCAAAAAGCCTAAAAAAATTGAAAATGTTAAAACGTAGAACCAACTAAAATTGGCAAAAATCCCTGCTTTAGCTTGATCTAAGAGTGCTTGTGTTTGCGTCGGTGCAATCAAAATCATAAGCACTAAAAAGAGGATAAAAAATAACGTCAAGCCGATCACTAATGGATTAAATGACGTTCGCTTTTCCATAAATTGAGATAAAGACAAACCTTCTCCTTAAATAGTTAAGTAGATCATTGAAATATTGAATATTTTATTTAAAAGAGTTACATCTTAGAGATGCTGCCTTAAGGCAAAAGTGTGCAATTGAACAACTGCGAATGACAGCACATAGAAGTGCGATTTTGAAGGAAACGCTCAGTAGGAATTGAGAGGATTGTTTCCAAAAGTATGGATATAATAACACGGGTTGGTGATTATTTCAAATCCATACTAAATTTATAGAATTTGTTTTATATTTAATAAAAGTATAGTAGATAAAATGATTACTATTTTGTCAAAACTACGCCTCTTTTAATACTAATTGTATTAGCGGATAAAGTGCACAAAATCAGTTGGATCTTCTGCATCGCGAGCGGAAGCAATTTCTTCGCCATCTTTAGGTGAACCGATCATTAGCAAGCCAATCACTTTATCCGTTTCCGCGCAACCAAATGCTTTGCGAATGGCTTTTCCTTCCACCCATTTTTTCGTAATCCAAACAGTATCAAAACCTTGAGCGTTTGCTGCTAATTGCATTGCATAAGTGGCACAACCTGCACAAACAATTTGCTCCCAAACAGGCACTTTCACTGATTCGTGATCTAATTTTGCTACCACGCCAATGACCATTGGAGCTTGATTTGCCAATTTATCAGCTTTGGCAGCATTTTTTTCATCCATTTCAAATTCAATGGCTGCTGATTTTAAGCATTCGTGAAATTTAGGCATACCACTTTTTTGAATCACCACAAAATGATAAGGTTTCATTCGCCCGTGATCTGGTGCTCGTAAAGCTGCTTTTAAAATCGCATCAAGCTGTTCTGCATTAGGTGCAACATCGCCAAATTGTTTGCTTGAACGGCGATGATGAAGTAAGTCTAAAATATCCATAATTCCTCGGAATCAATCAAAAAGACTGACAGATTTCCCATCAGCCTTTTGGTTAGTTTAATTAAATTTTCGTTTTATCACGTACCGCGCCTTTATCGGCTGAAGTGGCAAAATGTCCGTAAACTTTTAGTGCAAAAGAGACTTCACGTTGGCGGTTTGCAGGCTGCCAGCCTTTTTGATCTTGCTCAGCACGGCGTGTTGCAAGTTCTTCATCGCTTACTGCAAGATTGATAGCACGGTTTGGAATGTCGATGTTGATAATATCGCCATCGCGAACTAAACCAATTGCACCACCTGAGGCTGCTTCTGGCGAGGCGTGACCGATAGATAAACCTGATGTACCACCAGAGAAACGTCCATCTGTTAAAAGTGCACATTTTTTGCCTAAACCCATCGATTTTAAGTAGCTGGTTGGGTAAAGCATCTCTTGCATACCTGGTCCGCCTTTCGGGCCTTCGTAACGGATGATCACCACATGACCTTCTTTCACTTTACCACCTAAAATACCTGCCACGGCATCTTCTTGGCTTTCAAATACAATCGCTTTACCAGTGAATTTCCAGATCGATTCATCCACACCTGCAGTTTTTACAATGCAGCCGTCTTCTGCGATATTACCAAATAACACCGCTAAGCCGCCTTCTTGCGAAATTGCGTTTTCTTTGTTGCGGATACAACCGTTGACGCGGTCGTTATCTACCGTGTCCCAACGGCAATCTTGTGAGAACGCTTGTGTCGTACGAATGCCCGCAGGGCCTGCACGGAAAAATTTATGTAACTCTTCGTTTTGGTTGCGGATAATGTCGTATTGGTCAAGCTGATCGCCCATGGTTAAGCCTAATACGGTGTGGGTATTTTTGTGGATTAAGCCCGCACGGTCTAATTCGCCTAATAAGCCCATAATACCGCCTGCACGGTGAACATCTTCCATATGGTATTTGTTGGTGTTCGGTGCGATTTTACTCAAGCAAGGCACTTTGCGAGATAAGCGGTCAATGTCTTCCATTTTGAAGCCCACGCCTGCTTCTTGCGCGGCAGCGAGTAAGTGTAAAACAGTGTTACTTGAACCGCCCATGGCGATGTCTAAGCTCATCGCATTTTCAAAGGCATCGAAAGTACCGATTGAACGTGGCAATACGCTTTCGTCGTCTTGTTCGTAGTAGCGTTTGCATAATTCAACGATTTGACGCCCCGCGTTTAAGAACAACTCTTTACGGTCTGCGTGGGTAGCAAGCATTGAGCCGTTGCCCGGTAAGCTTAAACCTAATGCTTCTGTTAAGCAGTTCATTGAGTTTGCGGTAAACATACCTGAGCAAGAACCACAGGTTGGGCAAGCGGAACGTTCAATTGCATCAATACGTTCATCAGAAACATTTGGATCGGCTGCTTCAATCATCGCATCAACCAAGTCTAAGCGGATCAGTTGATCAGAAAGCTTAGTTTTACCCGCTTCCATCGGTCCACCTGAAACGAAGATGGTTGGAATGTTCAAACGCATTGCCGCCATCAACATCCCTGGGGTAATTTTGTCGCAGTTGGAAATACAGACCATCGCATCCGCACAGTGTGCGTTCACCATATATTCCACCGAATCTGCAATTAAATCACGGCTTGGAAGCGAATAAAGCATACCACCGTGTCCCATCGCGATACCATCGTCCACCGCAATAGTGTTAAATTCTTTTGCAACACCGCCTGCTTTTTCAATTTCAGCGGCAACCAATTGCCCCATATCTTTTAAATGTACGTGACCTGGTACGAACTGGGTAAATGAGTTTACCACGGCAATAATTGGTTTGCCGAAGTCATTTTCTTTCATTCCTGTTGCACGCCATAATGCGCGTGCGCCCGCCATATTACGACCTTGAGTGCTGGTCGCTGAACGTAGTTTAGGCATAATCTCTCCAAATTTTTTATCTGTTGTGTCTGTTAAAATAAAAGGGTTCTATTCTACTTGAATTTAAATAGTTTGTGGAAAAATTTCCTCTTTCTCTTGGTAAGAGAGACAGAAAAAATTCCATCTAGAAATTTTTTCAGAGAAGGGGTTATTTTTGCCTCATCTGCTTCGTCATTTCAATACTTTGAATAATTGCACGGCGGTTAATGGCATCATTATCACCATCTAACACACGTCGCCAATAGCCAATTGCTTGCTCATAATCATTATGCAAAAAGGCATCGGAAGCCAGTAGTAACAAGCTTGAACTCTCTTTTGAGTCTAATAATAAGGCTTTATCTAACCACGCTTTTGCCTGAGCTGATAGTTTTTGCCCTTTATCATAATAATCTACGGTTGCCATTGCCCCTAAAATCGCCGCTTTTTCGCCCAATACCACCTGTGCATTTTGATAGCTAATTAATGCTGAATTAAACTCATTATTTAACGCATAAGCCTGCCCCAATTCATACCACAAATCGCCATCGTTTGGGTTCTCGCGCAAGCGGTTTTGCAAGCTCTCAATATAGCGATCGTTTTTTTGGGTTTTGTCTTCCATCTCCAATTTTATTTGGAAGGCTTGGTGCATTTGCTCACCTTTTTGTACCAAGGCATAACGCCCCGACTGCCAATAAAGTAAGCCACTGAGGACGGTAATTAAAAGCACAACCAAACTTGCAACAAGCGGTGAAAATTTCCTTTTATTTTGTAAAGGTTCTGTTGTATTTTGATCAAATTGATAACGGCTTTCTGCCTCCGACAAATATTCTTGTTTGAACGGTTCGGCAAAATTGCCTGCGAATTTGACCGCTTGTTGATAGTTTTCTAAATTAAGCTGTTCTCGTGTTTTCATCTATTTTCCCGCTCTTTTTGAACTAGTTCGCCATACAATTGCAATCAAAACCAAAAGTAACAATCCAACAGGCATCCCCCAAAGCAGCCAAGTTTGCTCATTCACAGGCGGTTTGTAGTTTACAAAATTACCGAAACGCTGGGTCATAATTTCGACAATTTCCTGATCCGATTTGCCTTCATTGACCATTTCATACACTTCAATACGAAGTTTGTAAGCGGTAGTGGCATTTGACTCCAGCAAATTCTGATTCTGGCATTGCGGGCAACGCAAAGATTTCGCCAAACTTATTGCACGTATACGATCCGCATCGTTGTGAAATTGGAAGGTATCGACCATTTCCGCCTTGACAATATTGCTGAAAACGGCAAACACAAGCGGTAAAAAAAGGGTAATCTTTTGCAAAAACTTCATTCTATTCCTATATTTCTATGCTCTTATTTTTCGTTTCTTAATGCTTCTAATCGTGGCAGGAAATCCTTTTCAAAATCAGGATTATAGCCTTTTTGTTGGTAGCGAACGACGCCGTGTTTATCCACCAAGTAGCTTGACGGGGCGGAAGAGACCTTCAAGGTTTGAATTAAAAAACCGCGTTCATAGTCATCAATCACCAACGTAAATGGATTTCCCCAACGTCCCAAGGCTTCGCGAGCATCGGCGGGTTGATCGGAATAAGTTAAACCCACAATCGGCACGCCTTGAGCTTTCAATTTCAATAAGATCGGAAACTCTTTAATACACCAGGTACACCAACTCGCCCAAACATTCAAAATATAGGGCTCTTGCGGCAAGCTGTTGTTGGTTAAACGTGCGTGCGGATCGAGCAAATTTTTGCCCACAAATTCGGGTATTGGCTTATCTTGCCAATCTTCTGTTGGAGACAGAGCATCTTTATTAAGCAGAGGAACGGTTAAAAATGCCACCACTGCCACCAGAATGGCGAGGGGGATAAAGAGGAGGAGTTTTTTCATTATTTTTCCTTTTTCGGTAATCTCCTATGGCTTACGCCATAGGTTACGCATAAATCAGCCCTTACAGAGCTGGAAGTTACAAATAGACATGAATAAAATCATAGCGTCCTGTAAGGACGCATTCATACGTAACCTAGGGCGTATCGCCCTAGGATTATCGACGTTGCCGATACCCCACCAATGCCATCAGTGAAGCCAGCACCATAATTACCCCACCAAGCCATAAAGCTCTAACGTAAGGTTTGTAATGTAGGCGGAAGGCGTATTCTAAATTGCCGAATTTATCGCCCATCACTACATAAAGATCATGCAAGCCGTGGTGATATAAGCCGACTTCAGCCATTGTCATGGTGCGGATGTCGTAATAACGTCGTTCTGGGATGATTTGGGCGAGCGTTTTGCCAGCTTTACTGATGGAAAAAACGGCTTGTTCAGCAGTGTAGTTGGCACCAATAGCATCGCGATACTCTTCATATTTAAATTCAAAATCGGCGATATTGGCAGTTTCAGTCGGTTTTAATCGCACACCAATTTCATCACCATAGTAGCTGTTCATCATCGCACCAATCACACAAATCGCAAAGCCAATATGTGCCAAACGCATTGCAAGCGGACGGATTTTCCACATAAAACGCAAATAAGGCAGATGCGTCAAAATAATCCAGAATGCAAGGCTGACGAACACTACGGGCAGTGGTTCGATTCTAAACAGATGCGTTTGACTCACGGTGTGATAAATCAAACCAAGGGCAAGCACCACTGCAACAGGCAGAAGCCAGAGTTGTAATTTAGCTTGTTTGAGCGGTACATTTTTCCAGCGAAGTACCACTGCTACGCCCATCGCACACATTGCCAACAACGTAAGCGGGGTGAAAATAGTATTGAAATAAGGTGCACCAACGGAAATACTGCCCCATTGCATCATCGTAAAGACAAGCGGATAAAAAGTGCCAAGCAACACAACCGAAGTTGCTACAGCAAATAAACCATTGAGCAATAAGAATGCTGTTTCTTTAGAAAAAAACGTAAAGCGTACTTCACCTTGCCAGAATTGGGTTTTACAAGCGAAGAGTGCGAGAGCAATAAAACTGAGACTGAAGAAAAGCAGCAGTAATGCTACACCGCGATCAGGATCGACCGCAAAGGCGTGTACAGAAGTAAGTACGCCAGAGCGAACGATAAATGTGCCGAGCAAGCTTAAGGCGAAGGCGAAAATGGCAAGCAAAATCGTCCAGTAATTAAACACACCACGCTGTTCACTGGCAATCAGCGAGTGGATTAACGCTGTGCCGAGCAACCACGGCATTAGAGAAGCATTTTCCACAGGGTCCCAGAACCACCAGCCTCCCCAGCCGAGCTCGTAATACGCCCACCAAGCCCCGAGGATAATCCCTGCTGTGAGAAAGCCCCAGGAAATCATCGTCCAAGGGCGAATCCAACGAGCTACAGCAGCGTCTATTTTGCCTGAAAGTAGGCTTGCCACAATCATCGCAAAACTTACCGCAAAGCCGACATAGCCCAAATAGAGCAGGGGTGGGTGGAAAATTAAGCCAACATCTTGCAGCATTGGATTGAGATCACGTCCTTCTGGAGGTGGTGGAAAACCACGCTCAAAGGGGTTGGAGACGAGCAAGATAAAGAGCATAAAGCCCATTGCAACAAGCGAAATCATCGCTAGCGTACGGTTGGCAAACAAGCGGTCTATTTTACGAGAAAAAAGGCAAAAGACTACTGTCCAGAGCGTGAGTGCGGTAAGCCAAAAGAGCATTGAACCTTCGTGCCCGCCCCAAGTGGCAGCGAATTTAAAAAAATCGGGTAATTGGCTATTGGAGTGTTGAGCAACATAAATCACCGAGAAGTCATCGGTTAAAAACGCATAAGCAAGGCTTGCAAAAGAAATGCCCGTTCCGACCACTTGTAATAGCGAGAGAAAAGGGTTTAGCGATAAAAAATATGGGTCTCTTCTAAGCTCACCCCAAAGCGATAATCCTACTTGGGTTATTGAGGCAATAAGAGCAAAAATTAGGGCAAAATAGCCAAATTCTGGAAACATTGAAATCTAAGTGAACAAAAATAAAACTGCACAGATTATGCCATAAATCCGAAAGAGGGAGAACGAAAAAAACCTTACCTACCTCGAAAGAGATAGATAAGGTTTGATCATAGAGGGATTATTATGAAATTAGAAAGTGTAAGTTGCGTTCATACGGAAATCACGACCTGCACCCGCTAAACTATTACCGCCAGCACGTTGGCTATGGCTCTTATAGTTTTTGTTAAATGCGTTATTTACCGCAAAATTAAGCATTAAGTTTTTGTTTGCTTCCCAGTTTGCATAGAAATCGCTTACACCATACCCTGATTGTTTGATTGCTGCTGAACCAGCGTTTGACCCGCGGCTTGGTGTGCCTGTTTCGCCTTCAACAAAACGACCTTTCCAACCTAATTCTAAACTTGGATTTTCAAATTTATAAGAAACGGATGTTGTCCAAGTGCGACCTGTTGCTACTGCAAATACGGCATGATCTAAACTTGCATCGTTAAATGTGAAGGTTTCTGGTTTACTTTCGGCAACGCCTACACGGAATTTGAAACCACCTTGTTTATAAGCACCGCCTAATTCATAACCTTGGTTACGTAGTAGTGCAGCATTTACAATGGTGTTAGCTTTAGTCGCGTGAGCATCTTTTACTTTTTGCCAGAAGTAGCTACCGTTTAATGAGATGTTTTTAGTTACATCATAGTTGAAACCCACTTCTGTGTTACGTGCTTTTTCTGCACGTAGATTATCTGAAACATCACGTAATGTATTGCCTGCTAACATCGCTTCAAACATACGTGGGCTACGGCTTGCATAGTTTAAGTTAGTATTGAAACTTAAATTATCTAACGCTTGCCAGATTAAACCAATACTTGGATTGAAATCAGCGTGGCTGACGGTTTTGCCACTGTTCGCTTTGAATTTAAAGTGATCGTAACGTGCACCTGTGGTTAATGTGACTGGTCCAAAGCCCCAAATCCCTTCAACATATAAACCCACATCTTCTTTTTGTTGGTTGCGTTTTACACCTGTTGCAACCATACGGCCCGTTGCACGATCACGAGCTATTTCTTGAATTGAATTTGGTTTTGCTTCTTGATGACGATAATTTACACCATATTTTAACCAGTGACTTTTACCAATTTCAGAATCTAAATCTAGGTTTGCACCGTGAGTTAAAACACGTGTAGTACTATTTTCAGCAGGTTCTTTGCGTGAGGTTTCAATACGGTAAGCATTTGCTTTTGCTTCAGTAATGAAGCCCATATTTTTAACACTCCACTCTAAGTTTGTCGTATCTTGTGTCGTAATACGATAACGAGGGTTATTGGTTGCATCATTCGCAATCAAGGCACCGTTTGCATCTAAAATATAGTAAGTGTCATTACCACGACGATCTTTACCTGCGAAAACATTACTTAATTTTTGACCTGCCTTAAGATCTTTACTTGTACCCGCTAAATAAGATTGTGAGAAATCAAACTCTTCGCGTAAAGCACGTTCACCATGATATTGTTCTTGACGATGACTTAACACAACGCGTTGATTTTCTGTAATGTCCACGCCAAATTTGGCTAATAAACCACGTTGTCCTAACGCACTATTTTTAACCACATCAGAGCCATCTTTATTTGAATAGCCTTTACCGCCTTTGTAATTTTCAAGAGTTTGCCAGTTACCGCTTAATAATGCATCTACAACGCCTACTTTACCATAAACAGTTGCACCTTGTGAGTGGCCTTTATTGCTACTTACGCCAGCATTAAGTTTGAAACCAAACTCTTGACCTTCTTCTAATAAATCTTTTGCATCAACCGTCGTGGCTTCAATAGAGCCACTGGTTACACCAATGCCCGCACTTGCAGAACCTGCACCTTTACGTACGTCAATACGTTTAATAAGGCTTGGATCTAACATAAAACGGCTTTGGTGATGGAAAACTGGGGTGTCGCTTGAAGTATTATCTACTTTGAAATCAATTTGGTCTTGACCCATACCACGAATAGTCACCCATTGCGATGTGCCACCGTTACCGCCACCGAAGTTAATTGCAGGTTCAGCACTTAATACACCTCTTAAATCTTCGTTGGTCGATTTTTGAAGATCTTTTAAGGTTACAACATTAGTTTTGCTTTTTGCTCCTGCATTTTCAGAAACAACTTGAACAACATCAAGTTTCACTGAATCAGCAGTGTTTGCGTATGCAAAAGAAGAAAGCGCTGTAAGCACAGCAACAGAAAGTGGGGTGTTTTTCAATTTCATATGTAGATTCCAAAATAAAGAAAGATAAGAATTATTCTTACTTGCAAAAAAGTGGCGTAACTATATGGGAGTTTTTAATGCGAGTCAATATTATTTGGAGCATAATTTTTACAATATCAGAGAATATCTCATAAATAGAGATGACTACCCAATAATCGAAAATCGCTCTAGTTCTCGTGTTTCAACATAATTATTCTCAACTACTCTTTCTACCGTTGCTGTTTTCGGTACATCCAAAAGCTAAGCTCGCATTAAGGATATTTGATCTTCTGTGCCTTGAACTATTACTTCTACACTGCCATCAATGCGGTTGCTGACTGTGCCTTTTAAGCCTAGTTTCCCCGCCTGTTGTAAGGTGAAAAAGCGAAAGCCTACACCTTGTACTCGTCCAAAAACAAAGAATTGTTTGGTAATCACTTTTCCCTCCTATTAGCCTTTTAAACGAAAACGCCCGCGGCTGTAACGAGTTTTCATTAAGGCTAAAATTTGTTCTTTTTCGCTATTTACTTTTTGGCTACTTTGTTTTGCTACGACTAAGGAATGCTGAATAGAGTGTGCGTGAGTAATCGCAATGGCAAGCGCATCTGCCGCATCTGCTTGTGGTTTGGCGGAAAGTTGCAGCATTCGCATTACCATATCTTGCACCTGCACTTTGTCAGCTGAACCAATACCTACTACCGTCTGTTTCACTAATCGAGCCGCATATTCAAACACTGGAAGATCGTGATTCACTGCTGCGACAATTGCCGTGCCACGAGCTTGTCCAAGTTTAAGAGCCGAATCGGCATTTTTTGCCATAAAGACTTGTTCAATTGCGAACATTTCGGGGTGGAATTGGGTTATCACTTCGGTGACGCCTGCATAAATGCGTTTTAAACGCGTAGGAAGATCGTCTGCTGCAGTGCGAATCACACCACTGCCAAGATAGTCTAAATGTCGCCCTGTTTGGCGGATTACACCGTAGCCAGTGAGCCTTGAGCCTGGGTCTATGCCTAAAATAATTGCCATATCAAAAAATAAGCGGTGCAATTTGCAAAAAGTTTTACGAATCGCACCGCTTGAATCATAGTTAAATTACAAAATTAACGCCACGCTTTGAATTGGTTGATTAAACCATTCGTTGAGCTGTCGTGGCTGGTTACTTTTTCACTGCCTTGAAGCTCTGGTAAGATGCGGTTTGCTAATTGTTTGCCGAGTTCTACGCCCCATTGATCGAAGCTGTAGATATTGAAAATTACGCCTTGAACAAAGATTTTGTGTTCATACATCGCAATCAATGCACCCAATGTGAATGGAGTGATTTTTTGCACCAAAATTGAGTTGGTTGGTTTGTTGCCTGTAAATACTTTGAACGGCACAATTTCTGCAACTTCTTCCAATTTTTTACCCGCTTGTAAGAACTCTTGTTCAACCACTTCTTTTGATTTACCGAACGCTAATGCTTCTGTTTGAGCAAAGAAGTTTGAGAGTAATTTTGCGTGGTGATCGCCTACCGCATTGTGTGTTTGAGCGGGTGCAATGAAATCACAAGGGATGATTTTGGTACCTTGGTGAATCAATTGATAGAATGCGTGTTGACCGTTTGTGCCAGGTTCGCCCCATACGATTGGGCCTGTTTGGTAGTTTACCGCTTTGCCATCACGTCCCACAAATTTACCATTAGATTCCATATTACCTTGTTGGAAATAAGCTGCAAAACGATGTAAATATTGATCATAAGGTAATAATGCTTCAGTTTCTGCACCTAAGAAGTTGCTGTTCCAAATTCCTACTAATGCAAGGGTTGCAGGGATGTTTTGCTCGATTGGTGCGGTGCGGAAATGTTTATCCATTTCGTGTGCACCTGAAAGCAATTGCTCAAAGTTTTCAAAACCGATTGAAAGAGCGATAGATAAGCCGATAGCAGACCAAAGCGAGTAGCGACCGCCCACCCAATCCCAGAATTCGAACATATTGTTGGTATCAATACCAAATTTTTCCACTTCTTTTGCATTTGTTGAAAGTGCCGCAAAATGTTTTGCTACCGCAGATTCATCTTTTGCTGCAGCCAATAACCAATCGCGTGCAGTGTGTGCATTGGTCATAGTCTCTTGGGTAGTAAAAGTTTTCGAAGCCACTAACACAAGCGTTGTTTCTGGATTCACTTTTTTCAAGGTTTCTGCAATGTGCGTGCCGTCCACGTTAGACACAAAGTGCATTGTGAGGTGGTTTTTATATGGACGAAGTGCTTCAGTAACCATATAAGGACCTAAATCTGAACCGCCAATACCAATGTTGATCACATCGGTAATCGCTTTGCCTGTATAGCCTTTCCATTCACCTGAAATTACACGCTCACAAAAATCTTTCATTTTTGCTAATACAGCGTTCACTTCAGGCATAATATCTTTACCATCCACTAAAACAGGAGCGTTTGAACGGTTACGTAATGCTGTATGTAGTACCGCACGATTTTCTGTGCGGTTAATTTTTTGCCCAGTGAACATTGCTTCTGTTGCTGATGCTAGACCGCATTCACTTGCTAATTGGCGTAATAAACCTAAGGTTTTTTCATTGATAGCGTTTTTGGAGTAATCGACAAGGATTTGATCGGCAAAATTTAAAGAGTATTGTTCGAAACGGTTTGGATTTTCTGCGAAAAGCTGTGGAATGGTAAGATTGTCTGCTTTGTGTGCTTCTAATGCTTGCCAAGCCACTGTGCTAGTTGGGTTGATTTTTTGCATGGTGATTTCCTTTAATTTAATTATAAAAAATTAGGGGTATTTTAATGAATTTTTAAGGAAATCAAAAGTGATAAACGAAGCAAATACAATAGAATAAAATGCAAATAAAATTAAAAAGGAAAATTATAAAAATTGGATAATATGGCTGGGGTACTAGGATTCGAACCTAGGGATGCCGAGATCAAAACCCGGTGCCTTACCGCTTGGCGATACCCCAACACTAATTTTTGTAAACCTAAATGGTGCGGGACGAGGGACTTGAACCCACACACCTCTCGGCGCCAGAACCTAAATCTGGTGCGTCTACCAATTTCGCCAGTCCCGCAAATTTGGTGGCTACAGCGAGATTCGAACTTGCGACCCCAACATTATGAGTGTTGTGCTCTAACCAACTGAGCTATGTAGCCATCATTTGCTTTACCTTATCGGCTTTGCGGGGCGTATTATCCTGATTTGACCTATTCTCGTCAATCATTTTTTTGCAAAAAACGGATTTTTTGATTTAGTTGATTATAAATAAAACGCTTTTGCTATTTTTTGTTCACATCAAGAACGGAGATCATTCCAACAAAACGCTTCCAATGCAAGGTGTTAAATTGCCCTGGAATGTACCAATTAGATATTGTTCCATCAAGATATAAGGCGTCATGACAACCTATTTTCAGCAAACCTTGGCTTAATGTATAAAGGTTAGGCGCGCCTTTTATCGTCATCAAGAAAAGTAATTCATTTTGCTTCGTCAAACACACTGCATTACGCTTATGATAGCTTTCTAGGCTTGCTCGAAATTGTGGATTCATTTTTCCATGAATAATTAACATCGGGCCTGATTGCAAGGCAAAGTCTGGCTTGAGTTTACTTTTCTGATACGCGGCGGTTGTTAAAATATAGGGTTTATTTCCAGCAATGGCGAATACCCCATTAGGCTGTACATGAAAATTACCTTTACCTGATTTTGTATTTAATGCATTGAGCTCTTTTCCATGCTCAATCCATAATCCCGCTGGCGTGTTATTCATGCTATAAATACCCGCATTCATCACCATTTTCACGTTATAACTAGGCTCTAAAGCATTTTTGAGGCGCGTTAAACTTTGATAATCGTTACCTTCAGCATCTTTCCAATGTAACTGCACTTCTTCAGGTTTAGCTTGGAAAATCCCGTAAGTAATATTGCCATCATCAAAAGTTCGATATTCAGCTAAAGATGACACACTCATCAGTAACGATACGCCACCGAAAAGTGCGGTCAAAAATCTAATCGTTTTTTTCATTTAAAGGATGGGTTAAATGCAAAGCATTTGAAAAGGCGTGCAAGCCTTCCGCATTACCGGATTTCATCATCGCTTGCATGGTTTGGGTTGGCGCATGAATGAGTTTATTCATTAATTTATAACTCAATTCTTGCAGAATTTTTTCAGCATTCTCACCTTGTTGAATTTGGTGTAAGGCTTTTTCGAGTAATTCTTGTCGAGTATTCTCCGCTTCATCACGATAATGACGAATCAAATTGGAGAACTGATGAACCTTCAACCACTCGAAGAAATCCGTACATTCTTGTGTAATGATGTCTTGCGCTTGCTCTGATGCTTGCTCACGTTGAGAAAGATTGCGTTGAATAATATCTTGCAAATCATCTACGGTGTAATGATACACACTTTCTAATTCCGAGACGTTTTCATCAATATCACGTGGAACCGCAATATCCACCATCAAAGTCGGTTTAAATTGGCGTGCTTTTTCCGCAATTTCAGCCATTGCTTTGGTGATTAAAACATTCGGACTGCCTGTTGAGCTGATGACAATATCCGCTTGATTTAATGGTGTTTGCAACTCATCGAGAGAATATACTTCAATCGGCGTATTGGAGGCTAAAGTTTCTACCAACTGTTCAGCGCGAGATAAAGTGCGGTTAGCAATCATCAACTTTTTTACACCGTGGCGTAATAAATGACGGCTCACCAATTCAATGGTTTCCCCTGCCCCCACGAGCAAAATTTGTAATTCACGTAAAGATTCAAAAATTTGACGCGCCAAGCTACAAGCTGCATAAGCCACCGATACCGCGCTTTCACCAATATTAGTTTCAGTGCGTACACGTTTTGCCGTAGCAAAGGTTTTTTGGAACAAACGAGAAAGCGTGCTTGAAAGTGGAATATTCGCCGCTTGATAATAATCTTCACTGATTTGGAACGCTTGTTTCACCTGACCTAAAATTTGCGGCTCACCCAAAATTAATGAATCCAAACCACAGGCCACGCGCATTAAATGATTTGCAGCTTGTTGATTTTGATGGGTGTAAATACTTTTATTTAATTCATCTACAGAAAGCTGATGAATATTAGCAAACCAATTTATACAGTTTGTTTGCCATTGCTTACACTCTTGAGGCGAAATTTGACGATGGTGAAGATAAATCTCTGTACGGTTACAGGTAGAAAGAATAACCGCACTTTCTGCCAAATCTTGTTGGTGAATTTGTTGTAAGGCAAGCTGCCGCTTTTCTTCAGAAAAAGCGACTTTCTCACGAACAGCAACAGAAGCCGTTTTATGATTAATGCCTAGAACAAGAAGGGTCATAAAAACCTAATAAAAACAACCGCACTTTTATAAATATGCGGCTTAAGTAGAAAGTAAAAGTTCCGCTATTTTAATGAATTGTTGAGAATTGAGCAAATTTCAAGAGAAAAAACTCAGACAAATAACCAAAACGAGTTAAAACTTATCTTTCGCTAAACGCCATTTTGTAAATTCATCTAAATTTTTTGCTTGTAAAAATGGGTTAATTTGTTTTTCTAATCCAATTGTTGTTGGCAAACTCGGTTTACCCTCCGCACGATAACGCTCCACCAAAACACGTTGATTTTTGACCGCACTTTTATCCGCCAATATGGTTTCCGCAAAAGCTAAATTACCCAGCGTATATTCATGAGCCGGGCAAACCACAGTTTCATCTGGTAATTGGTTAAAACGCTGCATAGATTCAAACATTTGAGCAAAATTTCCCGTGAACACGCGTCCACAACCACCTGAAAATAACGCGTCACCGCAAAATAGATGCCCATCCACCAAATAGCTGACATGCCCTACCGTATGACCACCGCTTGGCAAAACTTCAATATGATAATGTGCCGTATTAATCACACCACTATCCATAATGTTGGTTGCCCCTTTATTTGCACATTCTGTTGGGCCGAAAACAGGCACATTAGGATAATATTGCTTAAATTCCGCGATACCTTGCACATGATCATCGTGATTATGGGTTAATAATACCGCTTCTACGTCTAACTTATTCGATTCTAAATACGGAATTAAACGGGTTATTTCTGGGATATCGATCACAATTACGGGGAAATTTTCTCGTCTATAAAGCCAAATATAGTTATCATTGAGTGCAGGAATAGGAACTAGCATAAATTACCTTATGAAAATAGGATTAACATTGAATTGGAAAGCCAAATGGCACAAACCACTTCTTTCACCTGAAAGTTGGCAAGCGTTACCACAAGGTGAAGCCTATTGTAACGTATTAACACATTATTTTACCCAATGGACACCAAAAATTTTAGGCTATCAAATACTGAAAGTCGGTGCCTTAAGTGGCGAAATCGCCTTTGACTTGCCTTTACGTCATCAAATTGTGTTAGCTGAAAAAACAGCGCATTTTCCTACCGCACTTTTAAATGAAAGTGATAGCTTGCTCCAAGCATCGCCATTAACCTTGCCCTTTATTGAAAAAGAAATGGATGCCTGCTTATTAGCAAACACCTTAAATTTTGCGCAAGATCCTCATCAAATATTGCGTGAAGCGCATCGCGTTTTAAAAGATGACGGCTGGATTTTCATCACGTTATTTAACCCGATGAGTCCATTACTTTTCAAATCCAAATTAGGTGACTTTAAATTTCGACAATATGCTACTTGGCGAGTCATTGACTGGTTATCGTTATTAAACTTTGATGTGATTGCAGAAGAAAGACTATCCATAAAACAAGAAAAGAGCTCGCTCTGCTCTCCGCTCACAGTGATCGTCGCCCAAAAACGAACTTATCCGTTAACACTGAATCCTGAGAAAGCGCGGTCAAAAATGCCGGCGTTTTTAGAGCCGGCAGGTGCATTTAAAGAAATCAGAACAGAATGATTATTCTGTCACTTCTTTGATTACTGCAGAAGATGCATTATTCATTACAGACTCAACGCCTTTTTCTGCTGCAGCTTGAGAAGAATAATATTGGCTACGACCAATTTCTTGGTGGTTAGCCGCTTTTAAAATGAAGTAAGGTTTGTCATTTTTCGCTACGCGATATTCAAAGTTTTTCGCATCTACACCATTTTTTTGCACTGAAGCAATGCCGTTTTCAGCTGATGCTTTTGTTTTATAAAGTTCGCTAGTTAAAATAACTTGTCCGTTTGCTGCTTTTAAGTTGAACATAAATTGTCCGTCTTTAGCCACTTTTAATTCATAAAATCCTTGAGCCATGATATCTCCCAATTGGTTGATTTGTTTATAATTTTACCCATGCAGAAAATGCCTTTCCGCGCCAAGCTAATTTACCCTTAAAAATCAAGGAAAACAAGAGTTAAAGCGTATAAATTTTATACTTGATTAGCTCACTAAACTCCCCTATGATGCTGGAACTTTTTATAACAGGAACAATTATGACAGAACAAACCTTTATTCCTGGCAAAGATGCCGCACTTGAAGACAGTATTTCAAAATTTCAACAAAAATTGACCGCACTTGGTTTCAATATTGAAGAAGCATCTTGGCTTAATCCTGTGCCAAATGTATGGTCGGTACACATTCGTGATAAAGATTGCCCACAATGTTTTTCTAACGGCAAAGGCGCCAGCAAAAAAGCCGCATTAGCGTCTGCATTAGGTGAATATTTCGAACGTCTTTCCACCAACTATTTCTTTGCTGATTTCTATTTAGGACAAGAAATTGCTAACGGTGATTTTGTTCATTATCCCACTGAAAAATGGTTTCCTATTGAAGATGAAGCCCTTTTGCCACTAGGGATTTTAGATGATTACTTATGGGATTATTTCGATCCAAACCAAGAACTAACACCTGAATTACTCGTGGATCTGCAATCCGGTAATTACGATCGCGGTATTGTCGCGATGCCTTATGTGCGCCAATCTGATCAACAAACCGTCTATATTCCGCAAAGTATCATTGCGAATTTATATGTTTCTAATGGGATGTCAGCTGGCAATACAAAAAATGAAGCGCGTGTGCAAGGGCTTTCAGAAGTCTTTGAGCGCTATGTGAAAAATCGCATTATTGCAGAAGCCATCAGTCTTCCTGAAATTCCAAAATCCGTGATGGATCGTTACCCATCCATTCAAGCCTCTATTGCCAAATTAGAGGAAGAAGGTTTCCCTATTTATGCCTTTGATGCCTCATTAGGTGGCAAATACCCTGTGATTTGCGTGGTATTGCTCAACCCAAATAACGGCACGTGCTTTGCCTCTTTTGGTGCACATCCGAACTTCCAAGTGGCATTAGAGCGTACCGTAACAGAGCTTTTACAAGGTCGCAGTTTAAAAGATCTCGATGTATTCTCTCCTCCATCATTCAATAATGATGATGTGGCGGAGCACGCCAACCTTGAAACACACTTCATTGATTCTAGCGGTTTAATTTCTTGGGATTTATTCAAAAATACGCCAGATTATGAGTTTGTAGATTGGGATTTCTCAGGTTCAACCCAAGAAGAATATGAAAACTTGATGGCAATCTTTAATGCAGAGGGAAAAGAAGTCTACATCATGGATTACAACCATTTAGATGTTTACGCTTGCCGCATTATCGTGCCTGGAATGTCTGATATCTACCCTGCTGATGATCTCATTTATGCCAATAACAACATGGGGATGGACTGGCGCGAGATCTTATTAGATTTACCACACCATCATCATGATGCTGAAACTTATGAAGAGTTATTAGCAGAATTAGATGAGCAAGATATTGACGATGCCACACGTGTTCGAGAATTTATCGGTATCGTGGCACCAAAAGCAAGCGGTTGGACAACATTACGTGTTGGTGAGCTCAAATCCATGCTTTACTTAGCATTAGGTGAATTAGAATTAGCCTTAGATTGGGCAAACTGGACGATGAATATGAACAGCTCTGTGTTTACACCAGAGCGTGCAAATTACTATCGTGCTTTAATCAGCATTATTGAATTGCATTTAGACAATACTCGCGATCCACAACAATATCGCACTGTATTTGAAAGAATGTATGGTAAAGAAGCCGTTCAACAAGCTTGGGCTGCAGTGGCAGAAAAAGGTAACCCGTTCTATAACTTGCCAGCCAGCGATGAAACGCTTGAAAACTTCAAAGAACACCAAGCTTTACTTGGTGCCTATGCTAAATTACAAAAAGCCAAACGAGAAAATTGGAAATAGACGATTTTCTCTCAATCATAAGGCGGACTTAATGTCTGCCTTATTTATTTCCGCATTAAAAAACTGCTTTAAAATCAACCGCACTTTTCACACAAAAATGCTTAAATTTATGCTATAATCCGTCGCAATTTTTTGATCAAAAAAGGAATAAAAATGACGGATTCAATCCATTCCTCTATTACCCCAGTCAATATTGAAGAAGAACTCAAATCTTCTTACCTTGACTACGCCATGTCGGTGATTGTTGGGCGTGCTTTGCCCGACGTACGTGACGGTTTAAAACCGGTGCATCGACGTGTGCTTTTCTCCATGGATCAATCTGGCATCACTGCCGGCAAAAAATACGTAAAATCTGCCCGTGTGGTAGGTGATGTAATCGGTAAATATCACCCGCACGGTGATTTTGCGGTGTACTACACCATTGTGCGTATGGCACAGCCGTTCTCATTGCGCTACATGTTGGTAGATGGGCAAGGTAACTTCGGTTCAATCGACGGTGACGCGCCAGCGGCAATGCGTTATACCGAAGTCCGTATGCAAAAAATCACCCAAGCGTTATTAACTGACTTGGATAAAGAAACCGTGAATTTCTCGCCAAACTACGATGGCGAATTAATGATTCCGGATGTATTACCAACCCGTATTCCGGCACTTTTAGCAAACGGTTCTTCCGGTATCGCGGTGGGGATGGCGACGAACATTCCACCACACAACTTAAATGAAGTTTTAGATGGCTGCTTGGCTTATATTGATAACGAAAACATCACCATTGATGAATTAATGCAATATATCCCAGGCCCAGACTTCCCGACAGCGGCATTAATTAATGGCCGTAAAGGGATTGAAGAAGCTTATCGCACCGGTCGCGGCAAAGTGTATGTTCGCGCACGTGCTAGCGTAGAAACTACAGATAAAGGCAAAGAGCAAATTATTGTGACCGAATTGCCTTATCAGGTGAACAAAGCCAAATTAGTGGAAAAAATTGCTGAGCTTATCAAAGATAAAAAAATCGAAGGCATCAGCAATATTATCGACCTTTCTAACAAAGAAGGGATCCGCATTGAAATCGACATCAAACGTGATGCGGTGGGCGAAGTGGTATTAAATCACCTTTATGCTCTTACCCAAATGCAGGTGACCTTCGGGATCAACATGGTGGCCTTGGATCACGGTCAACCACGTTTATTCAACTTAAAACAAATCATTGAAGCCTTTGTGATGCACCGTCGCGAAGTGGTAATTCGCCGTTCTTTATTTGAATTGCGTAAAGCCCGCGAGCGTACCCATATTTTAGAAGGTTTAGCGGTTGCAACATCAAACATCGATGAAATCATCGACATCATCCGTCAATCGAAAGAGCGTAAAGAAGCGGCAGAAAAATTAATTTCTCGCCCTTGGAAACTGAATAACGAAATTTTAGGTCTGCTTGATGCAGCGGCACGTCCGGCTGAATTAGCGGCTGAATTTGGTATTAAAGGTTCTGATTACTACCTTTCTCCAGAACAAGTTGATGCAATCTTAGAACTTCGCTTACACCGTTTAACCGGTCTTGCGACTGAAGAAGTGATCAATGAATACAAAGAGTTATTGGTTAAAATTGCAGAACTTCTTCACATCATCAATAGCCCTGAGCGCTTGATGGAAGTGATTCGTGAAGAACTTGAACAAGTACGTGCACAATTCGCCGATGAACGTCGTACTGAAATTACTGCAGCTTCCGGTGATATTGATTTAGAAGATTTAATCGCTCAAGAAGATGTGGTTGTAACCCTTTCTCACGAAGGTTATGTGAAATATCAACCGCTTACCGACTACGAAGCACAACGTCGTGGTGGTAAAGGTAAATCTGCAACGAAGATGAAAGATGAAGACTTCATCGAAAAACTCTTAGTAGCGAATACCCACGATACGATTCTCTGTTTCTCGAGCCGTGGTCGCTTATATTGGTTGAAAGTCTATCAATTACCACAAGCCAGCCGTGGTGCGCGTGGTCGTCCAATTGTAAATATTCTACCGTTACAAGAAAACGAGCGTATCACCGCAATCTTGCCAATTTCTGCTTATGAAGAAGATAAATTCGTCATCATGGCAACCGCTGGCGGTATTGTGAAGAAAATTGCGCTAACCGAATTCAGCCGTCCACGTTCAAGCGGCATCATCGCCTTGAACTTACGTGATGAAGATGAATTAATCGGTGTAGATATCACTGACGGTTCTAACGAAATCATGTTGTTCTCTTCTCAAGGTCGCGTGGTACGTTTCGCTGAAAGTGCCGTCCGTGCAATGGGTCGTTTAGCAACAGGTGTACGCGGTATTAAACTCGCCCTAACCAATGATATCGCTGATGATGAAAGTGCGGTCGAAATTGAAGACGTTTCTGATGATAATGCAGAAGAAACTCTCGATCTCAACATCGATAAAGTGGTTTCCTTAGTTGTACCGAAAAATGATGGAGCAATCCTTACCGCAACGCAAAACGGTTATGGTAAACGCACGCAATTAAGCGAGTACCCAACCAAATCCCGTAATACTAAAGGGGTAATTTCAATTAAAGTGAGCGAACGTAACGGTAAAGTCGTTGCCGCGACACAAGTAGAAGAAACCGACCAAATTATGCTTATTACCGATGCAGGTACCTTAGTGCGTACTCGTGTAAGTGAAGTAAGTATCGTTGGTCGTAACACCCAAGGGGTTCGTTTAATTCGTACCGCAGAAGATGAGCACGTAGTCAGTCTTGAACGTGTTTGTGATGTGGATGATGAAGATGAAGGATCTGAAGATGTAACTTCTGAAGAATAATTGATCTTCCATTAAATAAAAGCCCCGCGTTTTGATTCGCGGGGCTTTTTTATTGTTATCTAAAAATCTCTTTTAGAGATCTATTCTATTGATGAAAACTACTCGCCTTCCTCTAACTCATCAGCCATTGCAGCCAAGATTTCACGGGTTAAATACGCCAATGAACGATAGAAAGGAAGCGTTGCATAAGTTTCCACTTGGGTTAAGAATTTCGCTGCGCAAGGCAAGAGAAAATCACCAAATAAATCCTGTTGAGCAGATAGCGATTCCGTGTTGTCTTCTAGCCAAGAAGCTGTAAGCAATAACAAGGCAAAATGATCCACATTCTCTGCTTCGGGCACATTACGAGCATGACGAAAATCCACAAAACGTTGCACATCCATATCATAACTTGAAATAGCTGTCGGTACGTTACCGTTTGGACCAAACAATTTTTGATATTCTTGATCAAGCAACGTTAAATCAATTTTCATTTGTAAATTATCAATGGCCGCTTCGCTTTCTTTATCCGTAGAAAGTGCCCACACTTGACTTAAACCTTGTTGCTGCAGCCAATCAAATACTCCACTCAAAATTGGATCCATAGGGCTGCGATAAAATAAATTGCCAAATAGGCGGCTTATTAAAGAAAAATTATTCACTTGAGTTTCTGACATCTGTTGCTTTCCTATGATTGTGCTCACGATTGAGCTAAAAGTGCGGTCAATTTTGCTGTTGTTTTTTCGGCGGCTTCGTCAAGCATCGCTTGGCGAGCAGCATCATCGATAATATGAATATCACCGAACAAAGTGTAATCCACATTCTCGATACCGCAATAATTAAATAAACCATTGATCAAACAATGATTGAGGGATTTATCCACACCGTATTCTTGATATTTTGCTACGCTGCTCCCTATGGTGATAAATTGCTGCATCGCTTTACCTTGAAGCAGACCTTTGGATTCACCATTTTCTGTTTTATAAGCAAAACCATGACTTAATACACGATCCAAATAGCCTTTCAACATGGCAGGAAAGCCCATCCACCATAAAGGATAAACCATCGTAATCAAATCTGCTTGGCGAATAAACTTATGCTCTTGCTGAATTTCTGCTGGAATAATCCCTTTATTCGCCGATTGTAATTCTTCAAAGGAAATAATCGGATTAAATTCCATGGTGTAAAGATCGCGCAAATGGGTTTCAACACCAAGTTGTTGGCTTGCTTTTACAACACGATCCACGATGGCACGACCAAAACTTTTTTGGCTATTGGGATGTGCAAAAATAATTAAATGATTCATTCCGTTACCTTTTTCACTAACAAGGTGATGCCATCAACGCGTTCTACCACCACAAGATCATTCACTGTTAAATGCTCGCCTTGGATACGCCATGTGGTATCGCCAAAGGCACCACGACCAATCCCGTTAGAACCAATTTCTAATACCGTTCCTTTTTTACCTAATAGAGTATGATCTCGTTGGTTTAAGGTCGTACGCGATTGGTCCTGATTATCTTTGCTATGTTGATATTTCCACCAGAGCAACGAGAGAATAATCGCTAAAATCGCATAAAAAACGGCTAAGGCGGTTAAGGATAAACTTGGCACCAACGCCATCACGCCGGCTGTCACAATCGCAGCCAAGCCCCACCACAATAAAAATACGCCAGGTACGAGGGTTTCAGCGATTAATAATATAAAACCTAATACTAACCAATGCCATACCGACCAAGTTGTTAACCAATCTGCCATATCAACTCCTTGAGAGAAAAAGTGCGGTCATTTTTAACCGCACTTTAAGAAATTACGCTTTTTTGTCGCCTTTTAACAGTTCGGCAATGCCCGCTACCGAGCCGATTAGATTGCCTGCTTCAAGCGGCATCATGACCACTTTGCTGTTCGGTGAACCACCGATTTGTTTTAAGGCTTCTGTATATTTTTGCGCGATAAAGTAATTAATCGCTTTGGTATCACCACTAGCAATCGCTTCTGACACCATTTGAGTTGCTTTCGCTTCTGCTTCCGCTGCACGCTCACGCGCTTCTGCCTGTAAAAAGGCTTCTTGACGTTCCCCTTCCGCTTTCAGAATTCGGGCTTGTTTTTCCCCTTCTGCACGTAAAATTTCCGCCTGACGAATACCTTCCGCTTCCAACACTTCTGCACGTTTATTACGTTCAGCTTTCATTTGTGCGTTCATTGAATCAATCAATTCACGTGGTGGACGCACATCGCGAATTTCAATACGGGTGACTTTAATTCCCCAAGGATTGGTCGCTTCATCCACAATCGCCAACAAACGACCATTAATGGAATCACGTTGGGAAAGCATTTCATCCAATTCCATCGAGCCTAGCACGGTACGAATGTTAGTCATGGTTAAATTGATAATTGCTTGTTCCAAATGATTCACTTCATAAGCAGCACTGCGGGCATCAATCACCTGAACGAAACACACCGCATCAATGGATACGTTCGCGTTATCCTTAGAAATAACTTCTTGTGAGGGAATATCTAATACCTGTTCCATCATATTGATCTTACGACCAACACGATCCACAAATGGCACAACAAAGTTCAAGCCAGGCATTAAAGTGTGGGTATAACGTCCAAAACGCTCAATCGTCCAGTTATAACCTTGCGGTACAGTTTTTAGTGCCGAAAATAGCACAACAACAACTAATACAATAAAGACGATTGCGGCAATAGATAAGCCTTCCATAGATTGCTCCTTAATGATGAGGAAATATAAGAAAAGTCTATCAAATTAGACCGCACTTTGTACATAAATATATTTATCGTTTTCTCTTATAAATTCAAAAAGATGCGTAATGCAATTCGGGGCATCTAAATCTTGATGAGAAACAAATAAAAGCTGCGTTTCACTATTATTTACCAGTTGCTCAATAAAATGTTTGACGAGCTTGCGATTTAATCCATCAAGCCCTTGAAAAGGTTCATCTAAAATCAAAACAGGTGGATATTTCACCATCGCACGAGTAATGAGCAATAAACGTTGCTGTCCCCAAGAAAGTGAACGAAACGGCTTTTTGGCTAAATGAGTCAGATTTAAACGAGCTAACCACTGCATGGCTTTCAAACGAATTGCCTCTGGCACTTGTTGATAAATCCCTATACTGTCAAAAAAGCCAGAAATAATCACATCAAGCACAGAACAATTCACACGATAATCTAAATGCAATTGGCTACTTACGTAACCAATTTTTTGTTTAATATCCCAAATGGTTTCACCTGAGCCACGTTGTTTACCAAAGATCACCACATGATTAGCAAATGCTTGCGGGTGATCACCTGTAATTAAAGAAAGTAAAGTAGACTTCCCTGCACCATTTGGTCCTTTAATCCACCAATTCTGATGAGGTTGCACAACCCAATTTAAATGATCCAAAATCACTTTATCGCCATACTGGACCGTGACATTTTTAAGCTCAAAGTGCGGTTGGTTTTCTGGCAGTTTTAGTAATGGTGACGCTGGTTCTGGCAAAGCCACATCAACAGATTGCTCCGCATAAACTAATTGTTGATAAATACTTTGTTGCTCAATGGATTGGCGTTCACCTTCTAGTACTAACTCTAAATTTTCCAACATGGCTAAATGAGTGGACTGTTCTGAAATATCTGCTAGACGATTAACGATCAGAACGATTGCACATTCTTTTTTCAGTTCATTTAACATCGCTATCCAATCTTGCACTGATTGCTGATCTAGCCCTTCAAAAGGCTCATCTAAAATTAATAGATCGGGCTTTTGTAATAACGCTTGTGCCAATAAGACTTTTCGAGTTTCGCCAGTGGAAAGTTTGATAAAGAAACGATCTAAGAGATAAGTAATCCCTAATTTTTCTGCAATTTGTTCACAAAAAGTAAGCGCCGTACTACCATTTAAAATGGTTTCTCTTGCAGTTTTACCAAAAAAATCTGGATCGGTATCATCGTTATTTAAGTTCTTTAATGTCGCTTCAAGAATTTCTCGTTGTTTTTCAAAAGAAAAGGATTGAACACGTTTAAAAGAATTATGATACTCCCCTTCCTGTAAAGGCAATTCATTTTGCAAAGCTAAAGCAAACGCTGATTTTCCACTCCCATTACTGCCTACCACAACCCAATATTGCTGTGGCTCAATCGCAAAGTGCGGTAAGTTTAAGGTCTGTTTTTGATGAAGCTCAAATTTTGCTTGCTGAATTAAAAGTGTCATTCTCTTTCCCTTAAAAACAAAAGGCGAGCAATTTGCCCGCCTTGTCAGATTAATTTAATTAACCGTTTTTACGCTCTTCTTCCATACATACTGCCGCAGTAAATAATACGTCAGTTGATGAGTTAAGTGCTGTTTCAGTTGAGTCTTGTAAGATACCGATCACGAAACCTACACCGATCATTTGAGCTGCAATGTCATCATTAATACCGAATAAGCTACAAGCTAATGGAATTAATAATAATGAACCACCTGCAACACCAGAAGCACCACACGCACAAAGCGCCGCAACAATACTTAATAACACCGCACTGACGAAAGACACTTCGATACCTAATGTATGAACAGCCGCTAACGTTAATACAGTAATGGTAATCGCTGCACCCGCCATATTGATATTTGCACCCAATGGAATCGCCACTGAATAGGTTTCTTCATCAAGATTTAAGCGTTTTGCTAATTCAATGTTTACAGGAATATTTGCTGCAGAACTACGTGTAAAGAATGCAGTTACACCACTTTCGCGTACACAAGTCCACACTAATGGATATGGATTACGACGAATTTTCCAATAAACGAGAATTGGATTAAGTACAAAGGCAGTAAATAGCATTGTACCGATTAACACGAATAATAAGTGAACATATCCACCTAACGCAGATAGGCCTTTGTCAGATAATGTTTCAGCCACTAAACCGAATACACCGAAAGGTGCAAATGAAATAATTACGTGAACAATTTTAGAAATGCCTTCTGCAAAATCAGCCACAACTTGTTTCGTTGCATCTGATGAATGGCGAAGGGCTAAACCTAAACCGATAGACCACGCTAAAACACCGATAAAGTTTGCTTTGAAAATTGCATTTAATGGGTTATCCACCACATTCAATACTAAAGTTAGCATCACTTGTCCAACAGATTGAGGCGCTGAACTCGCATCCTCTTTTACTGCAAGAGCTACATCTGATGGGAATGCCATACTTGCAATTACTGCAGCAACAGCGGCTAAGAAGGTTCCCACAAGATAAAGCACTACGATTTCTTTCATATTGCTTTTAGAGCCCACTTTCTTATTAGCCAGTGCAGCCATAACAAGGAAGAAAATCAAAATTGGTGCAACTGCACGCAATGCTTTAACGAAAATTTGACCTAACACACCAAAGCTAGATGCAAGATCAATGCCTGATGAATTTTTAACACTCTCATTCACCAATGCAACAAGGATCCCGAGTACCAAACCAACGGCAATTCGTTTTACCAAATTACCTTGGAAAAGAAAATGAAATAAACGTGATGTATTCATAATAATTTTAAATAAAGATTAAGTTGAACTTCAGATCGTTACGATCCACCGAAACAGAGTAAAGATAGCTTAAATTTTGTTTAAAAGAAAATTTTTTCTTTATTATTTTGTTAAAAAATTGAACTTTTTAAGCTTGGAATGAATTTTTTCTAAAATTTTCGCCTATAAAAAAATTTTTTCTATGCCCTATTGACACACTGTATCTAACCACAGTATATTACACCTGTATAAACAACCAATGATTAAAAACACACTAACTAAAAGGAACACAAGATGATGAACTACGCAAATACAGTTGCACAAAATGATATGACGTTTTCTTATCATCCTATGCCATTTTTCAATGATGTTGAAAGCAAATCGACATTTAATAAAAAATTAGATCTCAACCTTTATTGCATTAAACGTCCACAACAAACTTGTTTTATTCGTGTAACGAATCCGAATATGCTTGCTTGGGGAATTGAAATGGGCGATATGTTAGTGGTTGAAAAAAATGACAGCCTTTTCATCGGTGATCTCGTGGTATTGGAAAAACAAGATGAATTCCATATTTATGAATTTGCCGGTGTAATCGGTAATGAATTTGTATTCATGGCATTAGATTCCAAAGTGGAGAATATTAAAACAGCACAATGGACAAGCCTACCATTGGTTGGAACAGTAACAAATACCATCCACCAAATGAAACCAAGAAGAGATTTAATGAAATTTGCGGCTTAAGCCAATAAACAGATAATCTACGTAAAGAAAAAGTGCGGTTAAAATTAACCGCACTTTTTTTTGAAATACAATTTGTTATTACATCACGCGACGTGATTGTGTGTAAGTTCTAGCCCAGTAATCTTCATCTAATGAACTAATTGTTACACCTTGGCTTGAACTTGCATGCATAAATTGGTTGTTACCAATATAAACGCCTACATGGCTATTTCGACGGAAGAACACTAAATCGCCTTTACGTAATTCATGTTTTTGGATTTGACGACCTAAATAGCGTTGTTCTGAAGTTGTGCGAGGAAGTTCCACACCATAAGCATCAAGGAAAGCGGTTTGCATAAATGCAGAACAGTCAATACCACGTTTTGTGCTTCCGCCCATTCTATAACGTGTACCACCCCATTCGTTATAAACTTGAGCAAGTGCTTTATCACCAATTAAACCAGATTTAGGACGGTTTGTTCTTAATTTAGGGTGAAGTCCACCTTGTTTCCCATCTAAACCTGCAATTAAACCCGTTAGCTCCGCATCATCGCTCTCTGTAATTACTCCATTATGAGCCTGCCTAGAGCCATTAGAACAGGCTGTTGTCAACACTGCCAATCCTACAATAATCAAAATCTTCTTTAACATAGCTTTTAAATAATAAAAAAATATAAAAATAAAACTGGTCGGATTCTATCAAAAAGTCATTTTGACCGCCAGTTTTTATTGAATTTTTATGCAATTTTGTGAGTTATCTCTCAAAAAATAAAGGCTACTCATTCGAGTAGCCTTTATGGAAGATTTTAATCAATTATTTTTTCTTCGCTTTTACGTTTGGAAGGTCAGTAATTGAACCTTCAAACACTTCAGCCGCAAGACCAACAGATTCGTGAAGTGTTGGGTGAGCATGAATGGTTAATGCGATATCTTCTGCATCACAACCCATTTCGATCGCAAGACCGATTTCACCTAACAATTCACCACCGTTAGCCCCCACGATAGCCCCACCAAGTATACGATGAGTATCTTTATCGAAGATTAATTTGGTCATACCTTCAGCACATTCTGAAGCGATCGCACGACCTGAAGCAGCCCAAGGGAATTTAGCCACTTCATAGTTTAAACCTTCTTGTTTACATTCTTTCTCAGTTTTACCTACCCAAGCCACTTCTGGTTCAGTATAAGCAATAGAAGGAATGACTTTTGGATCGAAGTAATGTTTTTTCCCTGCGATCACTTCTGCCGCAACGTGACCTTCGTGAACACCTTTATGTGCTAACATTGGTTGGCCAACGATATCACCGATTGCAAAGATGTGAGGTACATTGGTACGCATTTGTTTATCAACATGAATGAAACCACGCTCATCCACTTCAACACCTGCTTTACCAGCATCGATCAATTTACCATTTGGCGTACGACCGATTGCAACTAATACTGCATCATAACGTTTAGTATCGTTGCATGCTTTGCCTTCCATTGAAACATAGATACCATCATCTTTTGCTTCAACTGCAGTCACTTTAGTTTCAAGCATTAACTTGAATTTTTTCTCAACTTGTTTGGTATAAATACCTACCACATCTTTATCTGCTGCAGGAATTACTTGGTCAAACATTTCAACCACTTCAACTTCAGAACCTAATGCATCATACACAGTGCCCATCTCTAAACCGATGATACCACCGCCCATGATTAAGAGTTTTTTCGGTACTTCTTTTAATTTAAGTGCATCCGTTGAATCCCAAACACGTGGATCTTCATGTGGAATGAATGGTAATTGAATTGGGCGAGAACCCGCTGCGATAATGGCATTATCAAATTTAATTGTGGTTGGTTTACCATCACGATCACGAGCCACTAATGTATGTGGATCAGTAAACGCCGCTAAACCTTCAACAACAGTTACTTTACGTTGTTTGGCCATACCTGCAAGACCACCGGTTAATTTCGCCACAACCGCTTCTTTACCTGCTCGCACTTCATCTAAATCAATGCGAGGTTCGGCGAAATACACACCATTTTTGCTTGCGTGTTTCGCTTCTTCAATTACTTTCGCTACGTGAAGTAATGCTTTAGAAGGGATACAACCTACGTTTAAACATACCCCACCTAATGTTGAATAACGTTCAACAAGTACTGTTTCTAAACCTAAGTCCGCACAACGGAATGCCGCTGAATAACCTGCAGGACCAGCACCAAGTACCACAACTTGGGTTTTAATTTCTTTACTCATTTTTACCTCGTAAAAACGTTCAAATTTTTGACCGCACTTTGCGATCCTTTCTGTAAGATGTGAGCCTAATCACTCACATCTTACCGCGTTAATTACATCACTAAGCGACGTAAGTCAGCTAATACGCCATTGATATAGCTTAAGAAACGAGCACCATCAGCACCATCGATCACACGGTGGTCGAAAGATAATGATAATGGAAGCATTAAGCGTGGCTCAAATTCTTTACCATTCCATACCGGTTGGATTTCTGATTTAGATACACCTAAGATTGCCACTTCAGGTGCATTTACGATTGGTGTAAAGTGAGTTGTACCAATACCGCCTAAGCTTGAAATGGTGAAACAACCACCTTGCATATCAGAACCTGAAAGTTTACCGTCACGTGCTTTTTTGGAGATTTCCATTAATTCACGAGAGAGTTCGATAATACCTTTTTTGTTCACGTTTTTAAATACAGGTACAACGAGACCGTTTGGTGTATCTACCGCTACGCCAATGTTGATGTATTTTTTAAGTGTTAATTTTTGACCGTCTTCAGAGATAGAGCTATTGAAACGTGGGAACGCTTCTAATGCTTTTGCTACCGCTTTCATAATGAACACAACTGGTGTAATTTTCACATCCAATTTTTGTTTTTCAACAATCTTGTTCTGTTCTTTACGGAATGCTTCTAAATCAGTGATATCTGTGCGATCGAAGTGAGTAACATGTGGAATCATTACCCAGTTACGATGTAAGTTCGCACCAGAGATTTTATTGATACGGCTTAATTCAACTTCTTCTACTTCACCAAATTTACTGAAGTCAACTTTCGGCCATGGTAATAAGCCTAAGCCTGCACCATTTGCCACACCATTACCCGCCGCTGCAGAAGATACAGTACCAGTTTCAAACGCTTTAACAGCGGTTTTCACGTAAGCTTGGATATCTTCTTTCACAACACGACCTTTACGACCCGTACCTTTTACGCGATCAAGGTTAATACCGTATTCACGCGCTAAGCGACGAATCACCGGTGTCGCGTGTGCATAACCTGCGCTTGCTACAACTTGTTCTTGGCTTAAACCAGATACATTACCTGATTGTGCTGCCGGCGCTGCTGCAGGTGCTGTTTGAGGCGCTGGAGCTGCCGCTACTGGAGCTGTTGCAGGCGCAGGTGCTGCACCTGCCACTTCAAATTTCATAATTAATGAACCAGTTGAAACTTTATCACCTGATTTCACTAAAATTTCTTTTACCACACCCGCGAATGGAGCTGGCACTTCCATTGAGGCTTTATCGCCTTCAACGGTAATTAAAGATTGCTCTTCAGAAACACTGTCACCAACGGCAACCATGATTTCAGTTACGTTAACTTCATCACCACCGATATCTGGTACATTCACTTCTTTAATGGCTGAAGCTGTTGGTGCTACTGCAGGTGCCGAAGCTTGTTGAGCTGGTGCTGCGGCTGGTGCTGCACCTACCACTTCAAATTTCATGATTAATTTGCCAGTAACAACTTTATCGCCCACGTTGATTAAAATTTCTTTTACTACGCCAGCAACAGGAGCTGGCACTTCCATTGAAGCTTTATCACCTTCAATATTGATGATTGATTGGTCAACTTCAACGGTATCGCCTACTTTCACCATAATATCAGTCACATTTACTTCGTCTGAACCGATATCGGGTACATTAACTTCAACGACACTTGCAGCTGCAGGTGCGGCTGCCGGCGCAGGTGCTGCTGCAGCTGGAGCAGGTGCTGCCGCATCAGCCGATTCTAAAACAAGCATTGGTGTGCCAGTTGTGACTTTATCACCCACTTTTACTAATACTTCTTTTACCACACCAGCTTCTGGTGCGGGTACTTCCATTGAAGCTTTATCACCTTCAACATTAATAATGCTTTGATCTGCGGTAATGGTATCACCTACTTTCACCATCACTTCTGTTACGGTAACTTCATCACTACCGATATCAGGAATTTGAATTTGTTTTGACATGTTATCTTACCTTTAAAAAACGCAGTTAAAATCAACCGCACTTTATTTGTAGATGTTCCTGTGTGCTTTCACACACAGGATATTTTTATTAAGCGTAAAGCGGATTTAAAATTTCAGTTTTTAAACCAAATTTCGAGATTGCATCAGCCACCACTTTCGCATCAAATTTGCCTTGTTTTGCAAGCTCATGTAATGCTGCAACCACAACATAACGCGCATCCACTTCGAAGTGTTCACGTAAGTTTTCACGGCTATCTGAACGACCGAAACCGTCAGTACCTAATACGTGATAGCTTTGTGCTGGGATGAATGCACGAACTTGTTCTGCAAATAATTTCATGTAGTCAGTTGCTGCAACAGCTGGAGCATCGTTCATTACTTGTGCAATGTAAGGTACGCGTGGTGTTTCTGTTGGGTGTAACATATTCCAACGTACTGCATCCGCACCTTCACGAGCCACTTCCGTGAATGAAGGCACGCTATATACATCTGAGCTTACGCCATATTCATTTGCAAGGATTTGTGCTGCTTCACGAACGTGACGGAAGATTGCACCTGAACCTAATAATTGAACATGACCTTTGTTGCCTTTCGCTTCAACGGTTTCAAATTTATAAATACCTTTACGAATACCTTCTTCTGCACCTTTTGGCATTGCTGGTTGTTCGTAAGTTTCGTTTAATGTGGTGATGTAGTAGAACACATCTTCTTGTTTTTCACCGTACATACGGTTGATACCGTCTTGTAGGATAACTGCCACTTCGTAAACGTAAGCTGGGTCATAAGACACACAGTTAGGAATAACAAGAGATTGAATATGGCTGTGACCATCTTCGTGTTGTAAACCTTCACCATTTAATGTTGTACGGCCAGAAGTACCACCGATCATGAAACCACGCGCTAATTGGTCACCTGCTGCCCACATTAAGTCACCCACACGTTGGAAACCAAACATTGAGTAGTAGATGAAGAATGGAATCATCGGAAGGTTATTTACAGAGTATGAGTTCGCTGCTGCTAACCAAGATGATGCTGCACCTAATTCATTGATACCTTCTTGTAATACTTGACCATCTTTCGCTTCACGGTAGTAAGCCACTAAATCACGGTCAGAAGGCACATAGTTTTGACCATGTGGGTTGTAAATACCGATTTGACGGAATAAACCTTCCATACCGAAAGTACGCGCTTCGTCAGCAACAATTGGCACAATTTGTTTACCAATGTCTTTATCTTTCAATAAGGTATTTAAGAAACGTACAAATGCCATTGTAGTTGAAATTGGACGAGCTTGAGCCTCCAATAATGGGGCAAATTCTTCTAACGCCGGCACTTTAAATTCAGTGGTGAATTTTGGTAAACGTTTTGGTAAGTAACCGTTTAACGCTTTACGTCTGCCGTGAAGATAATTGTACTCTTCCGAACCTTCTGGGAAGGTGATGTATGGATAGTTAGGAATATCTTCATCTTTAATATCTAATTGGAAATGATCACGGAAAGATTTTAAGCTTTCAAGAGACATTTTTTTAGATTGGTGCGCAGTGTTTTTACTTTCTGCTTCAGGAATTTTATAACCTTTAATCATATGCGCTAAAATCACAACAGGTTTACCTGCAGTTTGCGCTTTATGGAATGCCGCATAAAGTTTTTCTGAATCGTGACCACCACGTCTTAATGCCCAGATTTCATCATCTGTCATGTCTGCTACTAATGCAGCGGTTTCTGGGTAACGACCGAAGAAGTGTTCACGAACGTATGCACCATTCTTAGATTTGAAGGTTAAATAGTCACCGTCAACTACTTCCATCATTAATTGGGTTAATTTGCCGGTAGTATCTTTTGCAAATAACTTATCCCAGCCAGAGCCCCACATGACTTTGATCACTTCCCAACCGGCACCAGCAAATAAACCTTCTAATTCTTGAACGATTTTGCCGTTACCCGTTACTGGACCATCTAAACGTTGCAAGTTACAGCTTACAACGAAGATTAAGTTATCTAAGCCTTCACGTGCTGCGAATGTTAAATCACCTTTTGCTTCGATTTCGTCCATCTCACCGTCACCAAGGAAAGCATACACTTTTTGATCTTTGGTGTCTTTTAAACCACGGTTGTCTAAGTATTTTAAGAAACGAGCAGTACGGATCGCATTTACAGGGCCTAACCCCATAGATACAGTTGAGAATTGCCAGAATTCAGGCATTAATTTCGGGTGTGGGTAAGAAGAAAGACCTTTTCCTGGTTCACATTCCTGACGGAAATTATTCATTTGTTCTTCAGTAATACGACCTTCAACAAATGCACGAGCATACATACCTGGTGCTGCGTGGCCTTGGAAGAAGACTAAGTCACCGCCGTTTTTATCAGTCGCTGCTTTGAAGAAGTGGTTAAAACAAACTTCATACATACTTGCAGCAGATTGATAAGTTGAAATGTGACCACCTAATTCAAGATCTTTTTTCTGGCCACGTAATACCGCCATGATCGCATTCCAACGTACAGCACTACGAATACGACGCTCAATAGCTTTATCACCTGGGTATGCTGGCTGTTCAGAAAGTGGGATGGTATTAACATAAGGGGTTGTCACGCCACCTTTTGCAATGTTCACACCACCATTGCGTGCCTGATCAATCACCTGATTGATGATGTAATGTGCACGCTCTGCACCTTCTGCACGAATTAATGAATCAACAGCTGACAACCAATCCTGTGTTTCAATTGGGTCAATATCGTTTACTAAGGTATCTGACATAGTCTTTCCTTATTTTACTGAGTGAAAATAAAGTTTGGTCATGACCAAACACGAAAATCAAGCTTGTTAATCAATGTTACAAACATTTAACAAATCTTGTAAATTTTAGAAGATTTTTTGCAAGAAAGATAGTAGATTTTGACTGTTCTTGCGGTTTTCTTCCTGTTATTTCCATACTTGTGATTAAAAGTGCGGTCATTTTTAAAGGATTTTTAGGTTTAAGTTAAAGCATACTTTATATATTGCATTCTCTACCCGCTTTGATCTAAAGTGTTTGTATGCTTTTGAGCTTTTTAGAGGACAAAATATGAACACGACAACTCGCCCAATCTTTTCTCATAAACGAATAGCGCTCGTTGCCCATGATAGCTGCAAACAAAACCTGCTCGATTGGGTAAAGAAACACAAAGATGCACTCGCTCCCCATCAACTTTATGCAACAGGTACAACTGGCCATCTATTGGAAAGAGAAACTGGACTCAAAATAGCCTCACTATTAAGTGGCCCGATGGGAGGCGATCAACAACTTGGTGGACTAATTGCTGAGAAAAAAATTGATATGATGATTTTCTTTTGGGATCCGATGAACGCGGCACCACATGATCCCGATGTAAAAGCCTTAATGCGTATTGCAACTGTTTGGAATATTCCAGTGGCAATCAATCAAAGCACCGCTGATTTTATTTTAACATCAAGCTTATTTGAGCAAGAAATCAATATTGATATCCCTGATTATGACGGGTATTTAAAAGCTCGCTTGGATTAAAAGTTAAATAAGCTCAACCTAATAAAAAAGGAGATAAATTGCTTTATCTCCTTGTGATTGTTTAGCCGTTATTACTTAGCTTGCATTGCTGCGCCCATCATTAGCATAAATAACACGCCTTGAACCTGCTCTTCTGGAATCACTTGACCATTAAGTTTGAGTTCGCCTTTTTCAAGCACTAAGTTAAGCGTCACATTTTTATCATTATTCACCACAATATTTTGTGCTGCCGCTTGCTTAGCTTGCTCTTCAATTTGTGCTTTAATCAACGCTTTATCTGCTTCTGGATCTAATTGTGTCATAAGTTTTTCTGCAGTTGCTTTATCTACATGAATATTCACTGCAAAATCTGTAAACTGTTTATATAAACTCCCCGCCATTAAATCAAATTTCGGATCTTTCGCTAGCGCCACATTTAAATCTAATGACACTTTGCCTTGATCATCTGAAATTGACACAGGATTGAGTTTAATTTGAGGTTGATTATTAAAAATAGCCATACCATGATTTTCAACCCATGAACTTAAAATTTCAGATACCATTTCCTCATTCACATTTTTATCATCTCTGACTGACTTGAAGACAGTGAAAACAGCTTCAATCAAAGCATTTACTGCGTTTGCTTCAATATGATTTAACTCGCTATTGTTAGTTAATTTCCCTAACTCTTTTCCATCTAACACGAATGAATCTACTGCACTTTCACTTTTTAAGTTTACAAAATCACCATTAAGTGAAATATCAGATGTTGCTTTTAAGCCTTTTTCAATAAGAGAGGTCGTTTTTCCAGCATAATCCGTGCTCGTCATTTCGAAGCTTTCAGTAGTATAAGAACCTTTCCCCGTATAAATATAAGCCCATTTTGTAGGATTGAATGAAGCGTCCAATTTCATGCCCTTCATCTTTGTTTTTACTGATTTAACCGCAGTAGCATCCTGGCTATCTTCCCCATCTACACTATTCGGTCCTAAATCAGCAGTCACTTCATCCAAGGTCATGTCATATTTACCCGCACGATCTTTATCTACATCAAAACCGATGTTGATATTTGACCACGCTATTTTATTTTGTGGAGAATTTGGATCTGTCACTTCCCCTGCAGCTAGTTCAACTTTACCTTTCGTTGCTAAGCTATAGCTAGTAGATGCCTGATATTGAATAGGCTTATCTGATTTAAGTAAATCAAATAAAGGTTGGGTTGTTTCATTTTTACCAATCACACCTTGTGCTGAAAACATCGTTGGCACAAAGTTGAATTTTTCTAACTGATTAAGCGGAAATGGACCATGATAAAGTTTAGTTGAAAACGGAATAGTAAATACTTGTCCTTCTTTTGGTAAAGAAATAACTACTTCATCTTCCACTTGAGAGGTAAAGAAACTACGATCAAATTGCTTATTTTTATAAACAAGATTCACTGAATCTGACAAACCTAAACTTTGGAATTTTTGGTTTGCTAATTCAATTTGACGTAAATATTCAGTTTGTGCTTTTTCCCCGGTAAACCACGCACCACCGACACTTACTGCACCGAGAGCCACAATTACGCCTAATGCTACAACTGATTTTTTCATTTAGATTCCTTTGTTAAATTAATAGATGATTAAAATTGTCGGCAATTTACCACAAATCACAATTTTTTTCTTATTTTTTCAAAATAATTTTATATTTCCCCCTTGAACTTTGTTCAGCTGGACTTATTTTGTAAAACAAGAACGGAAATGACCGCACTTTAAAAGGAAGAAAAAATTTAAATCTTACCTCTTGAAATGCGAAAAAGTATCCACATCTTATTCATCGTAACAATTTACAACGAATTTAAAATTTAATTAGGAGTAACAACATGGGAAAAATTATTGGTATTGACTTAGGTACAACAAACTCTTGTGTGGCAGTAATGGATGGTGATAAACCACGCGTAATTGAAAACGCAGAAGGTGATCGTACTACCCCGTCAATTATCGCTTATACAAATGATAACGAAATTTTAGTGGGTCAACCGGCAAAACGCCAAGCAGTGACCAACCCGAAAAATACACTATTTGCAATCAAACGTTTAATCGGTCGTCGTTTTGACGATGCTGAAGTAAAACGTGATATCGACATTATGCCATTTGAAATCACCAAAGCAGACAACGGTGATGCATGGGTAAATGTAAAAGGTGAAAAACTTGCGCCTCCACAAATCTCTGCAGAAGTATTGAAAAAAATGAAGAAAACTGCAGAAGATTTCTTGGGTGAGCCAGTAACTGAAGCGGTAATCACTGTTCCTGCATACTTTAATGATGCCCAACGTCAAGCAACAAAAGATGCAGGTCGTATCGCAGGCTTAGAAGTTAAACGTATCATCAACGAACCAACAGCGGCAGCATTAGCTTACGGTTTAGATAAAGGCCAAGGCAACAAAACTATCGCCGTATATGACTTAGGTGGTGGTACATTCGACTTATCTATCATCGAAATTGATGAAGTAGGTGGCGAAAAAACCTTTGAAGTATTGGCAACCAACGGTGATACTCACTTAGGTGGTGAAGACTTTGATAACCGTGTAATCAACTACTTAGTAGATGAGTTCAAAAAAGAACAAGGCGTTGATTTACGTAACGATCCACTTGCAATGCAACGTTTAAAAGAAGCAGGTGAAAAAGCGAAAATTGAACTTTCTTCTGCACAACAAACTGATGTGAACTTACCTTACATCACTGCAGATGCTACAGGTCCTAAACACTTAAACATTAAATTAACTCGTGCTAAATTAGAATCTTTAGTAGAAGATTTAGTGGCTAAATCACTTGAACCTGTAAAAGTTGCATTAAGCGATGCTGGCTTAAGCGCATCACAAATTGATGATGTTATCCTAGTGGGCGGTCAAACCCGTATGCCATTAGTACAACAAAAAGTAGAAGAATTCTTCGGTAAAGCACCTCGTAAAGATGTAAACCCGGATGAAGCTGTTGCTATCGGTGCTGCAGTTCAAGGTGGTGTATTAGCAGGTGATGTAACTGATGTATTATTGTTAGACGTAACACCGTTATCTTTAGGTATCGAAACCATGGGTGGTGTGATGACTACCTTAATTGAGAAAAACACGACGATTCCAACTAAAAAATCGCAAGTATTCTCAACAGCAGAAGATAACCAAAGTGCAGTAACCATTCACGTATTACAAGGTGAACGTAAACAAGCATCAGCGAATAAATCTTTAGGCCAATTCAACCTTGAAGGCATCAACCCTGCTCCACGCGGTATGCCACAAATTGAAGTAACCTTCGATATCGACGCTGACGGTATTATCCACGTTTCTGCGAAAGATAAAGGCACAGGTAAAGAACAACAAATCACCATCAAAGCCTCTTCAGGTTTAAGTGATGAAGAAATTCAACAAATGGTTCGTGATGCAGAAGCAAACGCTGAAGCAGACCGTAAATTTGAAGAATTAGTACAAGCTCGCAACCAAGCGGATCATCTTGTACACGCTACACGTAAACAATTAGAAGAAGCCGGTGATAAAGTTCCAGCTGAAGATCGTGCAGCAATTGAAAGCGCATTAAGCGATTTAGAAACTGCAGCGAAAGGCGAAGATAAAGCAGCAATCGAAGCTAAACTTCAAGCGCTTGCAGAAGTTGCTCAAAAACTTGCTCAAGCAGCTCAACCACAAGCTGATGCACAACAAGCTCAAAGCAACAGCAAACCAAATGATGATGTTGTTGATGCAGAGTTTGAAGAAGTGAAAGATAACAAATAATTTCACTTGAACCAAAATCGAAGGGCGTAGCAATACGCCCTTTTGGTGTATTCATCAACCACAATTTTTCCTGACTTTATTTAAAAAGTAAAGTCAGGAAAAATAAACCAGGAGGATAAATGGCGTTAAAACTCTACCCAATCGTACAACAACGCTTAAATAACAACATAGCAGATGAGATAATTCCCCCCCTTTGGCAAAACAACCTCGATAAACTACCACAAGGTCACTATTGTTATGGCATTTATTTTAATTATGCTACGAATTACCAAGCAGACTATGATTTTGCGATTGCAAGTGAGGTTGTATTAGAAACCGATATCCCGGTGATTGAAATTAAAGATTTGAGTTTCTATGAAGTTTTTCGTTGCAACATGGATGAAATTTATCAAACATGGCAACTGATCTGGGAAAAAGAACAACAAGGTTTACTTAAGCGGGCTTATTCGGTGGATTTTGAAAAACACCACCCTGATGGTTTGGTAGAAATTTATATCGCTGTTGAACCACATTGCTAAGCTCAAAGTGCATAAAATTTTATAAAAAATGACCGCACTTTATCCCCGAAACAAACACAACAAAGGAAAAAAATGAAATTTGAAACGAAATGCCTCCATGCTGGCTATCGCCCTAAAAACGGTGAGCCACGTGTTCAACCTATCGTACAAAGCACGACTTATACCTACGATTCTGCAGAAGAGATTGGCAAGCTATTTGATTTACAAGCTGCAGGTTATTTCTATACTCGCCTAGCAAACCCAACGACAAATGCAGCAGAAGAAAAAATTACGGCACTTGAAGGTGGCGTAGCCACAATGTGTACTGCTTCAGGTCAATCTGCGGTTTTCTATGCGATGTTGAATATTTTAGAAGCCGGTGATCATTTTATTTCCTCTTCTTATGTGTATGGCGGTACTTACAATTTATTTGCTCATACCTTCAAAAAAATGGGCATCGAGGTGAGTTTTGTGGATCAAGACTTACCGCTTGAAGAGCTCAAAAAAGCGATTCGTCAAAATACAAAAGCGGTCTTTGCTGAAACTATTGCTAACCCTGCTTTACGAGTATTAGATATTGAAAAATTTGCTGCCTTAGCGAAAGCAGCAGAGGCGCCATTATTAATTGATAACACTTTTGCCACCCCCTATTTTTGTCGCCCAATCGAATTTGGCGCAAATGTGGTCATTCACAGCACATCTAAATATTTAGATGGTCATGCTATTGCCTTAGGTGGATCCATTACTGATGGTGGTAACTTTAATTGGAATAACGGCAAATATCCGCAATTAAGCACACCAGACCAAACTTATCATGGTTTAGTTTATACAGAAACCTTTGGCCCTACGGCTTATATTGTCAAAGCACGTGTACAATTAATGCGTGATTTAGGTGCTACTCCTGCTCCACAAAATAGTTTCTTGTTGAATGTAGGCATGGAAACCCTGGCTCTTCGCATGCAACGTCATTATGAAAATGCACAGACTGTGGCAGAGTTTTTAGAAAAACATCCGCAAGTCGCTAAAGTGAATTATCCTGGCTTACCTAGCTCACCAGATTACTCGCTCAAACAAAAATACTTACCGAACGGTTTGTGCGGTGTCATTTCCTTTGAGATTAAAGGTGACAAAGAAACCGCAGCAAAATGGTTAAACGCATTGCAAATGACCTCACGTGAAGTACACGTAGCCGATATTCGTACTTGTGCGTTACATCCAGCAACCTCAACACACCGCCAATTAAATGGAGCTGAATTAGAAAAAGCAGGGATTTCTGCAGGACTTATTCGTCTCTCTTGCGGTATTGAAAATATTCAAGATATTTTAGCAGACTTAGAGCAAGCATTTGAAGCAGCAAAATAAGTCATAAATTAACGAATTTACCCTTGATATTTCTGACTTCGGCATTATTTTTATTATTAGGTATGTTGTTAACACAATACCATACAATAACAAAATAAAATTTTTTAAATTTATATTTTTAAACGGAAAACGAAAACATTATGGCAAAGAAAGATTATTACGACGTTCTTGGTGTTGAACGTGGCGCAGATGAAAAAGCAATTAAACGTGCTTACAAAAAACTCGCCATGCAATATCACCCCGATAGAACCAAAGGTGATAAAGCCAAAGAAGAAAAATTTAAAGAAATCCAAGAAGCCTATGAAATTTTAGGTGATAAAGAAAAACGCGCCGCTTACGATCAATACGGTCATGCAGCCTTTGAACAAGGCGGCGTGGGAGGCGGCGGTTTCGGTGGCGGATTCAGCGGTGCTGATTTCGGTGATATTTTTGGTGATATGTTCGGTGATATCTTCGGCGGCGGTGGACGTGGTCGTCAGCGTGTAGTTCGCGGTGAAGATTTACGATATGACATCCAAATTACGTTAGAAGAAGCCGTAAAAGGGACAACCAAAGATATCCAAATTAATACGCTTGCTCAATGTGATAGCTGTGATGGCACTGGCGCAGAAAAAGGATCAAAAGTTGAGACATGTCCAAGCTGTCAGGGTTCTGGTCGTGTTCGTCGTCAACAAGGTTTCTTCGTAACTGAAGCCGTTTGTCCTACTTGTCATGGTTCTGGTAAGAAAATTGAAAAACCATGTAAAAGCTGCCATGGCGAAGGCCGTGTTCACAAGAAGAAAAACCTTTCCGTTAAAATCCCGGCAGGTGTGGATACCGGAAACCAATTACGCTTAAGCGGTGAAGGCGCAGCGGGTGAAAATGGTGCACCAGCAGGCGATTTATATGTGGTAATTCACGTTAAAGAACATCATATCTTTGAACGTGATGGCAATAATCTCTACTGCGAAGTGCCAATCAGTTTCTCAATGGCTGCGTTAGGTGGTGAGATTGAAGTCCCAACCTTAGATGGTAAAGTGAAACTCAAAATCCCTGCAGAAACCCAAACAGGAAAACTATTCCGTATGCGTGGTAAAGGAGTAAGCTCTACACGTACCGGCTACGCAGGCGATCTCATTTGTCGCGTGGTGATTGAAACGCCAGTGAACTTAAATAAAGAACAAAAAGAATTATTAGAGAAACTGGAAGAAAGTTTGAAAGGGCAAAAATCTCATAGCCCGAAATCTTCAAGCTTTTTAGACAGTGTGAAGAAATTCTTTGATAACTTAGGTAAGTAATCCTAAACAGAAAGTGCGGTCAATTTTAAAACTGTTTTGAAATTGACCGCACTTTTATTTTATAAGCAATGATTTTACACGACAGAAATGGCTTTTATTTGTACATAAACACTCATTCCTTGATCAAAATGCAATTCATTAAATGCCCATTTACTGATACTTGCCCAAACTTTATGCCCTTCCACCAACACCGCAATGTCAATGCGATTCTCTTGCGGAACGATTTGTACTATTTGTCCACGTAAGATATTACGAATACTCGTTTGCTCTGGCTTGCTGAGAGTGAGTGACACATCCGAACTATAAATACAGACGCGTACTTTTTCATTCGCTTGATGATGCACTTCGTTGATCCAAAGCTGTTGCTCGCCTAAAGAAAGTGCGGTCATTTTATAAGTTGGATTATGTAAATATACTGGCAACGCCAATACACTACTCTGTTCCGATTCGCCTTTCCAAGGAGCAAATAACGGACTGTTCCACACATTTTCTAAGGTGTCATAGGCTTTTACTTTGCCGTTTTCCATCAGCACAACACGATCGGCCAAACGCAATAATTCGTCCAAACTGTGCGTCACATATAAAATCGGCACATTAATTTCTTTGGATAGACTTTCCAGATATTGCATAAGCTCACGTTTGCGAGGCACATCTAAAGCTGAAAGCGGTTCATCCATTAACAAAATATCAGGATCTGTCAATAAGGCTCGCCCAATCGCCACACGTTGTTTTTCACCTCCCGATAAAGTAAGTGGATAGCGTTTGAGTAACAGTTCAATACCAAGTAGCTGAACGATATAGTCAAAATCTTCACGGCTGACATTCTTCATGCCATAACGCAAATTGCCTTTGACGTTGTAATGCGGAAATAAACGAGCATCTTGGAATACGTAACCAATTTTGCGCTGATGCACGGGGAGATTCTCACCGTTCTCCACATCGACCAAAGTGCGGTCATTTAAACGAATAAATCCTTGATCAGGATGAGTTAAACCACTCACCAAATTAATCAATGAGGTTTTCCCCGAACCCGACAAACCAAAAATAGCCGTCACACCTTGAGTTGGCAGTTGCAGATCCGCACGTAAGGTTAGGCGACCTAATTGCTGTTGTACATTAATGTGTAACATCGCCCTGCCCCAATTTTTTCTGCATCCGTTTACTTAACGCTTCGGAAAGCAATAAAGAAATTAATGAAAGGATCACCGCAAACAAGCAAAGGCGTGCAGTTTGTGCTTCTGCGCCTGGTGTTTGGATAAACGAATACATTGCTAAAGGAATGGTTTGAGTTTCCCCCGCAATATTGGAAACGAAGGTAATAGTCGCACCAAACTCCCCTAAAGAGCGTGCAAAACCTAATACTAAACCTGCTAATACACCAGGTAGAGAAAGGGGCAATGTAATCGTAAAAAAGACTCGCCAAGGCGAAGCGCCAAGCGTTTGTGCAGCTTGCTCTAATTTAAAATCAATGCTTTCCAAGGAAAGACGAATTGCCCGCACAACCAATGGAAATGCCACCACCGCTGAAGCTAATACCGCCCCCTTCCAGCTAAAGCCGAAGGATAAGCCAAACCATTGATATAAATACTTACCGATAAAACCGTTACGCCCCATGGCGACTAATAATAAATAACCGATTACCACCGGCGGTAACACCAAAGGCAAATGAATAATTCCTGTAATCAAAGACTTACCGTAAAATTCCTTACGAGCCAGTAACCAAGCAATAAAAATTGCGAAGGGCAAACTCCAAAGCATAGAACTCAATGCGACACTCATGCTTAAGTGAATCGCATCCCATTCCATCGGGCTTAATTGAAACCAAGAGAGCAAAATATTTCCTTGTGTATATGTCGATATGACGAAATTTCTTTAGAGATAACAAAAAGGACAGTTTCCTGTCCTTTCTTTATAAAGTCTGAGCTCATTATTTCACAGAGAAACCATATTCAACAAATATTTTTTTCGCTGCACTTGATTCTAAGTAATTAAGGAAATCACGGGTATCCGCATTATCATGATCTTTTAAAATCGCAACGGGATATTCAACCGGTTTATAACTGTCTTTCGGGAATACACCTACTGATTTCACGTCTTTACTCACTTTCGCATCGGTGCTATACACAATACCATAAGGGGCTTCAGCACGTTCAACTAAGGCTAATGCACCACGCACATCTTTCGCACGCGCTAATTTATCTTTAACTTGATCCCATAAATTTAATTTGGTTAATGATTCTTCTGCATATTGTCCTGCAGGAACATGCGCAGGATCACCCACAGATAAATAGCTGTCTTTTAAGCCTTTGATCCATTCACCTTTAGCAATATCCACTGAATTAACAGCACTTTTAGCCGGCGCAATTAATACTAATTCATTGCCTGCTAATACTTTTTCAGTTTCTTTTACAGTGAGATTCTTATCTGATAAATATTTCATCCATTTGTTGCTAGCTGAAATAAATAAGTCTGCAGGTGCACCTTCTTCAACTTGTTTTGCAAGCGTAGAAGAAGAAGCAAAAGAGAAAACCACGGTATTATTTGGCTTTTCAGTTTGATATTGATCCGCAATTTGTTTTAACGCATCAGTCATTGAAGCTGCCGCAAACACAGTCACTTTTGCTGATGCCGCAAAAGATACACCCATGCCAGCAATTAAAAGTGCGGTTGCAAATTTAGTTAATTTCATTATTTATCTCCTATATAAATGAAACTATATATAAAAAAATATACTACGAATAAATTATAACTTGAATTTTTAAATAAGCATACAGAAAAACTTAAAGATCAAGTAAAATAAGCAAAATTGTGTATTAGGAGGAGATGATGAAACAAACTGAAATTTTACTGACGATCAAACTTCATCAAGAATTATTTATTGATCCAAAACGTGTTCGCCTCTTAAAAGAAATTAAAGAATGTGGCTCAATCAACCAAGCAGCCAAAAACGCTAAAGTGAGCTATAAAAGTGCTTGGGATCACCTTGAGGCGATGAATAAAATCAGCCCAAAACCACTTTTAGAACGTAATATTGGTGGGAAAAATGGGGGGGGGACTTCATTAACTACTTACGCAGAACGTTTGCTGCAGCTTTATGATTTGCTCGAACAAACACAAGAGCATGCCTTTCATATTCTGCAAGATGAGACGATCCCGCTAAACAGCCTACTTTCAGCAACGGCAAAATTCTCCTTACAAAGTAGCGCGCGCAATCAATTTTTCGGTAAGGTGGCAAGCCAACATATTGTAGACTCCCGCTGCATTGTTGCAGTAAATATTCAGGATTTGCCTCATCCATTACATGTTTCGATCACAATGCGCAGTGCTGAGCGTCTCAGACTCATTACTGAAAAAGAAGTGATGGTCATGTTTAAAGCCCCTTGGGTGAAAATTAGTGCCACCCCATTAGAAGAAAAAAATAACCTTTTCCAAGCGACTATTCTTTCAATGGAAAACGAAGAAGCCATTGTGCAACTAAAGGACAGCTCAATTGAATTTTGCGCCAGCATTCATAGCAAAGATGGTTGGAAAGTGGGACAAGATGTGTGGTTACACGTGGATCCAGAACAGATTATTTTAGCAACATTAAAATAACCCCAGAAACAAAAAGTGCGGTCAAAATTAACCGCACTTTTTTATTTTCGTTTATAACGCAATCTCATCAATTGAGCGTCCGAAACTCGGCAAAAAGACCTGTAAAAAATAATCCATTTCTTGGCTGTGCCATTGTTCCATTAAATTTTCTAAACGTTTTTTGGCTGTTTTAAATTCATGGTTACCATGCTCTAATTCAAATTGAGCTTTAATATACGCACAAATCAAATCCGCTTGTTTTACTACATGCTTTTCTTCTGGGCTAAATTGCTCACTATCTAAATATGGAGCAAAACTCTCTTGCAATTCAGTCGGTAGCAAACTAATTAAATGCAATTCTGCAGCTGCTTCAATATCTTTATAAGCATGAGTGATTTCAGAATTAAAATATTTAATTGGAGTCGGCAAATCACCAGTAAAGATTTCAGAGGTATCATGATACATCGCCATCACCGCAATACGCTCTGGATTTACTTTCCCACCAAAAAATTGATTTTTAATAATGGCTAAAGCTTGTGCCACAAAGGCTACTTGCAGGCTATGCTCCGCCAAGTTTTCCTTTTCAATATTGCGCATCAATGACCAACGCTGAATTAAGCGAAGACGATCTAAACAGGCAAAAAAGTGACTGGTTTTAACTTCCACAATACATCCTTAATTAGACGGCAACTCTTCAATAATCACGGGAAGATCAATTATTTTACCTAAACGAGAAATTGTTACGATAACTTCTGTATTCGGTTTAGTATCACTGATAATTTGCATCATTTCACGGATAGAGAGATTATCTTGTTTATTTAAACGTAAAATCACATCCCCCACTTGGATGCCTGCTTTCGCTGCAGGGCTATTGGCGGTCACGCCTGTAATCACGATACCACCGTTTGAGTTAGCGGTGATTTCACTTTGTACCCCAAAATAACCACGAATCACGCGTCCATCGCGAATAATTTTATACAACACATCATTGGCAATACTAATTGGAATCGCAAAATTCAGACCTTCTGCAATTTCATTGGCTGTTTTACCAATACTTAACGTGCTGATCCCTACTAATTCACCTGCTGAGTTAATCAACGCGCCACCAGAGTTACCGCGGTTAATCGAAGCATCTGTTTGAATAAAGTTTTGACGACCTAAAGAATCTCCTACGGCACTACGCCCTACCGCACTGATAATCCCTTGGGAAACACTTTGACCGAGGTTATACGGGTTACCAATAGCCAGAGCAATATCACCAACACGTACTTGACGCTCTTTATTTTGTGGAATCGTGGAAAGATCGGTTGCTTTAATTTTTAGTACCGCAAGATCCGTTAAATTATCAGAGCCAATTAAATTCGCTTCATAAATATTACCATTTTGCAGTGCCACCACAATTTGATCGGCATTTTGGATAACGTGTTTATTGGTGAGAATATAACCGTCTTTGGTCATAATCACGCCAGAACCTAAGTTATTTACCTGTAATTGTTCGCTGTCATTAATGCTAGCAGAAGAAAAAGATCGGTTGTACACGTTCACCACAGCTGGAGAAGCAATTCTCACGGCGCTGTTGAACGACACGATATCGTCAGCAGAGAAAAGGCTGCTGTTATTGAGCTTGGGAACGGCAAATAAAATAACACCTGCCGCAGCAAGCCCCCAAAGGGCGGAGTGGAAGAGTTTTTTAAACATTTTTTATTCTTTTATTAATAAGTTAGGTAAATAACTGAGTTTTAAATCATCCCCAATTCTTTCACATTCTTGCAGTTGCCACAATGGGGCATCAGCAAGTTTTTCCAAATGCGGAAGTTGGCATAATCCTCGAGCGTTATCTCCCAAGAGTTTCGGGGCAACATAAATGATTAATTCATCTACCGCATGTTGTTCAATCAAGCTACCCGCTAAATTGGCGCCCGCTTCTACCCAAACGGAATTCACTTGTCTCTTGCCTAATTCTGTCATCAATAGATCAAACTCATAGTTTTCTGGCAGTAACATTTGCTCACAGAAATCAGGGAATACAGACATATCTCGTGGAATTGAACCCACAAGCCAAACTGGCGAATGGGTATGGAATAATTGATGACTTGGTTGAACTCGATTTTTAGAATCTAAGATTATGCGAATAGGCTGACGCACAGTATCTTCCGCATATTCCGCTTTTAAATCATCGGGGAATTGATTCCAACGCACGTTCAAGCTTGGATCATCGGCTAACACCGTCGCACTTGTTGATAAAAGTGCGGCCGCTTTGGCTCGCATTTTTTGTACATCCGCACGAGCTTCATCACCTGTAATCCATTTGCTTTCACCGCTCGCCATGGCTGTTCGTCCATCTAAACTCATGGCTAATTTCACCTGCACATAAGGCTTGCCGGTTCGCATACGTTTGAGAAAACCTTTATTTAAGGCTTCTGCTTGTTCATTCAATAAATTGACCGCACTTGGAATGCCTGCATCGGCTAGCATTTTCAGGCCCTTGCCTGCTACTTGCGGATTAGGATCTGCCATGGCTGCGACAACTCGACTGACTCCTGCTTCAATTAACCCTAATGCACAAGGCGGTGTACGTCCATAATGAGAACAAGGTTCAAGCGTCACATAAGCGGTTGCGCCTTTCGCTTTCTCACCGGCATCGGCCAACGCCATTCGCTCTGCATGAGGCTGACCCGCTTTAAAATGAAACCCTTTCCCGACAATTTCACCATTTTTAACTAACACACATCCTACCGATGGATTCGGCGCAGTGGTGTACTGCCCTTTTGCCGCAAGCTCAAGAGCCAGTTGCATAAATTTCACGTCATCAGGGGAAAAGGTGTCACTCATATTAATCCTTTAAGCTTTCAATTTCTTTGGTGAATTCATTGATATTATCAAAGCTCAGGTAAACGGATGCAAAACGGATATACGCCACTTTATCTAATTCTTTCAGCTCATTCATGGCTAATTTACCCACGAGATGACTTGGCACTTCGCGCTCACCCGTCGCGCGTAATTGGATGATAATATGGCTAATGGCTTTTTCCACATCATCCGAACTTACAGGACGTTTTTCTAACGCATGTTGAATACCACTACGCAATTTATCTTCATTAAACGGCTCGCGTGACCCATCATTTTTAATAATTTTTGGCACCACTAATTCTGCTGTTTCAAAGGTGGTAAAGCGTTCATGACAATTCCCGCATTCCCGACGACGACGCACTTGATACCCATCAGAAACCAAACGGCTGTCAATTACCTTAGTTTCTTCAGTTGAACAAAACGGACAACGCATTTTAGATCCTTTTCAAAATTATTCTTAAGCCAGTATCTTATCAAAAATCCAGGATCTTTTCGATCTGAAGATCCGCTTTAAGACAACATTTCTCCAAACCAAGAGGTGGTTTGTTTCACCAACTGCAAGAGACCATCCTGCGATTTAAATTGTTCTGTTTGACCCCACACCCTCGCCCAATAAGGATCAGCTTTTCTATAACCATAGTTATCATCATTCGCAAGGGATTCAATATTCGTCAAAACATTGTCAAAATTGACCGCACTTTCATCTTTTTCAATAAACTTCGCTATATTTTCCGTTGGAATCAGCTGAATTTGTTGCTGGCTTTGTAAATAAGCCTCTACATACATTTTCAGTTTCTCAAGTGCGGTTGATTTTTCTATTGGTTTTAATGTTAAATCCTTATCTTTGGCGATAATGCGTGGTGGCAGTGCGTTCTCTTTTGTCACCAGTTGAATGAGATAATAAAGCCATGGGCGAATACGATAACGATCTTTATATTTTACAAATCGCCATTCGATTATCTGATTCTCATCACTAAATAACGGCTCCATATAGCCAAATAAGCGGATATTGCCTTGTGCCGTTTCCACCACAAAATCGACACTCTCACTGTGTGGTGAAGAATAATCCTTAATTTTCTCTTTAAAAGCCAATACATCAGCACGAATAGATTGCGCACAAACTTCCGCAAACTCGCCGCGTGGCATGATGCCTTTTACTCGCTGTGTGGCAAAATAATCGTTAAATTGCGCTTCCTCTAAATGCAATAACGCATTACTAAGGCGATAATGATCCAAACCATTTAACGTGAAGTTTTCACTTTCTTCAATGCGATCATCTTCATCTCGGAAATACACGCCAAGCTGCTTTTCAAAAAAGAATTTCACTGGATTTTCAACAAAACTCACAAAACGATCGAGTTCAATTTCCGTTATTGGCTCTTGATTTTCGCCCATCGGCACAACAAATTCATGACATTTTCTTTCTTGGAATTGCGCAATCGGCAGCCATTTTTTTGCAAAAGAGCGGTTAATTTTCCCTTCATTTTGGAAATTACTTGGACTAAACGCCGTCATTGGATGTTGTTCAATCCTCAAGCCATTTTCTGAATAATAATTAATATAATCAACCAATTGGCTCACTAACACTGAAGGCTCTTTGGGTTGATTATCAATAATTGAAGAGCCCACATAACTCACATAAAAATGAGATCTTGCAGCCAGTAAGGCTTCAAGGAATAAGTAACGATCATCATCTCGACGAACACGATCGCCTTTTTGATGATGATATTGCATTAAGTCAAAACTATTTGGCGTATGACTGCGTGGGTAATCCGCCTCATTCATACCAAGCAAACACACCACTTTGAAAGGAATAGAGCGCATTGGTAAAAGATTGCAGAAATTCACTTTCCCCGCTAAGAAACGAAGGCTGTTTGGTGTTTCTTCTAAACGAGCGGACATCACTTCCGCAATGACATCCGCTTGCAAGGTTTCTTCAAAATTAACGGCCTGCAAATCATCGGCAAAGGCATTGATACAATCTTGAATATAAAATAAGGTATCTGCAGTTTCTTCATTTTGCACAAAGAAATCCGTCAAAAGTGCGGTCAATTTTTCACGCCATTTTTCAATGCTGTGTGCCTTTTGCAAATCTTGATGCCATTTATTTAAGGCCGTAAAAAATTGATTCACCGCACCGACTAACTGTCCTTTCAATCCATAGCTACTATCAAGTCCAAGACTGTCTTGCCAAACGCCTTGTTCTTCACGCATCGCATAGCCTAAGGTCATACGTTCAAGCCCCGCCTGCCAGGCGTTAAAATTCAGTGTATTCTGCTGTTTTTCTAAACCAAAGCGAATACCCGACTCTTTCACCCATTCGCGAATTTGTTCAAGATCTGCAAGGGCAATATTAAAACGTTCACGAATAGCCGGAATATCCAATAAAGCCAGTACCTCTTCCGCGCCAAACTGACTTTCTCTTAAATTTAACAGAGAAAGATAGCTAGACACGATCACATCACTTTCAGACAATTTACTGTCAGAAATAGAGAATGGAATAACAGGTGCATCCGCACTATTCGCACCAAAGACAGCCTGAATATAAGGCGTATATTGGTTAACATCGGCCACCATGACCACCACATCTTTTGGTGTAATCTGTTCTTCTTTTGGCTTATGCTGATTTTGATTGAATAAATCCAACAAATAATCATACAGCACTTCAACTTCTCGCATCGCGCTATGGCAAGATTTCACGACCAAAGAGCGGTCATTTTTTGCTACATTTAATGCACCATGACTTAACGTCAAAATTTGATTTTGGATCTGCCCTAACAACGTTTTTTCGGGAAGTTCTGCATAGTAATCACGGGAAATAGCTTGAATATTCTCCTCATCACGCACTAATTGGTAGAGAAAATCCCGTCCCATTTTTCCCCAAGAGGCTAAAAGCGGATTTCCACTAAACAATTCTTCTTGTTGATTTGTATAATCAAGGTCAGCAGGTTCCCATGACACTTGCTCGGTTGAAATTAAAGGCTTCACATCATTACTTTCTTGCACGAAACGCTGTCTTTCTAATAAATAGGATTTACTCAGATCTCGCAAATCGCCCCAATATTCTTGACATGGATTATTGAAGAATAAATGCACGTCTGTTTTAGCTGAAATACCTTGGAAAATATTGAGATAAACCGTTGGCAATGCCGGAATACCAAAAATAAAAATACGTTCTGGTAAGTTGAGTGTCGCATTGGGATCATGACATAATGCTAAAAATTGTTGATTGAGGGCAGCACGATGTTTTGCTTTTCCACCGAAATCACGTTGGACATCATCCACCAAGACTCGCCATAAAATTCCCTGCCAGTGAATATTGCCTTTAATTTGAGAAAGAAAGGTAGGATTTAACGCCGCCCCCCCCTGCTTTTGCTGATTAATTTGAGCCAAGATCTTTTCATCATTATTTTCCTCCCATGCAGCAATCCATTCGGGACGATAGACGAGATATTGGTCAAATAAATCGGCAACTTTTAGGCTTAATTGATAAAGTTTTTGCTGTTCTGATGCAGGTGAAGACGCTAAATATTTTTTTAATGGTTCAAATTCTTTTTGCTGTAAAAAGGTTGGGATTAATCGCATTAATCGCCATAACGTTGAATCTTTTTCAAAAGGGTTTTGCGTGGAAACATTCGGCAAATTATCGGCGTAAAGTTTCCAAATAAAACTGGAAGGCATGGGGAATTGGAAATTCGCTGTAACACCACGTTTTTTAGCAATTTCCATTTGTAACCATTGTGCCATACCTGGGCTTTGCACTAACACAATGTCAGATTGAAACGGATCATGCTGAGGTAAATTTTCCAACAGCGAAACCAAAATATCCTTTTGAATTTCTGGTTGGTTTGAATAATAAGTAACGAACAAAGTAACGCCCTTTTGAAAGCAAAAACAATGCGTTATTTTACTCGGTTTTCAATAAAAATTCACCTTGAGGATAGCGTATATTCACTTGATGATGACTGCATTGAATTGCAAATTGAATGCCATTTTGTTCTACGCTATTTTCACAAGACAAGCCTAAAAACTGACGTTGAGCCTGATTTTCAGCAATTTGAATCGCCTGAAATTCTTGAAAAATTCTGACCGCACTTTTCCGTTGCTCAGTCGTCCATCGGTTAAAGATCAAAAATAACCCGCTGAAAATCGATAAGGCTAATAAAAGTGACATTAACGATATGCCTTTATTCACTTTGATCTTGCGCACTTAAATCACTCCAACTTTTATCCACCAAACGCCATTGGCTATATTCTCGTACGAGTTTTGTTACTACGGCTTTTCCGTAAGCCACCGTCACGTCTCCCTCCAACTTAAGTGAGCCTCCAGTAATCACAGCACCACTAATACGCCCTTTGCCGGTTAAACTTAAATCTCCTTCTGCTAGCAGAATACCACTCACATTTCCTTTAATTTCTAATTGGCTTTGCGTTACCCAATACACTTGCGGTGTTTTTTGAGCTGTTAAAGTAGTATCTACTTTCACAAAGTGCGGTTGAAAATCAGCTTGTTTTTCGCTGGAAATAAAATCTCGCAGCATATTTTCATTAATTCCTTTTGTGGGCGATTTCTTAAATAACTCTGCACGTTTACACCAAACAGAATAGGCGACTTTATCCTCTGCCCCTGAAGACTCGAAAAAGACTTGTTTCACTTTTTCAGTACCATTTAAAAGCAAGTTTTGGCAAATGTGCGTTTGTTGTTGCTGACTGATTTTCTGTAACGCCAGGCTTTGTTCTACATAATATTTTCGCTGACTCATTTGAGATCGAAAAAATGCAAAGATCTGTTCATCAAATAATAAGATCAATGCCAATAATCCCGAAAGTAAAATTAGTGCCGTCAGTGTCACAATCCCTTTTTTCATGATCATTCTTCTTGATTTAATAAAAGCACCACAAGCGAAGTTTCATATTGAATATGCTTATGTGTTGCAAGATTTCCCGCGAGTTTGATTTCAATCCCTTTCCCTGCCTTTAACCAATCAAAACGTAATTGAGAAATCTCAAACTCTTTTTCATCCAATAAATCAGTCCATCCACCACCAGCGTTACAAGTAGATTGCGCTAAGGCTCTCTGACACTCTGCTGAGCGACAATCCGCATTTACCGCATTTTTATAAGTTTGTTTGGTTTCGATCATTTTTCCGTTAAGTTTGTAACCAAATAGCTCCTTTTCGATATTTTTCGCCACATTTTTAACGCCATTTACGCAGGTATTTTTTGTGTATTTTTCACCAATACAACCATTGCTATTCAAATCATAAAAAAACAAAACACAACTATTTGACGGGGCATTATCAGCTTGAGCAATGGTTATTGCAGTGCCCTTTTCATCCAATTCAAATAAAGCCAGATTATCCTCGATGAGTTTTTGGTTTGCGCCCCGAAAGCCTACGCGACGCAAATCTTTCCCGATGAGTTGAATTGTGCGTTGTAATTCTGCTTGTAGTTTGAGTTGTAACATTAAACGCTGATTTTGCTGTTGAGTTTGGGCATAAAATTGTGCAACCAATAACAATAATAAAGCGGATAAGCCAAGTGAAATCAACAAACTCACCAATGTTTCACCTTTTAATGGTTTCATCTTGTACATGCACTCGCCGCTTGATCAGACTTTAATTTAATACTGCCGACATTGAAAAAAGAGAACAATGTACGATGCTCTTCCGCCTGTAACATAAAACAATTTGTTTCCATGGTATTTCTTACCCCATTAAATTTCACCGCCACTTCAGACGGATATAATTTAGGGCCAATAAGCATCGTTTTTCCTTCAAAATAAGGATAGTAAAAATGTGCATAAAGGTTTTTAGGACAATTCTGGGGATGAAAACAATCACAAAAATAATCGTTTTTTACTTGAGCAGTAATACACCAACGTTGATTCGCTCTATCTTGATTAGCCAAAATAAACCAAATCGCTGATGAATTTTCTGCCCTCGCTTGAATATTGCGTAAGAAAAAATAAAGCTGTTGTTGCTCTTTTTCGAGAAAATATTTGGGATCGTTTTTCTGCCATTTAGGCAATGCAAACGCCAACGTTAAGCTTAAAATAAATAATACAATCAAGGTTTCTAATAAGGTTATCCCTTTATACATAAAATGCCTTCTTTTTGACCGCACTTTAAAAGTCCTTTAGAAGAAAGCCAAATATGCTACTTTATTTTTGCGATACTGATCGCAAATTTCCTTTAAAAAACGGGAAAAACCGTGAATTAAACATTTTCAACTGGCTATTTACTAAAACTCCCTTATAATAGGCGACCTATTTATCTGTTCTTTAAAATCTGGTGGAAATATGAATCCAATGTTAAATATCGCTATTCGTGCGGCACGAAGAGCGGGCAACGTGATTGCTAAAAACTATGAGCGCCGTGATGACATCCAAACAAGTAAAAAAGGTATTAATGATTATGTGACCAGCGTCGATAAAGCCGCTGAAGCTGAGATCATTGAAATCATTCAAAAATCTTATCCTGATCATACAATTATCAGTGAAGAACGTGGTGCATTAGAAGGCAAAGACAGTGATATTCAATGGGTGATTGATCCACTAGATGGCACAACCAACTTCGTGAAAGGTTTGCCACATTTCTCTGTTTCTATTGCTATCCGTGTAAAAAACCGTACCGAAGTGGGTGTGGTTTACGATCCTATTCGTAATGAATTATTCACGGCTGTACGTGGTGAAGGCGCAAAATTAAATGAAGTGCGTTTACGTGTAGATAGCCAAAATGAACTTAACGGGGCGATTTTAGCCACCGGTTTCCCATTCAAACAACCAAGCTTGATGCCAACTCAATTTGCGATCATGAATAACTTAATTAATGAAGCTGCAGATTTCCGTCGTACGGGTTCTGCCGCATTAGACCTTTGCTATGTGGCATCCGGTCGCGTTGACGGTTATTTCGAAATGGGCTTAAAACCTTGGGATTGTGCAGCGGGTGATTTAATCGTACGTGAAGCGGGCGGTTTAGTGTGTGATTTCAATGCGGGGCACAGCTATTTACGCTCAGGCAATATCGTGGCTGCACCAGCACGTATTTTAAAAGAAATGCTAAATAAAATTCAGCCTTGCCTAACTGAACAAGTGAAGTAAGACTCAATAAAAAGTGCGGTAGATTTCACCGCACTTTTTTTATGACTAATTTCTGTCGAGTGGTTTTCTATTTTCTTCCGTTTCCGGCTCAAGATCCAATTTTGCCATAAGAAGCTGATCGCCATCTTCTTCCGGATTACCTGTGACTAACAACTTGTCACCATAGAAAATGGAATTCGCTCCCGCCATAAAGCACATCGCTTGCATTTCTTCACTCATTCCTTGACGACCAGCAGAAAGACGAACATAACTTTTCGGCATGGTAATACGCGCAACCGCAATGGTACGAACAAACTCTGTCCAATCTAAATCAGCTGCATCTGCCATTGGTGTGCCTTCTACTTTCACTAATTGGTTAATTGGCACGGACTCTGGCTGCGGATCAAGATTTGCCAAACTTGCAATGAGGCCTGCTCGCTCTTTACGGGTTTCATTCATACCCACAATACCGCCACAGCACACTTTCAAACCGGCATGACGCACTTTTCCTAATGTACTTAAGCGATCATCAAAACGGCGTGTTCCAATGACATTGTGATAATTCTCTGGCGCGGTATCTATATTATGGTTGTAATAATCCAATCCTGCATCTTTTAACTCTTCCGCCATACCATCTTGCAACAACCCAAAGGTCCCACAAGTTTCTAAGCCAATATCTTTTACCGCACGAATAATCGCCGTCACTTTTTCCATATCTTTCGGTTTTGGACCACGCCATGCTGCCCCCATACAAAAACGTCCTGCACCACGTGCTTTCGCAATTTTGGCCTTTTCGACAATTTCATCAATATCCAAGATCTGCTGATTTTGTACGCCTGTTTGATAACGTGCTGATTGTGGGCAATAACCACAATCCTCTGGACAGCCACCCGTTTTAATCGACATCAACGTCGATAACTGTATCGCACCAGGGTTGAAATGCTCTCGATGCACTTGAGCCGCACGATAGACTAATTCTAAAAAAGGTGTTTCAAACAACGCTTCTACTTTACAAACAGACCAATACTCTACTGATGGATGGGGTGTAATAGATGAAAGCTGTACTACATTTGTTGTGGTCATTATATTTTCCTCGTTTAAGCTACTTAGCTTTTATTAAGTTGAGCATATTACTCTGCAATATGATAAAAAGAGATCAGATCACTTTTCCTTGATGAATTTCAATCACTCGATCAATATGCCGTTCAATTTCTTTGGGTTGATGTGTCACCAATAACATGGTGAGCTTTTTCTCTTCACATAATTGATCCATTAAATCCTGCATTTCAATGCGTAATTTAGGATCAAGAGCTGAAAAAGGCTCATCCAATAATAAAATCGGTTTATCTCGTAGCAAACAGCGCGCTAACGCTACTCGCTGTTTTTGTCCACCTGAAAGTGCGGTCGGTTTTCTCGTTAAAAAATCCTGTAAATTGACCGCACTTGCAGCTTGTTCTACAAGTGCTTTTTCTTCTTCATTTAAGGCTAAATTCGGTTTTAAACCTAAAGCGATATTCTCTTCTACGGAAAGATGAGTAAAGAGATTATTTTCCTGAAATAGCATGGAAACAGGGCGTTCAAAAGGTGCCGTTTTGGTATGATTTTCACCATTGAGCCAAATCTCCCCACTATCGGCATATTCAAAGCCAGCAATTAAGTTCAGCAAGGTACTTTTTCCTGCGCCACTTTCACCAATAATAGCAATTTTTTCCTGGGCTTGAATCTGTAAATCAAATACCATCAGCATGGATTGATAATTGAAGACCACATTATTTAATTTAATCATTTTGTTCCTTCTGCCCTTCAATAAACATAAATAAACCTAAACATAAGCCCAATAAAATCAATGCCGTCACTGCCGCTTCTTGGCTTCGATATTGCCCGATTTGTTGATAAAGCAAATGAGGCAACGAAGTAAAATCAGGACTACCAAATAAGGCTATCGCCGTAAAATCGCCGAGTGATAAGGTCGTCGCGAGTGCCAAGGCATATTTCAACGGGGCTTTTAGCAATGGATATTCAATTAAACGAAAACGCTGCCAGCCTGTAATATTCAGCGATAAACAGAGTTTTTCATAATATTGCATCGATTGATTCATTGGTGTATTAAGAATTTTGATCACAAATGGCAAGGCAGCCAAGGCGTTACAAACAGATACTACCACAAACAAATGCCCTGCCGAGAAATCAATATCTTGCAACCAAAGGAATAAGCCGACTGCTAAAACGATCGTCGGAATGGCTAAAATCATCATTCCACCTGTTAAAATCAAGTGAGCTAATTTAGGGTGATATAACCATTGCAGTTGACGGGAAAGTAACAATAAGAAGAATCCAAATAATACCGATAAAATCCCTGCGGTCGGCGCCATGGTTAATGAATAAGCAAGTGCCTTCCATAATTGTGGATTTTGCCAATAGCCAAATAATTGGGTAGCTGACAAACCTTGGAAAACGATATTGAATAAGGGACTTAAAATAAATAAGCACACCGAGAATAAGACAAAAACATGTCCAAATTTGACCGCTCTTGAAACAGGTAAAACCCATCGATAACGTTGCGAAATCTGCGTTTCAGGTGCTTTCGACCAATATTGTGAAAGCGAAAATAACGCAAAACAAAACGCAAATTGCACTAACGCAAAAAGTGCCGCTTTGGGTAAATCAAATTCAAAGAAAATGGCTTGGTAAATGGCAACTTCTAATGTGCTGTTTTGTGGCCCGCCACCCAGTGCCAAGACAATCGTAAAACTGGTGAAACACAGCATAAAAATCAGCACAAAGGCAGACACGATTTGGCTTTTCAAATAAGGCCATTCAATTAAGCGGAAAAATGTAAAACCTTTGATATTCAATTGTGCCGCGAGTTGATGCTGTTCAGTCGGAACACTTTGCAAAGCCTGCAAACTCATTCGTGCCGCTAAAGGAATATTAAAAAATAAATGGGCAATGAGAATGCCACTTAAACCATAAATGGAGGGTTTCCACGAAATACCTAAGGCTTGCAGCAGTTGTGTTAGCCAACCGGCTGAGCCATAAATACCAATCAAACCGAAAATAGCCAGTAATGCTGGCAAAACAAACGTGAGAGAAAAAATGCGTAAAATGAGCGATTTGCCTTTGAAATCTAAATAGAAAAAAGCGCGTGCAAATAAAGTTCCAATTACGCTAGAAAGCAAGGCTGACAAGAATGCCTGCCCGACACTAAAGGCGATAACTTGATGCAAATAATCGTCTTTTAAGAAATCAGATAAGGCATAATCACTTCCGACTGAAAAAACAGCAGAAAGTGAAAATCCATAGAGCAAAACAATGAAAAAAATGACCGCACTTCCGCCCAAATAATGGCGTGGACGAAAATGCGGATGTTGCAATAAGCTCATTAATACTACTTAGATAAAGCTTTTTGCCATTGATTGATCCAGCCTTTCAGCTGCTCACTTGTTACCGTTGTGGTATCTAAAATACGCATTGATTTTGCGCGAGAATTAAGCGCATCAATGTGGCTTTCGATATTGGCCTCTACCACGGGTAACATGACATTATTTTTAGCAATATCCGCTTGAGCTTGCGGTGAAAGTAAGAATCCTAAAAATTCATCAGCACAGGCATTATTGCGGTTAGCCACTTTGGCTGCCACTTCAACTTGTAATACGCTACCCTCTGCAAATTCCGTTGCCACATAATTGTCTTTTTGTTCAGAAAGAATATGGTAAATCGGTGAAGTATTTACGCTTAAAACCAGATCACCTTCGCCTTTTAAGAAGGCTCCATAAGACTCAGTCCAACCTTTGGTGACCGTGACCGTATGTTTAGAAAGGGTCTTCCAGGCATTTGCGACATCTGCTTCTGGATAAACTACATTCATCCAAAGTAATAAACCACGTCCAATACTGCTTGTACGCGGATCTTGATATAACACTTTAAGATCTTGACGCTCAACTAATTCTTTTAAGCTATTTGGTGGATTAGTCAGTTTATTTTTATCATAAATAAACGCGTATTGTGCATAATCGAATGGTAAGAACGTGTGATTTTCCCATTTAATTGGTAAACGTAACTGGCTTAAATCCACTTTATTTGGCTCAAAAATATTGAGTTTTTGAGCATCCTCAATTTGATAACTATCTAAACCGAGCACTACATCCGCTTTAATTTTTTTACCTTCTAGACGAACACGGTTAAACAAAGTGCCATTATTGTCAAAAGCCACATAATTCAGCTTACATTGCGGGAATTGTTGTTCAAAAGCTGCTTTTACTTTTGGTCCAGCACTCCAATCAGCACTAAATGAATCATAAGTATAAACATCTAATGTTTGAGGTGCAGCTTGTGCGAAAGCAGAAAAGGTGAAAAGTGCGGTTAAAATGGGAAGCGTTTTGTTCATTATGCGTTCTCCTTATTTTTGCATAACGAAACAGCATAATGAGATGATTAGTTTCCTACGCCAGCATTATCTGTTTCAGGTTCACGGGTGTTTCTCAGCCATTAATATTGGCACCCCGACTAAGTGCGATGTAGTCTAACGTAAGGGAATTTTATCAACAAGTTATTTAACTTAAAAATGTTAATCTGATCACATTTTTATAACAGGTTTATCATTTTTTGAGCAAAAGAAAACCTGCTAAAAAGCAGGTTTATCTTGTAATCTATCGTCAATTAAGCTTGATGTTTAGCCGCTACTTCGCTTAATAAAGTTTGAAGTTCGCCAGCTTGATACATTTCTAAAATAATATCACAACCACCAATTAACTCACCTTCTACCCATAATTGTGGGAAAGTTGGCCAGTTTGCATAAGCCGGCAATTCAGCACGAATATCTGGGTGTTGAAGAATATCAACATAGCCGAAAGGCACTTTGCAATTCATTAATGCTTCAGATGCACGCGCAGAGAAACCACAAGAAGGTAATTTTGGTGAACCTTTCATGTAAATTAAAATTGGGTTTCCTGCAATTTGTTTTTTGATTTTGTCTAACGTTTCCATAATGTTCCTTGTTCAAATAAGTCTGAATAGGGCGCTATTCTAGCATAAGATAGAACCTGAGTGAAAGACTTGGTCTTACCAACTTCCACCTGCTCCGCCGCCGCCAAAGCCACCGCCACCAAAGCCACCACCGGAAGAACCACCGCCCCCGAAGCCTCCACCAAATCCGCCTCCGAAACCGGAACCGCCACCACGGCGACGAGAAATCGTACTTTGACGAATGATTTTATTCAGTTGGTCACGTTGATTCGGGCTAATATATACTTCATCTTTGTGATATTGGAATTCACCAAATAATACAATAGCAATAAACGCCAATACCATTAAGAATGGGATGTACTTATCGAACGCATCTTCTTCAACTTGTGCTGCATCAAACTCGCCTTTACTTGCCGCAATAATTTGGTTTAAGCCATCATTAATACCTTGTGCATATTGGCCTTGTTTAAATTGTGGCAAAATTGCCGAACGGATAACTTGCGATAAAAAAGCATCCGGCAGTACGCCTTCTAAACCTTGCCCTGTTGCGATAAAAACTTTGCGATCATTTTTTGCAATCAGCATCAACACGCCATTATTCAGATTTTTACGCCCAATCCCCCATTTATCACCTAAAGCAAAGGTATAATCAGCAATTTCATATTCACCGGTTGTCGGAACCAAAACAACTGCGATTTGTGAACTCGTTTCTTTACTATAAGCAATCAGTTTATTTTCTAAAATTTGCTTATGTTCTGATGAAAGTGTGTTGGTGTAATCGTTTATGTAATGGAAAGGATTTGGTGCAGGCGGAAATTCTGCCGCAACAACCATTTGAGCAAAAAAAACAAGGCTAAAAATAACCGCACTTTTCATAAAAGATAAAAGCTTAGCCATTAATAATTACCTCATTAGATAATTCATTCACATCATCAAGCTGAATAGGGAAATGGCGAGATAAAATATCACTGATACGATCAATCGCATCGACAATGCCTTGTGTATAAGCTTTTTGTTTAAACTGCTCAATCATTAAATCGCATTGTAACTGCCAATAAGCCACATCAACAAATTGATGAATGCCTTTATCACCTACGATTGCACAGAGATGATTTTTATATCCCACATAAATCAACACGGCATTTTGTGCCGCTGTTTTATGCATTTCCAGTTCATCAAACACTTCTAAAGCACGTTCCATTGCAGACAGTTGTGCTGAAGCCTTTGGTACTTTGCGTTCAATATAAACACGTAACTCAGCCGAACTTAAGCTTTCGAGGCGACTAATCGCCGCCTCGATTTGCTTTTTATCTACCGGAATTCTGGAAAAGAATGGCATAGATAAACCTTAGTTAAAGTTTACAGTTGGTGCGTTTTCAGCGCCTGCAGCTGATTTAAAGTAAGGTTTAGCTTTAAAACCAAAAATCATTGCCGCTAATTTAGTTGGGAATTGACGTACTTTTTCATTATAAATACGTGCAGCTTCATTAAATTTATTACGAGCGACATTGATACGGTTTTCTGTACCTTCAAGTTGCGCTTGTAAGTTCATAAAACCTTCATTCGCTTTTAATTGTGGGTATTGTTCTACAGTAACAAGTAAGCGAGATAATGCTGAACCTACTTGATTTTGGTTTTGTTGGAATTCGTTTAATTGTTCTTCCGTTAAATTAGACGGATCAATTTGAGTTTGTGTCGCTTTTGCGCGAGCTTCGATTACATTGGTTAATGTTTGTTGTTCAAAGTTAGCTTGACCTTTTACTGTATTCACTAAGTTTGGAATTAAATCAGCACGACGTTGATAAGATGATTCAACATTTGCCCAAACAGAATCAATTTCAGTTTCTGCTTTTACTAAGCCATTGTAGCTAGACATTAAGCCAAAACCTGCAGCAACGGCGATAATAATCAAGATAATCCACTTTTTCATTCAAAAATTCCTTCAATTATAGGTTTAATTTATATAAGAAAAGACCTAAACCGAAGTTTAGGTCTTCTAATGTTAATCCGTTAATGGATAACTAAATAAAATTATTTAGTACCGTTAACTGCGATTTCAACACGACGGTCTGGTGCTAAACAAGCGATAAGCGCTTTACGACCTTTAACCGCGTCACAAGTAGAACCTGTAACTGGGTTAGCTTTACCGTGACCAACTGCAGAAATGTTTTGAGCTGGAACACCTTTAGCTACTAAGTAGTTAGCTACAGAGTCTGCACGACGTTGTGATAATTTTAAGTTTGGTGCATCTTTACCGATACGGTCTGTATAACCAGCAACAGCTACGTTAGCGTTGTTAACTTGAGCGATTTCACCGTAGATACCGTCTAAAGTTGCTTTAGCTTGTGGTTTTAAGTTAGCTTTACCAAACGCGAAAGTTACATCAGAGCTTAAGTTGAAAGTTTTGCTTACAACTTCAGGTGCAACAACTGGAGCAGCACCTTGACCGAAACGGTAAGATAAACCAGCGTTGATAGAACCGATCCATGGGTTGTAGTCTACTGAGCTATTTGGACGATCTTCAGTACGTAATTTACCCACGCGAGTTAACCATTGATATTCTAAACGTAATGCTAACTCTGGTAATGATGGTAATGCATATTCAACACCTGCTGCGAACATACCAGAAGTACGTAAACTATGACGACCAGCATCGTGGATACGAGCACCACCGTTTGTTACATCATAGAATTTGTAGTCTGAACGAACTAATGCTACGCCTGCACGACCATAAACATCTAAGCCTTCTAAAGCAGAAGTTAAACCACCAAGATTGTAGCTACCTTTGAAGCTTAAGTGAGCACCGTGGTTAGTGTGTTTGAAGTCAGTTTTACCTAAATCACGACCTTTAACACGACCAAAGTCATCATAGCCTAATTCTACCGCTAAACCTAAGTTATCACGGTTTAAGATTTGGTAACCACCAAACACACCGTAAGTAACAGAGTTACGGTGATAAGAACCTAAGTTGTCTTTGATACCATCATGAAAAGATGCTTGACCAACTTTAGCACCTGCATAGAAAGTATTTTCTTGTGGAGCTGCTTGAGCTACTGAAGCTGCTGCTAAACCAGCAACGACTAATGCGATTGCAGTTTTTTTCATTTTGATGTCCTCTATTTAGTCATCGTTATTAATAAGAAAAGTTTCCTTGTTTATTGTGAACTTTATAAAAAAGAAACACTCTAAACGTTGCTTAACTAGGGTTTTGAATTTGCCCTAACTTATCCTTTTGACAAATTCAATTCCTTTGCCATAGCCAAAGGAACGTTCAAAAGTATGGTTATTATCCTATAAAAACATCAAAGATCAAACTTTTTTTGCCCTTTTTGGTTATTTTATAGACAAACAACCCCTAAAATGAACATTCGTTCACAAAAATCGGGTTAATTTTTAACCCGATTTCTATTCTAACAAAAAATATCTTTTGTTGAAATCGACTTTTTTTTGAGCTTCATATATCATCAAATTCACTTTCTTCTCTATTATATAGGTGAGTGATTTTATGTTGCCCCGTCTTTCTAATGTGCCACAACTTAATCATGTAGTAAGTGATTATCTTAACGAACTCCAAAAACAGCATTTTGAAGGTGATATTGCCTCAAATTATGCTGACCGTTTAAGCCTTGCGACAGATAACAGTGTCTATCAACAACTTCCTCAGGCTATTTTGTTCCCTAAATCTGTTGCCGATGTGGTGCGCATCACCAAATTAGCGAATAAAGAGAAATACCTTCAGCTGACCTTCACGCCTCGCGGTGGCGGCACGGGCACAAATGGGCAATCTATTAATAACAATATTATTGTGGATCTCTCTCGCCACATGACTGGAATTTTAGAGCTTAATATAGAAGAACGTTGGGTTCGCGTACAAGCAGGTGTAGTAAAAGACCAACTAAACCAATTTTTAAAACCTCACGGCTTATTCTTTGCGCCAGAACTCTCTACCAGTAATCGAGCAACCCTCGGTGGCATGATTAATACCGATGCTTCCGGTCAAGGCTCACTGCAATACGGAAAAACCTCTGATCACGTTTTAGCATTACGTTCTGTTTTAATGAATGGTGAAATATTAGATACAAGTGCGGTCAAATCTGGTGATGTTTTAGAAAACTACCCGCTTGCAGAAAATGGAAAAACGCTACACCAAACGATTTTCCAACGTTGTAAAGAGAAGCGCGCCTCAATCATTCAAGATTTACCACAACTGAATCGCTTTCTCACCGGTTACGATCTTAAGAATGTCTTTAATAAAGATGAAAGTGAATTTAATCTCACCCGAATTTTAACGGGGTCAGAAGGTTCACTTGCATTTATCTGCGAAGCTAAACTCAATTTATTGCCGATTCCGAAATATCGCACCTTAATTAATGTGAAGTATAGCTCATTTGATGCAGCACTTCGCAATGCCCCTTTTATGGTGAAGGCCAATGCCCTTTCAGTTGAAACCGTCGATTCCAAAGTGCTGAACCTGGCTAAGCAAGATATTATTTGGCATTCAGTGAAAGAACTTTTAACAGAAGAAGAACAAAATCCAATTCTTGGTTTAAACATTGTTGAATATGCGGGCAACAATCAAGCTAAAATTGACAGCCAAGTGACCGCACTTTGTCAGCAATTAGATGAAAAAATTGCACAAGGCAAAGATCATATTATCGGATATCAACTTTGTTCTGACTTGCCTTCTATTGAACGTATTTACGCCATGCGTAAAAAAGCGGTGGGGTTATTAGGTAATGCGAAAGGTGCGGCCAAACCCATTCCTTTTGTGGAAGATACCTGTGTGCCACCAGAACATCTTGCTGATTACATTGCGGAATTTAGAGCCTTATTAGATAGTCACAATCTGCAATATGGGATGTTTGGCCATGTGGATGCTGGCGTATTGCACGTTCGCCCGGCTTTAGACTTATGCGATAAAGAACAAGTCAAACTCTTTAAACAAATTTCAGATGAGGTGGCTGAGCTAACAGTAAAATATGGCGGTTTGCTATGGGGTGAACACGGTAAAGGTGTACGTTCTCATTATGGCGAGAAATTCTTTACTCCCGAACTTTGGCAAGAATTGCGTTATGTGAAGTTCTTATTTGACCCAAATAATCGTCTCAATCCAGGAAAAATCTGTACGCCACTTAATAGTGATGCGGAACTCTATTCTATTCTCTCGCCGATGCGTGCGGACAATGATCGCCAAATCCCGATTCAGATGCGAGACGAATTCAAAGGCGCGATGAACTGTAACGGTAACGGGCTTTGCTTTAACTTTGATGAACACAGCATTATGTGTCCTTCCATGAAAGTGAGTAAAAATCGCGTGTTCTCGCCAAAAGGGCGAGCCGCTATGGTGCGTGAGTGGTTGCGCTTAATGGCCAATGAAAACGTATCACCTGAGCAATTAGATTTTCATAAAACACAAGTGAAACTGACCGCACTTGTGGAACGTTTCCGCAATAGCGTGCAGAAATGGCGGGGTGAATATGACTTCTCACATGAAGTAAAAGCGGCAATGGATACTTGTCTGGCTTGTAAAGCCTGTGCAAGCCAATGCCCGATTAAAATTGACGTACCAAGTTTCCGTGCAAAATTTTTCCATTTTTACCACAGTCGTTATTTACGCCCAGTCAAAGATCATCTTGTGGCGAATTTAGAAGTTGCTGCACCTTATATGGCGAAACAACCGGCATTATTCAATTATTTCACCAAGCTCAAAGTCACACAAAGCTTGGTTGAAAAAACACTGGGTATGACTGATTTGCCTCTCCTTTCACAGCCAAACCTCCAACAGCAATTAGTGGAAATTGGCTATCAAGGCAAAAAATTAGAAGAATTGGAAGCTCTTAGCACCGCCGAAAAAGCCAATATGCTCTTTATCGTACAAGATCCTTACACCTCTTATTACGATGCCAAAGTAGTACGGGATTTCGTGGCTCTCACGCAAAAATTAGGATTCAATCCAATCCTTCTGCCTTTTAAACCGAATGGCAAAGCCATGCATATTAAAGGTTTTTTAGCTCGCTTTAGTAAAACCGCGAAAACACAAGCGGAATTTTTAAATCGTGTCGCCAAATTAAATGTACCTTTAGTCGGCGTAGATCCAGCTATTGTGCTTTCTTATCGTGATGAATATAAAGAAGCATTAGGTGATTCTCGCGGTGATTTCCATGTACTCACAGCGCATGAATGGCTGACCAATCAATTAGAAAGTAACGCATTACAAAATGCGGTGAAAAATATTGCAAAATCTGACCGCACTTTTGAGTGGCATTTATTCCCTCATTGTACTGAATCCACCTTTATGCCAAACAGCCCAAAAGAATGGCAGCATATTTTTGCGCAATTTGGACAAACATTGAATGTCGAGAAAGTCGGCTGCTGTGGTATGGCGGGTGTATTTGGTCATGAGGTTCAAAATCAAACCATGTCGAAAGATATTTACGACGTATCTTGGGGCAAAAAATTGCAAGGTAAAGATCCGAATCATTGTCTTGCGACAGGCTATTCTTGCCGCAGCCAAGTGAAGCGATATGAAAAAGCCATCTTGAAACATCCTGTGCAAGCATTGCTTGAGGTGTTGAATCACTAGAATAGATTTTCTACCTACAACATCGTAGAAAATAAAAAGCGGCCAGACTTTAAATCTGACCGTTTTTTTAAATCACAGTAAAACTACTGTTCTTTTTAAATTAAAAATAGAAAGTAACAATACAAATATTTTACACGTCTAATTAAATCTAATTTGTAAATTTAATTTAATATAGTGGCTTCCATTCTCTTCATACAACCAGCCAAAATAATATTTTTTCTTAGCGTTATGGTTCTCTAGTCCTGGATGAGTCTCATCTTCACCAGTTGATGCCTGTTCAAATTTTGTGTTATTTAATAAATAATTTCTAAATAAATTAAAGTCATAAATATGAAAACAAACAATATCACCATCATTCTTAGCTACTATAACCCCTCCAAATGAATCATATTCTCCAAGCCAAATATTTTCAGAAGTCATCCCCATAGCGGATTCAGCTAAAAACTTTTTTAATTTATAGACATACATTCTCTGCTTCTTATCATCAGCCGTCTCATAAAAACCTAAAGGATCCTCTGTTTCCAAAAGATCTGCTATTTTGACAAGAGAAGGTTCGTTTTTTAGATATCTATAATATAAACTCCAAGCTATAACCTCTGGTAAATCACCATCAATCATCTTTAAATTTTGCTGTAACTGTCTGGATTGAACTCCATAAAATGAAATTTTTGAACCTAATTCATTTAATTTATTTATTCGCGATACAATTTTTGGCTTATCGATTATAGTACTCTCATTAAATTCTTTTATATTTATAGATTCTGTTAAACATTTAACTTCATATATAAAATTATTACCTTGTCCAGTATTGAATAAAGTAGATTTTTTTCCTAGTAGAGATTTTATGCTAAAACCCAATTCAGTTTCACTAGCCAGACGATGGTCATAAATTCTTAATCTTATGTCGGCTTTCGAATGCGAGCTTGCTTTTGTAGTAAGAATACAGTTATCAGATAAAAACTGTTGAATATCCGGAATAGAAAATGTTCTTTCTGATTTAGTTTTTATTGAATGTAATATTTGTTTTGATACCTCATTAAAATCATTGAATGTATATTCCTTCAATAAAGTATTTTCATCATTAATAACACGATATACTTTTAAATAGTTACCTACTCTATCAAATTCCAAACTATAATTTACTTCGTCCTTAAAAGCTTTTATCACTTTATATGTATTATTACTATCTCTACAAAGATTTATATCCGATTGATAAAGTATTCCATCTGATAATAATTTTATCAAAACATACAGCTCACTCCATTCGCCAACATTGCCTCTAATTTCCATATTACTATTCCCTAATAACATAATTTTTCTAAAATTTTCTTACCTGTAGCTTGAATAGCTGGCACAGCTACTGAATTACCAAATTGTTTATACGCTGATGCATCAGAAACTGGAATAACATAACTATCTGGAAATCCTTGCAACCTTGCCCATTCTCGTGGAGTCATTTTACGAATTCCTTCACGATTTACCTCCCCTTTAATATTTGTAGTAGGAGTAAAATCAGTAATTCTATGATCGATTACAAGATTACGTTCACGTCCCATACCTCCAACTACAATAGCATTTGCTATTCCATCATCAGGAATAATTTCATAACCAAAGCCATTACCTTTACTTTCATGACGTTCTTTATGTTTTCTTAAAGTATCAATATACTGAGTTGACAGATAATATTTAGTTGGAACAGTTTTTTCTTCCTTAATATCAGCAAAAGTTACAATTTTATCTAAAGGCTCGGGATAACTAAAACTATTAACACCAGTGCTTTTATGAAAGCCTACGATATAAATTCTTTCTCTATTTTGTGGAACACCAAAATTCTTAGCATTAACAATTTCTGGCTCAGGGACAAAATAGCCTAGATCTTCTCTTAGTACATTCAATATAGTTTTTAATGTTCTACCTTTATCGTGGTTTTTTAATCCTTTTACATTCTCTAAAAAAAATGCTTTGGGCTGATGGCGACGTATAATTTCCGCAACATCAAAAAACAAAGTCCCTCTAGTATCTTCAAATCCTCCACGTTTTCCAGCAATAGAAAATGCCTGGCAAGGAAAACCAGCACATAAAATATCAAATTTTTCAGGAATAAAAGCCTTTGTTTCTTCTAAGGTAATATCTCCATAAGGCAAATCACCAAAATTAGCCTCATAAGTTTTCTGTGCCTGCTCATCCCATTCACTAGAGAAAATGCATTTACCACCCAAATTTTGCATGGCAATACGAAATCCACCAATACCTGCAAATAAATCAATAAAAGTAAATTTTTCTTGTGAATTAGGCTTGGACTCCGGTTCAAATAAACTATATTGTGCAGCGGGTTCTTCTAACAAGTTATCATCTAACACATCTTTCATAAATTGCTTTCTGTATATCTAAACTAAACTTCTCAGGATTTTTTAATACATCCTTTCCCCAAAATCGAAATATTACCCAACCTTTAGAAATAAGATAATCGTTTACTTTCTTATCCCTATTCATATTATGCTCAATTTTTGAAATCCAAAAATCTTTGTTACTTTTGATATCATACTTTCGAATATCCCAATCCTTTCCATGCCAAAACTCACCATCAATAAAAATTGCAATTTTGTACCTTTTAAAACTTAAATCGGGAGTACCAAAAATGCTTCTATCATTCTTACGATATCTTAATCCTAAAGCCCATAAATATTTAGCTAGTAGTAACTCAGGCTTTGTCCCTTTATTCTTACTACTAGCTTTCATACATTTTTTACGTTGCTCAGGCGTTAATTTATCCATAGCTGATATACTGTTTAAACAATAAATTTAAAGCAACCAAATCAGACTAACTACAACGCTTCAATCGCTTTATACTGTTCTTGGATTTTTTCTAATCCAGATTGGT